>OLNI01000959.1_pt1 | contig 19319 bp, 15 predicted proteins | sample 1672921 | NCBI WGS metagenome assembly OLNI01 (sample SAMEA3136737, study PRJEB25190) | human gut metagenome | biome: human gut; feature: human-associated habitat; material: faeces | place: Austria | collected 2013 | reverse complement strand
GCGCAGGCGACGGCTGCACGGGCCGGGGTGCGCTACAATGGCGGCTATGGAAAACAACTTCGAAAACACCACCATCTCGCTGTATGGCACCGTGCCCGACTCCATCGTGGACGGCCCTGGCCTGCGCTACGCCGTGTTCGTGCAGGGATGCTCGCACCATTGCCCCGGCTGCCACAACCCCGAAAGCCAGCCAGCCGAGGGCGGCACCGAAACGACCCTCGCGGCTCTTCTGGCCGATATTCGTGCCAACGGCCTCGTGCACGACGTCACCCTCTCCGGCGGCGAGCCCTTCGAACAGCCGAAGGCCTGCGCAGCCCTGGCGGCCGAGCTGAAGCGCAACGGTTACGGAGTCTGGAGTTATTCCGGTTACCTCTATGAAGATCTGGCGAAACGAGCCGACAAAGCCCGCGCCGAGCGCGATCGCCGGATCGGGGCACTCGGCGGCGAGGCGCTCCACGAGAACCCTGAGGAAGCGATGGTCAGTGGGGCTCTCGCCGACATCGCCGACGACTTGGCCGTGGGAGACCTGCTGGATTCCATCGACGTGCTCGTAGATGGCCCCTTCGTGGAGTCGCGCAAGTCCCTTGAGCTGAAGTGGTGCGGCTCCTCCAACCAGCGCCTGATCGATGTGCCAGCCACCAGGCGTGCCGGCTCTGTCGTGGAATGGCAGCCCACCTCGTTCTCGCTGGAGAAGCCCTCCAACTGGTAGGCGAGCGCCTTTTGGAGCCATGACCGACAAAAGTTTTCACATTTTTGGTCACCACTTTTTTGGAAATCTTTGTCATCCGATGGGTAGCCGCACGGTGAAACGGGTGCCGACGTCTTCTTCGCTCTCCACGGACACCTCGCCGCCGTGGTAGAGAGCGGCATGCTTAACGATGGCAAGGCCCAGCCCCGTGCCGCCCAGCTCTTTGGAGCGACTTTTCTCCAAGCGATAGAAGCGCTCGAAGATTTTCTCCAGCTTGTCGGCGGGAATACCCGCGCCCGTGTCGTTCACGCGGATGACGCCCATGCGCACCGGAGCAGCCGCCTTGACCCCCTCCTCAGCATCGCCTTCGCCCGGCGCAACGCCGTGCACGAACCCCCTACCAGACGCATCCTCCGCACCGACAACGTCCTCCGCGTACACCTCCACGAACACGCGACCATTTTCGCGATTGTAGCGGATGGCGTTCTCGACCAAGTTATAGATCATCTGCTTGAGCAGGGTTTCGTTGCCCCGAATGATGACCGGTTCGGCCTTGAGGCCAACGGTCACTCCCGCATCGGCGGCCAGCTTGGTCAAGCGCCCCACCACCCGACTGGCCACCTCTTCCAGATTCACTGCCTCGGTTTCGTTGTCGCCCGGCGCCATCTCGTCGAGACGCGAAAGAATAAGCACATCGTCGATGAGCGCGCGCATGGCTTGGGACTCCTCGTAGATGAGCTGCGCGAAACGCGGCACGTCCTCAGGGGGCACCAGGCCGTTGGCCATCAGCTCCGCATAGCCGGAGATCACCTGCAGGGGCGTTTTCATCTCATGGGAGACGTTGGCCGAGAATTCGCGGCGCATCTTCTCGGCGCGAGCCAGCTCTTCGTTGCGCGCGAGGGCCGATCTCGAGCGCGCCGGCTTGTCGGCCTCTACCTCAGGAGCGGCTACCGGCACTTCAGCAGCTTCGGCCTCGCAGCCGTTGCGTGAGGCGTTGGTGGCACTCATGAGGCGCTCTTCTTCAAGCGATAGCCCACGCCGCGCACGGTGGCGACGGCTTCTTCGGAGCCGGGGGCCGCTTCGGCCAGCTTGCGGCGAAGCGTCTTCACGTGCATGTCCACCGTGCGCGTCTCGCCGACGAAGCTTACGCCCCACACCTGCTCGAGCAGCTGCTCGCGGGTGAGCACGCGGCCCTTGTTCTCCATGAGCGTGCGCAGAAGGTCGAACTCCTTGCGTGTGAGGTTGACTTCCCGGCCATTCGCCACCACGGTGCGGGCGGACGGCGACAGCTTGATCGCGCCGACGGCCATAAGGTCACTGGGTTCCGCCACCTCTTCTGCGGCGCCTTGGCTCGGACGGCTCGCGCGCCGCAGCAGCGCGTTTACCCGCGAGATGAGTTCCATCATGCCGAAGGGTTTCGCCAGATAGTCGTCGGCACCGGCATCGAGCCCTACTACTTTGTCGAACTCGGTGCCCTTGGCCGTGAGCATCATGACGGGGAGGTTCTCGGTCGCTGCATTGCCGCGCAGGGCCTGCAGCAGAACGAGACCGTCGTCGCCGGGCAGCATAATGTCCAGCAGCACCGCATCGGGCGGCTCGAGCGCGCACCGCTCAACAAGACCGTCGCCATCGTGGAACGCACGCACTTCCATACCCGCTTGATGCAGCGCATAGGCAGTCAGGTCGCGGATATGCTCGTCGTCTTCCACGTAATAGATGAGCGGGGCTTTGCTCATGGGAATCCTTTCTGGAACAGGTGCGCGGTCATTGTAGCGCAACAGCCGCGCGACGCAGAGATGGGCGGCAAGGCGTCAAAGAGCCGTGGGGCCGGCCGAACAGGCAGTGCCGTCCCAGTGCCGCCCCAGCGACACCTCCGCGCAACCGGAAACCAGCGCGAAAGCGACCGACGGTGCGGGGTAGCGCCGTCGGTCGCAAGGGCAGCTTAGGCGGCCGCTGCGTCGGGGGCCAGCGGCGTCTCCAGGGTGTCCACCAGCGGGTCGCGCGGTCGACGCGGCTTCTCGGGGAGAATCGCCATGACGATCTTCACCATCACCGAGACCAGCGGTAGCCACAAAGCGGTCATGGTCACGTTGAACAGCGTGTGGGCGTTGGCGATCTGCCGGGCGATAACTTCCACTTCGGGGCCGGCCGGGGGAATGGCCGCCACCACTGACGCGAAGGGCCCGACGAGCCACACGAACAAGAGGCAGCCCGATAGGTTGAAGATGCAGTGGGACAGGGCCACGCGCTTGGCGTCGCGAGACTGGCCGATGGCGGCGAGCAGCGCCGTGATGGTGGTGCCCAGGTTGTCGCCGAGAAGGATGGGGATGGCGCCGTCGAGGCCGATGATGCTCGCTCCATCGGCGCCCGGCGTGGAAGCGAAGTTCTGCAGCACGGCGATGGTGGCGCTGGAGCTTTGCACCACGAGCGTCATGAGGGTGCCCACCAAAACGCCGAGCACCGGCACGCCCGTCACCTGGGCAATCAGGTCGGTGAACACGGGGTTCTCGGCCAAAGGCTTCATGACAGCGCCCATGGTGTCGATGCCGAGGAACAAAAGTCCGAAGCCGAAGACGGCGGTGCCGACGTACTTCATCTGTCCCTGCTTGGCGAGCTGCATGATGAGGAAGCCCACGAGCACGATGCCGAGCACGTAATCGGACAGTTTGAAGGCGATGATCTGCGCCGTGATGGTGGTGCCGATATTCGCGCCCATGATGATGGGGATGGCCTGACGCAACCCCATGAGACCGGCAGCCACGAAACCGATGGCCATGACCGTGGTGGCGCTGGAACTTTGCAGCACCGCCGTGGCCAGTGCACCGGCCAGAACACCGAAGAAGGGGTTCTTCGTCACGGCGGCCAGAATGGCACGCATGCGTTCGCCAGCCGCCTCCTGCAGGTTGTTGCTCATGAGGTTCATGCCGTACAGGAACAGGGCCAGACCGCCGAACAGTCCCAGCCCGATTTGCAGCAGTTCTTCCACCTATGCGTCTCCTTCTCACGGCGACTCGCCCCTTGCGAGCCGCGCTCATCGGCAGGTCGCGCCCTTGCGGCCCGCGCTCGTCTCAGCAGGGAAGGAGTATGAAGCCCCATTGAGCAGCCGCCGTAAGAGCCACGTAAAATGAAAGTAAAATCGTGCGGCGCTACCGACCGTTAAGCCCAACCCTCCGTAGGGGGCGACCTTGGTCGCCCCTCTTTTGCCATGCGGGCGCAACCCACCCGCGAGGGCTGACCAAGGTCAGCCCCTACGGAAACGGGAATGCCGCTACCCAAAACGGCCAGCGACGTAATCGGCGGTGCGCGGATCGGTGGGGGCAGAGAAGATAGTGTCGGTGTCGCCGGCTTCCACCACCTCGCCCAGCAGGAAGAACGCCGTCTTGTCGGAGATGCGCAGGGCCTGCAGCATGTTGTGGGTCACCATGATCACCGTGTAGCGCTCCTTCAGCTGGCCGATAAGCTCCTCGATCTTCGCCGTGGAAATGGGGTCCAGGGCGCTCGTGGACTCGTCGAGCAGCAGCACCTCGGGCTGCACCGCCAGGGCGCGAGCGATGCACAGGCGCTGCTGCTGGCCGCCGGACAGGCCGAGTGCGTTCTTCTTCAGACGATCCTTCAGCTCGTCCCAGATAGCGGCCGCGCGCAGCGACTCCTCTACGATGATGTCCAGATCGGCCTTGGCGCGCACCCCATGGCTGCGCGGACCGAAGGCGACGTTGTCGTAGATGCTCATAGGGAAGGGGTTCGGCTGCTGGAACACCATGCCCACGCGCCGGCGCAGGTCGGTAGGATCCAGCGTGCGGTAGGCGTCGGCACCGTCCAGAAGCACCGAGCCTTCCACGCGACAGCCTTCCACCAAATCGTTCATGCGGTTCAGCGTCTTCAGCAGCGTGGACTTACCGCAACCGGAAGGGCCGATGAGCGCCGTCACCTGGTTTTCTGGGAAGGTGAGGTTGATATCGCGCAGGCCTTGGAAGTCGCCGTAGAACAGGTTGAGGTGCTCGACGGCCATCTTCGCAGGAGCGGGTGCGGCCTCTGGAACCTCAGCTGCCGCGGGGACGCTCGTCTCTTTCGCGAGTTCTTTCAAAAAGCTCGTCATTTCTTGCTCACTTCCATTTTCTGTGCCACCACGCGCATGGCGGCGTTCAGCAGAAGAACGAGGATCAGCAGCACCACCGAGGTGGCGTAGGCCTCGTTCACGTGCAGGCCCTCGCAGGCCAGGGTGTACATGTGCACGGCCAGGGTGCGGCAGGAGTCGAAGAGGGCGAAGATGCCCTGGCCGCCGAAGTCGGGGATTTGGGCCACGGTGCCGGCGGTGAACAGCAAGGCCGCCACCTCGCCCACACAGCGGCCGAGAGCCAAAATGACGCCGCCCAAAATGCCGGGCACTGCCGAGGGCAGCACGCAGCAAGCCACCGTGCGCAACCGCCCGGCGCCGAGGCCGAAGCCGCCCTCGCGGTAGGAATCGGGCACCGCCATGAGCGCCTCTTCGGTGGTGCGCATGATGACCGGCAGCACCATGATGGCCAGGGTGCAGGCACCGGACAGAAGCGAGAGGCCCCAGCCGCAAGCCGTCACGAAGAACAGCATGCCGAACAGGCCGTAGATGATGGAGGGAATGCCCTGCAGCGTCTCGGCGGTCACGCGCACCAGGCGCACGAAGAGGCTGCCACGGCGGGCGTATTCCACTAGGTAGATGGCCGCGCCGACACCCACGGGCACCGCCAGCGCCAAAGCCAGCAGCGCCATGATGACCGTCGAGGCAAGCGCCGGCAGAAGCGACACGTTCTCGGAGGTATATTCCCACTGGAACAGGTCGGGGGTAAGCGCGGGCACGCCTCGCACCAGGATGTAGCCCACCACGAACAGCAGCACGGCCGCGGTTACCGCTGCGGCGAGGTAAGTGAGCCAGCGCAGCAGAGCCGACACCGCGCGGCGCCGACGGGACGAGCGGGCGATGCGCATCTCCAAGGCATCTTCCTCGGCGAAGTAAGCAGGCATCAGATTGACGGCGCCCAGGACTCCCAAGGTCGGCGAGCAGGCGACCACCGAGGGCCGCGGGCGATGCAAGCGCAGGTTGAAGCCATCGCTCATCGCGCCTCACCTCTCTTCCGAATAACGTTGAGCAGCATCGTGATCAGCAGGATGAACACGAACAGAACCACACCGGTGGCGATGAGGGCCTCGCGGTGCAAGTCGGCGGCGTAGCCCATTTCCAACACGATGTTGGCCGTCATGGTGCGCACGCCGGACAGCAGCGAGTCGGGAATGATGGGCATGTTTCCGGCCACCATGACCACGGCCATGGTCTCGCCGATGGCCCGTCCCAGCCCCAGCACGATGGCGGCCATGATGCCGGAGGCGGCCGCCGGAGCCACCACCTTGAACACGGCGTGCTCGTGATCGACGCCGAGGGCCAGGGCACCCTCGTAGTAGCGGGAGGGCACGGCATCCAAAGCGCTTTGGGCCACGGTGATGACGGTGGGCAGGATCATAATGCCTAAGATAAGGCTGGCCGCCAGCACCGAAAGCCCCGTGCCCGGCCCGAGCAGACGCACGAAGGGCACGATGATGACCAGCCCGAAGAAGCCGTAGACCACCGATGGAATGCCGGCCAGCAGCTCCACGCCGCAGCGCAGGAAGGAGCCCGTGCGGCCGCGAGCGAACCGCGAGAGGTACAACGCCGTGAGCAGGCCGCCCGGCACGCCCACGATCATGGCACCGGCTGTCACGTACAGGCTGCCCACGATCATGGGGAAGATGCCGTAGAGGTCATTGGCCGGGCGCCACGTGGTGCCGAAGAGGAATTCCGGCAGCCCGATCTCGGCCATGGCCGGCACGCCGTTGGCCAGCAGAAACAGGCAGATCAGCGCCACGGCGGCGATGGAGAGGGCCGCGGCTGCGGCGAACAGGGCGCGGGCGGCCCCTTCGCGCAGGGCATGCGGGCCGCGCTTGGGCACGCGGGCCGCCGCAGGGACACCGGCAGCTGCGAGACCTGCGCCGGCTCCGGGCGCTCCGGCGCCCCCGGAGCCGGCGGCCGTCGATGCACTTGCTGGCGGCGTGTTCAGCAGGGAGAACAGCATAGTCGATCCCGCTTAGGCGACGTCGGCCCAGCTGGTAGCCGCGCCGGTATAGATGTCGCACACCTGCTGGCTCGTCAGGTCGCTCACCGACGAGGTGGGCGCCACGATGACCGCGATGCCGTCCAGAGCGATGGGGGTGCCCTCGGCGCCAGCACCGGCCTCGGAGTCTTTCAGGTCGCGGGAAGCCATGCCGATGTCACAGGTGCCATCGAGCGCCATGTTCACGCCCGTGGTGGAATCGGACTGCTGCACTTCCACGGTCACCTGGGGATTAGCCGACTGGAAGGCCTCGGCCAGCTTCTCCATGACCGGCGTGACCGAGGAGGAACCGGCCACGACCACCTTCCCACTGACGCCGTTGGAAGCGAAGGGGGCAGCCGCATCGTCGATGGCGATGTAGTTGTTGTCGCTCACCACGGCCTGCCCCTCGGCGCTCATGATGAACGCGAGGAAGTCGGCGGCCGGCGCGGCGAGCTCGCCCTTCGTCACGATGTTGAAGGGACGCGCGATGGCATAGGAGCCGTCCTTCACGGCCGCGGCGGTGGGCGCAACGCCATCGATGGACACCGCCTTCACCGTGTCGTCCAGCGAGCCCAAGGAGATATAACCGATGGCGTTGGGGTCGCCGGCCACCGACGTCATCATGACCGCCGTGGAGTTGGTGATGGCGGCCGCGGGAGTGGTCATGTCCACCTTGTCGCCGTTGGCGTCCTTCTGCTCGATGCCGAACAGCTCAACGAAGGCGCCGCGGGTGCCGGAGCCGTCCTCGCGGGAGTACACCGAGATGGGAGCGTTGGCGGATGCGCCGCTGCCGCCAGATGCGCTGGCCGAGTCGCCCGCTGCAGCCGTATCGCCGGCCGACGCGCCCACACAACCCGCAAGCGCCACTGCCAGAGCCCCGCACAAAGCCGCCGCTCCAGCGAGCACCGCCAGCTGCCGCAACCACCGCGGCAAACGAGAAGATACCGAAGATGCTTTCATGTCGTCGTTCCTTTCAAACGCGCGGGTCGGCATCCCAGAACCACCGCCCGCAAGGGCCATTCAACTCGCGGAAGCGACCCACAAGGGAACGTCGCTTCCGTGCATTCATGATGGCCCCGCTCCGTAAAAGAACCGAGCAGCGCCCGTAAAGAGTCTCCGTCAGTTTCGAAAAGCTTTGGTAAAGCGTCAGCGCCAAACACCTGCAGCGCTTGCTTGACCGCCGTTTGGCTCGTATGGCAATGACTGCTCTGAGCAGCTGCTCCGGATAGCTGCCTGCGCACTCTTCCAAACGCTGCGCATTTCCCCTTTCCACGAGTAAATGCCAGTTGAGGGCAGTTATGGCTGAGCGCCCCCGTTCGGCCTTACCATTTCGGGGTCGAAGTGGCATTTGCGCGACGGAAACAAAATAAGGGCCGCGACAAAGACGGCCCTCTGGGTGCTTTACGATAGACCAACTTAAAAGAGGCGGTCGCTCTCTTTCATTCCCTTCAATGTCGGCTAGGCAATGGCAGCATATTCAGACTCGAGAAGCGGCTCTGCACCCGATGTTGAATCTTCACTGGCGGCCAGCTCGGAGGCGCGGCGGTCGGCCAAGGCTCGGCGAACGCGGAGAACACCGTAGGTCGCGAGCAGCAGAGCGTACACGGCCAGGTTGAGAGAGGCGTCCGCAGAACCGCCCAGCACCGGCTTGGCCAAGTAGCAACCGGCATGCACGAGAATGAGCGCGAAGAACGGATAGGCGAGCCGCTGCAGGCGCTTCCACGGCATGGCGCCCAGGCGTCGCCGTACGACGTCGATGGAGGTGACCGCCAACGGAACCAGCAGAACCACCAGAGCCACGGCGCTCGTGAAACCGACGACGGCGAAGGGGTTGGACGCACCGACGCTTCCCAGAATCTCAAGGTAAACCACGGCGTAGAACCCGATGTGGCCGGCTATGAGAATCGTTCCCAGCAAGGAAAGCTGCGCCCGGACGGGCTGCAGGCGCCGGCGCACAGCCGAGCGCTTGTCCAACACACCCATCATCATGACCACAGCGAACAGGGCGAAGGCCACATACCCCTTTTGCACCACGAAGGCGACCTCGCGCAGCGGCAGCACGGCCGGCGGCGCCACGGTAAAGTACGCGCCCGTGCCCGCAAGCGCTACTGCTGCCAGATAGAAGAGCATCGAATGGCTGCGCAGCGGCCGGGCCAGCACCCAGGACAGAACGGCCACGACAACCAACGTGATTAGCAGGCACATGAGACGGCCTCCTTGCAACATTCGCCGTCAGCACCAGAGGTCGCACCAGCATCTTCGCTGCCGCTCAGCTTCTCCTCCAACTGGGCGCGGCGCTCCTTCACCAGGCCGCAGGCCAGAAGCGCCATACCGGCGTAAAAGTCACTGTCGCTCTTCTCGGCCATGGCGGCCGCCCACTCGTCCACAAAAGTGAGCACATGATTGTCGATGAAGTCCGCCTGATCCTTCTGCAGCGAGCGTGCCGTTTCCTCGTCGCCGGCTTCAACCGCCTCCGCCTCGCGGCCGGCAAGCACCGCCAGGAAGCTGAGCATGAGACCGATATGGTCGTCGGGCTCGCGGTTCTTCTTCTCGAACTCCAGCCCGTGGGCGCGAAACGCCGCCCGCACCTCTCGCGTGGAATCCGTGAACAGGCGGTTGTTCTCATCGAGGTAGTAGGATTCCCACGGCGCGGCCAGAGGACGCGCCGGCCCCACAAGGCTCCGAAACCAGGCCGTCTTCAAATCGTCGATGACTTCTTCTGGCCGCTCCTGGACCGAGCGCCGCCACAAGCGCAAGTGATCCGCGGCCTCGCGAACCTCTTGACTCGCGTCCGCAAAGGGCAGCTCGTCCCACAATCCTTCTACTCCAAAACGCTCTATGAACGATGCGTCTGGCTCAGCCACCAACGTGTAACCGACTGTCTGCAACATAGCCTGAATTGTCTTCAGCAAGATAGTGGCCTCTTCGTCCATCGGAGTCGCAAAGCGGCCCCCATCACTACCGCACACGGGGCGATCAATAATCTCGACCATAGGAAAGCACCTCCGCTTCTCATCAGTGAATAGCGGCGCCCCAGCACCCGGGGAGGGGACGGGAAGCCGGGGCGTCGCTTCAAACAAGGACGGTCGACACGCCTGCGAGAGAGAAGACGCGCCGACCGATGCAAATTGCTACAACTCGTATTCCAGCGAGGGATCCTCACCCATCGTCACGTCCATGATCTCTGTTTTAGGATGCGGGATGAGAACCAGCGACGGATTCGTCGTGTTCGCCGGCAGCGGTACCGCTTCCACATCGCCCTCGCCGTATTCGGCGCGCAGCTCGTCGATGTCGCCGTAGCGCAGGGCACGCAGCGCACAGGTGCGGACGCAATAGGGGTCTTCGCCGCGCTCCAGCTGATCCTTGCAGAAATCGCACTTGCCCATGTAGCCCTCTTCCTCGAGGAAAGACGGCGCATGGTACGGGCAGGCCTTCTCGCAGGAACGGCAGCCGATGCACACATCATGATCGGTCCACACGATGCCGGTGTCGGGATCTTTCTGCATGGCGCCCGAAGGGCATACCGCCACACAAGCCGGGTTCTCGCAATGGTTGCAGGCCATGGCGATGAAGTAAGCGAACAAATCCGACGGAGCAGGCAGCGTGTCGCCCTCGCCCACTTCCCAGGTGCCGTGCTCCCATTCGTACACGCGGCGGAACAAGTTGCCCACGGGCAGGTTGTTCTTGTTCTTGCAGGCCATCTGACACGTCTTGCACCCGATGCAGGCCTCGGAATCGAAGAAAAATCCGTACTGTGTCATGTTAGTCCCCCAGCTCAATCACGCGCAGCGGACGATCGATATCGTGATCGAACGGACCGTCCCACTTCTCCATTTCCACATTGATGGTGTTCCACGGCTGAATATCGCATCCGCAGGGATCCGAACTGGTGAGCACGCCCGGGTTACCGCCGAAGTCGACTTCCAGCTCCTCGTCGTAATCGGTCCAGCCACCGTCGGCCACCAGCACTACCCCGGGCACCACGCGCGGCGTGATCTTTATGGCGCGAACAAGAGCGCCGCGACCGTTGTAAATCTTCACCGGATCGTGTTGAGAAAGACCGCGCTCCTGGGCATCCAGGGGGTTCACGTAGGCCACGTTCGCGTGGGCCTCCTGCATCCAGCGGCAGTTGTCTAGCTGGCTGGAGTGATGGCCCAGCGAATGAGGCGACTCCAGCTGCAACGGATAGGGGCCCTTCACCCGATTCTCGAAATCCGAGAAGGTGGCCTCGTAACCTTCTTGCGGCGGCTCGTATTTGGGAATGGGCGAGATGCTGTAGGAGCCGTAAATGTCCACGACCTCGGCCAGCTGGCGGCAGTAGATTTCCAGTTTGCCGCTCTCAGTGTTCAGCGGATTCGCCACCGGGTCTTCCACGAAAGCCTCCAGGGCGATGTAGCCGCAGTTGTCGCCCTCGGTGCGCGGCACCTGGTAGATACCGTCCTTCAAGAATTGCCGAAGCGGGATGCGACCCTCCTGCGGCTCGCGATCGGGGAAGCCCAACTCGGCCCAGTCCTCAGCCGTGATGGTGAGCAGCTTCTCGAAGTCGGGATCCACCATATCTTCCGTCGTAGCGCCACCAGGGCCTACCGCACCCGAGCCCACCTTCTTTGTGAAGCCGCCTTCCTTGATGACCGTGGCTCCCTGAATCTGATTGGCGAAGATCTCTTCCTCGGTGATCTCTAACTCGTCGGGATCGAAACCGAGACGCTCGGCCAGGGCGCGATTGATCTCGTAATCGCTTCGGGCCTCGAACAAGGGGTCGATCACGTGGGAGCAATAGGTCAGTGTTTCGCGGTTCGAGGTATGGCTGAAGTTGGCCGGGTGCTCCCACTGCATGACCATGGGCAGCACGATGTCGGCATATTGGGCCGTCGTGTTTAGGAAACAATCGCAGGACACGACGAATTCCACTTTGCGGAAGGCCTTGATTCCCAGCAGCGTGTCCGGCTCACTGTTGAGCTTGTTGCCGCGGCCAATATCCCAGATGCAGCGGATATCGATCTCGCGCTGTCCCCACTTGCCGTTATGGTAGGAACCGTCGTACACCGCGTGCCACTTCTGCTGCGAGGTAACGCCGAACAGTCCGTCGGTGGGCACCACAGCAGCACTGAGGGCGAATGTGTTGGCAACCGGGTCGGTCGTCGCGTATTCGGAACGCCCTTCCCCGCCGACGGCCACCAGAGCGCTACCGCCGTTGCAGACCATCTGGCCCGACATGTCGGACACCATGGCGCCGGACTTGCCCACGTTGCCCGTCATCCAGCCCACCGTGAAGAACGCCTGGGCTGCCTGTTCGCCGCGGAAGCCGCGGGTCACGGCCGAACACGAGAAGATAGCCGCGGGCTTAATCGTAGCCATATCCGTAGCAAGGGAGCGAATCACTTCGGGCTCGACACCGCAAATCTCGCTCGCCCATTCCGGCGTCTTCGGCACACCATCGTAGGTACCGAGCACGTAATCTTTGAAGTTGTCCTTCGGATCGGCGCCCTCGGGCATGTGGTCGGCATCGAAGCCCACGGTGTAAGTGTCGAGAAAGGCCTGGTCTTGCAGCTCGTTTTCAATCATGTGGTAGGCACAGCCAATGAAGAGCGCTGCATCGGTGGCCGGGCGAATGGGAATCCACTCATCAGCGATGGCGCCGAGGCCGGAGTTATAGAATGGGTTGATGCCGACGATCTTCGCCCCACGACGCTTGGCACCCAACAGCACCTTGTTGGGATAGCCCAAAGCGCTCCAGGAGGGGTTGTTGCCGTCCAGCACGATGAGCTTGGCGTTCAGAATATCAAGGCGATCGTTGTACAAGTAGGCACCGTAATAGCCCGCCAAATTCTGATAACCCGTCATCATGGAGGAGGGATAAACCCATCCGCCCTGGGAGTTGCCGCCGCATCCGCCCTGCGATCCGCCAAGAGCCGTCAGCACAGGGTTCGGATACAACCCAGCCCGCATGACAGCCTCATTGCCGTAAGCGCCAATAATGCGCGTAAGCTCGTCAGCGATGATGTCCAGCGCCTCGTCCCAGCTGATACGCACCCACTCGTCCTTGCCGCGCAGCTCGCCGTTGATCTTGGCCGGGTCACCGCCGGGCTCCCAGTTTTTGCGCTTCATGGGGTACTTCAAGCGATCGGGGCCATAGACATGATTCATCTTCGCCTGGCCACGCAGGCAACCGCGCTGCTGAGGCATATCTTCGGAATCGGGATTCCGATCGTCGGTCTTCACGCGCACGACCTGGCCGTCTTTCACCAGCGCGTAATTGATGCAGCTAGCCGAGCAATACAGGCGGAAGCAGCGATAGGGCTTCCACTCGCCCTCGTCTTCCAAAGCCGGAGCAGGGGCATCGTCGCTGCCCGTATCTGCCATCTTCGCTTGCGGAGCGCAAGCCACCAGCTGTCCAAGCGCCGGCACCGTGGCGGCCGCACCGGTCCACTTCAGGAAGCTGCGACGGGTAAGCCCGTGCTTTTGTTGGGAAGCGGCAACGGCTTCATGCGATGCGCACGAAATGTTTTTCTCCTCCATGTTCCTCCTCTTTTCTCTCATTACGAAGAACCTCCTGGCCTCATTCGAGGCGCAGCCTGAGTGTAAGAGGAGCCCGTGGTTCAGCGCGGCCCTCGAAAAGTTCCAGGCGTGGTAACTCATAGTTGCAACCAAGCACATCCACCGCTTACAATACCGAGCTGTCGAGGGGAGAGGCCATGGACATCCAGCAGCTACGCTACTTCAAGCGCGTCGTAGACGACGGCAGCTTATCGAAGGCGGCGGCCAGTTTCTTCATGACGCCGCAGGCCATGCGCAAACAAATCAACAACCTGGAAAACGAGATCGGCGTCGAGATCCTCACCCGCACCCCCCAGGGTGTTTTCCCTAGCGATGCGGGGCGAGCGCTTTACGACTATGCCCAGCGCCTCATCGCCCTAACCGACGAGGCCGTAAGCGTCTGCCGCCAGCGCGCCGGAGCCGAGAAACAGCGGTTGCATATCGGGCTGTATCACAACGCGAACCTGCATTTGATGCCGCGGCTTACTGCCCGCTTTACGGAAGAGCACCCTGATATCGAGTTGGTATTCACCGATTTCGTTACCTTCGAAGATTTCGAACGAGCCCTGGTGGAGGGCAAGATCGACGTCGTCATGACCTTCGGAAACAGTCGGCGCCGCAAAGAGGGCATCACGAGCCTCGTCCTTGAACACGAGTCACCTATCTGCACAGTGTCGCGCGCGTCGTCCCTCGCCCAGGAGGAACGCCTGTCGCTGACCGATCTGGGGGGAAGCACGGTGATCTTTCCTACCCGTGGTGTCTCGTTTTGGCTCGACAGCGTGCGACGCTACGTCGAATGCAACGAGCCCGGGATCACCATTGCCGAAACGCCTTCGAACGAGCACGGCGTCATGCTTTTGCAGCGCAGCGATACCGTGGGGATCGGCATTCGAATGGTGGCGCCGAATTACGAGACCCTCGCCCATGTTCCTTTCGCGCCCCCTCCCGGCGTGGACGACCGCGTGAGCGTGGAGCTTTCCACCAACCAGCCTGACTCCCCTGCCGTGCAGGCGCTCTACCGCTGCGCCCGCGACATCTGCGCCAACGAGCTTCAATTCGGCTGCTAAAATTCCGAGCCGCTGAAAGCATCCACGACTTACCTTCCTGCAATGCGCTGCCGGAAATACGTCCCAAACGCGTAAAGCGGCACATCTCGAATGGCGCCATCTTGGGAAGGAGATGCCAGAGAGGTGCGCACGGCGAGAGGCGGCTGGTATTTCTTGACGAAGGCGGCTAGGCTCTTCGCCTTTAGGTTTACGCCCGATTTCACCTCGATAGGTATCGGCCGGACAGCCTCGGTGCCCCCGTCGATGATGAAGTCAATCTCGGTGCGCGTGGAAGGGTTCACGAAGTAGTGAAGCTTGCTGTCGGGCTCCGCATTGTCGCCGGCCAAGCCGTTCGCAAGCATTTCCTGGGCGACGAGCTGCTCCGCAAGCGATCCCTTGAACGAGCTGAACAAGGCTTCGCTGTCGAGTATCGTTCGGGCTCCCAGATTGTTCATCGCCCCGAGCAGCCCCACATCCAACAAATAGATTTTGAACACATCCCCATCCTCGTGCGACGCAAGGGGCGATAGAGGCAAGCTGACGCAGCTCGAGGGAATCGCGAGCGAAGTGTCGATCAACCACTGAAGCGCGTCCTCGTACTCCCGCGCGCGAGCCGATTCCCGTATCTTAGAGAACATGAACTTGCGGTTCTCCTTGGCCAAATTCGCAGGAATCGCCCGCCAGACTCGGCGAATGCGCTCCGCCAGGGCATCGTCGGCGTACTTCGAGAAATCGGCGTTATAGGAGCGCAAGAGCTCGTTATGCACGCGCCGCGCGTCCGCAGGATCGGCCGTTTCGGCAAAAGCGAGCACAGCTTCCGGCATACCGCCGACGAACAGGTACTGCTTCAGCAGCTCGATCAGGCGGTCGTGAAACGGCGCGATAGCTTCCCAATCAAGCGTCTCTACCAGTTCCACTAGCAGTTCCTCACCAATACCGCCGAGGAACTCCGAGAAATTCAAGGGGTACAGATCGAGGAAGCTCACCTTCCCTACGGGAAACGACGGTCTCGGCCTCCCTTCCTCCTGCGCTCTCTTGCCGCGGCGAAGGGCAAGGCCCAAAGCCGAGCCGCCCGCGACGACAGGCAGATGCGGCATCTGCTCGTTGAAGTACTTGAGAGACTGGATGGCCCGCGGAGACTCCTGAATCTCGTCGAGAATGAGCAGGGTGCTCCCATCGATGCGGACGCCTGCCTCGGCCTGTAGGATGGGAAGAAGCCGTTGGGGCGAGAGAGAGCCCCCGAACGCCGCCACAAGCTGAGGATTATCGTCAAAGGTAACGTAGGCGAACCTCTCGAAGCACGTATTCCCAAACTCCTTCATGAGCCAGGTCTTCCCTACCTGCCGCGCTCCGCTCACAATGAGCGGCTTTCTGCGCGGAGACGCTTTCCATCGTTGCAGTTCTTTGATAGCCTGGCGTTTCATTCTGAATCTCTCCTGGACTTCCACGTTTTTGCATAGGATAATTTACCAAGATACCACGTTTTTGCATAGGAAAATCCCCATTTGGCCACGTTTTCGCATAGGGAAATCCCGAGACCTTACCAGTCGATCGCTGAGACATCGATACCGCCGCTCGGGTGGTCTTGGCCGCCGCGGACGTTTCCGCCAGGGTCTTGGGCGCGCATATTTGGCTCGTGCGACAATGCCTGCCCTGGCAGTCTCCCGCGCGTTTCAGGCACCTTTGGCATCTCTTCGGTCATTCAGGCGCTTTTCATATGCCAGAAAGCTACTTAATCGTGCGACTCACCGCAAGAAGGCCGGAGCGCTTGGGAGGGGGCGCGCTCCGGCCAGACAGAGAGGAGAAAACAGATGAAGGGTGACAGAACAACCTAGGCGACGCCAGTCAGCGCGGCTAGCTTCGCGTAGATCTCGGTGTTGTCGTAGAAGCCGTCGAAAACTTCAGCGCCAGCGCCTAGGGCGAACACGGGCACGGTAAGTCCCGAATGGGCGTAGGTAGAGAAATCGACGCCCGACTTGCGGTTGAGCAGGTGCGTGAGCGTCACCGTGAAGGGCTCGTAGGTGCCGTAGTGGACGTATTCCTCCTGGGTCATGTCCTCCTGGTCGCCCGCGCCGACGGCCACGGTTCGTTCGTAGGCCTCGCGCAGCTGCTCGTCCTCGTAGGCGGTGAGCACGAGGCTGCCCGGCTCGGCCTCGGCCGCTTGCGCGGCGGCCTCGGCGCCCGATGACAGCGCCGAGGCCGCCCTTTCCAACCCGAACAGCTGGGCCACATCTTCCATCGCCTGCTCGTAGGTTGCTCCAGCCTCAATATAGCCCGCCACGTAATCGCTGTCGAACTTGGCATAGGAAATCTTTTGCTGGGCGATGTTGGTCAGGAACGTGTCGTAGTTGGTTTCTGCATAGCCGATGGTTAGGCCACCCGTCTCATGATCGCCCGTCACAACGATCAGGGTCTCGTCGGGATGATCCTCGTAGAACGCCACGGCCTCAGCCACACAGTCTTCCAAGGCCATCACGTCGTGGATGGCGGCGGCGCAGTCGTTCGCATGGCACGCCCAGTCGATCTTGCCGCCCTCGCACATCATGAAGAAGCCGGCATCGCCCGCGCCCAGCACCTCGATGCCCTTGGCCACGTAATCGCGCAGCGACCACTCGTCGGCTGTCGCGTCCATTGCGTAGGAGAGCGCGTCCTCGTCGGCCAGTTTCTCCGCCACAAGCAGCGCCTTGCCGCCGGCCATGACGCGGGCGGCCTCGTCGTAGGTGCGCGCCACCTGGTAGCCGGCCTCGCGCGCTGCCTCGTACAGATCGATGCGGTTATCGCCAGCGCCCGTGGGGTTGAGCAGGCCGCCACCGGCGAAGTAGTCGAACCCGCTCGCAATAAGCTCCTGGCCAATCTCATAGTAGTTCTTGCGCGACTGCTGATGAGCGTAGAAGGCCGCCGGCGTCGCGTGGTTCAAATTCATGCTGGTGAGCACGCCTACCTTGTAGCCGAGCTGGCGCTTCAGTTTCTCGGCGATGGTCTCGAAGCGCTCGGAAGCGTCCGGCGACACGTTGATGACCCCACTAGCCGTCTTGCGCCCAGAGGCAATGGAGGTGGCCGTGGAAGCGGAATCGGGGCAGAACGAGGTGCTGTCGTAGGTGCACTGGGAACCGATGACCGGGGAGTCCATGAAGCTCACGCGCTCGATGGTCGGTTCTTCCCCGCTCTGCTGGGCACCGTTGAAGTAGGCCGTCGCCTGAATCTGCGGGTAGCTCATGCCGTCGCCGATGGAGAGGAACACGTACTTCGGCGCCACGGCCGCAGAGCCCCCTTGCGCCCCGCCGTCGCCGGTGGCGGCCATGGCCACCGCACTTGGCTCGCCCGAGGAGCAGCCGAACAGTGCGCCCATGGACGCCACTCCCGCGAGGCTCGGCTCCGGTTTCATCAACCAGTATCTGCTCAGTAGCCCTTGGACATCCGCGCATCCCTTTGAGGCACAGGCCTTTTCGGCTTCTCCGCAGCGGTGTCACCCGAGATGGTGGCCAGCGAGCGCTCGTAGGCGTTGAAGGCCTCCACGACGTCCCCTGCCACGAATATACCGCTCTTGCGGTTCTTCGCGTTCTGCCTCAGAATTCCAGCCGCGGCGAGCTCACCCACGGCCGTGCGGGCCGCCGGGTAGCTCTTTCCCGTGAGATCTTGGGCGGTCTTGATGCTGATGACCGGCGTTCCTAAGAGGATGCCGAGAAGCTGGGCGCCCGCCGATCCCTCGCGAAACGGCACCTTCGCGCGCCATCCCTCCCTGATAGCGAGCAACGTTTCCTCAAACGCGGAGGCGCGGGAGCAGGCCTCGCAGGTCGTCCGAGCGAAGTACTCCACCCACCCGTTCACCGCCTCGCGCCGCTTGGTCTCGTCATCGCCTTCGAAGCGGAAGGCGGCGAGATTGGCGATGTAGCGCTCGCGGTCGGTGGCCAACAGCAGCGATATCGGCGGCACGGTGACGCGCGTCGTGCCTCCCTTTTTCAGGATGAGGTGAACAAGCGCCCTGCCCGCACGTCCGTTGCCGTCCGCAAAGGGGTGAATGGTCTCGAGCTGAGCATGAGCTATGGCAGCGGTGGCGATGGGAGGGAGCTCGCTGTGATTGGCGAAGGTGACGAGGTCTTCCATAAGAGCCGGCACGGCATCGGACGTGGGGGGCACGTAGGCGGCGCCAAACGGATTGATGCGATTGCCGCCGATCCAGTTCTGCTCGGCGCGAATGACGCCTCCCCTCTCTGCGAGACGCGTGCCGGTCAGAAGCACACGATTGAGCTCGCACACCTCCTCGACCGTGAGCGGAGAGCCCGCCACCGCCCGCGCCAGACCATCGACGAGCGTATGAAGATTGCCGAGAATCTGGGCCTCCGTACCATCAAGGCGATGATCGACGCCGAGGCGGTCGAGCTCCTCGTATTCCAAAAGTTTACCCGCCGGCATCTCAAGACCCTCGATGCGCGAGGAAGAGACGGCCTCGGCCCGCAGCATCATGCGCGCCAACGGCTCGGTATCGATGCGCGAGCCCGAAAGCTCAAGCCTCGCCAGAGCCTCCTGGGCATCCGCCACCGCGCTTGCGCATGAGGGGCTGAGAAGAAGCTCGTAATCGGCAAGTGTGTAGGGAAGATACGGATGGTACGGGCCTCCCATGCGCTCGGCCTTGTTCATGCCTCCACTGTCGGGCTGCCAAAAGCAGTTGAGATAAACCCCCATGCTCGTAACCTTTCTTTTTCGTTGCAGAAAAGAAAGGTTAGTGCATTAACCTTTCTTTTTCAAGAGCGGTTTCCCTCCCTACCGCTCTCCGCCCTTCCGCAACGAATCCTTCCCGGCGAAGAGCCGGTTCTCTTTCAGCTGAGAAAATGCCAGTTGAAGGCCGGAATGGTCAATGAGCCCGGGGCGTCTCTGCCATTTTGGGCCTGAAATGGCAGAAAAATGCCAGTTGAGGGCAGGTATGGCAGACCGTCCCCAGTCGGCCTT
>OLNI01000957.1_pt1 | contig 19335 bp, 15 predicted proteins | sample 1672921 | NCBI WGS metagenome assembly OLNI01 (sample SAMEA3136737, study PRJEB25190) | human gut metagenome | biome: human gut; feature: human-associated habitat; material: faeces | place: Austria | collected 2013 | reverse complement strand
TTGCTGATCGCCGGTACCAAGCCAGGTGATCGATGGTACCGCGAGAGGTTACTACTCAGCATTGTCTTCATGAATCGTTGCCACAATTCTCTCACGAAGAAACAACCTCATGTTCATCGGGGGCTTCAGTTCCGTGGGAAGCCCGATACCAAAGGCAAGATCGCACCGGCCCTCCTCCACCGCGCTCAAACCCACAACAGGAGGATTCGATTCCAACTTGACACGAAGAGCAGATTGCTCGAGGGAGAGAAACGCCAACAACGGCTCAAGATAACACGGTATCCAAAAATCCGGACAGCTCAGTCGTATGACTGGCACATCCTCCGCGAGTCGACCAAGCTCATCAAGCACATGAGTGTAATGGGCCTGCATGGCAGAGAAGTCGGCAATAACCGCTCGTCCCGCATCGGTCAGCTCCACTTTGCGAGTCGTACGATTAAATAGCCGAGCCCCCAGCGCCCGCTCCACAGCGTCAACGTGACGGCTCACAGCCGAATGAGACATGTGCAGCCTTCGCGCCGTCTCCGTGTAGCTGAGTGTTTCCGCCAGCACGAGCAACTCGGGCACATATTCCATGTTGAGCACCACAACCCCCTGATCCCCTTTGTCGTTGTAGCGAATTGTACGGTTTGTGCACAAATCACGCAACAACTTGCAAAAGACCCTCGGGCGAACCGATCCCATAATGAACGACAGCAGGGGCGAGGGCGTCTCGCCGACAAGATTCGAACATAGGAGGGAACATGGGACACGGAAAGAACCACGTCATCGATCGCAGACGGTTTGTGCAAGCAAGCTCGGTCGCAGCGGCAGCTCTGGCCTTAGGCGCGACGGGATGCGCTTCGTCACACCCCGTCGCAGAGACGGGCGGCACGACAACTCAATTTGTCGCAGGAACCTACCAGGCCACGGCACTCGGCAAGAAGAGCGATATCACCGTCGAGGTCGTCTTCTCCGACACTGCCATCGACAGCGTCCGCGTCGTCGATCACGGAGAAACCGAACGCATCGCCGCACCGGCGTTTGAGAAGATCCCTGAGATCATCGTAGCATCACAATCACTCGCCGTCGACGCGGTGACAGGAGCGACGCTTTCATCCCTCGCGCTGCTCTCGGCCGTAGAAGACTGCGCGCGTCAAGCCGATGGCGACGTGAGCGCTTTGAAGCGTGCGGAGGTTCCCAAAGAGCAGCCAACCGACGAGGAGATCGAATGCGACCTCGCCGTCATAGGCGCCGGCATTTCTGGAATGGCATCTGCACTAGCAGCTGCTCAGCAGGGAGCGAAGGTCGTCGTGTTCGAGAAGTCCTCGAGCATGGGCGGCAACGCCCTCGTGAGTGGCGGTTTCATCGAGTATGCCAACGCACCCGAAAAATTACGCGTCGAAGTGAACGACGGCTACCTGAAGATCTTCCAAGAAGTTCTTCAGTTCAATCGAGACGCCGGGCTTGACGCCTCTCTGGTAGATGAGGTGCAGCAACAATGGGACGACTACTACGCAAACGGGAACACCAAACTCTTTAGCTCGCCCGAATTCCTTGCGCTGCAACTCTGCATGCTTGAGGGCAACACCTACGACTTCCAACACACTTATGCAACGGATGTGGAGGGGGGCACGGCATGGCTCGACACCATGCAGTTTCCCTGGATGCCACTCGTCGCAATTCCCGGTTATTCTTGGGCGCATTTCTCGGGTTCCTCAGAAGACGTGAATGGAGAAGGCTATTTCAACGTGTTCGAACGAGAGATGGAAGGACTCGATCTTCGCATCCTGTTCGCCACGCCGGCAACCGAGCTCATCACTGAAAGCGGTCGCGTGACTGGCGTCATTGGCAGCAGCGCAAACGGCAGCACGTACACCGTGCGCGCTAAAGACGGTGTCGTTATCGCCTCTGGAGGCTATGCCGACAACCAGGATATGCTGAAAGAGCACGACAAGATGTGGAACTGGAAAGATCTCGACACCTTCCACTGCGACAACAACTACGGACACACTGGAGACGGCATCCGCATGGCCACAGAAGCAGGCGCCGCCTTCGCCGAATTGCCCTTTAACCAGATGGTCTTCCCCTTCGTGGACACCGTGCTCTACGCCACCGAAACAACCGTCGGAACCACCAATGAGAGCATCTACGTGAACAAGGCCGGCAAACGCTTCTGCGACGAGGGCGGCAGTCGAACTGACATGACGATCGCCCTGATGGAGCAGGATGGGGGTGTGGGTTTCCAGGTGGTCGACCACGACAGCTCCATGATCACGGACGGCAAGACCCACACAGGCATGGACGTCGAGTACGCCATTGAGCGGGGCATCCTCTACCGCGCCGACACACTTGAAGAACTGGCGGGCCTCATGGGCGTCGACGAGGCGACATTCCTGAAAACTGTCGACGATTACAACGAGATGACTCGTACTTTCAACGACCCAGAATTCGGCCGATCCAGCTTCGGGCCCAATGCCCCCCTGGATAATCCTCCATTCTATGCATCACCCCGCACCTGGGCGATGCATATCACGATGGACGGCATCTCGACCGACTCATCTCACCGCGCGCTCGATGCGGCCGGAAATGTTGTACCGGGACTCTACGTTGTGGGCGAAGCAGCTTGCGGCGGCCGCGGTGTCGGATCGCTCGGCGCAGGCTATGCGGTGGCGCAATCAATCTACAACGTCTAAGAACACGCGTTACGATAGATCAAGCCCTCCCCTCCCTGGTCGGGCGGGTAAAACCGCCCGACCGTTTTTTAAACAGCAACAAGCTCAGTGCGGACTTGAGCTCCAAAGGCTTTTGCCGCGCAATCCCACACTTTCATGGAGAAAAGGAAGGAACTGAAATGGACAATAATGGACTTGTAAGCCGCAGAGGGTTTTTGGCAGGTAGCGCCTTCGCGGGAGCCGGCGCCTTGTTCGGCCTTGCAGGATGCGCCCCGCAGACTGCGGATCCCCTAGCAAACACTTCGCCTGAGGCGGGATCGCAAGATTCCTCGGACTGGATCGGAGATGCCCCGAACATCTCCGATGATGAGATTGTCGAAACCATTGACACGGAGTTTTTGGTGATCGGCGCTGGCACGGGCGGTCTTTTTGCGGCCTGCGCTGCTGGAGATGCCGGCATGGAAACCTTCGTCATGGAGAAGTTCAACGGTGGCGTCGTGCGTGACGATCTTGCAGGCGTCAACTCTCGCTTGCAGCAGGAGAGCGGCTATGAAATCGACGCAATTGCTTATTTGCGAGATATGGATCATTACGCTGCGGGCCAATGCAATCTCGCGTTACACAAGGTCTGGCTTGAGCGATCGGGCGAGACCATCGACTGGTACGAAAACGTTCTCTCCTCTTACGGTATCGCGCTTTGGCATGAGGCTGCCGAGGAAAAGCATGAAGTCAACTACCGACATTGGGCTACAGGGCATTCTCCCGCCTGGCCAGTCGATGGATCGCTCGACGGGTTCACTGTGCTGACTGACTACGCAGAGAAGACGGGCCATGTAACGTTCCGCTACCAAACGCCCATGGTGAGCCTCACCGTCGAAAACGATCGCGTGACCGGTGCTATAGGGCAGGGCGCTGACGGCTACATTCGTGTCAACGCAAGCAAGGGCGTTCTTGTATGCACAGGCGGTTACGCCGCGAATCTCGACCTTCTTAAGCAGCTCCAGCCTCACACGACCAGCATTTACGCTTACAACTCAGCGCAGCCAGGCTGTGAGGGAGACGGCATAAAGGCGTGCCTTCGCGTTGGGGCAAAAATGGACGAAACACACTCTAGCATGCTTTTCGACCGAGCAAGCGTTCCCGCCGACTCCCTGGGAGGCGCCGACTGTGATACTGCCATGGTATTCTGGATGGGAAGCCAACCCTGGTTGAAAGTCAATCTCAATGGCGAGCGCTTCTGCAACGAGTCCGGCACCTATGACTTCATCCTGCACGCCGATGCATCGCAACCAGGAAACATCCACGTGTGCCTCTGGGATGCAGACTGGCAGACCTACGCCCAGCAGTTCGACATGCATGGCTGCTCGCGCATGTTCCCCTTTGATAATGGAGCGGCTCCGAACCTGCCTATCGAAGTGGTGACGGCCATGAACGAGGAGGCACTTAAAGCCGGACACATTCAGCAAGCCGACACCATCGAGGAGCTCGCCGAAAAGCTTGGTCTTCCTGCAGAAGCCCTCGCGAAAACGGTGGAACGAAACAACCAGAATTACGACAACCAGCGCGATGACGACTTCGGCAAGGAACCATTCCGGCTTTCCCCTGTACGCAAACCTCCCTTCTTCGGCGTACGTACCACAGGCGCTTTGCTATGCACCATGGACGGCATCGTGATAAACACCCAAGGTCAAGCACTGCGCGAAGATGGAAGCGCCATTGAAGGCCTGTATGTCACAGGCAACGATTCCGGAGGATACTATTCCATGACTTATCCGAACCTGTCGACCGGCAACGCTTGCGGCAGGACAGTAACTTTCGCACGAATGATTGCTCAGAATCTGGCTGCCCAGTAGCCATCTCGACCAAAACCCGTTTTGTCGAGCCGCTATCCCTTACGCCCCAAACTCACAGGCGGACAGGATAACGGCTCGACCTGTATCATCGGGAGAAATGCGGCAGTGGTCGGGCCATGCTTCGGCGAGGAGGATCTCGGCATCGTCGAGGAGGTAGTCGCGCACGACGGCCAGCGCATGGGGGAAGACGGCCGTCGGGCCTTGGGCGAGCAGGGCCATGGCCGAGGTGAGGCCACCGCCACGCCAGATTTCCAAACGGCCCAGCTCGTCTACGATGAGGAGGCCGGGGGCGCGGGAGGGATCCTTCGACTCCGCGCCTTCGGCACTCCGCCCGGAATGCGACTTGGCATCGGTGGGCACCGCCACGCTGGCGCGCACGGCAAGTTCATCAAAATGGGCGTTCACGCGAGCGATGGCCTCATCGTCTATGTGCCAGGCCAACTCCGCCTTCGCCGCCTGGCTCTCTTCATCGAAGGTGCCGTCGGCTCGGGCCAAGTCACCCCGACGGGCGAAAGGGATGCGCTCGCCGCTGGGCAGAAGCACGTTGTCGATGCCCAGCTTCTCGAAGCCGTTCGCATCGGCATGCTCGCCTTCTGCAGGCACCCACTGACCCGGCGCCAGCACGCCGACGCAGGACACCCCGCAATCGGCCAGCTCCGTCACCAGCGATTCCAGCCAGCGCGTCTTCCCAATCTGCACCTCGCCCGTTAAGAGAAACAGCATTCGAACCTCCTCCATTCGCGCATCGCGCACGACCGCACCATCACCGTCTCCGCTGTGCCGCTCCTAGACGATCCTCTGCACGAAACGCCCCCTACGCCTCCGGGTTGCGCAGGGCGGCCATCGTGAGGGCCTCACCGAAGAACTGGCCGGCACCGTTCTTCACAGCGAAACGGGCCTTGTCGGGGTCGGCGACCACGCTACCGGCCAGCATATCCACGCCCCAACGGAATAGGAACGGCGCCATGATCACGCTTGGCCCGACGAACACCGTCGTGGCGTTCGCGGCCAAATCCAACAGGCGCGGAGCCGTCTTGTTGATGAGGGTCACACCAGTCATGAACAAGTAGTCGGCGCCGGGGATGACGTACTCGCAAGCCGGATCAGGCACGTCACCCGCCTGAGAGCACTTGCGCTCGAGCACCGTCAGGCGCGCGTACTCCTCGATGCGTTCCACATGGGGGAAATGCCCCACGACAACCACGCGCGCGTCTCCACCGGCAGCGCTGATCTGCGGGCGGTACATTTCGAAAGCGTCCATCTTGCGAATAGTGCCGTCGGGCACCTCCACCGCCGCATCGTAGGTGCACCCCAACGGGTCCAGCAGCGTGCGCTGCGAGTACCACGCGTTCAGCGCCGCCACGCCCAGGCTCGCCTCCTCGAAGCACCACGATTTGGAAAGCTCCGCCACCTCGCGCAGGGACATCCCGCGCAAATCGCCCGTGTAGCCACGACGCGCGCCGCCGGTCGTGGTGAAGCTCACCCCCATGCCACTGTCGGCTTCCACATAGGACCAGTGGGTGCCCAGACAATAGTCGCGCACCACGACGTCCTCGGGAATGCCGGCGATCAGGTGGTTGTACAGCTTCCAGGGCGTATTCGGCTCGTTTGTGCCCGGGAATGCAATGGCCCCCGTCGCAGCCCCCTTCGTGCAGCAGTCTTTCTCGGCGCAACCCATGGCTTCAGTCCTTTCTCAGATGATGGCGACCCGACATTCCGGGCGCTTTTGCTCAGTACTCATCCTACCGAATTGTTCTCTCTTGTAAATCATTTTACTTCATGAATAATTCTCTCTTGTAAATCATTCATGAGTGAGAATATAATAGATACCATGCAAACGAGCACTGCAAAATCCACGCTTCATTCGGCCGCCTCCCGGAGGGCCCGATTTGTCGTGCTGGCCCTTGCCCTCATCCTCGTTGGCGCGGCCGCGATCTCCCTTTTGCTGGGCCGCTACCCCATTGATCCGGCTCAAGCTGTGGCCATGTTCGTCAGCAAGATCGTTCCGGTTGATCCCATCTGGACCGAGCAGCAGGCGACACTCTTCTTTAACGTGCGGTTGCCGCGCATTTTGCTGGCCCTCATGGTGGGATGCTGCCTAGCCTGCGCCGGCGCCGCCTACCAGGGCACCTTCCAAAATCCGCTCGTCTCTCCCGACATTTTGGGCGCAAGCCAGGGTGCCGCGTTCGGCGCGGCCGTCGCCATTCTTCTGGGCGTGAGCTCTTTCACGACATCCCTCTTCGCCTTCGGGTTCTCCCTGTTCACTGTGCTCTTGGTGCTGCTCATCAGTTCGCGGGCCCGCGGCAACCACATGATGGTGGTCGTGCTCGCCGGCGTCATGGTGTCGTCGCTGTTCCAAGCCGGCGTCTCCTACGCCAAACTGGTGGCCGACCCCACCGACGAGCTCGCCGACATCACCTACTGGCTCATGGGATCGCTCACCGGCGCGAACATGCGCGACATCGCCATGGTGTTCCCTATCATGCTCATCGGCTGCGCCACGCTGTTTGCCCTGCGCTGGCGCATTAACATCCTCACCATGGGAGACGACGAGGCCGCCACCATGGGCGTGAACGCTCGGCGCACTCGCATCGTCGTCATCGTCGCTGCCACCCTCGTCACCGCCGCGAGCGTCTGCGTCACGGGCATGATCGGCTGGGTGGGCCTCGTCATTCCGCATCTGTGCCGCATGCTCGTCGGCGCCGACTATCGCCGCCTCATCCCCGCGTCCATGCTCATGGGCGCCAGCTTCCTGCTCATCGTGGACGACGTCGCCCGCCTTGCCACCACCGCCGAAATCCCCATCGGCATCCTCACCGCTTTCGTGGGCGCGCCGTTCTTTCTGTACCTCATCACGCGGAAGAAGAAGCTATGAGCATCGACGTAGCGCACTTGAGCTTCTCCTACGGAAGTCGCGAGATTCTGCACGACCTTTCGTTCTCCATTCCCGATGGGTGCCTCGTGAATGTGCTCGGGCCCAACGGCGTGGGCAAGTCCACCTTGTTCCGCTGCATCTTGGGGCTCTCCCCGCACTATAGCGGCACGATTCTGGTGAACGGGAAAGACCTGCGAGCCCTTTCGGTGCGCGAGCGCGCCCGCGAGATCTCCTATATTCCCCAGTCGCACGCGCCGGTGTACGACTACGAAGTGGTCGACGTGGTGCTCATGGCCACGGGCAACGACCTGAAGATGCTCGCCACGCCCGGGGAAGCCCAGTTGCAGCGCGCCCACGAGGCGCTGGCCCGCATCGGCATCGAGCACTTGGCCCATCGCACCTACACGCAAATCTCCGGCGGCGAGCAGCAGCTCGTGCTCATTGCCCGGGCACTGGCCCAGAACGCCCAGACCATCATCATGGACGAGCCCACAAGCGCGCTCGATTACGGCAACACCATGCGCGTGCTCTCCTGCGTGCGGCAACTCGCCCGCGAGGGGCTCTCCATCGTGCAATCGACCCACAACCCCGATCACGCCTTCCTGTATTCGGACGCCACTATGGTGCTTTCCAAAGGCGGACTTAAGGCATTCGGCAACCCCCACGATGTCATCACCTCCGAGCTCATCAGCGAGCTGTACGACATCGAGGTGGAGGTCAATTCCCTTTATGGCGACAAGGTGCGCGTCTGCGTGCCCGTGCGCGAGATAGAACGTTCCTGACTTGGGAGGAAAGGAAAACTGCATGTTGAAACCTACGAGGAACAAACGCCGCATCGCGGCTCTGACCGGGGCGCTCGCCCTGTCCGCCTGTCTGGCGCTGGGTCTGGCCGGATGCGCCGGAAACGAGGGCGACGGCACCAGTGAGGCCGCCACGCCGGCCACCGAGCAGGAGGCGAATGCCGACGCCGAGGCCGCTGCCGAGGCCGAAAGCGGCACCATCACCTTCACCGACGACCTGGGCCGCACCGTGGAGCTGCCGGCTCAGATCGACAAGATCTGCCCGTCGGGCTTCACCGCCCAGCAGGTGCTGCTCACCATGGCCCCCGACAAAATGGTGGGCCTGGCCCAGGAGCTCAACGACGACCAGCTGAAGATCTTCGGTGAGAAGTTCGCCGACTATCCGGTGTTCGGCGCGGTGCTCGGCGCCAAGGACGACCTGAACCGCGAGGCCGTGGCCGCCGCCGCGCCCCAGGTCATTATCGACACCGGCGAGGCGAAGAAGGGCGCCAAGGAGGACTTGGACGCGCTTCAGGAGCAGCTGGGCATTCCGGTCATCTTCATCGAGGCGAAGCTGTCCGATTACGGCGCGGCCTACGAGCGCCTGGGCGAGCTCCTGAGCATGGAAGAACGCGGCAGCGAGCTGTCCACCTACTGCACGGACGTGTACAACAAGACCGTTACCACCATGGAGAACATCCCCGAGAACGAGCGCGTGCGCATGGCCTACCTGCTGGGCGACAATGGCCTGAACGCCATCGCCAAGACTTCGTTCCAGGCGGCCGTGGTGGACATGGTGGCTGACAACGTCGTCGTGGTCGACGACGTGTCCGGCAAAGGCAACGGCAACGAGATCAGCCTCGAGCAAATCGCACTGTGGAATCCCGACCTCATCGTGTTCCAGACGGGCAGCATTTACGACACCGTGGGCGACGACCCGGCGTGGGCCGGCATTGCCGCCATCGACTCCGGCAACTACTACCAGGTGCCCAACGTGCCCTACTGCTGGCTGAACAACCCGCCGACGGTGAACCAGCTCATGGGCCTGCAGTGGCTGCCGCGCCTGCTGTACCCTGACGCCTTCGACGACTCCATCGAGGACGCGACCCGCGCGTACTACTCCACGATGTACAACTACGACCTGTCCGACACCGAGCTCGCCGACCTCATCAAGGACGCCGTCCCGAAGGCGTAAGGCAACGCGAGAAACGCCGCTCTCAGCTATTCCATACGTAGTCCCAAAAAGAGGGCGCTCGGCCACATAAATGCCGAGCGCCCTCCTTCATAGCTGGTCAACAACCAAAACCCTCCAAAGCGAGCGGCTTTACGAAAAGGAGAGGCGCACTCTAACGGCGCTCAACAACGACCGGCGAAACGCTTCAGCGAAATAGGTCGTCGGGGCAACGGCTCCTGTTCTTGGACAGAAACGCCTTGACCACGCAGATATTGTGCGGCCGCGGAAATGCATGCAGCCGACGATTCGAATGTCATTCCTCCCGTTGTTTCAAAGCACTTCGCTGGCAAATCTCCCTCTTGCGCGAGAATCGAACCACCATCAAAGTCGAGAATGCCGAGGCGCACTGGAGCTGCTAGCTCCCTACCAAAAGCACCCAAAGCATCCAGAGATTTCCAGCCGTCATTCACGCCCGGAGCAAGTCCGACGGCAAGGGTCAGTCGCCCGCATTTGGCCGCGTTGTACGCGTTAAGCGCTGAGCGCAAAGTCTCGAGCGGCCACTGCGTCGTCCCTGGCATAAGCTTATCGCGAGTTTCCTGAAAGACGCTGTGCAGCGTCACTGACAGATCGCAAGAGAATCCCCAGTTCGCAATTGCTTTCACCCCTTGAGGAACGCCACATGTGGCCACCGAGCGCGCAAGCCCTTCGTATCGCGCAAACACCTGCCGTACCGCAGGCTCGCACAACAACGGCTCCCCCTGCGCCGCAGCGGAAAGAGCACTTACCGGTCCGGGCACATCATCGCAAATGAGTTTAATCTGGGCATCGATCTCGTCAACAGTTAGATCGCGGACAAATCCGCTTTGTCCTGTCGCGCAAAATTTGCACCCCACAGGGCATCCAATTTGGCACGAGAAGCCGATTTCCCATCCCTTCTCGCCTCGATAAGCCCAGGCCTCGAAAGGCAGCCCCCTCGTCACAAGCAGATACTTGCGCCAGCCTCGAGCAAACGTCCCCCGCTGTACAAGTCTTACATCTACAGAAGACGACTCATTCGTCTCCATAGCGTCTCACCCGATCAATCAGCTCGTTTTTGGTGTGCACCTCAAGTTTTTGGTAAATATGGCGCCGGTGTGTGGTAGCAGTGCCCTCGGCTACATGAAGCATCTCGCAGACGCGCGGGATTGAGTAGCCCTGGACAAGCAGACAGAGCACATCGACCTCTCGGGCCGTCAAGCCACAATCGTTGGAAAGTCTCATGCATCTCTCGCGCAAGTTTGCATCTCCTCCAAGACCGGCAGCGCCTGCCTGACTTTCTGCTCTTTTCAAAGCAGCATCAACGACAGCGTTTTTAGGAAGAACAAATTCGCAGGAAATTATGCCGAGCCACAAACAACAAATAGGGGCGACGGCCCACAATATCGAAGCGGGGTCATTCGCCAGAAAACTCATGCCCGAGCCAATTGCTGCTCCCGCCAAGGCCGAGGCAAGCATCCAAGCTACAATGTCTAAACCTTCGCGGCTTAAGATTCGAGAACAATCGCGAGCCAACACCACGATAGTCGGTACAAGCATCGCCCCAAAGCTCGCCACAGCGCATACCTGCACGCCCGGAAGGTGAACTTGCAGATAGTCCAGCGGAACAAAAGCCACCGTCATCATTAAAGGAAGAAATCCCAGAAGCAGAAAACCCGATACACGACGCGTGCGATTCAGGTGAGACACGGCGAAAAGAATCGCTACCGTCAGACCGAGTGTTGAGCAAATCACGGCAAGCACATACCACTGATCAATTGAATCGGCATGCACCAAAAAATGGGCAGAAGCGTAACCCCAGGCCAAAGCCATGAGTCCTGCACAAAGCGCCATGCGGGTAAAAACAAGGCCATACCCCTTTATCGCCGAAAAGCCATTGCAGCAACGGATGTTTTTCAGAGCCGGCGTTGCAAAACTGGCCGCTAAAACACCCACGCCACTAACAGCAGCCATCAACCAGCTGCCTAAGGCAGATCCTTCGAAGAACAGTTCGACCAGAACACCTGCCGCCGCCGCACCGAAAAAACCTACGTTGAAAACCGCTGATGCAGTTGGCCAAAGAGCATTCAAAAGAACGATGAAGCTGATACCAATCGACGCACCGAAAAAGACACCAGAGACGATGGCGCCAGGTGTGCCCAATCCGTCCGTCACCAATGACACCATGAGCGCCAAAGCCACGCAAAGACAGCCGAAGGCCACTCCGCTCAGACCCCTCGGACTGCGCAAGCCGTCGGGCACCAAACCAAAACCAACTAAGATCAGGCAAACCCCGCACGACAGCACAGATCCCGCAAGAAACCCCAGGATTGAAAGTAAGCCAGCGTCGCTTATCAACAACCTCAGTACCGTGAAAAGTAATTCGACAAGCAGCGACAAGCCCACAAATGAGCAAACCACGCCCACGCCTATTCGCTTGTTCATAGTCTAGCCCCTCCCTTGGCGAACTTACGCCGTTACGGCATCCTCCCACTCGAACATAAAGTCTTTCTCGGAGAACTGGTCGTAGGGCATAATGCCGCTTTCGATTTTATCACGAAGGCAAGGAGCAGCCGACCGCAGCTTCATGGCGGTGCGGTAGCCGACAACGCGCACTCCCGCCGGATGCTCAGCATCATTGCGAACGCGGTCGACGAACGCCTTGGCATGACTGGCCTGCTCTTCGTTGTCGGTATCAACCTCTAGCAAGACAAATTCATCGCCATCGGCATCGGGAAAATACTGCACGAACTTATGGGCGAAACGCCCCTGAGGGGATCCGTCGTTTTCCCGACCGAGATAGCTCATAAGAGATTGAACGCTCACGCGCACGGTTCCGTCCTTTCTCAAAGCTGCAAGCACGCCGTTCGCTACCATGGCATTCACTCGCCCTCGGGCGACGCCAAGCATAGTTGCAGCCTCATCAATTTCTACCATCTCTTCCTCGGCATTGGCAAGTCTCCCAATAGCGATACCGGACCGACGAGTCAAAGGAGCATCCTCCAAAATGCGCTGTGCTTTCGCAAGCGTAGGAGAGCTCGCAGGCTTCAATCGCGGGAAATGCAGGTCGAAATCGCCCCGCTCCGAACGTTCGATGTAAGCGCCTTCAACAGGCTTGCCGTCTAATAACATATTCCATCTCATCGGCTCGCGCCCCTCGCTTGATTGACACTCGACCCACGTTCTCTGGCTCACGACATTCCCCTTTCCCTTGTACGATACCTTCGCAACTAAGCTTGTGGCTTTCCCGTTGCCGCCCTCGTTGCGGCATGCAGCATTGCTGCGAGGTCGTATTGGCCTAGATCCAGCAAGTTCTCTTCACTCACCGGGCCATAAGTCACATACCGTTCTACTAATTCCTTGCAATAGGAACATTGGTGGCACTTTCGATTGCATGTCGATAGACGCTTGAAATACGAACTTTTTCCAAGCTCTTTGTTGTCGATGCGCGCCCCGTGTTCCACGTTGAAAAACCCGATACTGCTGCAAAGCAAGTCCAGAAGGTTTCCCTCGTAGCTCTCATCCATATAGGCCCGGACAGCGCGCGTTACCTTACTTCGCAGCATGTCGCGACCGACGATTTTGAAAAACTTCGTCGCTCCTCGATACCTCTCAAGCTCTTCGGGACGTACCCAATTCGAACGGAAGAGGTGCGCCGGATCCTTTTCGATAAGCTCGCCACAGGCAAACGAGAAACCGCCCTCCTCTAGATCGGTTTCGCGGGATGCGTGAGAGATATAGTTCATATGGAACTTGCGATAGGGACACTTGTTCAAGCAGCCCTCGTTCACCATAAGCTTGATCTCCACCCCAAGCCCATCGGCTATTTGCGAGAGGAGCTTAATGTCGCGGTTGATAGACGTATCCGGCGTTATGGTGTTAGCTCCGGCGCTTGCGAATACGGCTGCGCGCTCATAGCAATCAATGTCGGAAAGCACCGAAGCACTGATTTCTATGTCGGGACAAACAGCACGCACTTCACTGATGTGGAAGGGGTTCGCCATCGTAACCGCCTCCACCTCATACTGCTCATGCATACGGCGCACGAAGTCCACCGTGCTCTCGACAGATTCTTTGCTGTACCAATCAGCTCCTTCGCACGTGGAATTCATGGTGATATCGACGGCAATACCCGCCCGGTGGATCGACTCAACAACTTTAATAAAACGATCTTCTTCCATGGGCGTCCCAACGCGCCCTGTACCCGTAATAGCTTGGGGGGCACCAACGTACACCTCGCGTATCCGATTGCCGTTGCGCTCATGCAGTGCAAGCAGATTGCGCATGGTAGGCCCATCGTCGTTGAACGGCACCGAAAACTCTAGGCCGGCCATAGCTCCTCCTTCGCCTTGTGGCAAACGTGCTTTTCGGTAAATGCATCATCGGTACCCCGCCTATGGGAGGGAGAAAGGCGGGGTACCAGTAAAAGACCTCGGCACTTGCGGCATCGTGCATCAGCATGGCAGCACAAGAGCCGAATCGGGATGTGCTAGCTTATGCCTCTGCCTCAGCATCCCAATTAGCAAGAGCAGCTGCGTTGCGGCCAGTGATACGACCCCAGCACCAGTTCTCAGCATTGTTGCCACCCGTAATGGCATACGTGTGGGATGCCATGTTGCAGAATGAACCCGCACCATACAGGCGTCCGATGGCATTGCCGTCGCAATCGACAATTTCGCCATTAGCGTTGCGCGCCGGGCCTCCCAACGTATTGCCGAGGCCAGGATAAATCGGAATGGCGTAATACGGAGGGCCCTGGATAGCGGCGATACCCGTCGGAGAACCTGGAGGGCCCGCCACTTCCTTCGTGCCACGACCGAAGTCTTCATCGACTCCGGTTTCGCACATCTGGTTCCAACGATCCAGGGTAGCCTGCAGCGTTTCAACCGTCATATTGCAGGCGTTTTCGTCGAACGCGTTGATTTTCTCGACCAACTCGTCAAGGGTGTCGCCCTTCTTGATCCAACCGCGCTCCAACTCCCACTGATTATCGGCCGACCAACCTTGCCATCCGCCAAGATCCTCCGGCAGCGAGCAGTAACCGCAGTTCAAACCACCGTTTTCGGGAGCCAAACCAGCCACAAAGTCGCCCCAAGAGCCAGCATCAAAGCAGTTCTGGTCGAAGATATACCAGGAAGGAATGCAATCGTAGTTGCAGTAATCTTCGTTGAAATTCATGAAGATCTTCCAGCCGCCATGGTTGAGACTGATCGTCTCGTCGCGCCAGCGCTCGCCAATGCTGTTTACCCAAATGAAGCTGTTAGAGGGAGCGCAAACCGAAACGCCGCCCGGCACGATCTCCTCATCATTGAACCATGAGCTCCAGCCGCCCATGACCAGACCCATGCTTCGCAGATCCGCCCCGACCTTCTGGCACATCTTAATGCCGTCGCCGGTGTTGAACTTCCATCCGTAGAAGCCCTTCATGGGATAGCACTTCAGGTACTTCTCCTTAAGCTCTTCGTTAAACTCAAAGCCGCCGGTGGTCATAATGACGCCCTTGCGAGCCTTCACGGCCTTGCGCGCGTCGCCCTCTTCATCGATGAGGGTATAGCAGCCGACAATTTCGCCTGTCTCGGGGTTTTGAATGAGCTCTTCGTCGTGGCAGCCGAAAACAACTTCGATACCGCGGTCTTTCACGTTCTGGTCCATTGTCTCAAAGAATCCAGGACCGTTGCTGTTGTCCATGGCGACGATCATCGCGTCCGATCCCTCAAGATCATACTCGGCATGCGCCTCGCCATTGCTATAAAGATCCCACTCAAAGCCATACTCATCGGCATAATCACCATTCTGCACCGCCTCGTCTGCCCAAGCTTGGCAGATCTCTTTAGGTGTGAAGTGGTGAAACGCCTCGTAGGCAAATGTGGCGGCCTTATCGGCATCGCTCGGATACGTCCACTGCCCGCAGTTCATGGAAGACGATCCGCCACCGCGATAGGGCGCCTTCTCGAGAATCAGCACTTCGGCGCCCTCATCGTTGGCCGTGCAAGCGGCCCACATACCCGCTCCACCATAGCCGATCACAAGCACGTCACACTCGTAATCCCACGCCTCGGGCATCCAGCTCGGGGTGCCCGTTTCGGAAAGAGCAGCTGACTCAGTCGAGCAACCGGCCATGGAAGCAGCACCGATAGCTCCAGCGGCTGCGAGAGCGCCTCCCTTCAGAAAACTGCGTCGGGAAAGTTGATTACCCATTATTTCCTCCTATCTCCTCCCCGCTATGCGCGAAGATGATCAATCTGGGGGCGACTCCCTCTGAAGCCGCGCCTACCCCAGATGTGATGCCTTTAATTAGTCATGGCAGGTATGGCACTCATAGACGTTGGTGTGGTGGCATGACGAACACGCATCCGGAGCCGTTTCAGATACGGGATCCGAGCCATGGGCCTCGTGGCAAGAGAGACAATTGATCGCGCTGTGATCCTCATTAAGCCCCATAACGGTATGCGGATTCACTACCGTGCCCTTGCTGTCCGTCAGCACCGTACTGCCCTCTGTTTTCGCGATCAGCTCCTCGGTGTTGTGGCACGATTCGCATAAAGCAGCATCCACTTCGGTGCTCTTCAGGCGCTTCGGCTCCTTGTCGCCGAAAGCGACGCTTGCATGGGCCTCGGTCAGAGCCGCCTCATCGTCATGACATGAAAGACAGGTCATGGACTCGTGATTGGCGGTGCCCACCAAACAGGCCGTATCGTCCATAGACGAGCCCTCGTTAGTGTGACAAACGGCGCAATCGGCATCCATCGAAAAGGTGAAGTCGCCTTCCATGGCACCTGGCTCCTCTTCAGAGGAAGTATCGGAGAGCTCTTGACCCTCTGTCGCTTGCTGGGGCGCACAAGCTGCAAGCATGCCAGTAAGAGCAATCACAGCTCCTACGGCCACAAAGCGACACGCAATGCTCTTTTTCTCAAGCGAATCATTCGAATGGCTCCTCTTCATCATCCCGGCTCCTTTCTCATCGAGCTGAGACGACTCTAAGATGAGCTCCCCAAAAGAAAAACTATTGAAAGCGGTGATTTCATCGTGATCGGCAAAATCATCTGATTCAGATTATGTGGCTTTGACCAGGAGATTCTCCCAGAAGAAGTCTTGATGCTCCAGCCTCGCGAGCAGTTCTGGGGAGGGGATAGCCTTGAACGCCACGCCCAAGGCATAAGAGGCACTGTTCTCAGCTGATCCACCCATAGCCCCAAAAGACGGGCGCCCCGGCCAGATAAGTGCCGAGGCGCCCTTTTCCTTTTCTTTCGAGAAAATGCCACTTTCCCTGCCAAATGGACGACTGGTTCTCGCTCCGGGAGGCAAATCTGCCACTTCGGTGGTGAAATGGACGACTCGGCACCTCCCAAGTCGTCCATTTTGAGGTTCAAGTGGCATTTTCCCTGCGAAAGCAGAATACCGCGCCGCTTGCACATACTGTCGCCCCGCCCTTCCGAGATTCAACTCCAGAAACATCGTCACCTTCCCGCGGCACCCGTCCAGTAGTATCTTCTTGTTCGCATGTTGCCGTCAGGCTCGGCCAAGCCCTCATCTACCAGCGCCTTGAGATACTTTGCAGCAGTCTTTGGAGAGATATGCGCCCCCTCGGCCGCTTCGACAGCCGAAAGAGAACTCCTCTCCTCCAGAAGCGCCACGATAGCGAGCCGCGTGGCCGCCTTCGCCGTCACAACTGGAGTCGCACCCATACTCGGTGTGCCGCTGTCCCGCGGAATTCGGGCAACAAACACGTCCCCTTCTTGAAGCACGGGGTCGGCTCCCAGGAAAGATCGCGCGTATTTCTCCAGATTTCTCAGACCGCTGCCCAGCTCTTCCGCATAGCCGATCTGGGTGAAGAAGTTTGCAATAATGGGATTTTTCGGCATGGGCTTAAAATCCGCAAGCGTGAGACGCCCCTCGAACATAGCCCGGCTTGCATTCTCCGTCCTCAGACCCTCATCATCGATGATGAGTTTCGCGGGGAAAGGGCTGGTGAACTCGCGATGAATAAGCGTGTTCGACACCACCTCGCGCACCACAATATCGCGCACACTTATGCGGGAGTCGCCTTCAAGGTAGAACGGATCGGGCAGATGCTTGGCGCAGAATGCGCATAGGCGGTCGTAAGCCAGCACAAGGTTGTCTCTCACGATGTCGCGGTCATCATAGCGATCGGGCTGCCGGTGACGGAACACCGCGTCAGTCTTATAGCCGGGGCAAGCCGACAAAACGACCTCGGGCTTTCCCACAAGAAGCGCCGCAGCTCGATTGAGCCCTTCGTTGCCCGTCTCAATATCGCGCGTATAAAGTTGAGCGCTCCGCAGCAGCTCTTCGTCACTCATCTCGCTCCAAGGATGATGGGACCTGCGGGCCGCGGCACGCTTTCGACACCGATCGAGCAAATCCAAATCCAAATCCTCCATCCGAAGATGGGGGAAAATATGCTGCTCGGTGAAGATGGCGTTCTTCCGCAGATAAAGCGACGCAATCTGAGCATCGAACTTCAGCACTACGTCGGCATCGGCCATCCTGTCGTAAACCCGACCCTTGAAACGAAAGACTCCTTGTGTAGGAGCCACCCACACGCGCAGAACCCATTTTCCATCGTACTCGATCTGCTCGAATTCCAAACTTGGAGGCATGTTGAAGAGACCAGGATCGTACGTGCGGTTTATGAGATTGCGCTCGATCTCGAGCAGGCTCGCTTGCGGAAGGCCGAGCACCTGCCCGTCGTCCAAGACGCCAAGAAAAAGATTGCCGCCGTTTCTGTTAGCAAAGGAGCACAGCGTTTCCAACACATCTTGACCCGGCGCCGACCCACAGCGCTTGAACTCCACCGTCGTTGACTCTCCTTGTGAGAGTATTTTCTCGAAAACGGAATATTCCACGATGCTCCCTTCCCCTTTGCTCTCTTCTTCTTGAACTCAAAATAAGGGAAAAAATAAGGGAATAAGGGAAAAAATAAGGGAATAAGGGAAAAAATAAGGGAAATACAGAGAAGTCCCCATCGACCCCACGACACCATTTCGCAAAGCGAAGAATCATCGCAGAAGATGCGCCACTTTGCACCGCGACTCGCCCCTAGCGCAACGCGGCCCGCACTCTTCCCTGTGCGGGCCGCGCGAGAGCACGAGCCTCTACCCCAGAAGAGCCGTCACCTTCCCGAGCAGGGGTTCGAAGGAGACGCCGCGATCCTCGAAGTTGGGCTGCTTGGCGGAGATGAGCATGGCGTCGGCCGTGAAGTCGGCGGCGAAGGCCGTGGCCTCGGCCAAGTCGCGTCCGGCCATCACCGCAGCGAGCAGGGTGCTGGCGAACACGTCGCCCGTGCCGTGCAGCATGTAGGGCAGCTTGGCATTGGTGGTTTCCGTGAAGTCGATGGCGTCGCCCCACACGTAGTTGTGGATGAGGCCGTCGCCGTGCTCGATGCCCTTCAGCACCACGTTCTTCGCGCCGCGCTCGCGCAGCTCCAGGATCATCTCGCGCACCGTGGGCTCGTCCACGTCGGCGCCCTGCCACTCGCGGCCCAAGATGATAGCCGCCTCGGTGAGGTTGGGCGTGAGGACGTCGGCGCCGTTGGCCAGCGTCCCCATGGCTTCCACGAGCTCTGGCGTGTAGGTGGGGTACACCTTGCCGTGATCGGCCATGACCGGATCCACTACGCGCAGGGCCTTCGGGTAGGTCTCCCACACCTGCTTGATGATATCGACCTGCTCGGGGGCACCGAGGAACCCGGAATACACCGCGTCCAATTCCACGCCAATACCTGCCCAGGCAGCCAGATAATCGCCCAGGATATCGGTGGTATCGTGCATGTACCAGCCGGGGAAGGCGGTGTGGCTGGAGAACAGGCCCGTGGGCACGGGGCACACGTCGCAGCCAGCGGCGGACAGCACCGGGATGGCCACGCCCAGCGAGCACTTGCCGTAGCCGCACAAGTCGTGGATGGCGGCCACGCGGGGGATGTAGGCGTCTTCGCGTTCGTAGAGGTTCGTCATAAGGTTCCCTTCGA
>OLNI01000944.1_pt1 | contig 19619 bp, 9 predicted proteins | sample 1672921 | NCBI WGS metagenome assembly OLNI01 (sample SAMEA3136737, study PRJEB25190) | human gut metagenome | biome: human gut; feature: human-associated habitat; material: faeces | place: Austria | collected 2013 | reverse complement strand
GGTCTTAGTCATCGACAAACGACCAAATATTGCAGGAAATGTATACACAGAAGATATTGAGAAGATTCATGTACATAAATACGGAGCCCATATCTTCCATACAAACAATAAAAAAGTATGGAATTACATTACAAAGTTTGCAGAGTTTAATCGATTCACAAACTCACCAGTTGCAAATTACAAAGGAGAATTATATTCTCTGCCATTTAATATGTACACATTCAATAAGATGTGGGGTGTGATCACACCGCAGGAAGCTGCAGATAAGATTGAAGAGCAGAAGAAAGAAGCAGGGATCACAGAGCCAAAGAATCTGGAAGAACAGGCGATCAGCTTGGTTGGAACAGATATTTATGAGAAACTGATCAAAGGATACACAGAAAAACAGTGGGGAAGACCATGTACAGAGCTTCCATCCTTTATCATTAAGAGATTACCAGTACGTTTAACATTTGATAATAACTATTTCAACGCCTTATACCAGGGAATCCCAGTGGGCGGATATACAAAGATGATCGCAAATATGTTAGGAGATGTAGAAGTTCGTTTAAATACAGATTATTTTGAACACAAAGAAGAACTGGATGCATTAGCAGAGAAAGTAATCTACACAGGACCGATTGACGCATACTTTGATTACAAATTAGGTGAATTAGAATATCGTTCCGTAAGATTTGAGACAGAAGTATTAGACCAGCCAAACTTCCAGGGAAATGCAGCTGTGAACTATACAGATGCCGAGACACCATGGACAAGGATCATTGAACATAAATGGTTTGAATTCGGAAAAGATGAAGAAGGAAACGACCTTCCAAAGACAGTCATCAGTCGTGAATACAGCTCCGAGTGGAAATTAGGAGATGAACCATATTATCCAGTCAATGATGAAAAGAATGGAAAATTATATGAAGAATATAAGAAATTAGCCGAGAAAGAAGAAAATATCATCTTCGGAGGAAGACTCGGAGAATATAAATATTACGATATGGATGCGGTTATTGCAGCAGCGTTAGATATGTGTGAAAAAGAGTTATAAAGATTTATGTCATATAAGAAAAGAGGAACAAGAAACATGAGCGAAACATTTTTACCAGCAAATATTTTAATGCCACAGGTAGATTCTATGAAGAAATGGGCCGTGATCGCTTGTGACCAGTTTTCATCCCAGCCAGAATACTGGGATGAAGTAAAAGAGTATGTAGGAAATACGCCTTCAACGTTACATCTAATGCTTCCAGAAGCATATCTTGGAAGTGAGGAAGAAGATGAAAAGATCCGAAAGATTCAATCCACAATGAAGAATTATGCAGATGATCATCTGTTGAAAACTTATGTAAATTCTTTGGTTTATGTGGAAAGAACCTTGCAGAATGGAAAGATTCGAAGAGGGATCGTAGGTGCGATCGATTTGGAACAATATAGTTATACGCCAGAACACGAAGCAAAGATCCGTTCCACAGAGAAAACAGTTATGGAGCGAATCCCACCAAGAATGAAGATTCGTTATCAGGCACCGATTGAATTGCCACACGTGATCTTGCTATGCGATGATTGGAAAAATGAAGTATTAGAAATCGTAACAGAGCAGAAGGCAGATCTTGAGAAATTATATGAATTTGATCTGATGCAGGAAGGTGGACATATCGCAGGATGGCTGGTAGACGGAGAGGTCAAAGAACAATTTTTAGAAAAACTACGATCATATGAAGAACAAATGACAGAAAAATATAAAGATTTAAGTGATGATCCAATGGTCTATGCAGTCGGAGACGGAAACCATTCTCTGGCAACAGCAAAAGCCTGTTACGAGAAGTTAAAGAAAAATCATCAATGGGAACATATCAAAGATCATCCAGCGAGATATGCATTGGTAGAACTCGAGAATCTACATGATGATTCCCAGCAGTTTGAACCAATTCACAGAGTCATTACTGGAACAGATCCAGAAGAATTAATACGTGCATTAAAAACAGAATGTTGTAGCGAAGAAGGACAAACAATTCGCTGCTATTATGGAAAGAAGGAAGAAGTTCTCCATTTGAATTTACATAAACATCAATTAGCAGTTGATAAAATACAGACATTTTTAGATAAATATCTCAAAGACAATTCAGGATGTATTGATTATATCCACGGAGAAGATGTCTTAAAAGAACTGTCAAAAGAAGAGCAGACGATAGGAATTGAACTTCCAGCAATGGAGAAAGATCAGCTGTTTCCAAGTGTGATGACAGACGGAACACTGCCAAGAAAGACATTTTCCATGGGACATGCTTGTGAAAAACGTTATTATATTGAAGGACGAAAGATTCAGAGATAGACGAGTGCCCAATAATTGCTTTACAAGAAAAACTTTAATGATATCGTGAAATGTGGTATGATAAAAAATAGTGTAGATAAATAATATATACAATAATGGAGGAGAGATCATGGCTATTTTAGTAGCAGGTGGTGCTGGATATATCGGCAGCCATACATGTGTGGAACTTTTAAATGCAGGATATGAAGTTGTCGTAGTAGACAATTTATATAATTCTAGTGAAGAAGCTTTAAAGAGAGTAGAGCAGATCACAGGGAAAACAGTAAAATTTTATGAGGCAGATGTTTTAGACCGTGAAGCATTAGAGAAGATCTTTGATGCAGAAGATATTGACTCTGTGATCAACTTTGCAGGATTAAAAGCAGTTGGAGAATCTGTACAGAAACCATTAGAATATTATCATAACAATATCACAGGAACATTGATTCTTTGTGATGTGATGAGAAATCATGGAGTGAAGAATATTATCTTTAGTTCTTCAGCAACAGTCTATGGAGATCCAGCTTTCATTCCAATTACAGAGGAATGCCCAAAAGGACAGATCACAAACCCATATGGACAGACAAAGGGAATGTTAGAGCAGATTTTAACAGACTTCCATGTCGCAGATCCAGAATGGAATGTCGTATTACTTCGTTACTTTAACCCTATCGGAGCACATGAAAGCGGACTGATCGGAGAAGATCCAAAGGGAATTCCAAATAACTTAGTACCATATATTGCACAGGTAGCAGTTGGTAAACTTGAGAAATTAGGAGTCTTTGGTGATGATTATGACACACCAGACGGAACAGGTGTCCGTGATTATATCCATGTTGTAGACCTTGCCAAAGGACATGTGAAGGCATTAAAGAAATTTGAAGAAAAACCAGAAGTACGTATCTACAACCTTGGAACAGGAATCGGATATAGTGTATTAGATGTCTTACATGCATATGAAGAGGCTTGTGGAAAGACACTTCCATATGAGATCAAACCACGAAGAGCTGGAGATATTGCAACATGCTATTGTGATGCGACAAAAGCAAAAGAAGAATTAGGATGGGCTGCAGAAAAAGGAATCAAAGAAATGTGTGCAGATTCCTGGAAATGGCAGTCTATGAATCCGGATGGATATAGAACAGAAGATTAATTATTTCATTATCATAGCATTAGACAAAAGCTGTCGTAGAATATACGATGGCTTTTTTGAAAAATAAACAGGAGCAATAGAGATGAAGATTGATAATAAAAGACAATGGGTCGGAGAGTTGTTCTTTTTATTAGGAACAATACTCTATATTACATACTACTTTTTTTATATAGCTTACTATTGGTATGTAGAGAAAGATCCGACAAGACAAATTCCAGTGCAAAGATTATTTTATATTGGATTAATCTGTTTTGTGGTCAAAATAATATTAACAAAATATCAATGGAAAGAAGTGATTATTGGAGCAGCAGGAGCTGTTTTGATGTATTTATGTTGGAAAAGCTCTGGAGGAATTGATTACCCCGCAAATTATCTGATCATTCTGGCGATGAAAGACGTAGATCTTAAGAAAGTGATGAAAGCAGTATTTGCATGTGGATTTGTTGGGTTAAGCTATGGTTTTACATGGTTCTTTATGAATGCACCAGATAAATTAACAACAGTAAAAGATTATGGGCGAGGAATGATAGAAGTACGATATAAGTTTTGCACATGGCATGCGAACACGATTCATCTTATGATCATGGTTTTGATTGTTAGTTTTTTATATGCTTATTATAAGAAAATGAAATGGTGGGCATTTGCGATCATGTTCTATTTCAACTATGAGTTTTATCAACTATCAAAATCAAGAACAGCATTTTACTGTGGATCAGCAGCGATCATTGCCTATTTTATTTTAAGATATGCAAGAAAAATTTATGAGTTTAAGATTTCACTGATTTTATTAGAAATCGGAAATCTTGTAGGAATTTTCTTATCTATATATTATGGACTTTATTCTCAATTGACAGATCCAACATTTATGAGATTAGATCAATTGATCACAGGACGATTGACAGTTGCACGGAACTGCTTTCTTGGAGCTGGAATTCCTCTGTTTGGAAGTAACATTGGTGGAAAGGTTTGTGGATATGGAATTTATACACAGGCCAATGATGGATACGTAACAGAATTAGGAATTGTAAGAACATTGTTGGAATATGGGCCAATTGTGTTTGGACTTTTTTGTGCTTTTATGCTTATAGCTGTATGGGTACTTTATAAAAAGGGATATTTTGGGGCTATGGTGCTTTTAGAAATTGGATTTATCGCATGCGGAGTAGAAGCATATTTTCCAGCCGCTTACAATTTAAAGGCATTTGTATTTGGCCTGGCATTTTATCAGTTGATGGGATTATTTAAGGGAAAAGAAAAAGAAGAGAAACGAGGAAAGGCAGTCAATGCATCAGAATAATCGAATCATTTCATGGATTATATCATTTTTATTTTCAATATGCATGGTTATATCTATAAGTTATGATCAGAGAGATAACTGGTCACTGATCATATGCGATAAAAAACATATGATCAGTGCATTGATCATGACGATGATTCTTACAATGATCGTACATATGATCATGAATGTATTATATTCAAAAGCGGGGAAGTCTTTTATAAGGTTAAAGACTCAAGCAAACAGTGGGATAGGAGAAAAAATATTTGATCATCATCCTATAGCAGTTCCTTGGAGCATTCTGATTGTTTTATGGCTTCCAAATTATATTTTGTATTTTCCGGGTTGTTTAACTTATGATATTATACGACAGTATGAGCAGTTTTTCAGTGGAAATCTGACGAATCATCATCCTATATTGACGACATTGTTTGAAGGGATGTTTGTCAAATTTGGAAGAAACATTGGATGTCAAAATGTAGGAATTGCAGTGTATCTGTTATTTACATTGTTATTTACAAGTGGTGTTTTCGCAATATGTTTTTATTGGATGCATAAGAAGAATACAAAGTATTGGATTCGCTTTACAGGATTGGCATTTTATGGATTGTTTCCTATCTGGTCGGCATATGCAAGGACAGCAGTAAAAGACACATTATTTTATCCAATATTTGTTTTATTTGTGTTATTTATATTTGATATAGTATTAGAACCAGAGAAGATATTTGATTCAAAAGTTAAGAGTATTTTGTTTTTAATAGTCTCTTTATTATTATGTTTGGTCAGACACAACGGGTTTTATATATTAATTTTTACGATGCCGTTTTGTATTGTAGGTGTAAAAAAATATCGAAGACAATTGATAGTTTTATTTATAATAATGGTGGCGTTTTGGGAGGTTTACCAAAAAGCAATTCTTCCCATGGCAGGTGTGAAGCCTGGCGGAAAGCAGGAGATGCTCTCCATCCCTTTTCAACAGACAGCGAGATATGTAAAATATTATGGAAATGATGTTTCGACGGAAGAGGAAAAAGTGATTCGAAAAGTATTAGATTACGATACGATCGGAAAGAATTATGATCCAGATCTTTCTGACCCAGTAAAGAATACTTACAAACAGAAAGACGAATATTTAAAAGATTATTTTAACATATGGTTTGAAATGCTTAAGAAGCATCCGACGGCTTATATTCAGGCAACGTTAAATGGGACATATGGATATTGGGGTTATATGACAGAAATAAGATATCCATATGGATATTATGTACAGCCAGAAAGTATGGATATATACCAAAAAGAATATGAAATATATTATTTGGAAAAAACAAAATATATCAGAGATATATATCATGGGGTTTTAGATACAATATATCAGAAAACTCCATTGACATTATTTACAAAACCGATGATATATTTATGGATTTTGATTGGATTGCTTGGCATGGTATGTTCTTTTAAAAAGACGATCAGATATTGGATTGCATTTTTGCCAGTAGTGACATCATTCCTTATATGTCTGGCATCACCTGTAAATGGCGATATGCGATATATGCTTCCGATTACAGCGAGTACGATTTTATATGTTGCATTTGTAAATGAAATAATATATAAAGAATATAATGAATTTTAACAAAGGAGAATGCGTAATGGAAAAAATTGCAGTATTGATTCCGTGTTACAATGAAGAAAAGACAATTAAAAAAGTAGTGGAGGATTGGAAGAAAGAACTTCCAGAGGCAACAATCTATGTATATAACAATAATTCCACAGATCGTACAGTAGAGATTGCAAAAGAAGCAGGAGCTATTGTAAGAAATGAATATCAACAGGGAAAAGGAAATGTGATCCGAAGGATGTTTCGAGAAATTGATGCGCAATGTTATATCATGATTGATGGAGATGATACATATCCTGCCCAATTTGGACGAGAAATGGCAGAAAAAGTTTTAGAATACAAGGTGGATATGGTTGTAGGGGACAGATTATCATCTACCTATTTTGAGGAAAATAAAAGACCTTTTCATAATCTTGGAAATAGCATGGTGAGAGCTGCAATTAATCATCTTTTTAAAAGTAATATCCGGGATATTATGACTGGATATAGAGCTTTTAGCTATCAGTTTGTTAAAACATTTCCAGTGTTATCCAGGGGATTTGAAATCGAAACTGAAATGAGCATTCATGCAGTAGATAAAAATATGCTGGTTGATAATGTGATCATCGAATATCGAGATAGACCAGATGGAAGCGAATCTAAATTAAATACTTATACAGATGGTATGAAGGTATTATTTACGATCATAAAACTGTTTAAAGGTTATAGACCATTTCAGTTTTTTGGAAGTATGGCATTCTTGCTTATGATTATTGCGGCAGGATTATTTATACCCGTATTTATGACATATCTTCATACAGGTCTGGTACCGAATTTCCCAACTTTGATCGTAAGTGGATTTATAGCACTTGCAGCGTTGCAGGCATTCTTTTCTGGATTGATTTTAAGTACGATTGTACAAAAAAATAGGCAAGATTTCGAATTTAAATTACAGTTGATCACAAACAAAATAGATAATGAGAAAGATAATTAAATATGCAAGAAAGATCAAGAAAAGAGAAAAATATATTATATATTGTAGTGCCTTGCTATAATGAGGAACAAGTATTAGCTGAAACATCCAAACGATTAAAGGAAAAATGTGAAATGCTGATCCATGATGGTAAAATAGCGAAAGAAAGCAGAATTGTTTTTGTGGATGATGGATCCAAAGATCATACGTGGAATATGATCGATGAATTTCATAAAATGGATTCTATATTTTCAGGAGTGAAATTATCCAGAAATCGTGGGCATCAAAATGCATTGCTGGCTGGTTTGACAATGGCATCAGAGAAAGCAGATATTGTAATATCAATGGATGCGGACCTTCAGGATGATATTAATGCAGTCGATCAGATGATCGAAAAATATTATGAAGGATGCGATATTGTATATGGTGTTCGAAGTGCCAGAGATACAGATACATTTTTTAAACGTTTTACGGCAGAAGCATTTTATAAACTGATCAATAAAATGGGCGGAGAGCTTGTTTACAATCACGCAGATTACAGACTGATGAGTAAGCGGGCATTAAAAGGATTATTAGAATTTGACGAAGTTAATATCTTTCTTAGAGGGATGGTGCCGATGGTTGGTTATCAGAGTGATATTGTCACGTATGAGAGAGCTGAGAGATTTGCAGGAGAAAGCAAATACCCATTGAAGAAAATGCTTTCTTTTGCATTTGAAGGAATTACATCGTTGAGTGTAAAACCAATCAAAATGATTTTTAATGTTGGAATTTTAATCTGTATAATTAGTGTTTTGGCAATCATTTATTGTTTAGTACGGCATTTTACAAACAACACGGTAAGTGGCTGGACTAGCCTTGTTATGTCGATATGGTTTTTAGGTGGTTTACGGCTGATCGCGATTGGGATGGTTGGACAATATATTGGAAAAATATATTTGGAGACAAAGGCCAGACCTAAATTTATTATTGAACAGGTATTAAATGACTAGGAGAATGGAGATGAAGATAAAAGATTTTATATACAAATATTCGATCAGATTGTTTATTTTGATCGTAGCATATTTGATCGTAAGTTTTCCATTTCAATATACACAAGAAAAGATGAATGACGTTTCTCAGCCGGTTAGGTGGCTGGGGACGTTGTTATTTTTTATCATAGCTTGTTTTATCGTAAGATACAGAAAGAAATTAGAAGCTGTTTTTGCAAAAAAATCGTTATTTTTTATCATCTTTGTGATGATTTTTGCATTGCAATTGATGACAATCTATGTATTTAAGATACAGCCAGTGAATGATTTGTTATATTTGCATGATGAAGCAATCCGAATGATTCAAAATCCTATGATTTCGTTACAGCGTTTTGGTGGGTATTTTGCACATTATCCGAATAATTATGGATATTTACTAATCTTATATTGCTATTATAAATTGTTGGTGTCTTGCGGTATTTCTGTCGGAAGTCTGGTTCTTGCGGGAAATTTTTTGAATTTATTAGTAATTGATATTGGAATTTTATGTGGATATATTGCAATACGCATAGTTAAAAATATAAAACTGGCTAACATATGGATGTTGTTGTTTTTACTGAATCCGTGGACGTATTTCTGGATTGCTTATTATTATACACACACGATATCATTTGGTATGATCATGGTGTTGCTGTTGTTGTTTGTGCTAATACATAAAGAAAAAGACAATTGGAAGGGCATTTTGTACAGTGCTTTTTTAGGAATTGTAATTTATATAGGAATTAAGATCAGGATCACCAATTTGATTCTCTGTATTGCAGTGGGGATCACGTTGTTTATCTTTTGGAAGCAGTATAAGTTTAAAGTAAGACATATGTGTCTGATTCTTGGAATGGTAGCGGGAATTGCAGTTTCCGTTTTTGGATATCAGTACAAATTTCAGAATATGATACCAAAACAAAACACACAAGAATTTCCAGCAACACATTGGTTAATGATGTCTTCTCATGGAGTTGGGAGATATGATAGTGGTGATGTGTGGTTTACTTCACAACTTTCAACGCAAAAACAAAAAAAAGAAAAGACAATTGAAAAAACAATTCATAATTATAAAGAGCTTGGGATAAAGGGAACTTTACAGTTATCTGGAGTGAAGTTAAGAGAAGTCTGGCTGACAGGAGATGATGATTTTACAAAAATGTCTTATGTTTCAACAGATTATGGAACAGCAAACGAGTTCTTAAATGGAAAGCATAATGGATGGATCTTAATGTACAGCTATCTGATGCGGATGGCGGTCTGGTGCTTTGCATTAGTGGCAGCGATTGGAATGCTCAGAAAAAGAAACCCATGGAATTATGTTGTGATGCTTACATTACTTGGAGGAATGATCTTCCATGTATTCTGGGAAGCAAATCCAAAGTATAGCATATGCTTTATGGGTGTAATGATGTTTATGATGGTAACAGGAATTGAAAATCTTTGTGAAGAAGAAAAGAAAGAACAAAAACAAAAGATTTCAATGGGGAATGTTATGTTATGTTTGGTCGGAATCGGATTGATTGTATGTTTGCAGCCAATGCATAATTATTTAAAACAAAATCCAGAGGCGTTAGATCAATCTTATGCAGCTAGTCAGTTTGCACAAAGTCAGACGTTGAATCTGTCATTGAAGAAGAATGAAGCAATAAAACAAAGTTTTCTTACAAAAATCAGGTTTCAGAATATTACATTCAATTTATTAAATAATGAGAATGATTTTACTGTGCGTCTGCTTGATGAAACAGGAAAAGTAATGGAAAGCGCACGACAAGATCAATTATCTTATGCGCAAAATCAATATGAGTGGAAGTTAAACAAAGTTAAGAATTCTGGGACATATGCAATAGAGATTGTAAATCAGAAAAAAGATCAAAAATACAAACTTCCGGTATACTGGACTGGAAATTATGATGCATACCCAAATGGATGTATGTATAGGAGTAACAAGAAGATTGGGAAAGCAGATCTGGTATTTCGTGTATATCAATAAAAATTTAGAAAGAAAAATGCAGGTGTATAATTTGAAATACAGCTGCATTTTTTATACCATATTGTATTATTGCCAATCCGTAGCTTTTACCCAATTTTCATAATCATTAAAATATTCATACATTCGAATCGCACCACGATCAAAATAGTTTTTAAAGATCAGAGCATGCTTCTTCTGAGCAACATCAGAAGGGAGTTTTGCAAGACCTTCTGGAATAGCATCCTGTGTGTAGAATTTTTCAAAGTAATATAATTTATCGTAATGCTCAGCATTTTCATGACTTACAGCAGTGACTAATTCATCTGTTTTTTTATGATGCTGATGTCCGTATTCGCCATCAGGATTGTGTGTTACAATCTTGCTCCAGTTACGATAATTCATGACACGCCGGATATCCTGTGTGATATAGTTAGTATAAGGATCCCATGCAACCTGATGTCTGCGATAGAGGTCAGGATAGCGGAGAATCACATGTTTTGCCCCGATATCATTCATCGCAGAGTCAAAATCCCTAGCTCGACTATCATAAGAGCCATTGGTTAGGCAAACAACAAAATAGTTATTTCCAGTTTCTTTTAATTCTTTAATTTCCTGAATCATATTTCCACCACCCCATAAGAGGTCATCATCTGGATGGGCAATGATCATCAGACGGTCCCCATCTTTTAAGTCAAAATAATCCAAATCTTCAGTAGATAATAAACCATTTTCAGCAGTGACAGTGATCGTGATATTGCACTTTCTGCTTGGATTTTTTATAGAAGTTGCGGTGATCACAGCAACACCAACTCCACGGGTAGTTACATGACCATTCTCATCGACAACGGCAACGGTATCATTGTTTGTGCTCCAGGTAAGTTTTTTGTCAGATGCATTCCATGGTTTGAAATTCACAGATAAAGTCCTGAAAGTTCCGTAAGGCATACTAATCTTTTGATGCCTTGTTGTTAATTTCTTTAATGGAATCGTTACATGAAAACGTCGTTTCAAGATAACTTTTTTATATTTTGCAGTCATTGTTATGTTGCCTTCTTTTAAAGGTGTGATAACACCAGATTTACTGATCGTGGCAATGGATTTATTGCTGCTTCGAAAAGTAACGGAAGCAAGAGATGCATTCGCAGGCTTGAGAGAAATATTCCAACGATATTTGTTTGGATATTTAATCAGTGTTTCAGAAGCAGCATCTTCTTCACAGGAAATTGCTTTGATGGCAATTTCAGGTGTTACTTTTACTTTAATAGATTTTTTTGCAATGACCTTACCAGATTTTGTTCTGACCACATGACGAATCACTGACTTACCGGTTTTCTTTGGTGTCAGGATACCTTTTTTTGATACTTTTACAACTTTAGGATTAGAAGATTCCCATTTGATTTTGTAGGAAGCTTTTTTCTTCTTAGAGTATCGAACAGATAGTGTCTGGCTGGATTTTAAAGGTAACTTGATAGATTTTTCTGCATTGGTAAAATAGATTTTAAATTTTTTACCTTTGGCATATGTCTGGTGAGGACATAAGATAACAGACATGACAAGAAACAGATTCAGGCATGCCAGTTGTAAATATTTGCGTTGAACTTTCATTGATCACATCCCCTTTTTGTTTATTTGTAAATTAGCTCAAACAGGATAATTATAGACCGGTTGGCAAAAAAATACAAGGTTTTGCGGTGTATATAAAGTAAAAGTTTTTACAAAAGTATTACGTTGTGATATAATACAGGTCAGTAAAATTAAGAGGAGTAAGATTGAATGAAGTTTACAAAGGAACATACAATGCAGATGAAAGGGATTGCGATCATCATCCTGTTGTTTCATCATTGCTTTTTGAATGCACAGCGTTGGGCTACGGTTCCATATGAGAAACTTGCGACGACGAAGGGATGGGGATATTACCCAATTTCGTTTGCACCATTTTCTTCTCATACGATACAATATCTTGCAAGTTTTTCAAAGATATGCGTAGCCATGTTTGTTTTTATGACTGGATACGGAATGTGGGTTTCTTATGAGAGTCAGAAAAAGAAAACAACGATGAGTAATTATATAAAGAAACGAATGGTCACATTAATGACAGGATTTTTGATCATTTTTGTTGTGACAGAGATTCTTGCGATTCCAACTGGACGCTTTATAGAGGTTTATGGACATGATTTTCGTAGTGTGGTCTATATGATCATTGATGCATTAGGATTAGCCAAATTACTGGGAACACCGTTATTTTGTCTGACATGGTGGTATATGAGTCTTGCGATCGTTTTGATCATGATCTTTCCATTTGTACATTCAATTATGGAAAAATATCAATGGGTCGTGGTTGTTGCATCTATTATCGTTCCAAGAGCTTGCGGATTTGGACAATCAACAGATTTGTTCCGATATCTATTAGCATACACACTGGGAATGTATTTTGCACAACATGACTTGCTTGCGAGAATAAAAGAAAAATTTATGGAACAGAATGTGGCAGGAAAACTGTTGTCTCTGATAGTATCATTGATAGGTTTGGCAGTTATCATAAAATGCCGACAAAATGCATGGATTGGATGGAAATATCTAGATTTTTGGGATGGCTTTGCAGCAATGTATATGATCGTAATTTCATATATATATATATTAAATGGAAAATGGATCGTAAAAGGATTAGGCTTCCTTGGAAAACATTCTATGAATATTTTCTTGATTCATTCATTTTACAGAGACGTATTTTTCCATGAATTTACATATTCATTTTATTATGCATGGTTAGATTATATAGTACTTATGGCAATTTCATTGGTGACATCGATTGTATTAGAATGGTTTAAGAAGTTAATTCGATATGAGAAGTTTATAGATTGGGTCAAAAGATTAGTAACAAAAGAAGGAGTAACAGTACATTGAAAAAAGAAAAGAAATCATCAATATTTTGGATATTGATCATATTTTTTGTATTATTTTCCATTTGGCAGTTATGGGTGCCGGAAGCACTGGATGATTGGCGATGGGGAAGTGAAGTAGGAATCATGAGATTAAAAACGTGGTTTGAAGGATATAATGGACGTTACTTTGGAGATATTTTGGTCATTGTTTTAACAAGATTGCCGATCGTATTGAGAAGTATGGCTATTTCTGGGATAATGACCGCAATGTTATACTTGATATATCAATTGACAGAATATAAGATATTATCATTTTTAATTTGTGTTTTTTTTGTAGTTAATATTCCAACAAGCTTAATGAGTCAGACATATGGATGGGTATCAGGATTTTCAAATTTCTGTGTTAGTGCAACGATGATTCTTGGATTTTTGCTATATCATATATCTATTTTCAAAGAAAAGAAAGTGTCGAAGTTGAAAACAGGGTTTTCAATGATCAATGCATTTCTTGGAAGCTTGGTTCTTGAAAATTCAACGGTATATCTAATTGTACTAAGTATCGCTTTTTTAATTATTTATGGTGTACAATATAAGAAGCTGCATAAAGGAATGTTACTTCATTTGATTATGGTTGGTATTGGTGCATTCTGGATGTTCTCGAATAGCGCATATCGTATGGCTGCGGCACATACATCACAAGGAACAGGAAAAGAAATCGCAGCGTTTGAATTAAGCTTTGAATGGTTTGCCTCTGCATTAAAGGTATACGCAGACACGATCATTAACTATTGGATCATGCCAAATCATTTATTAAATATAGTGACATGTGGATTGATTTTGATATTACTCCAAAAGAGAAAGAAGAAAGGACAAGGATTATTCTTGGTTCTGTTCAGTGGTTTTTTAGCATTTTATATATTTAATTTTATGAATCTTGGTATATGGAAAGATTATTTGGCATGGGGAAATGCAGCTCAGGCTGTAATAGCAACGACGTATTGTTTAGCATTGGTGGCTTTTAGTGCATGGTTTATTACAGATTTTAAGGATAAGGTGATCGTTCAGATCATTTTATGGTCACAACTGATTTTAATGGGACCATTGATCGTTGCAAGTCCGATAGCAATTCGTTGTTTTTATGTAACATATATCTTTTTTGTTTTATATCTTGGAGTATTGCTATCGTATAGTATACGAAGTGGATTTTTAAAGATAAGCAAAGGATATTTAAACACAGGGATCATGATGTGTATTTTCTTTGTGATGATCGGAAATATTGGTGTATATTATTTTGTTCATGGACAAGTGAATGACAGACTTCAATATATACAAACACAGATAAAACAAGGAGAGAAGAAGATTGAATTAAAGGAAATACCGCTTGGAGATACATACTGTTATGGTTTAGATGTATATAATCCAGCATGGGTATGGCGTTATAAGATGTATTATAATATCCCAGGAGATATTGAATTGAAATTCCCAGAGAGATAGGAGTAAGTGATGAGAGAGATAAAAGTAAGTGTTATCATACCAATTTATAATGTAGAAGAATATTTGGAAGAATGTCTGCAATCAGTTGTAGATCAGACATTAGAGGATCTGCAGGTCATCATGGTTGATGATGGTTCTTTGGATGGAAGTACAGACATTGCCAAGAAATTTGCTAGTCGATATGATCATTTTGAGTATGTAAGACAGGTAAATGGTGGACTTGGAAATGCGAGAAATACAGGAGTGAAGTATGCAAAAGGAAAATACATTATTTTTCTTGATTCAGATGATATTGTTCCAGATGATGCATACGAGAAAATGTATCTTGCAGCAGAGAAAAATCATAGCGAGATGGTAGTTGGAAGTGTTGCGAGATTTAACTCAAAGAAAGACCATGTGTCGAATCTGCATGAAATTGCATTTAGAAAATATATCGATAAAACACATATTACAGACAATACGGATCTGATTTATGATACAACCTCATGGAATAAATTAATTTTGAAAGAGTTTTGGGATCGTAATCATTTTGAATTTCCAGAGAGAATTCTCTATGAAGATATTCCAGTAACGATTCCTATGCATTATCTTGCTAATAATGTGACAATGGTGCAGGATGTCTGTTATCGTTGGAGAATTCGTGATGGAGCTAATAAGTCTATTACGCAGAGAGCAGATGACTTTACGAATATGAGAGATCGTATTACCGTTTTACGTATGGTAGATAAATTCTTTGAGGAGAATGTCAAAGAACAAGAATTATGGGATGCAAAATATTATAAATGGTTATATATTGATCTGATGATCTATGTGAACAACTGTATTTATCTTTCAGATAACAGAACACTCGAGATGATGAAGATCATTAAAGATTATATAGAAGAAACAATTCCTTTAGAAACGATCGATAAGTTACCAGTTTTATATCGTGAAAAATATGTGGCTTTGATGAATCTGGATGAAAAACGATTAGTAAAACTGCGTCAATATGAAGTTGATAATTATAAGAATTTAAAGATCGTGAAAAAGGGCAACAAATATATTGGAAAATTCCCGAAAGCGATTGTAACTGGTGATAAGGCAGATATGACAGAGGCATTAGATCAGTGGAGACTTACTCAATTGATTTATGATGTGGCATGGCAGAAAGAGCAATGTGTGATCGAAGGATATGTATTCTTACGAGGATTATCTGTGCCAAATGTAAATGTACAAAAATTATCAGCACATTTGGTATGCTTAAGTACAGGAGAGAAGATTCCACTGGAAATACAAAGTATTAAGTCACAATATGCACAGAAGAAATTTGGCTTAAAAATTGATAACGAGACAAAACAGATCCATTTAGCAAATTATAAAGGTTGTGGATACCGGATCATACTGGATGCAGCCAAGATCAGAGAATTAAAGCTTGATGGAGAATACCATATATTATTAACTTATGAGAGAGACAGATGGAAGAAAGAAACTATTTTAAGAGGAATCTTAAAATCTCTTGGCAATAAATTGGACAAGAAAACATATTTTAAAGATCATATGCTGATCGAACTTAGCAAGTCTTACAGATATGATTTTAAAGTAAAAATTTCACAAAAGAACATTGAATTAAATGATATGAAATTGGACGGTGATCAGTTAAGATTAAAACTTTCTGAGAAAGTTGATGCATTATATGAAGCGAAAGATGCACATAATGCGGAAATCTTAAAAGCAGCTATAACACAGGAAGATGTTTCTGTGGATATTTCAGATATTCCAGAAAATAAACGATATATTGCAGTTAAAAAAGGTAATTTATTTATTCCTGTATACAAAGAAAAGAAAAAGAGAATCTTTGTAGAAAACCAGAAGAATCAGTTAGTAGAAGAAACATCAGGAGATCATAGATGTTACTTGTTAAATCGAAAGGCAGTACCTGTGATACGAGATGTAAAACAGAATGAGGAACAGTTTTCATTTGAGATCATCAATAAAAATATCGGTAACTGGCAGAGGGCAACATTGTATGTAGAAGATCCATTAGAAGAAGAAAAGATTATTCTTGGAACAGGATCCGTGAATCAACATGGAGAAGAGGAGAAAGTAGTCATTTCTTTAAGTTTAAAGGACGAAAAAATCATCAAGAATCTTTATGCAAGACGTCGTCAGGTGTTTATTTTATATGAAAATAATGAACAGCAGAAGGTATGTGCACTTGGTGGGGAACATAAAGTTTTTGATAAAAAATACTACACGAAAGAAAGAAGATATCGATTTATTATTGATCCAGAAGATGATTTTCTGTATTTTACTACGCTGAGGGTCAAGGAATTCCTGACAAGAAGTGCGAAGAAAAGAGCTTTTGTCAACAGATTCTTATATCCGTTATTAAGACTTCTTCCATTAAAGAAAAAATGGATCGTATTTGAATCTATGTGGGGAAGTAAATTTAGCTGTAACCCTAGATATTTATATGAATATATTGATAAGAATCATCCAGATTATACGTGTATCTGGTCATTAAAAGATGAATGCATTCCGATCACGGGAAATGGTGTTAGAGTCAGAAGACTATCTTGGAAGTATTTATATTATATGGCAAGAGCAAAATACTTTGTGAATAATGTAAATTTTGCTGATTCTTATGAGAAGAGAAAAGGGCAGATTGAAGTACAGACGATGCATGGAACACCATTAAAGACAATTGGATTGGATGTACCAGGCGATTTCCCTACAAAGAAATCAGAAAAGAAGTATATTAGAAAGTGCAAACGTTGGGATTATCTGATCGTGCAAAGTAAGTTTGTTGCGGATCTTGCACCATCTGCATTTAAATTTGAAAATACGATCATGGATACTGGATATCCAAGAACAGATATTTTGTATTCTTCTAATAACGAAGAAGAAATGGGCAGATTAAAAGAAAAATTAGGACTTCCAAAAGATAAGAAAGTCATCATGTATGCACCAACATGGAGAGTGCGTGATAAGTTTGAATTAATGCTAGATCTTGAGAAGATGAAGGAAAAATTTTCAGATGAATATGTATTGATCTTAAGACTGCATCACTTTTCAGCAAAAGGTTGGAAAGGAGTTCCAGCAGATGGATTTGTGTATGATCTTACGGATTATGAATCTATTGAAGATTTATATATCATTACAGACATCCTGATCACAGATTATTCTTCTGTAATGTTTGATTATGCAGTTCTCGACAGACCAATGTTATTCTTTACATATGATCTGGATGAATATAGAGATAAGCTTCGTGGATTTAATATTGATATCGAAAAAGAAGCACCAGGACCATTACTATATACGTCTGATGAGGTGTTAGATGCGATTGAGCATCTGGATGAAACGATTGAAAATTCAAAACAGAGAGTCGATGCATTCCATGAAACATACATTCCATATGAATGTGAAAATTCATCTGAAAAAGTATTTAATATGATGCAGGGAAAATAAAAACAAACAATGCCATAAGGCAGAACAATCTTTAAGAAGGTCATTGAAAGGTTTAAGAAGGAAACATGGATAAAATAAGAAAAATTATTCGATTTGTAAAAAGATTATTTCCAAAAACTCCAAAGATGAAATTTATCTATGCCTGGTATTATAAACATGGCAAGATCAATGAAAAACAAGCACTCTTTGAGTCATTTCACGGCAAGGATGTGTCAGATTCATCTTTGGCAATCTTGCAGGAGTTTTTGAAAATGCCGGAATCAAAAGATTTCAAGATCTATTTTGCGACGAATGATAAGAAACGTGATCAGAAATTTATTGATTCTATCGGATTGAAAGTAGAACTTGTAGATATTGCAGATTTTAAATATGTAAAAGTACTTGCAACATCTAAGTATCTGATCAATAACAGTTCTTTTCCGGCGTATTTCATTCGAAGAGATGAACAGGTGTACCTACAGACATGGCATGGAACACCGTTAAAGACATTAGGAAAACGAATGCGTTTTGGAATTGAATCCATGTATAATGTGCAACATAACTTCTTACATGCCAACTACATCATGTTCCCAAATGAATTTACAAGAAAAGTGATCATGGAAGATTATAATCTGGAAGCTTTGTATACAGGAACTGTTGTGATGAATGGATATCCAAGAAACAGTATTTTTATGGATCATGAGAAAGCTGATCAGGTGACAAAGAAGCTTGGAAATGAAGATTATACAACGATGGCATATATGCCGACATGGCGTGGACAGAGCAATCATGATGTGAACACGTCTGAATATAGCAGAGAGATCAATCAGCTGTTACATTATCTAGATGAGAATTTAAAGGATGATCAGAAGTTATATGTAAACTTTCATCCAATTGTGCAGAAGTTTGTAAAGCTGGATAATTATGAACATATTTATCCATTTCCAAGTGGTGTTGACAAATATGAATTTTTAAATAGTGTTGATGCACTGATCACAGATTATTCAAGCGTATTTTTTGATTACTCGATTACAAGAAAACCAATCATATTATATATGTATGACTATGAAGAATACATGCACGATAGAGGAATGTATTTTGATATCAAAGAATTGCCATTTAGAAAGATCTATGACAAGGAAGCATTAAGAGATTGTCTGGTCAACGAGACATTCCGCGAGGATTCTTATGAAAATGATATGGAATATACAGAAAAATATATTCAGTATGATTCTATTGATGCTGCAAAGAATATGGCAGAACTTGTTTTTCATGGAAATATGTGCGATATGCCAACGATCGATTACAGTTTTAACAAAGAAAAGAAACGAAGAGTTTTGCACTATCCAAACGTAAAAACAGCACAGACGATCGATACGATCGCACAGATCGCTAAGAAAGATGAAGATGTAGTGATCTTTGAAAAACGTTTCTTCAATCCAGAATTAAGCAGTCATTTACATGATAATTATCTTGATGATTTTGATTATATTTTTATTACACGAACACTTCCAAGAACCTATGCAGAAGAAGTGTTAAA
>OLNI01000937.1_pt1 | contig 19770 bp, 16 predicted proteins | sample 1672921 | NCBI WGS metagenome assembly OLNI01 (sample SAMEA3136737, study PRJEB25190) | human gut metagenome | biome: human gut; feature: human-associated habitat; material: faeces | place: Austria | collected 2013 | reverse complement strand
CTGTCCGGCGACTGGCGCCGCGCCTCCATGATGGAGCTGGCCAGCGAGCACGCCGGCGAGGAGGTGTCCTTCGACCGCACCCGCGACGAGCTGGTGGCCATTCTGGAAAAAAACGGCGGCCATGCCGAGGCGGCCTGGGGCAAGGGCAAGCTCATCTCCGAGATCTTCGAGGCCGTGGCGGAGGAGAAGCTCATCCAGCCCACCTTCGTCGTCGACCACCCGCTGGAGATCTCGCCCCTGGCGAAGAAGCATCCGGAGAACCCCGAGCTCACTCAGCGCTTCGAGCTGTTCATCCTGGGCCACGAGTACGGCAACGCCTTCACCGAGCTGAACGACCCGGTGGATCAGGCCGAGCGCTTCCGCGCCCAGGTGGCGGCCAAGGACATGGGCGACGACGAGGCCATGGGCTTCGACGCCGACTACATCCGCGCGTTGGAGTACGGCATGCCGCCGGCCGGTGGCGTGGGCATCGGTATCGACCGCTTGGTCATGCTGCTCACCGATGCGCCGTCCATTCGCGACGTGCTGCTGTTCCCCCACATGAAGGACGAGGTGTTCGGGGACGGGAAGCCGGCGGGTGCGGCTGAGAAAGCGCCGGCCGAGGGTGCGTCGGCTGAGGGTGCGCCGGTTGCAACTTGCGCGGCTGAGGCCGCCAGTGCCGAGCCCTCCGAGCCCATCGACTTCTCCAACGTCGTCATCGAGCCCCTCTTCGAGGACGAGGTGGACTTCGACACCTTCAGCAAGTCGGACTTCCGCGCCGTGAAGGTGAAGGAGTGCATCGCGGTGCCGAAGTCGAAGAAGCTGCTGCAGTTCACCCTGGACGACGGCACGGGTACCGACCGCACCATTCTGTCGGGTATCCACGCCTACTACGAGCCGGAGGAGCTCGTGGGCAAGACGCTCATCGCCATCACCAACTTGCCGCCGCGCAAGATGATGGGCGTGGCCTCCGAGGGCATGCTCATGTCCGCGATTCACGAGGTGCCCGGCGACGACGGCGAGCCCGAGGAGCGCCTGAACCTCCTCATGGTGGACGACCGCATCCCCGCCGGCGCCAAGCTGTACTAGGCGCTCGCGCTGACGACTCCAGGACGGCCCCCTTCGCAACTGCGGCGAAGGGGGCCGTCCTTTGTATCCAGCTTCTTGACGGCTGGTGAATGACGGCGCGTTGTGGGGCGCCCTCTGCTTAGAATGGGAGGGGAGAGGAGGTGCCCCATGAGCGCCACGGATGACGAACAGCAACGCGACGAAGACGACGAGCGCGCCGCCCGCGAGCGGCGAAAGCGCCGCGAGGAGCGCCGGCGGCGCAAGGAGCGCACGCGCCGCGAGGGCCTGCGTCGGCGCTTGGGCGACTCCTCCGCGTTCAAACGCGAGACCTTCTACGCTCTGGAGAACCTGAATCGGGCGAACTGGCCGGCGAAGATCGTCGGAGGTGCGCTGTTCGCGCTCATCCTTCTGAATGCGGTGGTGGTGTTCGTCTCCGCTCAGCCGGGGCTCGATCCGGTGGCGGCCAATATCATCCAGGGCTTCTACCGGTTCTCGACGGTGTGCTTCTTCGTGGAGTATATCGCTCGTATCTGGATTGCCGATTTGGCCTGCGGTAACTGCACGCCGGCTCGTGCGCGGCTGCGCTATATCTTCTCGCCGTGGGGTATCATCGACCTCTTGTCCTTCGGGCCGAATATGGCGGCATGGTTCCTGCCCGTCACGCCCGCGTTGCAGAACGTCATCAGCGTGGTGCGGTTGGTGCGCCTGATAAAGATCTCTCGCTACATGCGGGGTCTGCGCACCATCGGCCGCGTCATTTCGAAACACTATCACGAGATCGTAGCATCGTTTCTGGTCATCGCCATGCTCGTGGTAGTGGCCAGTGTCGTGATGTACGAGATCGAGCACCCGGCTCAGCCCGACAAGTTCAACAACCTTTTGTCCGGCATCTATTGGGCCGTGACCACGGTGACCGGCACCGGCTACGGCGACTTGGTGCCCATCACGCCGGCGGGGCGCATTGTGGGCTCGGTCATCATGTTTCTCTCGGTGGCGCTCGTGGCCATTCCCGGCGGCATCTTCTCGGCCGGCTTCGTGGCCGAGTTCCAAAATGCCAACCTGCGCAAGATCGAGCGCGACGTCCGCCGCGAGGACGCCCGTCAAGACAACCGCGACGAGGAGGAGCGCGCCGCCGACGAAGAGGCCGAGCATGACACGCCTCCTCCCTCACAACGTGCCCACAAATGAAGGGTTTCCGGGATCCAGGTTTAGCAATTCAAGATAGGGAGTGCTAAACTGCACGGGAACTATTTACCGTGCCCGACGTGTCAGTTTTACCAGAGAGAAAGCATTCGCAGAAGGGCACCAACCCAAGGAACGAGGCAACCATGTCATTCGAGAAATTCACGGACAAGGCGCGCAAAGTGCTTGTCCTGGCTCAGGATGAGGCGCGCTCGCTTCACCAGCCCTACGTGGGCACCGAGCATATCTTGCTCGGCCTCATCCAGGAGAAGGACGGTCTCGCCGCCCAGGCGCTCGACCGCTTGAACGTCAGCTACGACGGCGTCGTTCAGGCCATCCGCCAGGTGGTCACCATCGACGAGGACACCGACGTCTCCGGACATCTCTCCTTCACGCCGCGCGTCAAGCGCGTGCTGGAGAACTCGCTGCGCGAAGCCATGCAGATGGGGCAGTCCTACATCTCCACGGAGCACTTGCTGCTCGGTATCGTGCGCGAGGGCGAGGGCACGGCGCTCGAGGTGCTGGGCCGCCTGAACGTCTCCGGCGACGACGTGCGCGGGGCGCTGAACGATCTCGTGGGCCAATCGCCGGTCTACGCCGGGCGCGCGGGCTTCGATGGCCCGGCGAGCTCGTCGGATTCCATGCTCACCGAGTTCGGTACCGATCTCACCAAGAAGGCCCGCGAGGGCAAGCTGGATCCGGTGATCGGCCGTGCCTCGGAGATCGAGCGCGTCATGCAGATCCTCTCGCGCCGCCAGAAGAACAACCCGCTCATTCTGGGCGAGCCCGGCGTGGGCAAAACGGCTATCGCCGAAGGCCTGGCCCAGCTCATCGTGGCCAACCAGGTGCCCGACATCCTGCGCAACAAGCGCCTCATCACGCTGGACGTCTCCGCGCTCGTGGCCGGCTCGAAGTACCGCGGCGAGTTCGAGGAGCGCCTGAAGAAGGTCATCAAGGAGGTCATGGACGCCGGCGATGTGCTGCTGTTCATCGACGAGATCCACACCATCATCGGCGCCGGCTCCGCCGAGGGCTCTATCGACGCGGCGGCCATTCTGAAGCCCCCGCTGTCGCGCGGCGAGATCCAGATCATCGGCGCCACCACCCTGGAGGAGTTCCGCAAGCACCTGGAGAAGGACTCTGCGCTGGAGCGCCGCTTCCAACCGCTTACCATCAACGAGCCCAACGAGGAGCAGGCCGTGCGCATCATGGAGGGCCTTCGCGACAAGTACGAGGCGCACCATGGCGTGCACTTCACCGACGAGGCCCTGACCGCCGCCGTGCAGCTGGCCAACCGCTACATCCAGGATCGCTACCTGCCCGACAAGGCCATCGACGTCATGGACGAGGCCGGTGCTCGCATGCGCATCCGCAACATGACGCTGCCCAAAGAGCTGCGCGACTTGGACGAGAAGCTGCGGAAGTGCCGCGCCGAGAAGGACCGCGCTATCGGCGACCAGAACTTCGAGCGCGCCGCCGAGCTGCGCGACGAGGAAGAGGCCCTGAAGAAGGAGCGCGAAGAGGCCGAGAAGCAGTGGGAAGAGGACACGTCGAAGACCGTGCAGAACGTCACGGTTGAGGACATCGCCGACGTGGTGTCCATGTCCACTGGCGTGCCCGTGAGCAACCTCACCGAGGCCGAGACCGAGAAGCTGCTGCGCATGGAAGGCGTTCTGCACGAGCGCATCATCGGCCAGGACGAGGCCGTCACGGCGCTTTCCAAGGCCATCCGCCGCTCCCGCTCGGGCTTGAAGGATCCGAAGCGCCCCGCCGGTTCGTTCATCTTTCTGGGCCCGTCGGGCGTGGGCAAGACCGAGCTTTCCAAGGCGCTGGCCGAGTTCCTGTTCAACTCCGAGGACGCGCTTCTGTCCTTCGACATGTCCGAGTACATGGAGAAGCACACGGTGAGCCGCCTGGTGGGTTCGCCTCCGGGCTACGTGGGCTTCGACGAGGGCGGCCAGCTCACCAAGGCCGTGCGGCAGCGCCCGTACTCGGTGGTGCTCTTCGACGAGATTGAGAAGGCGCATCCGGACGTGTTTAACATCCTCCTGCAAATCCTGGAGGAGGGCCGCCTCACGGACGCCCAGGGCCGCACCGTGGACTTCCGCAACACCGTCATCATCATGACGTCGAACGTGGGCGCCCGCGACATCACCACCACGACCACGCTGGGCTTCTCGAATTCGGGGCAGAACGGGCTGTCCGACAAGGAGATCAAGAGTCGCGTCATGCACGAGTTGAAGAACGCCTTCAGGCCGGAGTTTTTGAACCGCATCGACGAGATCATCGTGTTCAAGAGTCTGACCGAGGACGAGATCGTGCAGATCGTCGACCTCATGGTGGCCGAGCTGCGCGAGCGCATGATCGCCCAGAACATGACCATCAACCTGGACGATGCCGCCAAGCGTCTTGTGGCCAAGGAGGGCACCGACACCGCCTTCGGCGCCCGGCCCTTGCGTCGCGCTATCCAGCGCATGCTGGAGGATCCGCTGTCCGAGCAGATCCTCGAGGGCCGCTGGACGAGCGGCTCGGTGGTGGACGTCACCGTCTCCGAGGACGGCGAGGAGCTGGTGTTCTCCGAGGGCACCGGTTCCATCCCGGCCCCGCGCAAGCGCGACTCCATCGCCCGCGATGCCGAGCTGCTGCTGACGAACTACGACCTGGGCCACGCTGGCGTGGGAAGTGGCCGCGGCACCGGCACCCCCGCCGGTTCCCTGGCGGGAGGGGAGTAGGGGCGGCCTTTCGGCGCTAGCGGGGCTGTCCTTCGGTTTCGTCCCGGCTGCGTTTCGGTGCCAACTGAGGCCGCGCCTCGGCTCCGACGCAGCTGCGCCCAGTCGTAATTCGAGCGTATTCTAACCGCATCTACAAGGAGGCTCCCCGGAGCCTCCTTCTTCATGTCTGAACCGCGATTGGGACGATTTCGATTTCCCTTCCCGAATGCCAGTTCGACCCCGGAATGGTAAGAGCGCAAGACCTCTGGAGCGCGAAATCTTACCAAAGCGGGCTTCAACTGGCATTTTTCGTTCTCGCGCCTTACCAAAGCGGGCCTGAAGTGGCATTTGCGGATGAAAATCCGAAAATGCGCGCGATGGCTTATACTATGTCTCAACCATTCCACGAGCCCTCAGGGGGTACTTATGCCGAACATCATCGATCCCGTCACCGAGCCCTCGGTTCTTCGCGAGCCGTCCTTTTGCATGGATGAGCTCGATTTCGATGCCCTGAGCTCGCCACTTCTGCAGCTGCAGGGCAAAGTGGACAAAAAGCCCCAGACGGCGGCCATCATTCTGGCCGGTGGCACAGGGGAGCGCTTCGGCAAAGAAGGTGGCAAGCAGCTGGTGGAGATTGCCGGCAAGCCCATCCTCACGTGGTCGGCCGAGGCCTTCGACGCGGTAGGCGATGTGGGGCTCATCGTCATCGTGTGCCCCGAGGAGCGCATGCACGAGTACTTGTCCCGCGCCATCGACCCGTTCCCGTTCGTGACGCCGGTGGTGCTCGCGCCTTCAGGGGCCATTCGCCAGGAGTCGGCGTTCTCGGGGCTCGAGATGGTGGGCGACGAGTACGAGTACGTGGTGCTGCACGATGGCGCCCGACCGCTCGTGTCGCCAGACCTCATCGAGCATACCATCAACATGGTCAAGGGCAATTTCGATGCCGACGGCGCCATTGTGGCGCATCCGGCGGTGGATACGCTGAAGGTCGTGGAAGACGGCGTCGTGGTGGGCACCCCCGACCGTTCGGTCTTCTGGAATGCCCAGACGCCCCAGGTCTTCCGCGCGGGCATCTACCGCCGCGCCCATGCGAGCGCGCTGTCCGACGGCTTCGTGGGAACCGACGACTCGTCGCTCATCGAGCGACTGGGCGGCAAAGTGCTTATCGTGGAAGGTAAGCGCGACAACATCAAGCTTACGGTGCCCGAGGACTATGTGCTTCTCGCCAGTGCCGTTCGAACCATGCTTTTGAACTCCGAGCATCGGTAACGGTTAGCGAAGAGGGCCATTTCTGCAGCAAATCGCGAGTTATAAGCGTCTGGAGCTTTCTTCGTTCGAGACATTCAAAAGCTGCGAATTTCTGACCTGGGGTTTTGCTGGGCGGAAAACCTGGAATGCGGTGAAGCGCATCGCTCAGACGCTTATAACTCGCGATTTGCTGCAAAATTGGACCCTTCCAATGACTGAGCGGGAAATGAGAAGGGTTTTTAGAGGCGATATACGTGATGGAAGAAGGCGGAAGGAGCCGGTATGAACGACCTGCGAAATCTTCGGACGGGGCTGGGGATGGATGTGCATGCCTTTGCTCCGGGCCGCAAGCTCATCTTGGGCGGGGTGGACATTCCGCACCATCAGGGGCTCGACGGGCACTCCGATGCCGACGTGCTGGCCCACGCTATCTCCGACGCGCTTTTGGGCGCCGTGCGCGGGGGCGACATCGGGAAGCTGTTTCCCGACACCGACCCGGCCTACAAGGACGCCGACTCGCTCAAGCTGCTCGCCGAAGTGGCCCGCTTCGTGCGCGAGCGCGGTTTCGAGATCATCGACGTGGATAGCGTCATTGCCGCCCAGGCCCCGAAGCTCTCTCCCTACCGTGAGCAGATGCGCGAGAACCTGGCCCGTGCCATGGGGCTGCCGGTGGAAAACGTCGGCGTGAAGGCCACCACCACCGAGCACTTGGGTCCCGAAGGCCGCGAAGAGGGCATCACCGCCTACGCCACCTGTCTCGTGTACCGCATCGGGGCGTAGGGGAGCGCCTCGAATGCTGAAAACGTGGGAGCGGCAACGCCCCTTGACGCTGCCCCTAGGGCAGGCGCTACACTGGCACCTTGCGCTGAGTTTGAATGGCAATCTTGCATCCGTTAGGGAGGAGCATTCATGATACCTCGCACCTATGGGCACGTGGGCGTGCCCGTGCGCTTCAAGGGGACGGCCTACGACTTCGGCCATTCCATCGCCGCCGTGGAGTTCTCGCTGGACGACGGCGAGCACTGGACGCGCTACGAGACGCCGGACACCAACGACTACCAGAACGTCACCTGGACCTTCGATTACACGCCGGAGAAGGCGGGCTTCTACGTGCTGCGCGTGCGCTCGGTGAACGATGCCGGCGAGCACAGCCCCGAGAGCGCCTTCGCCGAGCTGCAGGTGGACGATTAGGGAGGCACGCCTGCTCGATCGACTCGCTGCAGAGTCGGATGACGCGGCGCGCGCCTCGTAGGGAGAGCGCCCGGCTTCAATGGGGCTGCTTCCTCAATCCCCCGGGTGCGACTGCAGGAGGTCGATCAGGGCCTGGCGGGAGGAGACCTTGCACTTCTCGTAGATGTGGCGGATGTGGGTCTTCACGGTGCTTTTGGAAAGCACGAGCTCCTGCTCGATGTAGGGAACGTCGCGGCCCTTCGAGATGAGCCCTAGGATCTCCCGCTCGCGGGGCGAGAGGCGGTGGGTGCTGGCGAAGGCGTCCAGGTGCGCTTCGGCCAGCTCCTCGCGTTGAAGGGAATCCGCCGCCGCGCTTTCGGCTCCTTCGTCGGTATTTTCGGCATTGTTCCCTGCGGCTTCCGAGCGGCATGCCCCCCCGGCGCACGACCTCGTAGACATGGGGCATGGGCCCCAGCAGCAGCGCCATGATGATGAAAACGAGGATGACGACCCGCCCGGCCTCGGCGACGCCGATGGGCGCTCCGCCGGGAAAATGGTAGGGGAAGGTGACGAACCCCACGGCCACGGCGAAAAATCCCACAGAGCACACGAGCGGAAGCTTGAGGCGTTCGCGTTCTTCAAGCAGAAGGGCGATGCCCGAGAAGAGGGCGATGAGCAGCGCGGCGATAAGGGCCGGCTCGGTGAGGTTGACGAGGGCCGCAGACGTTGGATCACCGGTCAGCGGCGCAAAAAGCGGGCTCACCTCCGAGAAGAGCGACACGGGAAACAGGCTGAGCAGCAAGTCGGCCACGAACATCGAGATGACGATGGAAAGCAAGAGCACGCGGGGCAGGGGCGTGGGTTCCGGGGCAGAGCATCTGGCCCTCGTTGAGCTCTCGGCCTCTCCGGGATGACGGTTGTCGGTGTCGCCGCAAGGAAGGCTATCTGCGCCCTCCCGCAAGCCGGTCAGCTGTGCCGCCAGTCCCAGGCCCATGGCAACGGGTGCCACTAAACAGGCGCCGAGCAGCATAATGCCGCGAGGCATCAGGCTAAGGGCAACAAAGGCGATACTCGCTCCAAGCAGCGCTCGCACGACTCGAAGAAGCGCGACGCACGGCGACTCTCCGGAAAAGGCGAGCCACCAGAGGTATCCGGCCGCAGCCAAGGAGGCGCCGAGCAGCACGTCGCCAAAAACCATGGGCACCACCGCCTCGTTCCTATCGTACCAACGGGTCGATGCTGGAAGAATTTTCGCAATTACTTCCATCGGGTCGATGCGTTGAACTGGGCTTCCGTCCTACCGTGTCCTCATCCCCGCCGCGAACGCCCTCCAGGGCCACTTGCCAAGGCGGCGACAAGCCGCAGCGAGCGCGCGGATCCCGGCGGTGTTGGGCGGGACGGGAAACGGAACGGAAATGTGCCGAGGGAGAGAAAGGGAGGCTCGCATGAGCACGATGGAAGAGACGAAAACAGAAGCAACGGTAAGTCGCCGCGAGTTCTTGGGCGGCGTGGGCGCGGCGGCCTTGGGCGCAAGCGCGCTGGGGCTCGGACTTCTGGGCGGGTGCGCCCCGCAGCCTCGGGCCGCTGAGGACGGCAGCGGGACGGCGGCGCCCGGTGATGCGGCGTCCCCGGCGCTGTCGCAGACGGGAAGCGCCGCATCGCCCTACGCGCAGATCAATCCCCAGGACTGGGACTTCACAACCAACAGCATCGAGGACTTCGCCAAGACCACTATGTTCTCCGAGCTGAAGATCGGCTCGCTCACGCTGAAGAACCGCCTCATCAAGTCGGCGGCCAGCTCCATGGTGCCCAACGAGGAGCAGAAGGCCGTGGCCTATCACGGTCGCATCGCCGCCGGCGGCATGGGCGCGGTGCTCGTCGAGGGCAGCTATATCATGCTGGAGCGGCTGGACAAGCGCGTGAACGTGGCCGACAACGATATGCGCATGACCATTGAGGAAAGCCCGCTTGCGGCCATCTGCGCCGAGGTGCACAGCTATGACGTGCCGTGCCTCATTCAGATGAAGACGGCCACGCCGGGCATCGTGTATCTGTGGGAGAACATGGGCGAGGAGGGCGAGACCCACAAGGCCAGCCTGCTGTCGGCCGCCGACATCCAGATGTACATCGAGGACACCATCGACGGCGCCGCCCGTCTGCGGGCCATCGGCTTCGACGGCATCGACCTGAACGCCGCCGGCGACAACCTGCCCGCGCGGTTCTTCTCACGCTTCGGCAACGACCGCGCTGCCGACGACCCCTACGGGCCGGCCACTATCGAGAACCGCACGCGCATTGCCTGCGAGATCGTTCGCGGTATCAAGGAGCGCTGCGGTGCGGACTTCGTGGTGCAGGTGCTCGTCAACGGTGCCGAGGAGAATGACGGCGCCCTCGGCGACAACGCGCTGGTGAACACTCCCGAGGAGACTGTGGCTATCTGCCAGGCCCTGGAGGCCGCCGGCGCCGATGCCTTGGAGCTGCGCTTGGGCACCTTCGCCTTTCACGAGGCCCAGTTCGTCAACGACGGCGTCTTCGCCGGCTACGGTTACGACGGCGCCACCAGCTTCGGCACCTTCTTCGACTTCGACAGCCACTTCAGCGGGCTGCTCGACGGCTCCCATTCCGGCTGCGGCCTCATCATGGGCGCTTGCCGCTACGTCAAGCAACATGTGAGCATCCCCGTGGGCGGCGTGGTGTTCATGGATCCGGCGCTCGCCCCCGATTACTTCGAGAACGCCCTGAAGGAGGGGTGGCTCGACATGATCTACATGCACCGTCCCGTGGCCAACTGCGATGCGGAGTACGCCAACAAGCTGCGAGAGAACCGCATCGACGAGATCCGCCCCTGCTGCCGCTGCCTGAACTGCCTGGGAGGCCTGTGCCGCGTGAACCCCTGCAACAATTCGGTGTTCACCGACGCCATGCCCGAGGGCTACGAGGTGCGCCCAGCCGACGGCGACAAGAGCGTCATGGTCATCGGCGGCGGCCCTGCCGGCATGGAAGCGGCGCGCGTGGCCGCCGAGCGCGGGTACGCCGTCACCCTGTACGAGAAGAACGGCCTGGGCGGCCTTCTGGACTTCGCCGAAATGGTGAAGGGCAAGCATGAGAGCCTGGGCCGTCTGCGCAACTACCTCTCCCATATGCTGGAGGTGGAAGGTGTGAACGTGGTCACCGGCCAGGAGGTGGACGCTGCCTTCGTGCGCGAGCAGAGCCCTGACGTGGTCATCGTCGCCACCGGCGGCGTGCGCCCGGAGCTGGCGGCTGCGGGAAGTTCGGCCACGCCCGTCATTGGCGTCACCGACTTTCTGGCCAGCGAGATCGGCGATCATGTGGCGGTGCTCGGATTCAACGCCCAGGCCACCGACACGGCGCACTACCTCATCGCTCAGGGCAAGAAGGTGACGGTGATTGCGCCAGAGCCCGCCGAGGCCTTCGGTACGGGGCAATCCATGATGCTGAACGCCTTCGTGAAGCCCGCCTTCTTCGCCGCCGGCGGTCGTCTCATGCCCGAGTGCACGTTGAAGAGCGTGGGCGACGGTGAGATCGTCGTCACGAACGGCTTCGGCATGGACATCACGCTTGCCTGCGACTGCGTGGTGGACGCCTCCACCATGAGCCCCAACACGGCCTTGGCCGACGAGCTGTCCGGCGAGTTCGACGTCCACGTGATCGGCGACGCCGCCGAGCCCTCGAGTATCCAGAACGCTATCACCACGGGCAACCTCACCGCCCGCAACTGCTAAGGCGCGCGACGCGTCTTTCCCTCACCCTCCCAAGAAGAAGGCCGGCCCCGCGTCGGCCTTTTCCTTGCTTGTTCTATACCACCCTCGTTTCTGGCGAGTTTTGTCAGGGAAAATTTCTCCCAAACGTCGCACATTTTGCCGCGCCCAAACGTATTGTCTTTGAAAGGCCTTTTACGGAAGGTGGCGACGGGGCAGCAAGCTAGCGGCCGCGCTGCCGCCACTTTCCCGACGGACGAGAAGGAAACCTGTGGACAACCGCCAGTACCGACAGATCGTCGACGACTACGCCGACATGGTGTACCGCATCGCGCTCAACCAGACGCGGCGCGTGCCCAATGCCGAGGACGTGGCGCAGGCGGTGTTCCTGAAGCTCTACGAGAAGCCGCCAGCGTGGCTTGGCGACGGGGCCGAGCGCGATAGCGGGCGCGCCACGACGGGCGAGGCCGAGCGAGGCGGCGCCCGCGATGAGCGTTTGCGCGCGTGGCTCATTCGCGTCACGGTGAACGAGTGCAAGAGTCTCTGGCGCAGTCTGTGGCGCCAGCGGGTGGAGCTGCGCGAGATTCGCGACGGCGACGCCCCTCCCTTCGAGGAGCCCGCTTTCGCCGAGCCCGCCCACGAGGCGCTGTATGCCGCTTTGGGCGATCTGCCCGAGAAGTGCCGCATCGTGGTGCACCTGTTCTACTTCGAGGACATGGGCACACGCGAGATCGCCGAGGTGCTGGGCATCAAGGAGCCCACGGTGCGCACCCGACTCGTCCGAGCCAGGAAGCTACTGAAACAGTCACTGAAGGAGGCGTGGGAAGATGAGCAACCAGAGCCAGTACAAAGCCATGATGGGCGAGGTCCATGCCTCTGCTGACCTGATAGGAAAGGTTAAGGGCATTCCCATGGAGAAGACGAAAAAGCGCGGCATGGCGCTGAAGTTCGCGACTGCTACCTGCGCGGCGCTGCTCGGGGTGTTTGTGGCCACCAACGGCGTGTGCTATGCCGCCACGGGCGAGACTTGGGTGGAGAAGGCCACGGTGTGGATCAACGGCGAGCCGGTGGAGATGGACGTGCAGATGACCCAGAACGGCGACACCACGGTCGGCGAGGTCTCCTACGAGGTGGGCGACGGCGAGGGTGGCGCGGTGCAGATGACCATGATCTCGGAAGGCGGCGACTTCGACGGCACCACCTACGAGATTCACGACTACACGGTGGAAGGCGCCGAGGACGGCTCGCCGAACGCCGACGATATGGTGCTGGAATCCTCCGACGGCCACGTGGTTTTAGCCCCCGAGGGCGTGGAGCCCATCGACTTGACTGACCAGCTGGCCGCTAACGGCGCCGCCACGGGCACCTACGACAAGGACGGCGCCACCTACGTGTACCAGGTAAGCGGCGAATCCGGCAGCTGGCACGCCTCCGTGCATCTTGAGGACGTCGACGCCGAAGCCGCCCCGTCCGCCGCTGCGGAGGCGCAATAGAGCGCGTAGGGAATCGCTGCTCGTCGAGCGCGCGCCTCGGAATCTCCCGCGTGGGCATGATGCCTGGGCGGGAGATTTTTGTTGCGCGAGAGGCTGAAATGGCTTAGAAATCACGAAACATCGGCGGAGGAGCGCTTTTTCAGCCCTAGGTGTAATACCATAGCGGGTGTTTCCCCAGGTCGTGTATTACGAAGAGGACTTCAGCTGTCGGTTTGCGCCGATGTTTCGTCATTTCTAAGCCATTTGAAGGCCGAAAGAGCGTATTTTGTGAGAAGAAACCGATGTTTCGTGAATTTCAAGCCATTCCGAGGGCGTGAAGTATCATCTGTCGAAAACGAATGACGCAATGGGAAGGGAGCGGCTATGGCGAGGTTGACGGAGCGGGCCTTCGAAAACGCGGTGGTGCGGCTGCGTGACGGCCAGGGCGCGCTGGGCCAAAGTGCGCTAGATGCGTTGCACGAGCAGCGGGAGGAGCTGGCGAACCAGATGCTCGCGCGGTTGGCGGGCAGCGACGAGTTCTCTGCCATGTTGGAGCGCAACTTCGCGCCCTACCGGCGGCTCATGACCTACTACGAGTGCGCCATGATGGAGGTGGAGACGAAGTTCCGCGTGCTGGATGCCGAGTTCGGCCTGCAGCACGATCGCAACCCCATCGAATCCATCAAGTCGCGCTTGAAGAGCACCGACAGCCTGGCGAAGAAGCTCGCCCGCAAAGGCTTTCCCATGTCGGTGGATTCCATCGAGCAGAACATCTACGATGTTGCCGGCGTGCGCGTTGTCTGCACCTTCCCCGAAGATATGTTCTCCCTGGCCGAGTCGCTGCTCTCCCAGGATGACGTGCGACTTATCGAGCGGCGCGACTATGTGGCCTCCCCGAAACCGAGCGGGTACCGCAGTTTGCATCTCATTATCGAGGTGCCCATTTTCCTCGAGCGCGAGAAACGCTCGGTGAAGGTGGAAGTGCAGCTGCGCACCATCTCCATGAACTTTTGGGCATCGCTGGAGCATCAGCTGCGCTACAAGAAGGATCTTCCCGACGAAGAGGCCGCGGCGGTGGCCGCGGAGCTGGCCGATCTGGCCGAGACCGCCGCCGATCTAGATCGCCGCATGCAGGCGCTGCGCAACTACTTGGACGACGGGGAAGAGTAGGGGCAGACAGTGCTCGTGCTCACCTTGTAGCCTGAAAGTCTCGCACTCCATATCATTCCCGATCGGTAATAGAATCGCTCAAATTTCCTTTTCATTCCCGAGCGGTAATGATATAGTTCTTGGTCGACAGATATTCCCGCTAGGTAATGAGAACGTCATGCGCATTAACTCGATGAAAGTCCTGGGGCAAGCCATTCGTGCGCGTCGCAAAGAGCTCGGCTATTCGCAGCAAGAGATGGCCGAGTATTGCGGGTGCGGTACGCGCTTCGTTTCCGATCTGGAGAACGGCAAGGAGACCATTCAGTTCGGCAAAACTCTCGACGTAGCTTCTATGCTCGGGCTCGACTTGAGCATAGACGTGAGAGGGGCCGCGCGGTGAGTGACCTGCTCGAGTAGCTACAACGATTCTTGAGGAATTGGCCGGTTCGTTGGAAGCAGCATTCGATGCGGCTGCTGCCGAATCGGCGAAGTTTGGCGCGAACAACGACGCCTACGCCATGGCGCAACGCATCGTAGAGGGCGCAGCCAAGCGCAAGGACGTCATGCTAAAGGCCGTTGGCTTGTTGAGCTGATGTTCGTGCTTTAATCGCCTGTGTCGCAAAGGTGAGGGTGCTTTCTTGCGCTACAATGGCTCTCATTCTGAATGAACGCCCGAAGGAGCTTTTATGATCAAGCTGTACGATACGCGCCGCCGCCAGAAGGTGGATTTCGAACCTGTCGAGCCCGGGAAGGTCTCCATGTACGTCTGCGGGCCGACGGTGTACAACCGCATCCACATCGGCAACGCGCGCACGTTCATCTCCTTCGACATGATTCGCCGCTACCTCAGCTGGCGCGGCTTCGACGTCACCTTCGTGCAGAACGTGACGGACGTGGACGACAAGATCATCCGCCGCGCTGCCGAGGAGGCGCGCACGGCCGCCGAAGTGGCCGAGGAGTACACGCGTCTGTTCATCGAGGACATGCATGCGGCCGACGTGCAGGATCCGGACATCCGCCCGAAGGCCACGGAGGAGATCGGCACCATGATCGCCCTCATTGAGCGCTTGATAGAGCGCGGCCACGCCTACGTGTCGGAGGGCGACGTGTACTTCGACGTGCGCTCCTACCCGGGCTACGGGCAGCTTTCGGGCCGCGATGTGGACGAGGCGGAAAGCGGCCACCGCGAGCTGCGCGCCGACGGCCAGGGCCTGGAGGAGCGCAAGCGCGACGAGCTGGACTTCGCCCTGTGGAAGGCGGCCAAGCCCGGCGAGCCGGCGTGGGAATCCCCCTGGGGCGAGGGCCGTCCGGGCTGGCACATCGAGTGCTCGGCCATGTCCGAGAAGTACCTGGGGCTACCCTTCGACATCCACGGCGGCGGGGCCGATCTGGTGTTCCCGCACCACGAGAACGAGCGCGCCCAGTCCGAGTGCGCCTGCGACAGCACGTTCGCCAACTACTGGATGCACTCCGGCATGCTGCAAATCGCCAACGCCGAGACCGGCGAGACCGAGAAGATGTCGAAGTCGCTGAACAACTTCCTGCTGCTGCACGAGGTGCTGGAGCAGGTGCGTCCGGCGGCCCTGCGCATGCTCATGCTGCAGAGCCACTACCGCAGCCCGCTCGTGTTCGGCGAGCAGCGCGTTGCCGAGGCCGACGCGGCCCTCACGCGTATCGAGAACGCCGTGAAGGCCCTGGACTGGCTGCTGGAGACGGGCACGCCCCGCGGCGAGGCGGCCCTTGAGCCCGAGACGCCCGCAGCTGCCCTTGCAGCCACGCTGGACGCCGCGGCGCTCACCGATCGTGTGGCCGTTCTGCGTGCGGGCTTCACCGAGGCCATGGATGACGACTTCAACGCGCCGGCGGCCTTGGGTGAGATCTTCTCATTCGTGAGCGATGCGAATGCGCTCGTGGCCGATGCGAAGACCCTCGCGGCCGAAGAAGCCGCCGCCGTGCGCGAGGCGCGCGACGCCATCGTGGAGCTCATGGACGTGCTCGGCATTGATGTGACGGCCGCCGAGGCGGGGGAGGCCTACCCGGTGGAAGTGGTGGCGCTCGCGGCCGACTTGGCCGGTTATGACGGCGATGATCCGGAAATCGCCGTGGCGCGCTTGCTCGAGGCCCGCGCGACGGCCCGCAAAGAGAAGAACTGGGCCGTGGCCGACGGCGTCCGCAACGGCCTGGCCGATCTCGGCTTCGTGATCGAGGACACCCCCCAGGGTGCCCGCGTGACGTTCGAGGGGTAGCTCGTTGGGAAGCATGCCGATGGAACTGCTCGCGCCGGCGGGTGGGATGGAACAGCTGCGGGCCGCCGTGGCCTTCGGGGCCGATGCGGTGTATCTGGCGGCCGAGCGGTTCGGCATGCGGGCCCGGGCGGCGAACTTCCGCATGGACGAGATTCCCGCTGCTGTGGCCTTTGCTCACGAACACGGCGTGAAGGTGCACGTCACCTGCAACATTCTCATGCACCCCGACGACATCGACGGGCTGCCGGCGTTCTTCCGCGCGCTGGACGCGGCCGGGGTGGACGCCTTCATCATCGGCGACCTCGGTGCCTTCGCTGTGGCCGGGGAGGTGTCGCCGCGGGTGGAGCGCCATGTGAGCACCCAGGCCTCGGTGGCCAATGCGGCTGCGGCCCGGGTGTGGCACTCTCTCGGCGCGAGCCGCGTGGTGTGCGCCCGGGAAATGTCGCTGGCCGACATCGCCCGCCTGCGCCAGGAGACGCCGCCTGATCTGGAGATAGAGGCCTTCGCTCACGGCGCCATGTGCATGGCGGTCTCGGGTCGCTGCCTCATCAGCAGCTACCTCACCGGCCGCTCGGGCAACAAGGGTCACTGCACCCAGCCCTGCCGCTGGAGCTACCAGCTGGAAGAGGAGAAGCGCCCCGGCGAGTTCTTTCCCATCGAGGAGGACGATCGCGGCACCTTCATCATGAATGCGAAGGATCTGAACATGCTCGCGCACCTACAGGCGTTGGCCGATGCGGGTGTGGATTCCATCAAGATCGAGGGTCGCAACAAGAAGGCCTTCTATGTGGCCACCGTGGTGGGCGCCTACCGCCGGGCACTCGACGGCGAGCCGCCCGAGGTCGTGGCCGACGAGCTTCTGGCCGTATCCCACCGTCCCTACGGCACTGGCTTCTATTTCTCCGAGGTTGAACAGGCGACCGCCTACGATGGCTACGAGCAGGAGACCATGCACGTGGCCGACGTCGTCGCATCCTCCCCGCGTCATCCAGAGCGAAGCGTGCAGCGCGAAGTCGAAGGATTTCCCGATGATCCGCAGTACCTGTACCTCCTGTGCCGCAATCGTTTCGCGGAAGGCGACGAGCTGGAAACCCTCGTGCCTCACGAGCCCAGCCGCCGACTCATCGTGCGCGATCTGCACTGGCTCAACACGTTCGGTCCTGATAACCACGACGAGGATGCCCCCGCCACGGTGAAAGAGGCCCTATCTCGTGCTACTGCCACCGATTGGGAACCCGCCGCCGCGGCCAACCGCTCCTGCAACCTCTATCGTATCCTCGTAGGAGATGCCTCGCGTTATGCCTCCGACGGTTCGGCTTCTGCCGCGCTTTCCGTCTCAGACAAGGCGGTATGCGATGAGTCTGCGCCCTTTGCGATCCCCGAAGGCTCCTTCCTCCGCAAACGCACCTTCCGCCGTTCCGCCCGGCACGAGGACAAGGAGAGGCTATGATCACCGTCGGCGATGTCATGAACATGAGGGCCTTCGACAGCATTTGGCTGGCGACTCCCTGCGACGGGGCGGCCGCGCGCGAGGTCACGGGCGTGGGCACCCTCGATCACGAGCCGTTCACGGGCGGCTACGAGGTGTTCACCCAGGGCGAATTCGTGTTCACCACGCTGGGTTTCGCCGGCGTGCACCCCGATCTGGCCGAAGAGGCGCTGCTTGCGCTCATCGATTGCGGCGTGGCGGCGGTGGCCGTGAAGCCCGTGGTGCTGAAGGAGCTGCCGCCCACGGTGGTGCAGGCCTCGGCCGCGCGGGGCGTGCCCGTGTTCTTCTACGAGGGGCGCTACATGGAACGGGTCATCGCCGACCTCATGAACCTGCTCGACGACGATGCCGCCGAGTGGGAGCGCAACCACCTGATCGACCTCATTCTGGCACCCTCCGACGAGCACGCCGTGCGCTCTACGTTCTTCACCATCGCGGGCGTTACAGGCGCCACTATCCAGTGTTTGGCCATACGCCCCGTCACCGACGACGGGGCATCGCTGCGCGCATTGCAGAAGGTGGTGGAAGGGGTACTCGCCGATTATGGCGAACGCTGGGACGACGTCGAGCGCACGTTTGTGTGCCGCTACCGCGAGATGCTTTTGGGGTTCGTCTCCTTCAAGAGGCCCCCGCTGAAGGCCATCGCCATCTCCGACGCCGACCTGGCGAAATGCATCGCCACGGCCGGGCCTTTGGTGTGCGGCATCAGCCAGGAGGTGAGCCTGGGGGAGGGGGATCTGGCGGTGCGGCAGGCCATGGCCGCCCTGCGCACGGCCGAGCGTGAGGACGCGGGCATCGTGCGGTGGACGACCCTGCGCTTCGACGCCTTCCGCGCGGCGGCCCGAAGCGATCGCCTGTACGCGCGCGCCGCCGACCTTCTGCGCTCGCTTCTGTTCGACTACGATGCTGAGCACGACGCCGACTTGGGTGCGACAGCCGAGGCGTTCGCTGCCGCCTATGGCGAGGTGAGCCGCACGGCCGAGGCGCTGTTCCAGCACCCGAACACCGTGCGCTACCGCCTGAAGAAGATCAAGGAAGTTCTTTCCGTGCAAGATGCAACCGACCGCGAACTGGCCGCCCTGCTCGCGTTGGCGTATCTGACATAGTTCGGTTCCCGCATCATTGGGGCTATCGGTGCGAGAGAAGGGAGCATGCTGTTTCTTTCATCGTCGCGAAGCCGATCTTGCAGACGATAATCTTGTGCAACTGCACAAATAGAAGCGCACGGGTTCATCCGATCGACCAAACGATGACCTTCGTCGTGGGCCTAAACTAGGCGCCGTCGAAAGGAGAACCACCATGAAACTGTTCAACGACCAGGCCGCAGCCGCCGTTGCTTCCCTTGATTCCGCCGACGCCGCCTACTGCGCCAAGCTGGAGCAGCGCTTCGCCCATATGGGCATCAGCTCAAAGGCGGCCTCCAGCGCCGTGCAGTCGCTCGTCGAGGCCGATGCCGTGCCCCAGGTTGGCGTCTGGGCCGCCCTGCCCTCCGCGTTCAAGGGCCTTTTCCAGAAGAAAACCGAGGTGAAGCCTGTCGCCTCCGAGGCGTTCGAGGCTTCTCTGTCCGAAGCGCTCGCCTAGATTCGTCGCAGCAGACGTCTCCGCTTCGCCGCATGGTGCCACCTCTTCGTTGGCCCCGTGCTGCCGCGCTTGCATCTGCCGCGCGATCGCCTGGTGCGCTGAGTCACCGACTCTCAAGCCTTGCCGGCTGCCAATTTCCCACCGAGGGCAGCCTCGGTTTTCCCAAACGCAAAGCGACCCCGCCAAAGTCGGCGGGGTCGCTTCAAGTAAGCTCAAGTAAGTAAGAGTAGGCCGGGAGTTGGCGGAGGGGGTGCCGCGCGCAGTTCATTGAAGTGCATTAGGAAATGTCGGAACCCTCGACGAGCCCTGCACTTCAATGCTGTTTGAGCACGGTGCCCCCTCCGCCAACTCCCGACCGGACAACCAGGGTTAGTCCTCAACCTCGACAAGTTCGATGTCGAAGTTCAAGTCCTTGCCCGCCAGCTCGTGATTCATGTCGAAGGTGACGATGCCGTCCTCGATGGACTGCACGAACACGGGGAAGGGCTGGCCGCCCGGGCCCATCATGTAGACGGTCTGGCCGACGGGCAGCTGGTCGGCGTTGGGGATCTGATCCACGGGCACCTTCTGCACCATGGCGTCGTCGCGCTCGCCGTAGGCCTCGGCGGCGGGGATGTGCACGGTCTTCTTCTCGCCGACGGCCATGTCCTCCACGGCGGCGTCGAAGCCGGGGATCATCTGGCCGGCCATGCAGACAAACTCGATGGGCTCGCCGCGGTCCACGGACGAATCGAACTTGGTGCCGTCGTCCAGCGT
>OLNI01000920.1_pt1 | contig 20024 bp, 16 predicted proteins | sample 1672921 | NCBI WGS metagenome assembly OLNI01 (sample SAMEA3136737, study PRJEB25190) | human gut metagenome | biome: human gut; feature: human-associated habitat; material: faeces | place: Austria | collected 2013 | reverse complement strand
CCCTTCTTCTGCAGGAGGCGGCCTTGGGCGCGCATATCCTCTTCCAGCGTCAGCATGACAAGAGACTCCTCTCTCCATGGAGCGTCTTCGTTGGCGGCCTCCACGGCGGCCGCGAGGTCGGCGGTAAGGCCGTCGCCTCCGACCTCCTCGGTGGCGACGTACCGAAGTAAACCACGAAGCGGCCCGTCTGGCAACATCTCCCAAGCGGAGGCGTTGAGCACGACCCATCTGAAGCCGTGCCCGAGTACCACGGATCCGCTCTCATCGCATATCATGTCGAAGGTGTAGACGGGGAGCCCCTCCTTGAACTCGTCGTGTAGGCAGATGAAAACGATAAAGCTCTCGGGCAAACTGTCGTAGGTGGCTCCCGGGCGCAGCATCGCAGTGTCCATGGCGCTCTGGTAGTAGCGCATGCGTCGACCCAGGCCCTCGCGGGAGTAGGTCTGCATCTCCACGTCGTAGAGCGCGTCCGAGGTGCGAACCCAGGCGTCGAGGCGCACTCCGTGGGAGCCGACGCGGGGCTGCAGGGTGCGCTCGGCGACGACGTTGCGTACCTCGTCCACGGGCACACCGAGGGCCGTCTCCAGCACTCGGCGGCACAGATCGGGGCGCTCCTCCATGATCCTGTCAAACATGGGGTACTCGCTGAACAGAAGGTTTCTCGACATCTAGGCCGTCCTTTCACCGGGGGTTTGGATCGTGCCATGCTACGCGATCCGAACCGCAGAAATGACGCGGGAATGTCCCGGTTCGTTCCCCGCGCCAACCGTGCTGGAGCCGCACTTTGATCGATTCGGGGAAACCGACGAGGAAATCGGGTATCATGGTGCCCATAGGAAACATGAGGGAACTCCTCACGGATGAAAGGGCGGCTATGGAGGCTTACAAGCGCGAGTTCATCGAGTTCATGGTTCAGAGCGACGTGCTGAAGTTCGGCGATTTCACGCTGAAGAGCGGGCGCAAGTCGCCGTTCTTCATGAATGCGGGCGCCTATGTGACCGGCGAGCAGCTGCATCGGCTGGGTCTGTACTACGCCCAGGCCATCAACGACAATTTCGGGCTGGACTTCGATGTGGTGTTCGGGCCAGCCTACAAGGGCATCCCCTTGGCGGTGGTGACGGCCATGGCGCTTCAGGAGCTGTACGGCAAGGAGGTAAAGTACTGCTGCAACCGCAAGGAAGTGAAGGACCACGGGGCCGACGCGGGCAACCTGCTCGGCGCGGAGCTTCACGACGGCGACAAGGTCATCATGGTGGAGGACGTCACCACTTCGGGCAAGTCCATCGACGAGACCTACCCCATCTTGAAGGCCGCTGCCGATGTGGATGTGCGCGGGCTCATCGTGTCGCTCAACCGCATGGAGGTGGGGAAGGGCGGCGTCACCACGGCCCAGAAGGAGATCGAGGCGAAGTACGGCTTCCCGGTGGCTTCCATCGTGTCCATGGCCGAGGTGAAGGAGTGCCTGCACAACCACGAGGTGGCCGGGCGCATCGTGATCGACGACGATATCGCGGCCGCCATCGACGCCTACTACGAGCAGTGGGGCGCCAAGGAGTAGGGAATCTGCGGTTGCAACTTCCCTAAATCGGAGCGTTGTCGTACAATGGGCCGACGCGGAACGGCATCGATGGGGAGGGTCGGCCGTTCACGCGCTCGTCGCCGGTGTGGCTCAACGGTAGAGCAACTGATTTGTAATCAGTGGGTTGCGGGTTCGATTCCTGTCACCGGCTCCAGAACTTTAGCGAGGCCATCTCTCGTTTTCGAGCGATGGCCTTTCGCTTTTCGAGGGCTTGTCTTGCGCGGACGTGCCAATTGTGCGCCAGCGGCTCGGAGGGCATGGCCTTGGTGCCCTCTGATGCGGGTTTCTGCTAACCGACCTTTTTCCAAGCTTGAAGTGGCTTGGAAATCACGAAACATCGGTTTCTGACCAGAAAATGATGTTTCCAGCTCTTCAAATGGTTTAGAAATAGCGAAACATCGGCGTCAACCGGGCTTCAAAGGCCTCTTTGTAATACACGACCTGGGAAAATGTCCTCTTCGGTATTACAACATCGGCCGAAAAAGGCCTTCTCGTCCGATGTTTCGTGGTTTTCAAGCCATTCCAGCCGATCGCTCGACGAAACTCCGTCAAACTCTTGCCACTGCGGGTTCCGACTGTTGTTTTTCAGCGATCTTCAAAGGAGAGAGCATCCAAAGGGGAAATCGCTCGGGCGGCACAGGGCGTATTCTTCGCGCGTCCTGAGGATGACACGCCGCGCGGACCTGTGTGCTCTGCTATCATGGCTCGGGAACGTTTGAGAAAGGAAGCGCGCGAGTTTATGGCAACGTACATCGCCCATTATCAGTCGCCGAAGGGTTCCTACGAGAGGGAGCGCGGGCTGTTCGAGTTCGAGAGCGACGCGCGGGCCGGCACCAAGGCCAACGCCCACGACGCGCGCATGAAGATGCTAGAGCTGTTCGGCGCGAGCGCGGTGTCGTGGACCATCGAGAAGGTGGAGCGCGCCGGCGCCGCTCCCGCCGAGAAGCGGGAGAAGACCACCGACGGCCAGCTGGCGCTGGACTTCCGCCCTCCCAAGCCCGAGCGCAAGCGCAAGCATTCGAAAGGATATTGGTGATATGAAGAAGAAGCACCTGAAATTTCTGAAGCAGCTGGTGGAGACTCCCTCGCCGACGGGCTTCGAGGAACCGGCGGCGTCTCTCGTGCGCGAGAGGCTCGCCGATGTGGCCGACGAAGTGGCCACCGACACCATGGGCTCGGTGCGCGCGGTACTCGAGGGCCGCGACGCCGGTGCGCCCTCGCTCATGCTGGCGGCCCATATGGACGAGATCGGCCTCATGGTCACCTACATCTCCGACGAGGGCTTCCTCTCCGTGGCCTCTTTGGGCGGCGTGGACGCGGCCATCCTGCCCGGCATGCGGGTCGACGTGCACACCGCTTCCGGCACCCTCCGCGGCATCGTGGGCCGCAAGCCCATCCACCTCATCGAGCCGGACGAGCGCAAGACGGTGACGCCGCTCTCCTCCCTCGTTATCGATTTGGGCATGAAGCCCAAGCGCGTGAAGAAGCTTGTGCGGGTGGGCGACCCCATCACGTTCGGCGTCGGATTCGAGCGGTTCGGCGACGACATGGCCGTCTCGAAGTGCTTCGATGACAAGTGCGGCGTGTGGATCGCCTGTCGCGTCATGGAGAAGCTGGCCCGCGCCGGCCGCGCCCCGGGCGACTTCATCGCCGTAGCCACCACTCAGGAGGAGATCGGCACCCGCGGCGCCATGACAAGCGCCCATGCCGTGAATCCGGACGTGGCGCTCGCCTTCGACGTCACCCATGCCACGGACTACCCGGGCATCGACAAAACGAAGTACGGAAAGATCGTCTGCGGGGCGGGCCCGGTTATCGCGCGGGGGCCGAACATCAACCCCGTGGTGTTCGAGCGCCTCGTGGCCGCTGCCGAGGCGGAGGGCATTCCGTACCAGCTGGAGGCCGAGCCGTCGGTCACCGGTACCGACGCTCGGGCCATTCAGGTGACGCGCGGGGGCATTCCCACAGGCCTCATCTCCGTGCCGCTGCGCTACATGCATACTCCCACCGAGGTCATCTGCCTGCGCGATTTGGAGGCCACGGTGCGCCTCATCACCCGCTTCGCACAAGACCTCGCCCCCGACACGAGCTTCGTGCCGGGGCTGGGCGGCGCGGTGACCGAGAATGCGGAAGGGAAGGCCGCCGGCGCCGATGCCGATGCCGATGCCGATGCGTCCGACGCTTCCGCCGCACCCGAGGAGGCGTGAGGGCCGTGCCGAAGCGCGAGGAGAAGACCATCGCGAAGAACCGCCGGGCCTTCCACGACTACGAGATCTTGGAGACCTACGAGGCCGGCATCGAGCTGACGGGCACCGAGGTGCGCTCGCTGCGGGAGAACAACTGCCAGCTCACCGATTGCTTCGCCCTCATTCGGAACGGCGAGGTGTGGCTCAACAACGTGCACATCTCGCCGTACTCCAATGGCAGCATCTTCAACCCCGACCCCGACCGGCGCCGGAAGCTCCTGCTGCACAAGAAGCAGATTCGCTACCTGGACGCGAAGGTGGCCGAGAAGGGCCTGGCCATCGTGCCCTTGAAGATGTACTTCAACGAGGACGGCCGGGTGAAGGTGGAGCTGGCGCTGGCCCGGGGCAAGAAGCTCTACGACAAGCGCGCCTCCATGAAGGAGCGCGACACCAAGCGCGAGATCGACCGCGCGCTGAAGGAGCGCGTTCGCTAGGCCGGGGTCTGCGGGGCTGCGCCGCGCGCCGGCGTTCGGTTGCGCCACCGCCTTCGCTCGGTGTCTGCGGGCTGCACGACCGGCGTCGCGCCTTGGCACGTTCACGCTCGGTCAACGAAACGGCGCGGGAGGGCCACGGCGCGGGAAGTCGTGGCATCATAGGTTCGGCGGGCGAGGTCGCCCGCGCACGTACATCACGAGGTTAGGAGTCTGGCAATGGGTCTTGACGAAGAGCTTGAGAGCATGGAAGAGGTCGGCGAGACCGATGCCGAGTGGACCGACCAGGAAACAGAGCTGGAAGACGCCGAGGACGACGAGGACGCCCTCTTCGACGCCGATGAGGAGGATGCCGCCGAAAGCGACTTGGAGCACGCCTACGACAGCTTCATGACCGACAACGAGGCCGACTACGACGGCTGGGATCCCGACGAGGTGCCCGAGGCCATCCAGGCCGAGGAGGACGCCGACATCCTGCACTCGGAGGGCTATCACATCGAGGAGGAGCCCGAAGAGGAGAGCGAAGTCATCGAGATGGAGATCGAGGACGGCGATGTCTATGCGGTGATCGTCGACGAGCACGACAACGAGATCGGCTTCATCTTGCTCGACGAGGACGGCAACGAGCAGGAGTACTACTACGTCGCCGAGGACAACGACGGCGACGGCGTGCGCGTGGAGCGCACCTCGGACGGCGATGAGTTCGACCTCGGCATCAGCCGCGAGGGCGTGGCCGCCGCCACCAGGGACGTGAACGCCATCTACAAGGACGGCGTTCAGGTGGCCGCCGAGCTGAAGAGCACCTTCGACGAGATCTCCGATTCGCTGAGTTTCCTTAAGAAGAAAAAGTAACGGCGACAAGGCGCTGTCGAAACGACAACGGAGACGGCCCGCATCGGCGAACGTCGGTCATCGGGGCCTACCATGAATGGGAGCGATCGGTTGGGTCGCTCCCATTTCGTCGTTAGGAGATCATTATGTGCACGGGCGTTCGTTTTGCCGATGCAGCCGGCAACTTGTATTTCGGCCGCAACCTCGATTGGTGCGAGAGCTACGGCGAGGGCGTGGTCATCACCCCGCGAGGGGCGTCTATCCCCACGCAGTTCCTTGGTTCGCTGAGTCCCGAGCATGCCTGCGTGGGCATGGGCATCGTCGTGGGCGGCGTGCCGTGCTACTTCGATTGCGCCAACGAGGCGGGACTCGCCATCGCCGGCCTTAACTTCCCCGGCTACGCCCAGTTCGCCGAAGCTCCCGAAAAGGGAGCGGTGAACGTGGCGGCCTACGAGTTCCCTCTGTGGGTGGCGGCGAGCTTCTCCACGGTGGCCGAGGTGCGCAAGGCGCTTAAGGACGTTGTCATCGTGGCCAAGGCGCCCAGCGAGGGCTATGGCGTGGCCCAGCTGCACTGGCTGGTAGGCGATGGGAAGGAGTCCATCGTCATCGAATGCCAAGCCGACGGCATGCACGTGTACGACGACGGGCTGGACGTGCTTACCAACCAGCCGCCCTTCCCCTGGCATACCGAGAATGTGCGTAACTATATGCACATCGAGACCGCGCATCCCGAGCCGGTTGCGTGGACGCGCGACACCCTGCGCGCGTTCGGCAGCGGCGCGGGCATGATCGGGTTCCCGGGCGGCTACGATCCGGCCAGCCGCTTCGTGCGGGCCGCCTTCCTGAATGCGCATTATCCCGCAGAAGAGGGGGAGGTCGCCAATGTGACGCGCCTGTTCCGCACGCTTGAGGGCGCGTCCATGTGCAAGGGCGGCGCGCAGATGGCCGACGGTCGCTTCGAGTACACGATGTTCTCCGACGGCTACTCGGCGGCCACCAAGACCTATTACTGGTGCACCTACGACGAGCCGGCGCGCCAGAGCGTGTGCTTGGACGATTACGACCTGAGCGGCGCCGAGCTCATCCGCGTGGCGGCCTAGCGCCGCGGCGGCTCGGGCGTGTCGGGCTGACGGGGCCGATGGTGCGGCTCTTGACAGGAGCGGCGCGCCCGCTAGAATAAATCGACAACCCTTAAAGGGGGCGACTGGTTTCGACATGGTAAGTTCGAAACGAGGAGCAGGCCGTGGTCTCCTCGCCACGCTAAACAGGGGTACCGTCAAGTTAATTGGCAAAAACACTTCTAAGACCGGCTACTACATGCCGGCCGCCATGGCTGCCTAACAGCAGTTCTGGTGATCACCGACCCCGGTGTTTCCCCGAACCGGGCAAGGTGTCATTTGAGGGGAATGCCCCGCGGCACGTAGTCGGTATGGCCGCTGGAAAGACGGAACCGACTAGGAGCGGCCACGTTGGTCTGCGAACCGATCCGCTCCGAAGCCCGATCGCTGACTAAGCCTGTAGCGCCTTGTGGACAATTTAGTATGGACCGGAGTTCGATTCTCCGCGCCTCCACCAACGGAATAAAGATCGAACTGTAGCCTACCTGCGCTTTTGTTCGACTTACTTCCTGATTTGGCAGCCAAATTAGGAAATATGCCCCTGATATGCAATCGTATCAGGGGCATACTATTTCAGAGCCATGGTAAGGCGGCGCTTCAGGATGTCCGGCAGAGCTGCGACCGACCATAGGGTCGCAGCCCCTCAACGGCATTGTCGGTTGCATCGTCAGACACAAGATAGCGGTGATCATCGTCTGGCTCAACAATGCTCACCGACCAGAGTGGACGCCAGATTTTGCGAGAGGGCAGGTAGATGAGAATAAGCCTCAAGTCCGCTAGCGTCGGGTCTTTTTCAATTGTCTGGCCCGGGCGATGCATTGCGTCAAGCCAATGGGAGTCGATGCCGCAGACAAAGGGGCCGAGCTTGAACTTGTGATCGGGTTCAGTCAGGTCGAGTGCGGGAAGTGCCATGGGTTATCCTCCTTGTCGGTTCCAAATCGGGATGAGTCATGGGCGCACTTTGCGCCCCCGAATGGGGGCGGTTGGGTTTTGGGTAGTAGGAAAAAAAGAACACCTACCGAAGTAGGGGTTCAAATTTCTATCAGGTGCGTTATTTCTTTTCAGTTTTGGATATGACTGGTTTCCATTGATTTGCGCTTGCGTGCTCGCACATGGCGAGAATAACGGTAGCAGCCAGTCGGAGCTGGGATATGTCATTGAGGTCGAATTTATAGGTCGGATAAATAGAAGATCGGTCATTGATAAAGAAGTTGCGGTAAAGCATATTTCTTTGTAGCTTGTGGGTGAACACGCCCAAGAACAGGGTTGCGCATTTTGGGTCCGTTAGATCGAGCACGATGATTTCGGTATTGGCTGGGTCGTATGATTCAGAGTTTTTGTTCACCGCCGTCTTGATGGCGCAACAATTGATACCTAATTCGGACTCGTAGTTTGAGAACAGCAACCCGAACATATCTATCACAGTTTGCGCGGTACTATTCATGCGGTCCGACTCAGGTAGGCGATTCAATAGGTACGCTACCATGTCGAGTAGATGGTGAAGTTGGTGGTACTGTCCGTTTGTGGTCCAATTTTTGACCCCAAACGGGAGGATGGTCATCTCGGTGAAGTGGTCGCGGTCGATTATCATGCTTTCCTCCTGTTTCGTGTGGGTACGGTCGATGCTGCATCCGTCGATTCAGCTATGAATCGATTCGGGGCGGTTCGAACCTGCAATCTGGAGTTAGTAGGTACGAATCTGTTTGGTGGTGTGGGGGTTGAAAAAAAAAGAACCCCTACTGACGTAGGGGTTCTGAGGTTTTCCACAGTGAGTGCACTTTAGTGGAAAACTGTGAGACTTAGTAGCCAGTGGCAAAGTTTTCACTGCCACAAGAAGGACAGGTGTATCCGTTGTGGTCAGTGCCTTTCCATCCACAGTCGTAGCATTTGCCTTTAGCGGTTTGGCCTTCGTTCATCTCATGGTCAGGCTCCGGAGCAGGCTCGGGCTCCGGCGCGGGGGCCGGCTCGGGCTCGGGAGCAGGAGCGGGCTTGGAAGCGGAACCGCCATTGGAACCGCTGTTGCCGCTATTGGAGCTGGAACCGGAGTTGGAAGAGCCGGAGTTGCCCTTGTTGGAGCTGCCGGAGCTGCTGGAATTGCCGGAGTTGGAAGAGCTGCTGTTGGAGCTGCCGCCGTTGGAAGCGGACTCGGATTTTTTCGGGGCGGTCTTTCCGGAATCAACAGACTTCTGCGCCTTGTCAGCTGCGACGTAGCGGGTGGTACCGTCGGCAGCCTTCACGGCCACGGTACCCTCGGGGGCGTTGGCGTCCTCAACGATCTCGCCCCCGTCCAGGGCGGCCTCGTCGGCGGCAGCCTTGGCTTCCTCGGCAGCCTTCTTGGCGGCCTCGCGCTGGGCGGCCAGGGCCTTCTCGGCCTTCTCCGCAGCCGCCTTCTCGGCGGCGGCCTTCAGGGTGTCCTCGACCGGTGCGGTCATGATGCCCGGGGTCTGGACACCGGTGTAGGTCTCGGTGTGCGCCGCGCAGCCGGACGCAAGCCCGACAGAGGCGAGCGCGGCGGCGAGAGCTGATGCTACGAGAGCCTTCTTCATGTTGGTGTTCTTCATAACGTCCCCATTTCGCTATTTTCTATGGATGTTTCCCTAGTCAACGGAAACGCCTTCCGTTCCCGGCTGGTCGAGAGAGATGTTGTTCCCATTGCCCCGCAGCTGGGTGTAGATGTACTTATCGTCATCGCACAAAAAGGCACTGTAATAGGCGGAGTAGACTTCGAAAGGCTTCGGCTCGCAGCCGACTATGACAGCCTCTTTTTCTTTGTGACGGACGACGATATCGACATCTAGCGCCGCCACCTCCTCAGCGGATAGCGAACGATACTCATCATCCGATGAAAAAACCTTGTGGCTGTGGAAGTTTAGCCAAGTTCTTTCAAAGCTGAAGTCCTCGTTTATAGTCGTATTGCCAGTGTCGTCTGTCTCTATATGAAGGTTAAGAGGGGTAGAGGGGAGATCAAGGGGAGGACGTTCGACAATAGCGCCACCCTCCATTTCGCCAAGGTATCTAGCAGCCGACTGGAATATTGGCACAACGGCGTCCTTGGCACCTACAACGTCGGAACCAGGCTCGATGGCGTCATACCCCTTTTGGATAGCATTTGCATATTTGTCTATGATCTCTTCATCTGACAGGTCGATCAGATCGGCGATAAAGAATTTTTCATCGTCGGGAAGCCACTTCAGCAGGTCTTCATCATAGAGCGTGACTGTTCCATCTTCGAATGCCAGCAAGCCCGGCATTGATTTCTTATGGGGAGCAGAGCCGTAGAACCAGGCGTGCTTGCCCGGTGCGCCGAACAAAGACGATGGGGTTCCGTTCGGATAGCCTTCCTCCGGAGCGGTTCCCGACGGAATTGAACTCGGGGCGTCAGATACGGTACCGGGAGCGGAAGAGCTGCCGTCGCCTCCCGCGCAACCGGTTAGGGGCGATGCTGCCAGCGCAATTGCGCTGATTCCAGCTACTTTGCACAGCTCTCTTCGGGTGATGTTCGGCATTTCGGCCTCCTTCTAGGTTCATTGCTGTAAACCATGGGGAGGCTCGCTGTGTCGCAAACATGAAGGAGAGCATCCGCCATGATTGCGACATCATTTTGGATTGCCATACAAGCAAATAGCCAGGCGGCAGATGCCCTCCTGCACAGCTATTGAACTTGTATGGCGATCTACGAAAGTAGACCTATGATGTCGCACCTTGCAGTATACCGAACTTACGAACTTCGCGCATCAGATTCTCGGCAAGTGAGGCACCTCCCATTTGGCGCATAATGGGAGGTATGATATAATTTAGACGTTTCCTGACCTTTCGTCGCATTATAGTGTTGGTCATCATACGGAAATAGCCGTGTTGGAAGTGCTAGCGGTAGTAAGTACCTCCGACAAGTACAGCCCGATAATCTAACGAGTATACTGCGCATGGAAATCAGGTCTGCCTAAGAGCCTGGATGCGACGAAACCAAGAACACTTAGTGGGGTCGACCCTGGCGGCTTCGGGACGTTTGAACGCGTTTGCTGACGCGCTCACGTCTCGGAAGTTGTCGCAATGATTCGTGTTAATTCCCCTGTTCACCTCGGAGAATCTCAATTCTCCCATCTAGCAGATTCGCGCCCAATCCATTTTGGTGCAACCGAGCTATCTGCTGTTCCCGGCGTTTTTCCGTCCGATCCGCGCGAGCTGAAAAGTGCCTCCTTTGTGCGGGGAGGTGCTGCCCGATGACTGCACCGAACCGCTTCTATAGCAGGAGCGAGAGCTGGGCGGTCGGGTTGCCCGCTTCCCGCTCCCTTGTCGTTCCGGGCTTCGTACCCAGAGACATACTTGCCCCCGACTTTACGGTTTATGAGCGGCGTGTAGTTACGAAAAGTACAGGCTCTCGTAACGTGCCCTCTGGCCAAAAAGGGTCTTTAAGCGGGCAAAAGGTGTCATCGGTGTCAACTCCTATGGGAGGGCCCACAGGAGGCGTGACACCAGTTGCCAGCGCGGGCGATTCGGTGTCTGCCGTGCGCACGGTTCTCGCCCAGGCGAGTCATAGGACATGGGTTGCCTTCGATACGGAATTTACAGGAGGCGAGGGGCAACCTGCCCGATGGTCAGGACAGCGTTCCATTGTTTCGTGGCAATTCGCATTCCGCTCGGGCGGGGAGATGGTGGAATGGCTGATCGTACCGCATACAGAGAAGCCTCTTTCCCTTAAGCAGCTGACCAAGATTCTTTCTGATGAGTTGGGCGCTCCTCGTTACCTATACCGGAATAGCGGGAAAAGCAAGGGCTACGGGCATGATGTTCCGAGCTTTCCCGTAACCTTGATTTCCCATGCGGCTATTGCCGACATCACCGCCTTCATTGGATCGAAGACACTACTTCAGTCCACAGCTGAAGCTGGCGGGGGCCTCTTTTCAATGCTGCCACATCCCGTGGAAGTTCAGGCTGACAACAGCGGGAATTACTTCTACCGGGCATCTCTTCAGATTCGGGACACGATGTGCTTTTCAGAGGGATCGTCTCTCGATGCCATCGGTGCATCGCTTGGATTGGCAAAATTGAATATGAACGAGACCGATTATCGGAATATGGGCTATGTGCTTGCCCACGAACCCGAACGATATGCGGCGTATGCAATGCGTGATTGTGAGATTGTGTACAAGTACATGGAACTTTTCTGCGAAGTCTCCGATGTCAATATTCCACCTACGGCTCCCGCTATCGCTGCGAAGTATATTCGCAACCATATCACCCAGAAGTGTCTAGAAGGTGACTCTGCGGCTTTTGATGAGGAGTTCAGGGGTGTTGTTAAAGTCGATGCGGGCCTAGAGCCTGTAGACGATGGCCAGACATTCGTTATGGGCCAGCGGTATGAGTACGTCAGCGCCTATTCCCGCGAGCTCAACGCTTTTGCCGCCGATGCATATCGGGGCGGTCTGAACGGGTCGTTCGCCATCGGGTGGTATCCAGGTATCTCATATGACCATGATATTGTCGGGGCATATGTCCTCGGGATGTCTGCCGGTTTCGATCCTGATTTTTCGCGCCCTTTTCTCAAGTCTTTTCTCGACGAAGATATCAAGCTGTCTGATCTCGGTGATCTGGCGATGGCTCCTTTTCTCCCAGGCTTCGGTTATGTTCGTTTCGAGTTCCCCTCGAATGTTTACCTGCCCTCTATCGGCATCAAGACCGATCACGGCATAGTGTTTCCTCGCACTTCGGATGGTACGTCAGGGGTTCCGGCCACTCTGGCCGAGGTTGTTCTGGCCTTGAAACTGGGCGCGACAGTTCATGCAGAGCGATTCGATATTGCGCGAACTAAGCCCGGTAACGGGATGCTTCTCGATGCATACACCTCGTTGACGGCTGATCGTGAGTGCGCGGAAGCGGCTTATGGGAAAGGCTCCCCGCAAGAGCGCGCCGCCAAGCTGCTAAATAACTCGGGATACGGCAAGGTCGCACAGGCCATTGATCCGAAATCGCGCCGTGATCTGTGGACGCTTTCCATGGAGGAAATGGACAAGTCCTCCATATCTTCGCCTGTTCATGCGGCGATGGGCACGGGTATCGTCAGATGCATTATCGTAGCTGCCGTAAACGAGCTGAAGGCAGCTGGGTACACTGTCCATTCAGCCACGACGGATGGATTCATCACTAACGCACCGCTCGACATGGTGGAGGCACTTCCCCTGTTCGGGATGCGTGATCGCCTCGCGGAGGTGCGCTCGATTCTCACCCACGGACGCCATTGCAATCTCTTCGTCACGAAACATATAAACGAAGGTCTCCTTAACCACACCACGCGGGGGAACGTGGCGGCCAATCCCGAAGGGGTTCTTGCCCGCAACGGGCTCAAAGGATATCGGGAAGGGACGCGAGAGGAGCGTGCCGAGCTGATAGAGCGCATCGTTACGCGCACTGCGCCACTGTCCTACACGGTCAGCCAGTGGGTCAGCCCCGCCGATATGCTGCGCTATGACGAAGACTTCCATGTGACGGTTGTGGAGCGAACTTCCAATCCGAATTTCGATTTCAAGCGCAAGCCCGACCTCTCTACCCTGCACGACGAGGAGTTCACGGTGGGCGATGGTTGCTTCTTCACCCCTACTTTCGAGACGCGGCCATTCGAGGACTTGGGGGAATTTCGGGCATATAAAGACTCATCCAAAAACCGCCAAATCGTCAGTGAGGCCGATTATCGCGCTCTCGACCGCCGAGCAAAATCCGGCGGCCGCGAATGGCACAGCGAGAAAGACCTCGTGAGGTTCGCGGTCACCGCGCACCGTGCCGGGCACGTCTGCATTCCGTCTCTGTCCCGGCTGCAGGGTTCCAGGCGCATCGCGTGGATTAACGGTTTTCTTCCGGAGGGCGCGTCCTTTTCCGCTAACGACTGGAAGAACGCCGGCCGGGCCACTCGCAAAGCAACGCTGCCCCCGCCCGAGGTGTACATGGACACCGTTGTCCGGATGGGAGGAGCTGCGGAGGAGATACGTGTTGCCCGATAGGAACCAGCGTTTAGGTGAGGGTCGTAGGGAGAGGTCGCCTCTCCCTCGCAAGCATATCCGCAGTCCCCGCCCGTTTTTACGGGCGGGAGGGGCCTGTGGGTACTGCTTGCGATCTTTTGTTTTTCAACAAGAGTCGGGGTCGGAGGAGTTGAGCGGTGATGGCATTGGACGATAAGAGAACGAAAATCATCAAGGTCAGGTTGAGCGATGAGGAGCAGAAGCGACTGGACGCTCTGCGGGGAGGGTGCCCCAGGGCGCGGTACATGAGGGGGTTGCTGCTGGGAACGCCCGAGCCAGCGGTTGCTCGTCGCGTCGCACTGCGCTGCCAGTCGATGGATGACGTGGTGCATGAGCTGAACAGAATTGGTGTGAACGTCAACCAGCTTGTCCGTTTGACGAGGGGCTTGAGCATCGCCGAGAAGGCTGAAACCGATGCCGCCAAGCTCCGAGACGGGATGCTCGCTGTTTCGAGGGCCATCGAGGCCTTCGACCGATGCAACGATTGCGTATACCACAACGAGTACAACCTGCTGGGATTGGGTGATGCGCTGTGAGCATCACGAAGGTTCGCCCCTCCTACAACATCTCTCACAGCGTCGCCTATCTTCTGCGCAACGGGCGTGGAGCCATGGTTACTAACACTTTCGCGAACCCCGCCGATTTCGTGCAAGACGCCCTGCGGCGCACCTCTGTCGCGGGTCGTGTGGTGCAGGGTATCTCGCTTGTCCAATCGTTTTCTCCGGAAGAACTCTCCCTCGATGATCCTGATAGCGTCGGTACGTGCCATCTAGCGGGAGAGGAGCTGGCGCGCACGATGTATCCTGGTTGCGATGTTCTGATCGTGACGCACACGGATGGCGCTGGCGGTTGCCTGCATAACCACCTCCTGGTCATCAATGACGGGCCCGACGGAAAGGCGATTCCCTCCCGCAACCGATTCCACCGCGTTGTCGCTTGTGCCAATGACGAGGTTATGCGCTCTCTGTCCCTCTGCGTCACGGGCGAGCGTTGCGGGGAGTGGGCCGAGAAGCGGCTGCTTCTGCCCCAGGACTCTTTTGAACGCGAACTCGGCGACGCGGTTGCCGCGACCGTAAAGGAAGGCGGTTTCTACACTGTTGCCGAATACCGTGAGGCGCTTGCTCGGCGGGGAGTGGGGCTTGAAGAGATCGAGGCCAAGGAACGCGGGCCCGATGGGAAGAGGCGACCCAAGCTCGACGGCGCGGGGAACCCGGTCATTGCCGGCTGGCGATATACGAAGCGGTTCAGCGGTGATGAGGGCGCTTCTCGGAAATCGAAACGTCGATGCAGGGCTTCGAGCTTGTGCGCGGAGTTCACCAAAGAGGGTATTGAGCGAACCATTGCTGATGAGCTTGTCGCTGTCCGCGCCCGTTTTTACGGTGTGGCTGCTGTCGGTAATGCGACCGAAAAAGACGACAATGAAGAGGAGGCTATTATGCCCGAAAGCCCAAGCAAGCAGCTTGTCCCGCGAGGTATCAAAACCACCGGGACGGCAGAATCCCAGAGAAAGGACACTCCCGCGCCGTCAGAGTTCTTCGAACTTGACCATGGTGTGCTTCTCAAAGACTTGGTTGCTGCCCAGGCCCACCGGGAGTACCGCGTGCCCGTAGGCCATGGCCTCCCCAAATGGCGCGAGGAAGCAGAGCGAGTTCACAAAAGCGGGTCGGAAACTTACAGCAGGGCAGAGTACGGCAAGCAGTGCGAACGGTTCCGCTCTGCTCTTGCGGACGCCTTGGAGCGCGAGGGACAGAATGATCGATGCCGGCATGGTATCACGCCCGAACTCGGGCTAAGTGCCCTCACTGCTGTTGCTTCCCGCTATCGTGATTCGCTTATGGGGTTCTTGGCTCTCATCGCGCTCATGCGACTTCGCGCCTCTTCTTCCAACGAAGGTGCTCCTAGCGTCGTTGGAATGTGGGACGAATCGTTGCGGACGGAGATTGTCGGCAACGCAATGGAGGCGTACTGGCATCCGGGCCGGTACCTCCCGTACCAGCGCGAAGATGCGGATGTATCTCGGATCAAGTATCGCGATCCGGAAAACGTCCTCTCGCTCGGGTTTTAGCCTGACGGTACGGTGGGCTTGCCGGAGCGGTTAGCGCAGAATGCGGCAACCGCTCCGCTGCCGTCCTCCCGCGCGGAACGAGCCGTGTTAGAGCGATGCGAAGGGATACAATAGACCGAGAAGCCAGTAACCGAGTCGAAAGGTTTGCCGCATGGCGAAATCGGGCTACAAGCAGAACGACAATAATCTTGCCGTCGTTTACGCGCGCTACTCCTCTCATTCGCAGAATGAGGCCTCTATCGAGCAGCAGCTAGAGGCAGCGCGCGAATACGCGCGGAAGAACGGTCTAGAGATCGTGAAAGAGTACACCGACGCTGCCATGAGTGGACGCGACAAGAATCGACCGGGTCTCAATCTCATGCTGGCCGAGGTGAAGAAGCTGAAACCTGCCCATTGCCTCCTCTGGAAGGGTGATCGTCTGGCGAGGGACAAGATGCTCGCCATGATTTCGAAGAACGAACTCAAGAGCGCCGGCTGCTTTCCCGTCTATATCACCGAGGGCCTTGACCCCCAAACCCCAGAAGGCGAGTTGCTCGAAAGCCTTCTTGAGGCGCTGTCGGCCTTTTACGCGCGGCAAGCGCAGGAAAATATTGAACGAGGAATGAGCTACAACGCTAAGCACTGCTTGTCCAACGGGGCGAAGAAATACGGCTACATTACAGGCTCTGATAAGCGTTATGAGGTGAACCCCCTTGAGGCACAGATTGTTCGTGAGATATACACACGCTATGACCGTGGCGAGCGTCCGATCGAGATAGCGGACTCCCTAAACGAGCGAGGGTTAAGAACGGCGCGCGGAAAGTTTTGGCGAGTCGATTCCGTGGCTAAGATACTGCGCAATCCAGCCTACAAAGGTGTTTATGTTTGGCGGGATCATGAAGTCGAGGGCGGGATGCCGTCTATCGTCGAAAAGGATCTATGGGAGCGTGTGGCCAAAAGACGCGATTCCCATAAGCAGCATAAAAGACAAGAGGGCAAGCACGCCGATTACTGGCTCACTACTAAGCTGTTCTGCGGTGAGTGCGGCGAGCCGATGAGCGGGGCTTATGGTCGCAGCAGTGGCAACGGGCACGAATACTATTACTATCGCTGCACCAATAAAGAATGCAAAATGCGTAACGTTCGGAAAGAGGAGCTAGAGAAGCGCGTCAGCTATATTCTTGGAGCTGTGCTGAACAATGCTGACAACATCGCCGATCTGGCCGCTTCGGCCTATGCGGAGTATCTGCGTTCTAAGGATGATGGAATCCTCGAAGGGCTTCGCGCTAAAAAGCGCGAGGTTGAATCGAAGACAGAAAACTACATGAAGGCCGTTGAAAATGGATGCGTGACGAATCTCATCACGGAAAAGTTGCTCGCTCTTGACGAGGAGCGGGAGGGGTTGATGCGAGCCATAGCCATAGAGGAAGCAAAAGCGCAGGTATGCGCAAGCGAGCAGATGGTAAACGAGCATATACGCAGATACCTCAATGCAAATATCGATGATCCGTCTACGCTCAAAGAGGTGTTCAACTGGTACGTGACGGAACTCACCTATGGAGAGGAGGGTTTGGTTGCCAGATGCCGATACGCCTGTGGCGTTGATTGCCGCGTCGCATGCGATGCGGACGGTCTTACTCTTGTCAGCCCGTGGGGATATGTTCTGCAAATCGAGGGCATTAGAGTTCTCACCGATGAAGAAGCGGCGGCCATAGAAGCCGAGAACGAACGAAAATGGATGGAGGAAGTGGTTGACAAGGTAAAGAAAAAGTCTGGAGAGATTGCCAAATCGAGCGGCCCCGACATATGACTAGACCGTGCCGATATTGGAGTTGTACAGTCAATGCCTTCGCTCCACCAAGCTTTTCGCGGCCGCTCTTCGGGGCGGCCGCTTTTCTCTCGCGGCATATATCTTACGAAAACGGTCATGTTCTGGGGAAACGGGCTGAAAATCCTTTAAGTTCTGTGGGGGAGTCGTGGGGAATGGGATGAAGGGTGGCGCGCAGGGCTCAGACTGTGGGAAAGTAGCGCCGAACGACGTATCCGCCGGCGGCCGCGGGCTCCTTGGCTTATAATGGGCCTAAGGCGCATCCGCCGACTTGCGCGGCGGCCCCAAAGTAAGTTGAATCGCACCACGGAAGCGCACTATGCCACGACACAGCACATCTGACAATCGAATTTCCGAAGCGGGCGCAAGCGCGACCCGCGGTTTCGTCATGCCCGAGGGCCGCTTCGGCGCGCCGAGGCCCGTGGGGCCCCAGGCCACGGGCGCGATGCCGCCCCAGCACGACCAGGGAACCGCCGCGATGCCCCCTCAGCCTTCGCGCCCCGCAATCAGCGGCGCCGGCGCCATGCCCGTCGTGCCCCCCATGGGCCCGACGTCCGGCGGCTACGTGCCCGGCTACCAGGTGAATGCCCGGCCGCCCAAGAAGCATCGGGGGCTCAAGATCTTCGGCATCGTGATGGCCTCCATTCTAGGCGCCATCGCCCTTGTCTACTTCGCCGGCGTCATCGTGTTCTCCGGGCGCTTCTTCCCGCAGTCCACCATCATCGGCATGGACATCTCCGGCAAGACGCCCGAAGAGGTCCATCAGATGCTCGACGAGGTGCTGGGCGACTACACCTTCAAGGTGGAGGGCCCGGGTCTTTCCCTCACGCTGGACGCCACGGACATGGGCATGGCGCTCGACAGCCAATCTATCGCCGACGGCCTTCTGGCCGAGATGAACCCCTGGGCGTGGCCCTACGAGGTGTTCCAGCGCCACGACGACACCGACGACTTAGTCTCCACTCTGGAGAACTCGAAGCTGGCCGACACGCTGACCGCCGCCGTGGAGGAGGCCAACGCCCGCGGCACCGCTCCCAAGAACGCCACCGTGGCCTATGACGCCGACGAGGGCGGCTATGTCGTCGTGCCCGAGGAGGAGGGCAACACCCTTTTGGCCGACGTCGTCATCGACGAGGTGACGCGGGGCACGGTGAACTTCGCGCCGAAGGTGACGCTCTCCGACGCCGTGCTGGCCAAGCCCACGGTGACGCGCGACGACCCCGCGCTGGCCGAGGCGCGCGATGCGGCCAACAAGCACCTCGGCGGGGCGCTTTCCCTCACCATGGCGGGCGCCGAGAAGATGGCCATCACCGCCGACGAAATCGCCGAGCACATCACCTTGGGCGACGATCTCTCCGTGACCTTCGACCCTGAGCCTTTGGTGGCGGCGGTGAAGGAGAAGGTGAACGCCATGGACACCACGGGCGCTACCCGCACGTTCACGCGTCCCGACGGCAAGGCCGTCACGGTGAAGGGCGGCGACTACGGCTGGATCACCGACAGCCAGGCCACCGCCGACGCCGTGCGCGAGGCGCTCACCTCCGGGGCGGGCGGCACGCTGGAGATCATCATGAAGCAGAACGCGGCCCAGGCCCCCGACGAGGGCGGCCGCGACTTCGGCACCCGCTACATTGACGTGGATCTCACCGAGCAGCACGCGCGCTTCTACGGCGAGGACGGCGCCATTATCTGGGAGAGCGATATCGTCAGCGGCAAGCCCGCCGACGGGCGCGACACGCCCCAGGGTACCTACTACATCAAGACCAACGACGGCAAGTCGGTGCTGCGCGGCTACAAGCCCGACGGCACCAAGGACTACGAGACCGAGGTGGAGTTCTGGATGCCCTTCAAGGACAACTCCGTGGGCTTCCACGACGCGGGTTGGCAGGAGAAGTTCGGCGGCGACTGGTACGTCGAGCACGGCAGCCACGGCTGCATCAACCTGCCTCCCGATAAGGCCGAAGAGCTTCACGGGCTTCTGTCGGTGGGCGACGTCGTCGTCGTGCACGAGTAGGGCGCTGTGGATACGGAGCATTTCGACAACCGCCCCATCGGGGTGTTCGATTCCGGCTACGGGGGCCTCACGGTGGCCCGCGCGCTGCAGAAGCGCCTGCCGGAGGAGTCCATCCTGTACTTCGGCGACTCGGCGCGCTGCCCCTATGGGCCTCGCGATCAGGCCGAGGTGGACGGCTTCGTGCAGCAGATCTGCACGTGGCTCGTCGGCCGGGACGTGAAGATGATCGTCATCGCCTGCAACACGGCCACGGCCGCTGGCCTCGCCCATGCCCAGGAGAACTTCTCCGTGCCCGTCGTCGGCGTGGTGGAGCCGGGCGCCCGGGCGGCGGCCCATACGACGCTCAACCGGCGCGTGGGGGTCATCGCCACCAAGGGCACCGTGGATTCCAACGCCTACAGCGACGCCATACGCCACATCGACGCCGGCATCACCGTGTTCTCCACGGCGACGCCTCGGTTCGTGGAGATCGCCGAGATGGGGCTGAAGCTCTCCGACGGGCCCATCGAGGACTACATGGCCGACACCACCAAGGTCTACATCCGCCCGGAGTTCGAGGACATCGCTCGGCAGTACCTGGAGCCGCTGCGCCGCTGCGACATCGACACGCTCGTTTTGGGCTGCACCCACTATCCGCTTCTGAAGGCGCTCATCGGGGGCGTGGTGGGGCGCAAGGTCACGCTGGTGAACTCGGCCGACGAGACGGCCCGCGACGTCGATCACATCCTGCGCCGGCGCCGCGCCCACGCCCGCTCGGGCAACGTGCCCGTCCACTCGTTTTTCACCACGGCCGACGACGTGGAGGAGTTCCGGCGCTTCGGCGGCCGCGTGCTCGCCCGCCCCATGGACGTCGTCGCGCACGTGGATCTGCCCGCACTGTAAGCAACCGCCCGCACCGGCGAGGTGCCCGTCTGCAAGGAGGA
>OLNI01000916.1_pt1 | contig 20078 bp, 18 predicted proteins | sample 1672921 | NCBI WGS metagenome assembly OLNI01 (sample SAMEA3136737, study PRJEB25190) | human gut metagenome | biome: human gut; feature: human-associated habitat; material: faeces | place: Austria | collected 2013 | reverse complement strand
CGTTATCGTGCTTCCGGTTCTTCTTGTGATCGCTTCCGAGCATATCGGACATCAGATCGTGACGAGTAAGATCATCGGCAGAGACTTGCTGAAGGAACCGGGACTTCACCGTTCTCTTTTTGCAGATAACTTTTCCACTATGATCTCCGGATTTATCGGTTCTGTACCGACAACGACTTACGGGGAAAATATCGGAGTGATGGCAATGACAAAGGTATACAGTGTATACGTGATCGGAGGAGCAGCTGTTCTTTCTATCATTTGTTCCTTTATTGGAAAACTGACAATGCTGATCAATTCCATTCCTGGACCGGTGATCGGTGGAATTTCGTTCCTGCTTTACGGAATGATCGGAACTTCCGGTATCCGTATTCTGGTAGAAGAGCAGGTGGATTACGGCCGTTCCAGAAATATGGCAATGACATCCGTGATCTTTGTGACAGGATTGTCCGGAATTTCCGTAGAATTTGGCGGGATCCAGCTTTCCGGAATGGTACTTGCCTGTGTGACAGGAATGCTGATGGGACTTCTGTTCTTTGTACTGGATCAATTAAAACTGACAAATGACAGAGAGGCAGAATAAACAGCTGCTTTCAAATAAAAAGATGGCGAAAGTTCGTGTATGAGCTTTCGCCATCTTTTTATTTTATCTTATTTTTCTAATTCCTGCATTTTCATTGCACGCACTTTCAGAGGAAGTCCGAACAGGTTGATAAATCCTTCTGCATCGTGGTGATCATAGAGCTCTCCGGTTGTGAAACTTGCAAGGGATTCACTGTATAATGAGTATGGGGAAGTTGTTCCCGCTTTGATGATGTTTCCTTTGTAAAGCTTGAATTTTACTTCTCCGGTCACATACTGCTGTGTGACATCCACAAATGCCTGGACTGCTTCGCGAAGCGGTGTGAACCATTTTCCTTCGTATACGATCTGTGCCATTTTATTTCCCATGTCTTTTTTTACTTCATAGGTTGCACGGTCGAGTACAAGTTCTTCCAGCTGGTCATGTGCTTCCATCAGGATCGTTCCGCCAGGAGTTTCATAAACACCGCGGGATTTCATTCCAACAACACGGTTTTCTACAATGTCAACGATTCCGATTCCGTGTTTTCCGCCAAGTTTGTTGAGTTCTGTGATGATCTCAGATACTTTCATTTCTTTTCCGTTCAAGCTTTTCGGAACACCTGCTTCAAATGTCATGGTGACATATTCTCCTTCGTCTGGTGCTTTTTCAGGAGAAACACCAAGGACAAGAAGGTCATCGTAGTTTGGCTCACATGCAGGATCTTCCAGCTCCAGCCCTTCATGGCTGATATGCCACAGATTACGGTCACGGCTGTAGCTGTGTTTTGCATCAAATGGAAGATCAATACCGTGAGCTTTGCAGTATTCGATCTCATCTTCACGGGACTGCATGGTCCATACATCTGTCATACGCCATGGAGCAATGATCTTTAAGTCCGGTGCAAGCGCTTTGATTCCGAGTTCAAAACGGATCTGGTCATTTCCTTTTCCTGTTGCACCGTGGCAGATTGCAGTAGCGCCTTCTTTGCGGGCAATCTCTACCAGTTTTTTCGCGATCGGCGGACGAGCCATGGAAGTTCCAAGCAGATATTTGTTCTCATAGACTGCTCCTGCCTTCACACATGGAACAATGTAGTCGTCGCAGAATTCGTCGATGATGTTTTCAATGTAGAGTTTGGAAGCGCCGGATAATTTTGCGCGTTCCTCTAATCCGTCCAGTTCTTCGCCCTGACCACAGTCGATACAGCAGCAGATGACTTCGTAATCAAAATTCTCTTTCAGCCATGGTATGATGGCAGTCGTGTCAAGTCCTCCGGAATACGCCAATACAACTTTTTCTTTACTCATAATGATATCCTCCTTAAAAAATCTCTATTGTCTGATATGTTGTTGCCAATCGTGTATGACAAAACCGTTACGCTTTAGAAGCTAATCAGTAATATACACCTAAATTCATAAATATGCAATAGAAAAATGGAAAAAAGTGAAAAATATACAATAAAATTCAAAAAGTATGCATAAAATAAAAAGGGGAATACAGAGCGGATGCAAATATGTTGTTGGAAAGCGATCCAATATCAGTTATAATAAGGGTATTGTAAACTGTGGATTAGGAGAGAATGTGTATGAATATATTAGTTGTAGTAGATATGCAGAATGATTTTATTGATGGTTCTCTGGGCACAGAAGAGGCGCAAAGGATTGTTCCTGAAGTAGTGAAAAAGATACAGACATTTGATGGAACTGTGTTTGCGACAAGAGATACCCACGAAGAGAACTATCTGGAGACGGCAGAAGGAAAAAAACTTCCAGTCAGACATTGTATCCGTGGAACAAAAGGCTGGCAGATCAGACAGGAGATCTCAGATCTTCTGACAGAGGCGCCTGTTGATAAAGTGACGTTCGGAAGCAGGGAGCTTGTGAAAAAGCTGGAGCAGATCCAGGAAGAGACTTCGATCGAGAGCATTACGCTGATCGGGCTTTGTACAGATATCTGCGTGATCTCCAATGCCATGCTCTGTAAGGCGTTTCTGCCAGAGGTTCCCGTACAGGTGGATGCGTCCTGCTGTGCAGGAGTGACGGTGGAGAGTCACATGCAGGCGCTGGAGGCAATGAAGATGTGTCAGATCGACATTTTATAGAAGATACAGGAATGAAAAAAGAGGGTACAAAAAGATGGACAGAAAAGACATACTGCTGAATAAGCAGAGGATTGTGATCAAAGTGGGAACTTCCACGATCACTTATGAAGAAACAGGAAATATCAATCTGGAGAAGCTGGAGAAGTTTGTTCGTATTTTGATCAATCTCAGGAATAAAGGAAAAGAAGTGATCGTTGTCTCATCCGGTGCAGTCGGAGTTGGGAAAAATGCCCTGGGAATGGACAGGCGTCCTCAGACGGAGTCTGAAAAACAGGCATGTGCGGCAGTCGGTCAGGGGAAGCTGATGATGATCTATGAAAAGCTGTTTAACGAATACGGACAGCTCACGGCACAGGTTCTGCTCACAAAAGAATCTGTGACAAATGCCAAATGCCGCAAAAATGCAAAACAGACATTTGATGAGTTGTTTAAGATGCAGGTTGTCCCGATCGTCAATGAGAATGACGCCATTTCGGTGGACGAGCTTTCTTATGGGAACTTCGGAGACAACGATACACTGGCGGCATATGTGTCCCGGCTTGTGGATGCGGATCTTCTGATCCTGATGTCAGATATCGATGGGCTGTACACAGATGACCCGCGAAAAAATCCGAATGCAAGATTTATCCATACGGTCGGCAAGATCGGGCGGGGTCTGGAAAACATGGCAAAAGGAGCATCCAGTGATTGCGGGACAGGGGGTATGGCAACTAAGATCAAGGCTGCAAAAATTGCCACTGCAGCAGGGGCAGATATGATCATTGCAAACGGAGCAGATGTCTGTGTACTGCATCATATTTTTGATGACAGCTTTAGGGGAACCATTTTTAAGGCACAGAAAAAGGAAACATTCCGTATACAGGATTTTATATTAGAAACAATCGGATAGAAAAAGATTTGTGTGAATAATAAATTTTTCATGCGCAGGAATGGAGATTTTAATGAAACAGGAACAGATTGACAGAATCAACGCACTTTACCGCAAATCACAGGCGGAAGGACTTACCGAGGCGGAAAAAGAAGAGCAGGCAATGTTGCGCAAAGCCTATGTTGCAGATGTAAAACGCAATCTCGTAGCACAGTTAAATAACATTGATATGCAGAATCCGGATGGAACAGTCACAAATCTCGGAGAAGAATATGGAAACAAGAAAAAGCTCTCCTGACAAAAAAGAGATCCGGAAAAAGCATCTTGCCATCCGAAATGCAATGTCAGAACCGGAAACGGCAGAAAAGAGCAGAGCCATCTGCGAAAAATTGCTGACCTCAGACTGGTATGCCATAACAGACTGGATCTTCGGATACTATCCGCTTGGGAAAGAGGCAGACTGCCTGGAATTTCTTAAAAAAGCACTGTCCGATGGCAGACATGTCGCCTTGCCCCGTACAGGAGCAGACTGTACCATGGAATTTTACGAGATCACCTCCTTGGAACAGACCGCAGAAGGCGCATTTCACGTCATGGAACCGACCGCAGAATGCCGCCGTATAAATCCCATGGATCTATCCAACACGCAGATCACAGTGTTAGTCCCGGGCGTCGTCTTTACTCCCATCGGCAGCCGCTATGGCTACGGCAAAGGCTTTTACGACCGCTACTTTGCGAGATATGCAAAGCTAAACCGCTTTGCATTAGCTTACGAGAACCAGCTTGAACCAGAGCTGGAAGTACTTGATACAGATATAAAAATGCATCGCATTTACACGGAAACTGGCGAATATGATATAATTTGAGGCTACCCAAAGCGAAACGCTCCCAAAACCTTCGACTGTTGTTAAACAGGTGCCTGTTTCACAACAACCACAGCCTATCGCAGAGTTTCGTCTCAAGTATCGCCACAATACACATAGACTACTGCAGAGTTTCGCCCAGGTATTGCTGCAACACCGTATAAACATTTCACAGAAAGGAAAGGTATCACCATGGAACTTGAACAAATATGCCAGGGAGCCAAAGCTGCATCCCGCACCCTTGCCACGTTAGGCACCAATGAGAAAAATCAGGCTCTTATCGCAGTGGCAGATGCACTTATTGCTGCATCTGCTGATATCATTGCCGCAAATGAAAAAGATCTTGAAAATGGCAGGAATAATCATATGCCGGAAGGACTCTTAGACCGCCTGATGCTAAACAAAGCAAGAATCGCCCAGATCGCTGAAGGTTTGCAGCAGGTAGCCGCTTTAGATGATCCGATCGGGGAAGTCCTTTCCATGAAAAACCGGCCGAATGGACTGCGTATCGGGAAAAAGAGAGTGCCGCTCGGTGTTGTTGGTATTATTTACGAATCCAGACCAAATGTCACAGCAGATGCGTTCGGGCTGTGTTTTAAGACCGGAAACGCAGTGATCCTGCGGGGAGGCAGTGATGCGATCAATTCCAACAAAGCAATCGTACAGGTGATCAAGGCCGGACTTCGCAAAGCCAGATTATCCCAGGATCTGATCCTGCTTGTAGAGGATACGAGCAGAGCAGTTGCCACGGAGATGATGCGCCTGCATGAGTATATTGATGTTCTGATTCCAAGAGGCGGTGCCGGGTTGATCTCTACTGTGGTGCAGAACAGTACAGTGCCGGTAATTGAGACAGGAACCGGAAACTGTCATATTTATGTGGATGAGAGTGTGGATGTAACGATGGCTGCGGAAATCATTGAAAATGCGAAGACACAGCGCCTTGGTGTGTGTAATGCATGCGAATCTCTTGTGATCCACGAAAATGTTTTAGAGCAGGCATTGCCGGGTATTGTAAAGCGCCTGAACAATCATCAGGTGGAGATTCGCGGAGATGAGAAGGCGAGAGCAGTCTGCACAGAAATTCTGCCTGCATCAGAAGAAGATTGGGGAATGGAATATCTGGATGCCATTATTTCCGTGAAGACAGTGGCTTCTCTGGATGAGGCAATCCGTCATATCAACCGGTATAATACCGGACATTCCGAGGCGATCATTACAAAAGATTATGACAGTGCGCTGCGTTTTCAGGATGAGATCGATGCAGCAGCAGTGTATGTCAATGCGTCCACCAGATTTACAGATGGATTTGAATTTGGGTTTGGCGCAGAAATCGGGATCAGTACGCAGAAACTGCATGCGAGAGGGCCGATGGGGCTGGAAGCGCTGACGACAACAAAATATATTATTTTCGGAAACGGACAGATCCGAAAATAAAAAAATAAAAAACCATGCTTGCATAATATACAAAAAGGATGTATACTTATGCAAACGTGGTTTTTATTTATACAGAAATATGAATAAAATACAAAAAAATGCATACTAAATGAAAAAAATATGAATAAAGTGAGAAAGGAGCTTTCAGAATGATAAAAGCAGGAATTATTGGTTCGACAGGATATGCAGGAGGAGAACTGGTCCGTATTCTGACAGGACATAAAGAGGCAGAGATCAAATGGTACGGTTCCAGAAGCTATATCGATCAAAATTATGCAGATGTATACCGCAATCTTTTTCAAATCGTGGATGCGAAGTGTATGGATGATAACATGGACGCGCTGGCAGATCAGGTGGATGTGATTTTTACGGCAACCCCGCAGGGGCTGTGTGCATCTCTGATCAATGAAGAGATTCTGTCAAAGACAAAAGTGATCGATCTGAGTGCAGATTTTCGGATCAAAGACGTGTCTGTCTATGAAGAGTGGTACAAAATAGAGCATAAAAGTCCTCAGTTTATCGAAGAGGCGGTGTACGGACTTTGTGAGATCAACCGGGAAAAGATCAAAAATGCAAGATTGGTAGCCAATCCGGGATGTTACACAACCTGCTCCATTCTCACAGCCTACCCCCTGGCAAAAGAAGGTCTGATCGATATGAACACACTGATCATTGATGCAAAATCCGGAACGTCAGGAGCCGGGCGGGGTGCAAAAGTGGCAAATCTGTACTGCGAAGTGAATGAAAATATCAAAGCATATGCAGTTGGAAGTCACAGACATACCCCGGAGATTGAAGAACAGCTCGGGTATGCGGCGAATGAGACCGTGAAATTGAGCTTCACACCGCATCTGGTTCCGATGAACCGGGGAATTCTGGTGACGGAATATGCATCGTTGAAAAAGGAAGTCACCAAGGCGGAAATCCGGGAGATTTATGAAACTTATTATGGAAAAGAGCCGTTTATCCGGATTCTGGATGACGGAGTCTGCCCGGAGACAAAATGGGTGGAAGGAAGTAACTATGCAGACATTGGCTTTCAGATCGATCCGCGTACCAACCGCATAATTCTGATGGGAGCCATCGACAACCTGGTAAAAGGAGCAGCAGGGCAGGCGGTACAGAATATGAACCTTCTGTTTGGATACAAGGAACAGGAAGGTCTGGAACTGATTCCGATGTTTCCGTAAAGATTCCATAGGCAGAGGTGAGAAGATGATTCGGACAATGACAATTGAAGATTATGAACAGGTATATGCGCTCTGGAAGAAGATACATGGTTTTGGATTGCGAAGTATCGATGATTCCAGGGACGGTGTGGAAAAATTTTTAAAACGAAATCCGACAACCAGTGTCGTGGCGACAGAAGACGGAAAAATCGTAGGTGCGATCTTGTGCGGGCATGACGGAAGACGAGGCTGTCTGTATCACGTCTGTGTGGATGAAGCGTACCGCAGACGTGGAATCGGGAAAGCAATGGTCGTACAGTCCATGGAGGCTTTAAAAGAAGAAGGAATCAGCAATGTATCTCTGATCGCATTTACGCAGAACGATATCGGAAATGCATTCTGGAATACCATCGGATGGAATGAGCGGCAGGATTTGAACTATTATGATTTTGTGTTGAATACAGAAAATATTACAGCATTTAATGCGCAGTAAATGAGGAGGCATGCACGATGAAAAAAATAACAGGCGGAGTCACAGCAGCAAAAGGATTTGAGGCAGCGGCAGCAGCGGCAGGGATCAAGTATGAAAACAGAACAGATATGGCACTTGTATACAGTGTAAAACCGTGCAAAGTGGCAGGAACCTTTACGACCAATGTAGTAAAAGCGGCTCCGGTGAAGTGGGACCGGCAGATTGTGGAATCTAAGATCAAGTCTCAGGCAGTAATCATCAATTCTGGAATTGCAAATGCGTGTACAGGAGAAGAGGGGATGCGCTGCTGTCTGGAGACTGCAAAAGCGGCAGCAGAGGCTCTTAAGATTCCGGCAGACGGCGTTTTAATCGGCTCTACAGGGGTGATCGGGATGCAGATGCCGATCGAAAAATTAAAACAGGGTATTCAGATTCTGGCAAAAGAAAAACAGTCGGGGGCAGTGGCAGCAAATGCGGCGGCAAAAGCAATCATGACCACAGATACTATGGAAAAAGAAGTGGCAGTGACCGTGGAGATTGGAGGGAAGACCGTTACCATTGGAGGGATGGCCAAAGGATCAGGTATGATCCATCCGAATATGTGCACCATGCTGGCTTTTCTTACAACAGATGCGGTAATCTCCAGAAAAGCGCTCAAAGCAGCACTTTGCGCAGATGTGGAAGAAACGTATAATATGATCTCTGTAGACGGAGATACGTCAACGAATGACACAGTACTTCTTCTGGCGAACGGAATGGCAGAAAATCCAAAAATCAAAGAAGGGACAAAAGAATTTGAAATATTTGCAGAAGCTCTGCATGAGGTCAATGAGACACTGGCAAAAAAAATGGCAGGAGACGGAGAAGGCGCCACAGCATTGTTCGAAGTGACGGTAAGAGGTGCAGATACGAAAGAACAGGCGAAAACACTGGCAAAATCCGTGGTCTGCTCCAATCTGACCAAAGCGGCGATTGCCGGTCATGATGCAAACTGGGGACGGATCTTGTGTGCTATGGGCTATTCCGGTGCCGAATTTGATCCGGAGAAAGTAGATCTGTATTTCAAAAGCAGCGCCGGAGAGTTAAAGATCATCGAAAACGGAGTCGCGCTGGATTACAGTGAAGAAAAGGCCACAGAGATTTTATCCATGCCGGAGGTGACTGCCATTGCAGATCTCGGACAAGGAGAGGAAACAGCAACCGCATGGGGATGTGATCTTACCCACGGATATATCGATATCAATGCGGATTACCGCAGCTAGTACAATGTATATTCAGTAAAAAAGACAGGCAGGAGGAGTGAGAATATGAATGAAAATATGAATCAATATCTGGAGAAGGCGAAAGTACTGATCGAGGCACTGCCGTATATCCAACGGTTTAACCGAAAGATCATTGTTGTAAAATACGGCGGCAGCGCCATGACAGACGAGGCATTAAAGCAGAAAGTAATCGAGGACGTTACCTTATTAAAACTGGTGGGCTTCAAACCGATCATTGTGCACGGAGGCGGAAAAGAAATCAGTAAATGGGTCGGAAAAATCGGTAAAGAACCGCAGTTTATCAACGGACTTCGGGTGACCGATGAGGAGACCATGGAAGTAGCGGAAATGGTACTTGGAAAAGTGAACAAAAGCCTGGTACAGCTTCTGGAAGGACAGGGAGTACGCGCCATCGGAATCAGCGGGAAGGACGGTGGACTTCTGAATGTGGAAAAGAAATATTCCAACGGAGAAGATATCGGATTTGTCGGGGAGATCAAAAAAGTAGATGCACAGATTTTGCATGATCTTCTGGAGAAGGATTTTCTTCCGGTCGTGTGTCCGGTAGGAATGGATGATGAATTCCATACATATAATATCAACGCAGATGATGCAGCCTGTGCCATTGCAAGAGCCATGAAGGCAGAAAAACTGGCATTTCTGACAGATATTGAGGGAGTATATAAAGATCCGAAGGATCCTGCTACTCTCATCTCCGAGCTTCTGGTAAAAGAAGCAAAACAGCTGATCGAAGAGGGCTATATCGGAGGAGGAATGCTTCCTAAGCTGAATAATTGTATTGATGCCATTGAAAACGGCGTTTCCAGAGTGCATATTTTAGATGGGCGGATCCCGCACTGTCTGCTTCTGGAATTCTTTACAAACAAAGGAATCGGTACGGCAATTTTACATGAAGAAGAAAGCAGGTATTATGATGGTGAATGAGAAGATCAAAGCAGCAGAAGAAAATCTAATACACGTATACAATCGGTTTCCAATTGCGCTGGAGAGGGGAGAAGGTGTTTATCTGTATGACACGAACGGGAAAAAATATCTGGATTTTGCAGCCGGATTTGCAGTGTCGGGACTGGGATACGGAAATCAGAAGCTGAATGCGGCACTAAAATTCCAGATCGATCAGCTGTATCATACGTCCAACCTGTATTATCATACCAATTGTGGAGAGGCAGCACAAAAACTGAACCGGATTTCGGGGATGGACCGGGTATTTTTTACGAACAGCGGGTCTGAGGCAAATGAGGGGGCTTTAAAAGCGGCAAGACGATATGCGTATAATAAAAAATCGGGCAGATATCAGTTTATCGCCATGGAAAATTCGTTCCACGGGCGCAGCTTCGGCGCCGTTTCCGTGACTGGACATACTGCGTATAGAGAACCTTTTGAACCGATGCTCCCGGGAGTTTCTTTTGCAGAATTCAATAATCTGGACAGTGTGAAAGCGCTGGTGACGGATCAGACCTGCGCAATTATTTTAGAACCATTACAGGGGGAAGGCGGGATCAATCTTGCTACACAGGAATTCATGGAAGGAATCCGTAAGATCTGTGATGAGAACGATATTCTGATGATCTGTGACGAAGTGCAGTGCGGAATGGGAAGAACCGGCGCGATGTTTGCATGGCAGAAATTCGGGGTAAAACCAGATATTCTGACTATGGCAAAGGGAATTGGAAACGGTATTCCGGTGGGAGCCTTTGCCATGACAGAAAAAGTGGCACAGGCATCGTTAAAGCCGGGAGATCACGGGGCAACTTATGGCGGTAACCCACTGGCATGTATGGCAGTCAAGACGGTGATCGACATTTTTGAGGAAGAAAAGATCGTGGAGCATGTCAATGAAGTGTCAGAATATCTGACAGAGCGTCTGGAAGAACTGGTACAACATGTGGATGGCGTGCTGGAACGAAAAGGAACCGGACTGATGCAGGGTATTGTGTTAAAGCAACCGGTCGCGCAGGTAAATAACCGTGCCATTGAGGAAGGACTTCTTGTGATCCAGGCACAGGGCAATGTACTGCGTCTGGTACCTCCGCTTATCATTGAAAAAGAGCATGTGGATGAAATGATCCCAAAATTGACAAAAGCATTGACAGAGTGATAAATGAAAAACCAGGATTCGGGAAATACTAAAAGAAATTGAGAAAAATTTCAGGAGGTAGAAAACGATGACTGGTTTTTTAATTGCCCTTCTTTCCGGGGCGCTGATGAGTGTTCAGGGTGTATTTAATACACAGGTAACAAAGACAACCGGATTGTGGGTCAGCAATATCTGGGTGCAGTTAAGTGCTTTTCTGGCATGTCTGGCGGTATGGTTTCTGGCAGGAAGAGCGGATGTGACGGCACTTGCGAAGGTGGAACCGAAATATATGCTCTTAGGAGGCGTGATCGGAGCAGGGATTACCTGGACCGTAGTTAAGAGCATGGCATCCTTAGGACCGGCAAAAGCAGCACTTCTGATCGTAATTTCCCAGCTGATCGTGGCGTATGTGATCGAGCTTCTGGGGATGTTTGGTGTGGAAAAATCGCCGTTTGCATTCCGGAAGCTGGCAGGGCTTGTTGTGGCACTGATCGGGATTGCAATCTTCCAGTGGGAATAGAGCGTCAGAATTGTAATAAATGCGTAACAGGATTGTAAAAATGTTATTGTAATTTTGAGCGTTTTTCGTTACAATATTACTGTCCAATATAAAAGGGGATTCCTTGCGTCTGAGATTGTGAGGAAATATGAGGGACAGATGGAAAAAGAAAGCTTATTATACAGTTGTTATGATCTTGACTGCGTTGTGCCTGATCAGCGGGTGCGGGCAAGAGTCGGGGGAAGAACTTAAGGAGATTTCTCTGGAGGAGACACAGGAAGAGAAAGAAGAGTCCTCTGCAGAAGAAAAGAAGGTTGAAGACAAAGAACCGAAGAAAGAGACAAAGATTTTTGTCTATCTGTGCGGAGCAGTCGGAAAGCCCGGCGTGTATGAAGTGGGCAGTGACGACAGGCTTTATGAAGTCATTGCCATGGCGGGCGGACTGACAGCCGAGGCTGCACAGGATGCAGTGAATCAGGCAAGGGTTGTTGTGGACGGAGAGCAGATCTACATTCCCACCAAAGAGGAGATGCAGACACAGGCAGCAGCACAGCCGGGGGCAAGTCCGGCAGAAGGAACAAAGCCGCAGGACGGAAAAGTCAATCTTAATACGGCGACAAAAGAAGAATTGATGACGTTGTCCGGTGTAGGAGAGTCCCGGGCGGACAGTATTATTGCCTATCGGGAAGAAAACGGCAGGTTCCAGAATACAGAAGAGCTGATGCAGATCAGCGGAATCAAAGAAGGTCTGTATAATAAGATTAAAGATAATATTACAGTATAGCAGGAAGTTGAAGGAAGAAAGTATGAGCAAGAAGAAGATCTTAGTAGTTGACGATGAAAAGTTGATCGTGAAAGGGATACGGTTCAGTCTGGAACAGGACGACATGGAGGTGGACTGTGCCTATGACGGTGAGGAAGCACTGCAGTATGCAAAGAACTGCGAGTATGACCTCGTGCTGCTGGATGTGATGCTCCCGAAGATGGATGGGTTTCAGGTTTGTCAGGCCATCCGTGAGTTTTCCGACATGCCGATCGTCATGCTGACTGCCAAAAGTGAGGATATGGACAAGATACTCGGGCTGGAGTACGGAGCGGATGATTATATTACGAAGCCGTTCAATATTCTGGAAGTCAAGGCCCGGATCAAAGCGATCATGAGAAGGACTGCGAGAAAAGAGGAGAGTGCGCAGACTGCCAAGATTCTGGTCAAAGGCAATATGCGGATCGACTGTGAGAGCAGAAGAGTGTTTATCGGAGAGCGTGAGATCAATCTGACAGCAAAAGAATATGATGTGCTGGAGCTTCTTGCCATGAATCCGAACAAAGTCTACAGCCGTGAGAATCTGCTGGATCTTGTATGGGGTGTGGATTATCCGGGGGATGCCAGAACAGTGGATGTACATATCAGAAGGCTTCGGGAGAAGATCGAGCTGAATCCGAGCGAGCCGAAGTATGTACACACAAAATGGGGGGTAGGTTATTATTTCCAGGGATAAATTACATATCAGAGTAAAGAATCATATATTTAAAAGCATGCGGTTCTGGCTGATCGTGCTGTTTGTGGTGTTTGGGCTGATCCCATGTCTGGCTTCTTATGTCTGGACAGTGAAAACATCTGAGCAGCGTGCCATTTCGGTCAGAACAGCAGAAATTCAGAATCAATGTACTATTCTAAGCAATCAGCTGAACAGTTATCAGTATCTGACCAACCCGTCTTCAGAAGTGATCGATGCAAATTTAACCCAACTGACCAATATTTATAACGGACGCGTGATGATCATCAACCAGAACCTGGATGTGATCAAGGATACGTATGGTCTGGATGAAGGAAAGACGATGGTATCTGAAAATGTGATCCGTTGTCTCAGGCAGGGCAAGAGCACGAGCTACTATGACAAAAAGAACCGGTACGTCGAGGTAACCGCACCGGTCATTTCGGAAGAAAAGGCAGTGACAGGAGTGATGCTGGCCAGTGTTTCTATGGATACGGTCCTGGATGGGATCCGTATGCTGCGCGCACAGGGCGGCGCAGTTCTGATCGTAGTCTTTCTGGTCGTATTGTCCCTTGGGATACTTGTGGCAGGATGGTTTGTACGTCCGCTTGGAAGGATCACTGCGTCTATTGAGAATGTGACAGAAGGGTATGAAAGTGAATGGCTGCATGTAGGGACATTTTCGGAGACAGGGCAGCTGTCTGATGCGTTTAACAAGATGCTGGGAAGATTAAAACAGCTCAATGATTCCAGAGAGGAGTTTGTATCCAATGTCTCTCATGAGTTAAAGACACCGCTGACATCCATGAAAGTGCTGGCAGATTCCCTGCTTGCCCAGGAAAATGTGCCGATTGAGCTGTATCAGGAATTTATGGGAGATATCGCAAAGGAGATTGATCGGGAAAATGATATTATCAGTGATCTTCTGACGCTGGTCAAGATGGACAAGACAGTACAGGGACTGAATATCAGACAGATCAATATCAATGAGCTTCTGGAGACAATCTTAAAACGACTGAAGCCGATTGCCGATAAGAAAAAAATCGAGGTGGTATTGGAAAGCTTCCGACCCGTTTCTGCGGAGATCGATGAGATGAAGCTGACACTCGCCATTTCCAATCTGGTAGAGAATGCGATCAAATATAACCGGGATGAAGGATGGGTAAGAGTTTCCCTGAATGCGGATCACAAGTACTTTTATGTGAAGGTGATGGACTCCGGCATTGGAATTCCGGAAGAGGATCAGGCACATATTTTTGAGCGGTTTTACCGGGTGGACAAGTCTCATTCGAGAGAAATCGGAGGAACAGGTCTGGGACTTGCCATTGCCCGTAATGCAGTGATCATGCACAGAGGATCGATCAAAGTTTACAGCAGTAAGGGAGAGGGAACCACGTTTACCGTCCGGATTCCTCTGACCTATGCAGCATAAGGGGGAGCAGATGAAAAAAGTCAGAAAAATTCTCCTCATCTTTCTGGGAATCTGTCTTGCGTGCACGACAGTTTCCTGTGCCAAACGTACGAAGGTAAAAAAAGGAGATTCTTATATTTATTGTTTAAACAGTGACAGGACCGGGCTTCAGAAAGTGTCCTATGAGAGCAAAGAAAAGGATCCGCTCAAGGCGGCAAAAGCAATGATAAAAGAGTTGAAAAAGCCGTCTGAGGAGATTGAGTATACGCCGCCGATTCCGAAGGATGTGAAAGTGAAGCGTTATGAACTGGAGGGAGGAATCCTGTATCTGGATTTTAATGCAAAATATAAACAAATGGATACCGTGGAAGAGACTCTGGTGAGAGCGGCTCTGGTAAAATCTTTAGTCAGGATCGAGGGAATCAACAGTGTCTGGATCAAAGTGGAAGGCGCGGATCTGACTGACAGCTCGGGACAGGTACTCGGATATCTCAATGAAGATGATTTTGTGCAAAGCGAGGGCGCTTCGCCGAGTTCGTATCAGACAGGGACGCTCACTTTATATTTTTCCAATGAAGCAGGAGATGCTTTGGTGGAGCAGACAATGGAAGTCCGCTATAACAGCAATATTTCCAGGGAGAAGCTGATCGTGGAAAAGCTGATGAAAGGCCCGGAGACGTCGGCCGCAAAAGCAACGATCAATCCGGATACCAACCTGCTGAGTGTGACAACAAAGGATGGAATCTGTTATGTGAATTTTGATAAGACCTTTTTAAAAGGTGCCTATGATGTCAAACCGCAGGTGACGATTTATTCTTTGGTCAATTCACTGACACAGGGAACCGGAGTCAGGAAAGTGCAGATATCCATTAACGGCGAAAACCACGTCAAATATATGCAGACTGTAGATTTGAGTCAGCCATTGGAGGCTGACCTGGGATGGAATGAGGAGAAGAAGTAGTTTTGAGAAAACGACCGCTTTGTACGGCGGCAGTGGCAGTTCTGATTCTGCTGGCAGCAGTGAACATCTGGTTTGAATCCGCGATTTCAAATCCGTGTACACTGCGCCGGATCAACCCGGATGCTTCACAGGTGACTGTGACAGGGCAGGTGAAGCGGTGGGAGGAAAAGCCTGATTACAGGATATTTTATCTGAGAGACTGCCAGGTGCTGCAAAAAGAGAATAATACCAATTCTGACAGGCAATCTGTCAACAAGCAATTCAAAGAACAAGTCAAAGCAAAGGTGCTGCAAGAGCCGGAGCTTCTAATTTATATCGAACAGGATCAAAAAGAAACTCAAACAATCAAACTTGGAAATCAAATACAGATTCAGGGGGAACTTTCGTATTTTAAAGAGGCGAGAAATCCCGGGAATTTTGATCAGAAATTTTATTATGAAAAACAGGGACTTCACGCAAGTATATGGGTGAAAAACTGCCGGATCACAGATCAGGAAACGTGGAAATTCCGGGAATGGCTGGCAAAATTAAGAAGAAACTGGAAGAGACTTTTAGTCAGTCAGATGGGAGCACGTCACGGAAACAGCATGAGCGCGATCTTACTGGGAGAGAAAAGTGAACTGGATGCCCAGATGAAAGCATTGTATCAGAAAAGTGGGATCGGCCATATTCTGGCGATATCAGGACTTCATATGTCATTTATCGGAATGGGATTTTACGGGCTTTTACGCAGAGTGGGATGTCCTGTGAAACCGGCGGGAGTGCTGGGAATTTTGTTTTTGCTTGGCTACACGGTTATGATCGGAGGCGGGGTATCTGCAATCCGGGCATTTGTTATGTTTGGCATCCGGGTAGGAGCAGATCTGTGCGGCAGAGCGTATGACATGGCTACCAGTCTGGCTGTGGCAGCGGCGCTGATTGCGCTGGAGAGTCCGATGTACCTTCGGGATGCCGGATATCTGCTCTCTTTTGGAGCGGTGCTTGGAATGGCGGCAGTGTATCCGTTAATGATGAGACAGGGAAAAACAAAGTCAAAGATCCTGCAAAGCTTTCAGGCGAGTCTTGCGGTCAATCTGGTTCTTTTTCCGGTCATGCTTTCTTTTTATTATGAATTTCCCCCGTATTCCCTTCTTTTGAATCTGGTGATCATTCCTCTGATGTCTGTCGTTCTGGGCGCAGGACTTCTGGGCTCTTTTCTGTGTCTTTTTTTCAAACCGGCAGGAGGTGTTGTATTTCTTTTATGCAGGGGAATTCTCAATCTGTATGAATGGAGCTGCAATTTGAGTATGAAACTGCCGTTTTCCAGAATTGTTACCGGAAAGCCGGAAGTTAGCTGGATCGTGCTGTATTATGCAGTATTGCTTCTGGTCTGTCTGTACTGGATGCTTCGAAAAGAGAAAACAGGAAAAACCTGTTTTGCGTGGGGAATGCTGGCAGCGGCCGGAATCTGTCTGGCAGCAAGCGGTCAGATGAAACACCACGGGGTGTTTCAGACGACGATGCTGGATGTGGGACAGGGCGATGGAATTTTTCTGAGAACACCCAATGGGAGAACCTGTTTTGTAGATGGAGGCAGCAGCGATATCTCTAAAGTCGGGGAGTATCGAATTGTTCCGTTTCTGGAATCTCAGGGAGTAAAAGAGCTGGATTATGTTTTTATTTCTCATGGCGATGCAGATCATATGAGTGGAATCGAGGAAATCCTTCAGAATCAGACCCTTGGAGTACGAATCAAAAATCTGGTGCTGCCGCCGGTAAGGCTTCATGATGATGCGTTGAAAAAGCTGGGAAAAACGGCAAAGGAAAATGGCACGAAAGTATTTGGAATGGAGGCAGGTCAGCAGATGAGCCTGGGAGAGATGAGTCTGACTTGTATGGCGCCTTCACAGGAATATCAGGGTGAGACTGGAAATGCAGCGTCTATGGTGTTGTGGATGGAATGGAAAAATCTGGAGATGCTGTTAACCGGAGATGTGGAAGGAGAGGGAGAAGTGCAGCTCACAGAGTGGATGAGAGCACATGGAAAAACAAAGTGTGATATTCTGAAAGCCGCGCATCACGGCTCTAAGAATTCGACACTGCCGGAATTTTTACAGCAGCTGACACCGAAATATGCATGGATTTCATCGGGAATCGGCAACCGGTACGGACATCCGGCAAAGGAGACTGTAGAGAGACTCAGTGAAAAAGGATGCGAATTGTATGGGACGCAGGAGTACGGGGCAGTCACCTTAAAGATAAAAGGGGAAAAAGCTGTGATAGAAACATTTTGCAAAAAGTAAAAGTTTCCGATATAATAGAAATTATGAAAAGTTTGAATGAAGATTTAAAAACAGGACAATTTAGTCAGATTTATCTCCTTTATGGAGAGGAAAACTATCTGAAGAAACAATATAAGGAACGTTTTGTCAAGGCCATGCTTCCGCAAGGAGATACTATGAATTACGCCTATTATGAAGGGAAAGGCGTGGAGATCCGGGAAGTCATTGATCTGGCAGAGACGCTACCTTTTTTTGCAGAACGCAGGTTGATCGTATTTGAAAATACCGGACTGTTTAAAAGTTCGGGTGCAGATCTGGCAGAGTATATCAAGACCATGCCGGAGACTACTTATTTTATTTTTGTGGAAGAAGAAGTGGACAAGCGCAGCAAGTTGTATAAGGCGGTGAAAGCAAAAGGTCATATTGTGGAACTTCCGTTTCAGGATGAATCTACATTGAAGCGTTGGATCCTTGGCAATGTCAGGCGGGAGGGAAAACAGATATCGGATGCTTCGGTCGGATATTTTCTGGGAAAAGTCGGAACCGATATGCAGAATATCCAGGGCGAACTGGAAAAACTGTTCTGCTATACACTGCATCGGGACGTGATCACACCGGAGGACATCGATGCAGTCTGTATCAACCAGATCGGAAATCATATTTTTGAGATGGTCAATGCAGTGGCAGAGAAAAAGCAGAGAAAAGCGCTGGATCTGTATTACGAACTGCTGGCATTAAAAGAGCCTCCTATGAGAATTTTATTTTTGCTGGTCAGGCAGTACCGGATTTTATTCCATGTACAGTCACTGCAGAAAAAAGGATACGGGAAAAAAGAAATTGCAGCAAAAGCAGGGCTGCATCCGTTTGCTGCGGGAAAATATATGGAGCAGACCCGGTATTTTAAGAGCGAAGAATTGCGTGCCGTGTTGGAAGAGAGTGCGGATCTGGAGGAGCGTGTGAAGACAGGAAGGCTGACAGATACACTGGCAGTGGAGTTGTTTTTGGTAAAATACTCATCGTAAATGACAGATGTTCTTGTCAAAACAGGAAAGGCATGATAGTATATTTTTGCATAAAACAGAAGAACATTCAGCATAGAAGAAAATAGAAAAAGACAGAGTTACTGGAGGAATGAACGTGTCATCAATTGATCAGAATAAAATACGAAATTTTTGCATCATTGCACATATCGACCATGGAAAATCTACGCTTGCAGACCGGATCATCGAAAAGACCGGACTTTTGACAAGTCGTGAGATGCAGTCGCAGGTGCTGGACAATATGGAACTGGAGAGGGAGCGCGGAATCACAATCAAAGCCCAGACTGTGCGTACCGTATACAAAGCAAACGACGGGGAAGAGTATCTTCAACCTGATCGATACACCGGGACACGTGGATTTTAACTATGAAGTGTCCAGAAGTCTTGCAGCCTGTGACGGAGCAATCCTGGTTGTAGATGCAGCACAGGGAGTAGAAGCGCAGACATTGGCGAATGTGTATCTTGCGCTGGATCACGATCTGGATGTGTTTCCGGTTATCAACAAGATCGATCTGCCAAGTGCAGAGCCGGATCGCGTAAAAGAAGAGATTGAAGATGTGATTGGAATCGAGGCGGATGATGCTCCGTTGATCTCGGCAAAGACCGGACTCAACATTGAAGAAGTGCTGGAGCAGATCGTGAAGAAGATTCCGGCACCGGAAGGAGATCCGAAAGAGCCGTTAAAAGCATTGATCTTCGATTCGGTTTATGATGCTTACAAAGGTGTCATCGTATTCTGCCGGATCAAAGAGGGAAGTGTGAAAAAAGGAACAACGATCCGGATGATGGCAACAGGAGCACAGGCGGATGTTGTCGAGGTTGGATATTTTGGAGCCGGACAGTTTATTCCGTGTGATGAGCTGAGCGCGGGAATGGTTGGATATATCACAGCCAGTCTGAAAAATGTAAAGGACACCCGTGTCGGTGATACGATCACAGATGCGGCGCGGCCGTGTGCAGAACCTCTTCCGGGGTATAAAAAGGTAAATCCAATGGTGTATTGTGGATTGTATCCGGCAGATGGAGCAAAATATCCGGATTTGAGAGATGCGTTGGAAAAATTGCAGCTCAATGATGCGGCGCTGCAGTTTGAAGCGGAGACATCGGTGGCTCTTGGGTTTGGATTCCGCTGTGGATTCCTTGGGCTTTTGCATCTGGAGATCGTGCAGGAGCGTCTGGAGAGAGAGTATAATCTGGATCTTGTGACAACTGCGCCAAGTGTTATCTATAAAATCCATAAGACAAACGGAGAAGTGATCGACCTGACCAATCCAACCAATATGCCGGATCCTGCAGAGATCGAATATATGGAAGAGCCGATGGTGAAAGCAGAGATTATGGTGACTTCCGAGTTTATCGGTGCGATCATGGATCTGTGTCAGGAGCGCAGGGGGGTATATCAGGGAATGGAGTATATCGAAGAAAAGCGTGCAGTGATTCATTATCATCTGCCATTGAATGAGATTATTTACGATTTCTTTGATGCGTTGAAATCCCGTTCCAGAGGATATGCATCTTTCGATTATGAAATGCTGGGATACGAGCAGTCAGAGCTGATAAAACTGGATATTCTGA
>OLNI01000891.1_pt1 | contig 20670 bp, 27 predicted proteins | sample 1672921 | NCBI WGS metagenome assembly OLNI01 (sample SAMEA3136737, study PRJEB25190) | human gut metagenome | biome: human gut; feature: human-associated habitat; material: faeces | place: Austria | collected 2013 | reverse complement strand
ACATTCTCCAATTCCCGTTTGCAACTTTCGGTAATTCTATTTTACAATAAACAATCTGGACGAATTGAAGCATGAGTATGATTATATTCTAATCGATTGCATGCCAAGTTTGGGTATGTTGACGATTAATGCCTTGGCTGCATCTGATAGTGTAATCATTCCTGTTCAGGCTCATTACTTGCCACTCAAAGGTATGACCCAGTTAATTAAGACCATTGGAAAGGTACAGAGACAAATCAATCCAAGACTAAAGATTGATGGTGCATTACTTACACTGGCAGATATGCGAACCAATCTTGCCCAAGCTACGGCAACCAGCCTAAAAGAAAATTATGGCAGAGTCATTCAGGTATATGACACAGTCATACCAAGTGCTATCAAAGCTGCAGAAACAAGTGCTTCTGGTAAAAGCATTTACAATTATGACAAGTACAATTCAGCAGCAAAGGCTTATGAGAATTTTACGAGGGAGGTGTTAGCAGATGGCGAAAAGCAAAGAAATAAACATGAAGCTTCCCGCACTCGATGATCTGTTCTCTACTCAGGAGGAAAGAGATGAGGTAAGCCGTGAATCGGTAAGAAATATTCCAATAAGTGAAATTAATGATTTTCCGAATCATCCATTCAAAGTAAAGATGGATGAAAATATGACAGATTTGGTTGATAGCATTAAAAAGCATGGAGTTCTGGTTCCGGCACTGGTTAGGCCAAAAGAAGATGGAACTTATGAGATGGTTGCAGGTCATCGAAGAAAATTTGCGAGCGAATTGGCTGAATTAGAAGAAATTCCTTGTATTATTCGAGATTTGACAGATGATGAAGCCACCCTGATCATGGTTGATTCGAATCTTCAAAGAGAAAGAATTTTACCATCCGAAAAAGCATTTGCTTATAAGATGAAGCTGGAAGCGATGAGAAGACAAGCAGGAAGACCAAGCAAAAATTCGGCAACACTGTTGCAGAATTATGAAGGAAAAACTTCAAGACAAATTTTAGCAGAGCAATCTGGTGAAAGTCATGAACAAATTAGAAAATACATCCGCCTTACCGAACTCATTCAGCCAATCCTAGATATGGTTGATGATAACAAAATCGCTATGCGACCCGCGGTTGAATTATCCTACCTGTCCAAAACAGAACAAGATGTACTTCTTGATACGATGCAGTTGGAAGACTGTACACCGAGCCATGCGCAGGCAATTAAAATGCGTAAGTTTTCAGAGGAGGGAAGATTAAACGAAGATGTAATCCTTTCCATTTTGTCAGAAGAGAAAGGAAATCAAAAAGAACAGTTCCGTATGCCAAAAGAACGTATCAGCAAATATTTTACCCCGGGAACATCTACAAAACAGATGGAAGATACGATTATCAAGGCATTGGAGCTATATCGAAAGCGAGAACGCAGTAAAGAAAGGTAAATGCTACACCTGGGGAGTAGTATCGCAATGCGGAAGTTATGGAAATCATTGTTTTCCCCTTCCCACACCCTACCCCTTTCATTTACCAGCAGATACCAGCTGAAATAATAAATATAGAGTCTTGTGGCTATCCACATTTGGCTGGTAAGAATCATGTGAAACACCCTGTAGAACATACAGGGATTTTTTTATGCAAAAAGGAGGAGAAGAGCAGTGAAAAAGAAAATGAAACAACTGTTTCAAAGGACTGTCGCAATGATAATGGCATGTCATGCTGGAAAAGGCAAAACAGACAATCGCATAAAATCGGTGCAGTTGTAAGAAATAGATTGAATGATAAAAATAACCCATGTTATACTTTACTTGCAAGCAGGTATTGTAAACATGGGTTAGTTATAAAGGAGGATAACTGACAATGAAACAACAGATTTACAATACTGCACTTTATCTTAGGTTAAGCCGAGATGATGAATTACAGGGCGAAAGTTCCAGCATTACCACACAGAGAAGTATGTTGCGTTTATATGCAAAAGAACATCATTTGAATGTCATTGATGAATATATTGATGACGGCTGGTCGGGAACAAATTTTGACAGACCGAGTTTTCAAAGAATGATTGAGGATATAGAGGCAGGAAAAATCAACTGTGTTGTAACGAAAGACCTTTCCCGTCTTGGCAGAAATTATATTATGACAGGACAATATACAGAATTGTATTTCCCTAGTCATAATGTCCGCTACATAGCGATTGATGACGGTGTAGACAGCGAAAAAGGCGAAAGTGAGATTGCACCATTTAAGAACATCATCAATGAATGGGTGGCAAGAGATACAAGCCGTAAAGTCAAATCAGCATTTAAGACAAAGTTTGCGGAGGGGGCTCATTACGGTGCTTATGCTCCGTTAGGATATAAGAAACACCCTGACATCAAAGGAAAACTGTTGATTGATGATGAAACAAAATGGATTATTGAAAAAATCTTTTCCCTAGCCTATCAAGGTTACGGAAGTGCCAAAATCACAAAGCAGTTAAGAGCAGAAAAAGTTCCGACAGCGTCATGGCTGAATTTTACAAGATACGGTACTTTTGCACATATCTTTGAGGGAAAACCCGAAAGTAAGCGTTATGAGTGGACGATTGCTCATGTCAAGGCGATATTGAAAAGTGAGGTTTATATCGGAAACAGTGTTCACAATATGCAGTCTACGGTATCGTTCAAGAGTAAAAAGAAAGTGCGTAAACCCGAAAGTGAATGGTTTCGAGTAGAAAACACTCACGAGCCGATTATTGACAAGGAAGTGTTCTATCGTGTGCAGGAGCAGATAAAATCAAGACGCAGACAGACAAAGGAAAAGGCAACGCCGATTTTTGCAGGGCTTGTCAAGTGTGCGGATTGTGGCTGGTCTATGAGATTTGGAACGAATAAGGCAAATAAAACGCCTTACAGTTATTATGCTTGCAGTTACTACGGGCAGTTTGGCAAAGGTAATTGTTCTATGCACTACATTCGTTATGATGTGCTGTATCAAGCCGTATTGGAACGCTTGCAGTATTGGGCTAAGGCAGTACAGCAGGACGAAGAAAAGGTATTGAACAAGATACAGAAAGTCGGCAATGCAGAGCGAATACGGGAAAAGAAGAAAAAGGCAAGTACATTGAAGAAAGCCGAGAACAGACAAAATGAGATTGACCGTTTATTTGCGAAAATGTATGAAGATAGAGCCTGTGAGAAGATAACAGAGCGAAATTTTGTGATGTTGTCCAGCAAGTACCAAAAAGAACAGATAGAACTGGAACAGCAGATAACAAGCCTAAGAGAAGAACTAAGTAAAATGGAACAGGATATGATAGGTGCTGAAAAGTGGATTGAGTTAATCAAGGAGTATTCCGTACCAAAGGAACTGACAGCACCGTTATTAAATGCAATGATAGAAAAAATCCTCATACACGAAGCAACAACGAATGAGGATAATGAAAGAATACAGGAAATAGAGATATACTACCGATTTATTGGAAAGGTAGACTGATAAATAGGGTTCATATCTTTAACTAAGGGAAAGCGGATTGTCAGTCCCTGATTCGGATATGTTGATCGCCATATCGGAAGTATTTGAAACACCTGTAAGTACTTTGCTTGGAGAAACTGCTGTTGAGTCGAAAGCTGATGACTTAAAAGCGATTTCCGAAAAACTGGAGATTATAAACTTGCAGCTTGCACAAAGGAAGACAGCAAGACGAAAAATACTGCATTGGTTGCTTATCTCGTTGTGCGCGGTCATAGTAATCATTTCTGCGGTCTTGATAGTATTAAATAGTCCATATCTGGGCTGGGATTATAATAACCCTGAAACCGCCGTTGTCGGAGTGGCTTTTCACGCATTTGAATGGCTGTTTGTCAGATTAGCACCGGTCATCCTTATAGGAGCAAGCATTGGAATTTTTCTGACACGGAAGAAAGGATAACATTTCTCGCCTGGATCTTTTATGAAAGAACTTCGAAAAGGGAAAAATCTGAGTGACTACCGGTAAGGTGGTTTTGATGGAAGAAGAAAAAATTGATGAAATGCGTTTGGAGATGAATGCCATGGCTATGTGGAATCCCTGGAGAGGCTGCAGAAAGTGCAGCGAAGGCTGTTTGCATTGCTATATTCACAAAGGTGATGCGAAGCGAGGCGTAGATACAAGTCACATTGTTAAGATGAAAGATTTTAAAAGACCAACAGAACGTCTGAAAAACGGGAACTATAAAATGAAATCAGGAATCGTCTATACTTGTTTTTCTACCGATTTTTTGATTGAAGAAGCTGATGAATGGCGTGATGAATGTTGGCAGATGATGAAAGAACGACAGGACTGTACCTTTTTATTTCTGACAAAACGAATTGAAAGATTTATGGAGTGCATTCCAGAAGACTGGAATGACGGATATGAAAATGTAGTTGTTTGCTGTACTGTCGAGAATCAAAAAAATGCTGATTATAAGCTTGGGATATTCAGTAAACTGCCGATAAAACATAAATGTATTACAGCGCAGCCTCTGCTTGAGCGAATCAATATAGAACGATATCTTGATGGCGTGGAGCTTGTTGTTGTAGGCGGTGAATCAGATTATAACGCAAGACCGCTCGATTATTCGTGGGTGCTTGATATCAGAGAGCAGTGCGTTCGCAAAAATGTTTCCTTTGAATTCAGACAATGTGGGACACATTTTATGAAAGATGGAAAAAGATATAAAATACCGACAAAAGATTTATGTAGTCAGGCAAAAAAAGCAGGTATTAATTATAAGAGTATGTAATGAGAAGGGCGTATTTTAAGAAAAATCTCTTGGTGAGTTAGTGGTAAATAACTATAATGCAAAAGGGGTTAGATAAAACTAACCCGTTTTTTGTGAGACTTGGTTAGTATGGACTAATAATTGTAAACAAATGCAGGAGAATAAACTATGATGATCAACGGACGACTGATTAAGACAGTCAGTGAAAGCAAAAAAATTACCGGGAATGTGATGCTTGATAAAAGAGCCCTAAAAACAGAATTGTTTACAGTCTGCCTTATTTTTATGCAGTAAATATTCCTTTAATATTGATATTACTAATAAAAAAGGTGATTTATTGAAAATAATAATAGTATAGTGAATTAATATAAGGAAGCGACAGAATGTGTTATAATTTGACAAGAAAGTTTTTTGAATGAGGTGCATGATGCAGTTACATCAATTGAGATATATTGTTAAAGTAAGTGAATTGGGAAAGTTTTCCCTTGCGGCGAAAGAGTTGTTTGTTACTCAACCAACATTATCACAACAAATAATCAATTTGGAAAAAGAAATTGGAGTGAAATTATTTGTTAGACAGTCAAAGAATGTACAATTAACTCCGGCTGGCAAAGAGTTTGTAGTGCGTGCCAAACGAATATTGACACAAGTTGATAATTTGTTTGATTTGATGAGTAATTATTCAACGTTAGAAACTGGAAATATTAGCGTTGGTATTATGTGGAGTGCAAGTTATCTGGGAATAACGAAGATTATTGAAGAGTTTTCTGTATTGTATCCGAAGGTAAATGTGGAGATTGTTGTTGATGGTAGTCAGATTTTACCTCAGAAATTAAAAGATGGAGAGATTGATGTTGTTTTTTATGTTGCGACAGAAAAACTGTTCGGATCTGAAGAAGTAGTACAGCATCAGATTATTAACAGCAGAATGATGGCAGTTATTTCGAAAAAGAATTCATTAAGTAAATGTGGATGTCTTGAGATTAATGAATTGTCAAAGGAAAAACTAATTTTGCCTTCAGGAGATAAAGCATTTAAAGATATTATTATGAAATCCTATATCGATATCGGAGAGAGACCAGATATATTTTGTGAAACGAACTTGGCGGATGTCAGGATAAAATTTGCGGAGGAGAATAAAGGCATTACATTTTTAACAGATACTGTGTTACAAAATATGAAATTAGAAAATGTTGTAGCAATTCCTCTTACACCTTTCGTAGAACGTCCGGTTTATGTAGCAACAAGAAAAGATGAGTTGATTAATCCAGTAGTTTCTAAGTTCTTTTCTTTTGTTGCAGAGAAATATGAGCAAAACGTATAGCTATTTCTTATTGCAGCAATTGTTGGAATTGTTAATGGTTATAATTATTGAAAAGGAATTATGGCATATGGTATAGTTACGTCAGTTTTAATAATCAAGAAAGTGATCAAGAAAGGAAATATGAAAAAATGAAAAAGAAAAAAGTAATGGGAATTCTTCTGTTAGCTCTATGCATGGTTCTGGGGCTTTGTGCATGTCAGAAAAAAGAAGAAACAAAAGAGGAACCCAAAACAGAAGAAACAGACGTAGATTACGGTGTGTTAAAAGTTGGAATGGATGGTGCTCATGCTCCATACTGTGCAGTCAATGAAGAAAGCGGAGAATTAGAAGGATTTGAAGTTGACGTAATGAATGAGGTTAGTGAGCGGACAGGACTTAAAATGGAATTAGAAGTTGCCAGCTGGGATGGAATTTTTGGAATGCTTGACAGCGGACAGCTTACAACAATTGCTTGCTCTGTTGAACCAAACGATGAAAGAAGAGAAAAATACGATTTTACAGACAATTATATTGAGATTAGAAAGGCATTTGCAGTTGCCAAAGGAAAAGGCGGAGAAATTGCAACAATGAGCGATCTGGATGGATTGAAAGTAGGATGCAGAGCTGGTGGAAATTCAGTAGAGCATCTTGAAACTATTATGAAGGATGAAGGAATCAACTTTGAAATTGTACCTTATGATGGTGGTGGAATGGAATATGATTTGTCATTAGGACGATTAGATGCAGTTTATTCAGCGGAGATTTCACTTCAGACCATAATTAGTGAGGGTGAATTTGAAATAGAAATGTCATCTATTGATCCTATTAACCCATCATATTGTGCATATCCATTTGCAAAAGATGGAGAGAATACAGATGCTTTGATTGAATTATTTAATGGTGCATTGGAAGAAATGAAAGAAGATGGTACGCTGGTAAAACTTTCAGAGAAGTGGTTCAATATTGATGCAACTTGTAAATAGTTGAGAAAAAAGCTGCGATTATCGCAGCTTTTTTGTGGTAAGAGGGAATATGTAAAATGAAATTTGATTTGGAATTTGCAATTAGAAAACTTCCACTTTTATGTCGCTATGTTGGCAATACAATAACACTTTCTATTATTTCAATGGTCTTTGCTTTGATGTTGGCTATTATTATCGTATTGCTTAGATATTATAAGGTGAAAGGCGTACAAAGGTTTTTGCAGTTCTATGTGGATTTTTTTAGAGGGACACCATTGGTTGCCCAGTTGTTTTTTATATATTATGGATTGGCAGCGATATTTCCTATCTTTGTAAAAATGGATGGATATATGGCAGCAATTATTGGAATGAGTATGAATGGATCTGCATATATGTCTGAAAACCTGAGAGCGGCTATTATGGCGGTCGATAAGACACAAACAGAGGCTGGGCTTTCATGCGGAATGAAAAGTTTGCAGGTGATGCGTTACATTGTTATGCCACAGGCAGCCAGAATTGCAGTTCCGACACTTGCGAATGATTTTATTAATCTGGTAAAGGGTTCATCTATGGCATTTGTCTTAGGAGTCCGGGAGTTAATGGCGCAAACATCTATCATAGGAGCAGTGTCGTATAAATATTTCGAATGCTATTTTGATGTTATCATAATATATTTTCTGTTAAATAAGCTTATACATTTAGGAGAAAGAAAATTAGAAGCTTTTTTGAATAAAAAGAGGTAAAACTATGATAGAAGTAAAAGGGTTATATAAATCTTATGGCGAAGTAAATGTGTTAAATGGAATAAACTGCCGGATAAAAAAAGGAGAAGTTGTTGCATTGATTGGACCTTCCGGAATCGGAAAAAGCACATTTCTAAGATGTTTAAATTTTTTAGAAAAACCAGAAAAAGGTGTGATTTCGTTAGATGGATATAGTGTGAATTGTGAATCTTGTACAAAAAAAGAAATCTATAATATACGTAATAAATCCGCAATGATTTTTCAGAATCATTCTTTGTTTTATAATAAAAATGTAAAAGAAAATATTATGCTACCGCTGATGGTAGCACAGAAGAAAACTTCAAAAGAGGCAGAAATGATAGCAGAAGATATTCTGGAAAAGATAGGACTGGAGGGAAAAAGAAACCAGTATCCTTCTGAATTGTCGGGTGGACAGCAGCAAAGAGTTGGAATTGGAAGAGCAATGGCATTAAAAAAAGAAATCATGCTTTTTGATGAGCCAACATCGGCATTAGATCCGGCTCTGTCGGGTGAGGTTCTGGAATTAATCCGGCAGGTGGCGACAGAAAGAGAAACAACAATGGTTATAGTTACTCATGAAATTGCATTTGCAGGAGGAATTGCAGATCGGATAATGTTTATGAATCAGGGCACTATCATTGAAGAGGGTGATTCAAAGCAACTATTATCCAATCCGAAAGAAGAAGATACTAAAAAGTTCTTGGAGTACCATAGAAAGACAAAAGATTTATGGTAAGTAATAATTAAAAAAATCATTACCTTTTATCCCTAGATAATTACTGCATTGATTCCAGTATAGAATCCCGGAAATGGCGGGATGTGGATTAGGGATAAAATGACATTCATGTGGCAAAAGGTCTTGATAAACAGGATCGCCAATGACAATGTCATAAGGACTGTGCATCGTATAAAAATTTAGCAATGCATCCTCGGAGCAGAGATGTATGTCATTTTCTCGTGTAAGATTTTCATCTAAGGAAAAATAACTGACGACATCTACATGATCGTACGAATATTCTGATTCGAGGCAATCACGAAGTGCATTTCCTGTAATTTGATCGGCGATAATTAAGGCACTTTTTTTGTTTGGAACAGACTCTGGTTTGTTGTAAGTATTCTCAGGGAAAGGAACGTTATTTGTGAAGAAATTCTTTACATTTGAACAAAATTCTTCTGTGTTCTTTTTGCCGACAGGAAATCCGATGATATAAGGAATATGATATTTTTCATATATCTTTCTTGCGGCGTGTATTCCAGAATTGGAGACAGCGATTAACAGTTTTGCGTGGTCAACAGTTGATATGGCATCAATATCGCCGCCATGTCCCCAACAGATAACAGAGTTGGCGCCACATTCTTTTAAAAGTTCTACATAATCCATAATCGCTGTATCATCCCACCCATCTAAAGGGGTTGCACCTAATATATGTACATCGTAAGGCATGGAAGCAGAAGACTGGCTGTGACCGGAGAACTTATCAATAAGTGCTTCAAGTGCCTTTTTTTGACCAGATTCGTAAGTGCTTAGTCCATTTGTGGAAAGAGCAATTGTTGGAAGATTTGTATCTTTTTCTACAATCTCTGCAAGTGAACGAAAATCAGTAGAGATAATCATGGGAACAGGTGCACCAACTAATGCAATAGCCTTTGCGGGAACATATTGCAGAGCAGATTTGATTTTTTTAACTAAAAGGTTATCTACACCTGTTATCGCATCAATCTCTCGTACAGAAAAGGAAAAGCTTTTGGGAATATGGTTGAAAAACTGATAACGAGGTTCGGAATAATGTAATGTTTGACCGTTACAACCATGAGGATCTATAAAAACTGTTAAAATGTCCATTTCAAAAAGCATGGAAGATACGCCTGAATAGTCAGGCGCGGGTGAGGGGAGAATCTGATAAAGGTTTTTCATTGTATTAAATATCCTTTCTATATACAGTCCACTTACGCGGATTAGGAATTGTACTGTTGCTTTCCTTTCTTTCTTTTTTAACGCTATTATCTAAACAGTTTTCCAATTGTATGAATAAAGCAGTAAGAGATGCATAATCAATAAATGGAAAATGAATAGGGGCATCTATCACATCTGTAGAATTTTTTATAAATAAAAGTGGAACTCCAAAACTTAAATCGAAGTCAGAAGAAGTCGCACAATAGTTCCAGAGAGAAGGATGCGTGTCAAAACAAACTTCAGCATGTGGTGCAAGATTATTAATTTGCTCTAATTTTGGCAAATCAGATGGTGATGCTTTCCTTAAATAAATTTTTGTTATGTTACAACCCAGGGAGATAAGATCCAGCGTGACATCGAGAGTGTTGTAGATATTGCGCTCTCCTATTGCACATTTTCTTGTAGATAATCTGGATTTTAATCTGTCAGCCAGTATTCTGTTTTCCTTAAATTCTTTACTGTCATCAATAGTGATATCAAGTGCTTCAGATATCTTTTGATAATTAGCATGTATTGTTTCAGGATTGTATGATGGTGGCAGATAAAGATAAGGAATATTGTGTTTTCGTTTTAATTCTTTGGCGGCAGTTAAAGCGTTCTCTACAGTTACGATGTTTAAAAGAGAATTTGTCATGCAATCGCAATCCTCTAATGTGGAAAAATCTCCCAGATAAAAAATATTATCAATACCTGCCTGTTTCAATAATTCAGGCAGTTCACTATTTTTGGACGGATTATGTAATGGACCGAGTATATTTATGGATTTTAACATATTGTTTGACGGCGCTTTTCGCAGGAGATTATACATGGCAGTATACATGTGATATTGACCACTGCGAGGAGTTCCTTTTAGTATTGGTCCCATGATTTGATAAGTAACACGAATGTCATGCTCTTCTTCAAGAAGAGTTGCAATAGATGCATAATCTGTACCAAGGAGTGCATCAATACAGGTTCCACATATAATTAATCCTTTTAAAGGTTTTGGCGTTTTCTTTTTTATCTCATATATAGCTTGATTGATAGGTTCAAAAAAGTCAGATGAAACGATATCCTTTTCCTTGAGGTTCAGAATCCAGGCACGTTTTTGGTTGATTTTTCCACGACCTGTTTCTGTGAGGTGTAAGCTACATCCAGTAGGAGATACAATTAGAGTTGCAATATCTGGAATGTTAAGAGGGGTTGTTGTCGGAATAACCCCACAGTCGCCATCGTCCGGTCCGGGACAGAGTACTTTGAGTTCCAGATTTGCTGCTAAACGCGCAGGAATAGGAATGTTGTGACGCAAATAATCACATAATTCCGGAATAGTATAACTCAGTATTTTTGTGTTCATAGATTAGTCCTCGTATTCTGCTAATTTCTTTGCAAGAGAAATAAAATTCCGTGAGATGGGAAGAGTAGGGTCTCCTTCGATTACAGTCTTGCCTCGATTCTCGTAAAGCTGGATATTTGTGTCGCGAGGAATATCAGCTAAAATTGGTAGATTATTTCGCAGAGCAAATTCATTTACGTATTTTTCTTCATCAGGAACATTTCTTCTATTCAAAATAACGCCATAAGCATGTGCATAATTTCTGCCTTGAAAATTAGAAATGGCATTACAAATATTCTGAGCGGCAAACAGAGACATTTTTTCTCCAGAAGTCACAATAAGAACTTTATCGGCATAACCATTTCTAATTGGTGCAGCAAATCCTCCACAAACAACATCTCCGAGTACGTCATATAAAACAATATCTGGTTTAAAAACTTCAAAAGCTTCTAGGTCTTCCAGAAGATTAAAAGTTGTTAAAATTCCACGACCGGCACATCCGATTCCTGGAGTGGGTCCACCGGCTTCAATACAATGTATTCCGTTATATCCCGTTAGAGCTATTTCTTCTAATGAAGGATAATCTTCATGTGTGCGTAAATAATCAGTAACGGGAGTAATTACATCGCCTCCCAATAAATTGGATGTAGAGTCGGCTTTAGGGTCACATCCGATTTGTAATACTTTATAGCCGAGAGTGCTGAATGCAGCTGATAACGAACTGGTAATAGTAGATTTCCCAATACCACCTTTTCCATATATTGCAAATTTTTTCATGTATAATATCACCTCTATTAGCATTTAAGAATAATATAAATGAATTGAAACAAAAATACTATGAAATAAAAATGGTTTATTTTTTTTCTATGCAAAAGACAGAAAATATTGTTTAAAACTATAACAAACAATAAAAAGATTTTTGTGTTCCTTAATTTTTTAACGCACAATTAATTATACCGTATATGAGGTATATATTCGACGAAATTTTCCGACAAAGCGTTCTGTCTAAAAGCATTTGACATTGTATGTGCACTTGTTGACGCATATGAAGGCTCACATTATAATGAAATGGAAAGTGAAGGAGATTTTATAATGATTGTTGATAAAGAAAAACGATTGGATGCTTTTGAGAAAATGCTCGAATCTGTCCGGCAGCAGTATGAGGCAGCCGATACAAAAATGAAGCAGTTACAGGCAGAAGGGAAAGAGAAACTGCCACGTACCGTCAGCTTATGGTAAATTCTATATGATGAGAAATGAATTCGAAAAATTAAATTTACTCATATCCCAGGGGCAGTTTGAACTGCTTTTGCCGGAATCAGCCTCTGATTTCCCATGTAATATCCGTCTGGTGTATCTGATGAATGATGCGGTGGAGAGCTTTCTTGTTTTTCATGAGGCTGAGATGACGGGAGTATACCAGTCCGATTTCCAGGGGGAGTTGCGAGCGACTTTAGAAAAAAGTGAAGAGAAATATGTGCTGATCATCTATCAGGGAGAAACGGTCTGTACCTTATTTTTTCGAGAACTTTCTTTGGAAACGCATCTGTTTAATTATGGGAAAACGGAAACAGTATGCCGGATATTACATTGCTTGTCCCTTTAGCAGAGGTGCTTGAAGTAACAGTTACGGAGCTGCTGGAATGTAAAAGAATCGAGAAAACCGATTCTATAGATGCAGATAGAACAGATGAAATTGTTAAAAAAGTAATCACACTTTCAGAAGAAGAACAGGATCTGTTCCGTATGAACCGAAAAAAACGATTGGTATTTTTTGTTCCTATAGCAGTAGTGGCTTGTGTGGAAACGGTTCTATTACAAGTATGGGCGCAATTACAAAATATTCCGTTAGATAATCTATATTTATTTGCTGTGATCGGAATACTCTGCGGCTGTTATTTCTGGATCTTTGCAAAAGAAAAGATACCGGCATATTATGATCAGAATAAAGTGACTGCTTACAGTGATGGTGTTTTTCGCTTGAATCTGGTCGGTACAAGCATCAATAACAGTAATTGGAAATACATATTACAGGTTGGACGAATCTGGTCAGTTGTATGTATGGTTGTTTTACCGTTATTGTATTTTCTGCTTAAAGTATTTTTATCAGATATTGCAGGAAAGACAGGAGAGTACGCATTGATCATAATCTGTATTGTCGGATTATTTGTCCCAATGCATGTTGTGGCTAAAAAATATGAATAAAACCAGTGAAACACGCCGGGAAATCGGCGTGTTTTTACAATGTAAAAGGAATTTGCGAAAGTTCCAAAGCGATTTGCTAGCCATATTTCCAAGAGGAAAGTATAATAAAACCATCAAAAACAGACGAGGTGGGATGATAATGAAACGAAGCAGCGATATTGAAATAGTAAAGCAGACGCTGAAAAGAAACTGAATCAGGATCATTGTTTGGATATTGGCAATTATTGCAGGGCTTGCCATTGGTGGTTATGCCGGAGTCCAGGCATATTATCATGGCTGGTTGGGTTAGAACTTAGATAATGGAGGAGAAGGAAGATGTTAGGAGATAAATTAGTAACACTTCGTAAAAAGAATGGTCATAGTCAGCAGGAACTTGCAGATAAACTACAGGTTACAAGACAAACGATATCTAATTGGGAGCTGGGACAAGGTGCCCCTTCTCTGGATAAGGCAATGGAACTGGCAAAAATCTATCATGTCAGTTTGGATGACCTTGTAGAAAATCAGGTGGAAATCGTAATCAAAGAAAAGAAGCAAGGAAGCGGCAGATTATTGAAATGCCTGGAAGGAAAGAAAGTAAAGATTAGTGGTTCAGATATGGAACTTCTTCTTGAATCGGGTTTGGATTGGGGATACAATGCGGCGGTAAAAGTCCTGGAAGTAAACGATGAATGGATGCGCATTGAATATACCAGAACAAAGGAAAACCATCTTGTGAAAAAAGAGACTGTGATTAAGTTGATTGATATTAATATGATCAATGGCATTGAAATTGTGGAGGAAGAATAATGACAGATATTTTATTGATTATCATTATCGCTATGCTAGCGTATATGATTCATATCCTGAAAGAACGAACAGGGAATGATAAAAAAGAAGAGAAAAAAGTATCCTATCAGAAAGTGCTTCCGGAGTATTTGAACAAAATGTGTGAAATCACTTTAAAAGAACCATTGGCAGCACTTGATATGATGTTTTCAGCGAAAGGAGTTCTGGTTGATCTGGATGAAGAATGGATCATGCTGGAAGTTGAGGCTAAGAAGAAAAAAGTTTTAAAAATGTTTCGCATCGATAATATCAGCAGTATAAAAGAAATATTGTAAAAAGTATTCTTTGATAATACATCCTCAGGTGTTATAATGACGCATATAAAAGAAAAGGGATGTGACAAAATATGTATCGTATTTTCATTATAGAGGATGATCGTGGTATTGCAGAAGCAATCAAAGAGCAAGCAGGGATGTGGGGACTGGAAGCAGAGAACGTAAGGAATTTCCGAAATGTTATGGCCGAGTTTTCCGAATTTGACCCACATCTGATTCTTCTAGATATTTCACTGCCATTTTTCAATGGATATCATTGGTGCAGTGAAATCCGCAAAGTCAGTAAAGTGCCGATCATCTTTATTTCTTCTGCCTCAGATAATATGAATATTGTGATGGCAATGAACATGGGCGGTGATGATTTTATTACAAAACCATTCGATCAGAGTGTATTGATGGCAAAGGTACAGGCAATGTTAAGACGTACCTATGATTTTACACAGGCTATTCCAGTACTGGAACATAAAGGGGCTATTCTTCATACGGGAGCTAATACGTTGACTTACCGAGGGGAAAAGATTCAGCTTACAAAGAATGAGTATAAGATTCTGCTGACACTCATGGAAAATAAAGAAAGAGTCGTAAGTCGTGAAAAACTGATGGAAGTTCTTTGGAATAGTGACTGTTTTATAGATGAAAATACTCTCACGGTAAATGTGGGAAGACTTCGAAAGAAGTTGGAAGCAGCGGGGCTTCAAGAATTTATCACTACAAAATTCGGAGAAGGATATATCATCAAAGATTAGAGGAATAAGAAATGAATTTGTTTTTATGTTATATGAAGCAGAAAAGAAAATCATTTGCGTTTGTAACAGTATGTGGTCTTATCTTTTGGCTCTATTTTTATTTATACCGGCTTCCGATGGAGGCGGTGCTATATCCGATTGGACTATGTTTGATTGTGGGAATGCTATATCTGGCTTATGATTTTGGGCAGGTTCGCAAGAAATATAAAAAACTGGAACTGATGCAACAGGGTACAGAACTGATTGTAGAGTATTTACCACAGGCGGTAAGTCTGGAAGAAGACGCATATCAGCAGATAATAAGTCTTTTAAGCGAACAGCAGATGGAAATGCAAAGTGCTATGGAGCAGAAATATTCTGACATGATAGAGTATTATACGGTATGGGTGCATCAGATCAAGACACCAATTGCAGCTATGCGTTTGAATCTGCAAAACGAAGATACATCTCTGGCAAGAAAACTATCAGGGGATTTATTCCGAATCGAACAGTATGTGGAGATGGTACTTACTTACCTTCGTCTCGACTCGGAAACATCAGATTACATGATCAAAGAGTATGATCTGGATGGGATTGTAAGAAGTGCAGTTAAGAAATTTTCCAGTGAGTTTATCAGCAGAGGGATTCAGTTAAAATTGGATGAAATACATACGACCATTATTACAGATGAAAAATGGCTGTCTTTTGTGATTGAACAGGTGATATCCAATGCATTAAAATATACGCCTTCCGGTTTTGTGGCAATCTATATGGAAGAGCCAAAAACCTTATGCATTAAAGATACGGGGATAGGCATTGCGGCGGAGGATGTTCCACGCATTTTTGAAAAAGGCTATACAGGTTATACCGGGCGTATGGATAAAAAAGCGAGCGGTATCGGATTATACCTATGTAGAAAGATTTGTGAAAATTTGGGTCATAAGATATGGGTTGCTTCTGAACCTGATAAGGGGACAATCGTCCGCATAGATCTGGAACAGAAAAAGCTGTATGTGGAGTAAATGTGACAAAAATGTTAGAAATGAAGGGGAATTTGTAAGGAGATTCGATGGAACTTACAGTTCCCCTTTTGTTACAATCAGGACAGAAATTCGAAAGGAGGATTTTTGTAATGAGTATATTAGAAGTGAACGGGATCAAAAAAATATATACGTCCCGATTTGGCGGAAACAAAGTGGAAGCCTTAAAAAATGTTACGTTTCAGGTAGAAAAAGGAGAATATGTTGCAATCATGGGTGAATCGGGGTCTGGGAAAACAACGCTTTTGAACATTTTAGCATCTCTGGATAAAACGACTGCTGGTTCTGTTATTTTGGATGAGATGGATCTTTCTAAGATCAAAGAATCTAAGATCGCGGAGTTTCGTAGAGACAATCTTGGATTTGTCTTCCAGGAATTTAATCTGCTGGATACATTTACTGTAGAAGATAATATTTATCTGCCTCTTGTTCTTGCTGGAAAATCACACGTAGAAATGGAAACAAGGGTGAAACCGATTGCGAAAAAGCTTGGTATCACAGAACTTCTGAAAAAGTATCCTTATGAGATTTCAGGAGGGCAGAAGCAGAGAGTGGCCGTGGCCAGAGCACTGATTACAAATCCGAAGTTGATCCTTGCAGATGAGCCGACAGGAGCCTTAGATTCAAAGGCGACAGATGAATTGCTTGCTCTGTTTGAAGAGATTAACTTTGATGGTCAGACAATCCTTATGGTTACCCATTCTGTAAAAGCAGCAAGTCATGCAAGCAGGATATTGTTTATCAAGGATGGTGAGGTGTTCCATCAGATTTACAGAGGAAATCAGACAAATGAACAATTATATCAGGTGATTGCGAATACGCTCACCTTGTTAGCGACAGGTGGTGACAGATAATCAAAGCAGGTTTTTATCCAAAACTGGCATGGACAGGGATGCGCAGTAATCGAAAATTGTATCTGCCTTATCTGATTACCTGTATTGGCATGGTGCTTATGTATTATATTGTGGATTACCTTTCTGTATCCGAGTCAGTAGGACATCTTCCGGGAGGACAGTTTATACAGGAAATGCTGGCTATGGGTGCTTGGATTATAGCCTTCTTTGCAGGTCTATTTCTTCTTTATTCCAGTTCGTTCCTGATGAGAAGACGTAAGAAAGAATTTGGGCTGTATAATATTCTCGGCATGGGAAAAAGAAATCTGAGTGTGGTCCTATTCTGGGAGACAGTTATTACAGCAGGGATCTCGATTGTTCTGGGGCTGCTTTTGGGAATTGCATTTTCTAAGATAGCAGAACTTTGCATTGTACATATTGTGGGTGGTGATATTGCTTATACGCTTACTATATCTTCGGGAAGTCTTGTGAAAGCATTTATCGTATTTCCTGTAGTCTTTCTAATTATTATGGTGAAATCTTTATGGCAGATAAAAAGTAATCATACGATCAATCTCATCAAAAGTGAGAATGTCGGCGAAAAGCTGCCAAGATTTTACTGGCTTTGGGGAACCGTGGGACTGGTTGTACTTTTGATCGCTTATTATATTGCAGTATCTATTGAGGACCCACTTTCAGCATTATTTATGTTTTTTGGAGCAGTTATAATGGTCATAGTTGCTACATACTTATTGTTTATGTCTGGCTCAGTCCTGCTGTGTAAGTTATTGCAGAAGAACAAACGTTATTACTACAAGCCAAATCATTTTGTATCGGTATCTTCTATGGCGTATCGTATGACAAGAAATGGTGCAGGACTTGCCTCCATCTGCATTCTGCTTACAATGGTTTTAGTCATGTTATCTTCTACGTCATGCCTGTTTTTCGGTGCAGAGGAATCCCTGCATGTTCGCTATCCGAATCAAATATCCGTGGATGCTTATGTAGATGGACTGGAACAAGGCGATTATGAGGATTTTCAGCCTGTGCGCGACTATATTAGTAATGTTCTTAAAGCGTATGATACAAAACAGGAAAATATCGCAGACTATCGTGTGGCAGCCTTGTCTGGTCAGTTGTTTGGTTCAGAATTAGAACTTGATCCAGAAAATATGAAGATTAGCTCGGCTAACGTCTACTCAGATGTAAGGATCGTGAACTTTGTTCCACTGGAGGATTACAACCGAATGACTGGAAAAGAAGTAGTCCTTTCGGATGATGAAGTGCTGATCTATGCATTCCGAACACCATATGAGGAGGAAACGCTGACCTTACGTGGAACAAGCTGTGTGTTCCAAGTGAAAGAGCAGTTAAATGATTTTCCGATTGATGGCGATACAACTTCAAATGTCATGTCATCGCTGTATGTGGTTGTTCCGGATTTTAGCCAGTCTCTCTCTCCGCTGATAGGAATGAAGAACAGCATGAATGGAGATCTTTTAGAGATTCACTGGAGGTACGGATTTGACACAGATGCAACAGAAGAAGCACAAAAGCAGATATATGAAGAATTAGGATACAGCACAAATAAGGATCATCAGGAATTCTATGAAAATTTACGTTATATCCGATATGACAGTCGTGCTTATCAGCGCGACAGTTTTATGGGAACGTTTGCAGGTCTTTTTGTATTGGGAATCGTACTTAGCATTGTATTTATGTTTGCTACAGTGTTGATTATCTATTATAAGCAGATAACAGAAGGGTACGAAGATCAGAGACGTTTTGATGTTATGCAGAAGGTGGGGATGACCAAGCAGGAAATTCGAAAAAGTATCAATTCTCAGATGCTGACCGTATTTTTCCTGCCATTGATTGCAGCTGGAGTTCATTTGAGCTTTGCCTTTTCCATCATTCGTCTGATATTACAAATGCTTAATATGACAAATGTAACACTTTTTATCCAGACGACAATTATCTGTTTTGCAGTGTTTGGAGGATTTTATCTGTTAGTCTATCGTATTACATCGAATGCTTACTATGCAATCGTAAGTGGCAGGAGGGAAGCATAGGATGAAGAAAGTGATTGTAGGTACTTTACTTATTCGCGTGCTGACTGTTTTGTGCGGCTGTTCATCTTGGAACAATAATTCTGATGGAATTAAAATCATAGAGCAGGTAAAAGACTGGACTGAAACACTTGGAAAGAAACAGATTACAAAAGATTCTGATTTATGTGGAGAACGAATTTTGGAACAGGAGGGCGACTATTATTCAGGAAGCTACAATGCTCAGGCAGAACAGATGGCAGGACGGGAAGTAATATTTGGTGGTGCCGGTGTTGAAAATCGAACGATTATTTGCAGCGGTAACATTGAAACGAAATCTGGTAGTGCAACAATCCGTATACGTATGAATGAAGAAGTGATCTATCTCTCTCCGGATGACAATGGTTATTTTGAACAAGAGCTTTCTTTTGAAAGTGGAGGGAACTATATCATGGTCGATTATGAAGATTTCACAGGAAACATAGAATTAAGATGTTCAAAAGGAGCTGATGGAGATGAAGAATAAGATTCTTTCCTGGCTTGTCACGATAGGGTTTTGTATTGTACTGATTTCGATAGGATTTATTTTATTGATATTGAATATCTTGTGGAGCACAGTGAATCAGGTTATCAGAAAAATAAAAGAATAGTATAATCTAAATGATTGGTCTTGTATTGAAAGATACAGGACCATTTTTATTCAAAAATAATATGAATAAGGAGCTGGTGTTTTTGAAAGTATGAGTGAATAATATCTATTGCCTTTTCTGCGAGGGTGATATAATGGTATTGCATCAAATAAATTGCGAGGAAAATGCTTAATGAAGAAAGAAAAAATATGTGCTATTTTATATTATACTGCCGCAGTTTTATTTTACTTAACAGCGGCCATTAATATCTTTGGTGGAAATGATACATCAATGGGAGTAGTGTGGTTATGCCTGGGTTCAACATTTCTTTGCCTTGGCAGTGTTTGGTTAAATAAAATGAAAAAGAAAGATGAAGAAAAATAGAAAAAGGGGATTTGGTTATGAGTAGAAAATTAGTAGCATTCTTTTCAGCAAGTGGAGTGACTGCAAAAGTTGCGGAGAAATTATCAGATACAATTGGCGCAGATCTTTTCGCAATTGAACCGAAGGTACTATATACAAAGGCAGATTTAGATTGGATGGATAAGAATTCCAGAAGTACCTTGGAAATGAAAGATCCTGCATCCAGACCGGAAATAGCAAGAGTGCGTGACAATATGGAAGAATACGATACAGTATTCGTAGGATTTCCAATTTGGTGGTATGTAGCACCAACTATTATCAACACATTTCTTGAAAGTTATGATATGACTGGAAAGACAATCATACCGTTTGCAACATCAGGCGGCAGTGGTATGGGGAAAACAAATGAAAAACTAATGCCAAGCTGTAAAGGAGCAAAGCTGCTTGATGGAAAAGTATTGAAAGCAAATGTAGAAGCAAAGGAACTTAATGATTGGGTTGCTGGATTGAGTATCTAATCAGAGAAAACTTTGAATTTGTAAGTGTATAAACTTAAAATTGAGATGATTATATAACTGGACAAACATGTCGGATAAGCAATATCACGACTTTTTCTCGCTTTATGTCGTGGTAGTTTTCTTTCCTAAGGATTATTCTGGCAGTGGAAAGGAGGCAAGTCCGGAACCTGACCTGGAGAGAATTCGACTGGCTGATGTCCGGGATTGATAT
>OLNI01000883.1_pt1 | contig 20745 bp, 20 predicted proteins | sample 1672921 | NCBI WGS metagenome assembly OLNI01 (sample SAMEA3136737, study PRJEB25190) | human gut metagenome | biome: human gut; feature: human-associated habitat; material: faeces | place: Austria | collected 2013 | reverse complement strand
CTTTTTGTGATGTCCTTAATGGAATGGATATCCTCTACTATTCTTTTTCAACCTTATCCTCCCTAAATTAGTTAGAGCTAACCTTTTGCGTCATATAAAGACTTGATCTGTATTAAAACCAAGACTAAAAGCCAAAAACTGCTTGCCAATTAAAAAGTTTTGCGATTGTATTACAATACTGTAACGCTTTCTCTTTTGGTAATTCATGTTTAATGGGTTCAAAAATAACGGACCAGTAAGCTGTTAAGATCATATGTATTTCATCTTCTTCAAGGTGAATAGATGAAATCTTTTTTTGATATGCGGTTTCTGCAAACACCATTGTCCGTTTAGCATGGTCTGCTACAAAATCATTTAGAAAGTCAGAATAAACAGAACCTTCCGCATAGCATAACAGCAATCGAAATCCATCATAATGCTCGTATAGAAATCCCATAATACCTTTTAATGTTTTTTCGGAACTATCCCATACAGAACACATTTGATTTTTATCTAATTGTTCATAATCATATTGCTCTGTTTGCGACACTAAAGTTTCAACCGCTTGTAAAGTAGGGGATATTAGTGCTTCAAATAAAGCCTCTTTTCCTGAAAAGCGCTTATATAACGCTCCCGTTGTCACACCTGCTTTACTACAGATTGAACGTAAAGAAGCGTCTGCAAATCCCTTTTCCAGAAATTCAGCTTTGGCGCAGTCCAGTATTTTCGGATCAATGCTACGATCTGGCAAAGACATAATGTTCCTCCTTTCTATCTGTCTGATAACATTGTTATTAATAACGATGTTATCAGTATAGCAGTCATAATCTTCTTTGTCAATAGAAACTATATAATAGTTGATTCAAACGAATTAACACAAATCGGTAAAAAATAGGCTTCGCCTATTCAGCTCCCCTTCCCCTCAATCTTGAGGGGGTAGGGGGGGCTTTTTCTTTCTTTTTCCTGCATAATAGACTTATGAATATCTTACAAAGAATCTTTACCGACTATTATGAAGAAATAAAATATACCCTTCATCCCAGAAAGACTGAGATGGAAAATATCGATAAGATGTTGGGCTGTGGCGATCCTTCCTTTGGCGGAGCTATGTATGTCTGCACCCATTGTGGCAATTTTAAATTTGTCCCTTTCCGTTGTCACAGCCGCTTTTGTCCCACTTGCGGTAACAAATATGCCATGGAACGCACTACCAATATGTCTTTTAAACTGGTCAATGTTGCTCATCGTCACTGTGTTTTTACCATTGATGAAAATCTCCGTGATTTTTTCCTCCATGACCGCTCCCTTCTTAACTGTCTTTTTCATGCAGTTAACAGCGTCATTTCCCGTATGTTTTTCAAACTTAATAAATCCAAAAACTTCACTCCTGGCTTTATCATGGTTTTACATACCTTTGGCAGAGACCTCAAATGGAATCCTCATATCCATTGCCTTCTTTCAGAAGGTGGGTTTAGTGATGATGGCTTCTGGCGTCATGTCAGTCACTTTAATTATTCTTACCTTCGCAATGCGTTCCGCACTGCACTCCTGAATGAAATGCATTCTAAAATTGGACCTTCTTTTAAAAAAATCAAGTCCAAATGTTACAACGACCATAAACAGGGCTTCTATGTCTATGCCAAACCGAATCTTTCTGATTCCAAAACAGTCATCAAATACATTGGGCGTTATCTTGGTCGCCCTGTAATTGCTACATCCAGAATAGACAGCTATGATGGTGATACTGTTCCCTTCCATTACAATCGGCATGAAGATAATAAATATATTGTAGAAACTCTCCCGGCAATTGATTTTATCAAACGATTAATTCGTCATATCCCTGAGAAGTACTTCAAAATGATTCGATATGGTGGCTTATATGCCAGACATCGAAAAACAGACGAAAAACTTTATCGTGCGATCTCGAAAAGCAAACATCGTATTTGCCGGAGTTTCAACCAATGGCGCACTGCCATTCTTTCTTCTTTTGGTTATGATCCCTTAGAGTGTCCGAATTGCAAACACAAAATGGAGCTTTTGGAACTCTATTATAATCATAAGCGCGTATCCCTCGAAGAACTCTATGAGAGAGCAATGTCCAAATCTTTCGGAAAGCGTTCTTCTGCATGATTTCTTTTTTCATATTCTATGATATAATCCTCTAAAAGGAGGAATACTACCATGAAATCTAATATCGAGGAATTACGCAAAAAATACATGGACAATCCACCAGAAGGAATGACATCTAAGGACATTCGCAATATGAGCGAGGATGAACTTCTGGATATGGATTTCTTTTTAAACGAAAATGATTTATTTGCCGATGAGGCTGGTGTAACAGCCTTGGCAGGCCATCGCGCAGCGATTTTGTTCAATCGGAATTTGTGAGGAAAAGGTGAATGAAAAGACAAATGAAGGAAAAAAGTAAAAATGCGATTTCAATCATAGGTGGTGCAGATGGTCCTACAAGCATTTTTATAGCAGGACATTCAAAAAAGCAACCATTAAAGATTAGAATCAAAAATAGCATATATAGATATAAGAGAAAAAAAGTAGAGAAGACAATAGTTGCAAATCCGCATTCTCTTTCTGAAACAGTGCAGTATGCAAAAGATAAATACGAATTGACCGAAACTGCTCCCGCTGATAGAGAATATATTGAACAAATAAAATGTCTAAAAGAGAGTTTGATTTTGCATTATGAACCAGAACTTTTGGGTGAAATGAAGGGTATTCCGGTACCGGATTTTTCTAATGAAGCATCCGTCAAAGAGTATTTGGGTAAAATAAAGACTCGAAGTGAAATGATTGCTGAAATGCCCGATAGTATAATTCCTATGGATTTTCATTTGTATAAAATAAGAATCGATGATGATTTTCTTGAAATGGAGATAGATTATACTTGGAATATATTTGGAATGTCTTATTCAGGAAATAAGGCGGTAATGAAAAAATTTAAGAAAATATCCAGAGATTTATACAGTTATTATGGTGTTACTGAGGAAGATATTAAAAACAAGACAAAAAGATATTCGTCACTGGTAACGAATTTGAGTTCATAAATTATAAATTTAAGGAGTTAGTTATGGCTTTTGATTTTAAGAAAGAATATAAAGAGTTTTATATGCCTAAAAATAAACCGGAGATCGTGACTGTTCCTAAAGCAAATTATATTGCGGTCAGAGGAAAGGGTAATCCAAACGAAGAAGGTGGAGCATATCAGCAGGCAATTAGTGTATTATATGCGGTTGCATATACTTTGAGAATGAGTTACAAGACAGATTATAAAATTGCAGGATTTTTTGAATATGTAGTTCCACCACTTGAAGGATTCTGGTGGCAGGAAAATATGCATGGTGTAAATTATGCAGATAAAGATTCTTTTAATTGGATTTCAGTTATACGCCTGCCTGATTTTGTAAATCAAAAGGATTTTGAATGGGCTGTTGAAACAGCAACCAAAAAGAAAAAAATAGATTGTTCATCTGCAGAGTTTGTGACCATTGACGAGGGATTGTGTGTTCAAATAATGCACTTGGGAGCATTTGATGATGAACCGGCAACTGTTGCACTTATGGATGCGTATTTGGAGCAGAATGGATATGTTAATGATATGAATATGGAAAGATTACATCATGAAATATATCTGTCTGATGCAAGAAAGGTTGCCCCAGAAAAATGGAAAACGGTCATTAGGCATCCTATAAAGAAATTGTAAACTTCCAGTTTTGTTGATAAAAAAATGAAGACGATAATGAAAGCATTTGTCAGGGATGGCAGGTGCTTTTTTTATGCCCGGAGTGATCCGGGTATTTTTGTGCCTTTTTTATGGGATTTAGGGGGTGAGCCGTATGGCAGGGAACAGAATTAAAGGGATCACTGTCGAGATTGGCGGCGATACCACGAAATTGCAGACTGCCCTGAAAGGGGTTAATACGGAAATTAGGAATACGCAGAGCCAGCTGAAAGATGTGGAGAAGCTTCTGAAGCTGGATCCGGGGAATACGGAGCTGATCGCGCAGAAGCACAGGCTGCTGGCACAGGCGGTTTCTGAAACAAGGGAAAAGTTGGAGACTTTGAAGACTGCACAGCAGCAGGCGGATGAGGCACTGCGGAACGGGACGATTTCCCAGGACCAGTATGATGCCCTGCAGAGGGAGATTGTTGAGACGGAGCAGAGACTGCGGAGTCTGGAAGAGCAGGCGAACCAGTCTGCGACTGCGCTGCAGAAGATCGGGGCAACCGGTGAGAAGCTGCAGACGGTTGGAAACAAGATTTCTTCCGTGGGACAGAAGCTACTTCCGGTGACGGGAGTGGTGACAGGGCTTGGAACGGCGGCGTTGAAAACTGCCGCTGATTTTGACTCTGCGATGAGCAGGGTGGCAGCTGTGTCCGGGGCAACGGGTTCTGATTTTGACAGCCTCCGGGATAAGGCCAGGGAAATGGGAGCAAAAACGAAGTTTTCTGCGACTGAGGCGGCGGATGCCATGAACTACATGGCTATGGCCGGATGGAAGACGGAGGATATGCTGTCTGGTATTGAAGGCGTTATGTATTTGGCTGCGGCATCCGGGGAAGACCTTGCAACGACTTCTGATATTGTGACGGATGCGCTGACAGCTTTTGGGCTGACTGCAGCGGACTCGGGACATTTTGCGGATGTGCTGGCGGCGGCTTCAAGTAATGCCAATACCAATGTGTCCATGATGGGCGAAACGTTCAAGTACTGTGCGCCGGTTGCGGGGGCACTGGGATTTTCAGTTGAGGATACGGCAGAAGCAATCGGGCTGATGGGGAATGCCGGTATCAAGGCTTCCCAGGCTGGTACTTCCATGCGTTCCATCATGACGAACCTGACCGGGGATGTGAAGCTGTCTGGTGTAGCGATCGGGGACGTGACCATTGCCACAACTAATGCGGATGGTTCCATGAGGAGCCTGTCTGCGATCCTGGCTGACTGCAGGGGAGCTTTTGCAGGAATGACGGAAGCTGAGAAGGCGAACAATGCGGAGGCTCTGGTTGGAAAGAATGCCATGTCAGGTTTCCTGGCATTGATGAATGCGGCACCGGAGGATATTGAAAAGGTGTCCGGGGCAGTGAATAACTGTAAGGATGCGGCAAAGAACATGGCGGATACCATGCAGGATAATCTGGAAGGACAGCTGACCATTTTGAAGTCACAGCTTCAGGAGCTGGCGATCTCTTTCGGGGATCTGCTGATGCCTGCGGTGCGGAGTATTGTTTCCGGACTGCAGGGGATGGTGGACGTGCTGAATGCCATGCCGGACGGGGTGAAACGTGTGATCATGATCGTTGCACTTCTGGCTGCGGCTCTGGGTCCTGTGCTGATCATCATAGGCAAGACCCTTTCGGCCATTGGAACGATCATGACATGGGCACCGAAGCTTGCCGGTGCGATCAGCGCAGTGAAGGGTGCTTTTGCGGCACTGAGTGCCACGATGATGGCAAATCCGATCGCCATTGTGATTGCTGCCATTGCAGCTTTAGTGGCGGCGTTTATTTATCTCTGGAATACAAATGAGGAGTTCCGGCAGTTCTGGATCAGGCTGTGGAATGAGATTAAGGAAGTCGCTGTCCAGGTATGGACGGCGGTTTCCCAGTTTCTGGTTTCTGCATGGAACGGGATCCGGAATACGGCGGTGGCTGTATGGAATGGCATCCGGGATTTCTTTTCCGGTCTGTGGGCTGGGATTAAGACACTGTTCACAACGGTTGTCACTGCAATTTCTACTTTCCTTGTGGGAGCGTGGAATGGTATCCGGCAACAGTTATGGCGGTGTGGAATGCGATTTCAGCATTTCTGGGTTCTGTCTGGAATGGTATTAAGTCTGTTATTACGAATGTGGTGAACGGGATCCGGACGTTTTTGCAGAGTGCATGGAACGGGATCCGCACAGTCATTACTACGGTGATGAATGCGATCCGGACGGTGATCTCTACGGTCTGGAATGGTATCCGCACAATTATTTCTACCGTGCTGAATGGAATCAGAGGTACTGTCAATTCCGTGTGGAATGGGATCAGGAATACGATTTCTTCTGTGGTAAACGGGATTAAGAATACGGTTTCCAGTGCTTTTAATGCCATGTGGTCCGGAATCCGGAGTACGATTTCCGGAATTTATAATACGATCCGGGACGGACTGGGAAATGCGGTGAATTATATTACAGGTCTTGCATCTGCCGGATGGCGGTGGGGTGCGGATATCATCAATGGCATTGTAAATGGTATCCGGAGCTGTATTGGTGCAGTTGCCAATGCGGTGACGGATGTGGCAAATACTATTCGTTCCCATCTGCATTTCTCTGTGCCGGATGAAGGGCCTCTGACGGATTTTGAGAGCTGGATGCCTGACTTTATGAATGGTCTGGCCGAGGGCATTGAGAAGAGCAGGGGAATGGTGAAGGCGGCTGTGAACAGTGTAGCTGCGGATATGGTGGTTTCGCCGCAGATGGCTGTGACAGACGGCGGGGTGATGATTGGCGCAGGAGTGTCTGGTAGTGCGGATCTGACAGCCGGTATTGTGGCGGCGCTGAAGGATGTGCTGGGTGATCAGAAAGGACAGCAGGGGGATCTGGTGATTCCGGTTTATCTGGGGAACCAGCTGCTGGATGAGGTGATCGTGACGGCACAGCAGAGAATGAGTCTGAGGAGCGGAGGTAGATAGGATGGCTTTTTTTCAGTATCTTGTGTTTGACGGGGAGAACCTGCCGCTTCTGGATTCTTATGAGGTGGAGCTGGAGGATGTGGAAGCGGATTCCGGCGGTGAGACGGAGGCAGGGACGACACAGAGGGATGTGGTGAGACATGGTGTTGCACGGATCCCGGTGTCGTTTTCTGTTACGGCGAAGTGGTTGAAGAAGCTGGCAGGGTATGCGAAACTGGATAAGATCAGCGTGCAGTATTTTGATGTGGAGACAGCGGAGCTGAAACTGACAGAGATGTATGTGACGGGGTATAAAGCGAAGCTGAAAAAGGATACCAGTTATAAGGGGCTTTGGACGGTTAGTTTTACGTTGAAGGAGATGTAAAGATATGAGGTGACTGAGGAGAGTGAAGCTGTTATAATGAAGTCATGAAAACGAAATCAGGAGGATATTTTGATGGGGAAAAATGACAGATTTGAAAGAATTTATTCACAGGGAACCATGAATGTTACGGAAATCTGGGTCGACAGGGAAACTGGGGTAAACTATGTGTTTCATGCGGCTGCGAATGCAGGAGGAATGACTCCGCTGCTTGACAGAGAGGGCAAACCGGTGGTTTCTCCGATAATGAATAGATAATTCAGAATCTATGGAGATGGGTTATATGAAAAACATATGCGAATTAAAACATTTTGCAAATTTTAAAGCAAGCGGATTGTCACTTCTGACAGAAAATTTGCACACATTTCTTAATTGCAAGGTGTTGATGCAGTTGACACCTGTGAAAAATTTTGAAAAATATTTCGGCTTAGATATACATACCAATATCAATAGAAATTGCTACAAGATATCTGAAAAAAAGATAGCATTAATAATTAAGATTTTTGGAAAAGAACATGGAAGTATTGATGCAGTCGTTCCAATAGTATTATTCGGAGAAAATATTACAAGCATTGAAAATTCATTATTTGAAATTTTATCAAATCTTTTATCAAAAAGAATGACAGAATGCAAGAATAATTCATTTTATGGAGGACTTAGATTTTTTGGAGATGATTTTATAAGAGAAGCTATTTCAAAATGTTTAGCACCAAAGCAATATGATTTTTCAAGGATAATGTTTTTGGTTGAATTATTTGAAAAACTAGCTTCGATGACTTTTGAAGGCGATTATTTTACAACGGGCCTTATTTTATCTAAATCGTTATACGAATATGGTGAAAAAAACGGAAAAGATAGAAAAGGGAAATTGAGAAAAATAAATAAGCATTATGACATAGTTAGAAAACCATCAATAGAAAAAAGGTTTTGGTATCTCATTGATGGATTTAGTTCTTTTTATTTAATGGATCAGACATTTGTGATTAAACAAACTTTTACAAGAAACGAAAAAAAATCTAAGTTAACAGACTATTTTGATTCCTATTTTCTTGACAATACACTAATGGGTGGAGATATCGCCTTTAGAGTTATTGGGCCAAATGAAGTCTCGATTATTACTAAAAAAGGATACGAGTTTATAAAAATTGAGAGCAAATGGAGAATTAGAAATTTTTCATGGTTAAATACTTATTTGGAAAGTAACATAAAGTTAGATATCGAGATAACAAGAGCTGTAATATACTATGTGACATTATGTTCGCAAAGACATTGTAGCTCTATCATATGGATCCCGAAGAATGAAACGGAGAGTGAAATAGATAAAGTTATTTCAGCGAAAAACAAAATATGGAAAGACGATTTGAATTTAGTAGATGAAATGAATAAATCTATAATTCAAAGGATTATGTCAAGTGATGGAGTTACTATTATCAGTAAAGAAGGTAAAATAATCTATTGCGGAGCTATAGTAAAACTTGATGTAAAAAAAGAAGGTGGATTGATGGGAACAGGAGAAAATGCAGCAAAAATATTAGGGCAAAACGGAGTGGCATTTAAAATATCTCAGGATGGAAATATAAAAATTTTTACGAATTCATTAACTGATCCCACTATTTATTAATGCTGATAAACATTTCAGTTTGTAGGTGAGAAAAATGAGATTAAAAAATATTCTGATTGTAGTGAAAGATATTGAAAAATCAAAGCAGTTTTATCATGATTTGTTTGGTCTTGAGTTGGTGCTTGATAATGATGGAAATATGATCCTGACTGAAGGGCTTGTGCTTCAGGATGAAAAGATATGGAAGGATTTTTTGGGAAAGGAGATTATCCCGCAGAATAATTCCTGTGAACTGTATTTTGAAGAACGCAATATAGAGGCATTTGTGGAAAAGCTGGAGAAACTGTATCCGTCAGTAAATTATGCCAATAGGCTTATGACGCACAGCTGGGGACAGAAGGTAGTCCGCTTTTATGATCCGGATGGAAATCTGATTGAGGTGGGAACGCCTGCGTAGTGTGTGTTTATGATTAAAAATGTGAAAGCATCGGTCACTGAAATGGCTGGTGCTTTTTTCGTGGGGAAATGGAGGTGGCGGGATGTATCCTGTGTCGGATGCTTTTCTGAGGGCTGTCAGGAGTAATACAAGGAAATATTTCTGGACGGGTACGATCGTTACCAAGGGCGGAATGACGTATGAGTTCGGGGCGAAGGAGATCGTGAAGGGTTCCGGGTATATTTCCAGGCAGTGCTGCGGAAGTACGGAGATTGAACTGGGGACGGTGTATGCGGCGGAGATGGGGATCACGCTTCTGAGTGATATTGACAGGTACACGCTGGAGGATGCTCAGGTGACGCTGGTGTTTCATCTGGTGCTGGCGGATGGTTCTGTGGAAGATGTGCCGATGGGAGTTTTTGAGGTCAGTGAGGCAAACCGGCTGGCAAAGTGCCTGGAACTGAAAGCCTATGATTTTATGCTGCGGTTTGATAAGAGTTTCAACGGGTTTGAGACTGTGGGGATTGCTTATGATTTTATTGCTCTGTGCTGTAAGAGATGCAAGGTGGAGTTTGCGAATAAGAGGGCGGAGATTGATGCCATGCCGAATGGCGGGGTGACGCTTTCTGTTTATACTGAAAATGATATTGAGACCTGCCGGGATGTGCTGTTTTATGTGGCACAGGTTCTGGGAGGTTTCTTTATTATCAATAGGGAGGGGAAGCTGGAACTGAGAAAGTACGGGAAGGATCCTGTGATGAAGGTGGAGCAGAGACACCGGTTTTCTTCCAGCTTTTCGGATTTTATTACCAGGTACACGGCAGTGAGTTCTACGAATAAGCAGACGCAGATTGCGGAGTATTATGCCCTGGATCCGGATAACGGGCTGACCATGAACCTGGGAGTGAACCCGCTTCTGCAGTTTGGTCTGGAAGAGACCAGGGAGATGCTGTGCAGGAATATCCTGGCAGATCTGTCCGTGATCCGGTATGTACCGTTTGATTCGGATACCATCGGGAACCCTGCCCTGGATCCGGGGGATGTGCTGACGTTTGCGGGAGGACAGGCAGATGAGGGACAGATCACCTGTGTCACTTCCATCAGGCAGAAGATCGGGGGAAAGCAGAGCCTGAAATGTGTGGGGAAGAACCCGAGGCTGGCTCAGGCAAAGTCAAGGAATGACAAGAATATTTCGGGGCTGCTGAACCAGATTGAGGATAATGCGAAGACGGGGAAGATCGGGATCCATACGTTTACCAATGCTTCCGGGCATGAGATCGGGCAGACCAGGGTGAAGCTGGTCAGTATCCAGTTTGCTTCTTCTGAGGAAAACCATATGCAGTTTTTTGCACAGGTTGTTGTGGATGTGGCTGCGGATCCTGTGGAACAGTCTGCGGAGGCTTCCGGGACTGTGGTGATTCCCTTTCCGGGCGGAAGCGGCAGTGGAACTGGAAGTGGAAGTGGTACGGGTGGTTCTGATGGAACCGGGGAGACATCGGATGCAGGAAGTTCTGAAAATGATGTGGCTGGAAATACTTCCGGGAATGAGAATACAGGAAGTACGGATGATGTCTCTGGTGGATCAGATTCCGGATCTGGATCAGGGAATGGTTCGGAGGTTTCTGTGGATGTGAGCCTGCCGGTGAAGTGGCAGGAGGACGGACAGGCGGTCTGCCATGTGGTCTTTGAATTTAACAATGAGGAGATTGTGGAGCATTGTCCGGTGGAGACCTGGCATTCCGGGAAACATATTTTGTCGCTGTATTATCCTATTGAGAAGATCGTTGCCAATTATACGAATACGTTCAATATGTATCTCTGGATGGAGAATGGCAGTGGGACGGTTGATGTGGGAGACTGCATTGCTTCTGTCAGCGGACAGGCAATGGCGGCTGGGGAAGCCTGGGACGGAAAGCTTGAGGTGGAAGATTATACCACGAGATTTGCCATTGGCGGAGGACTGGATGTGAATGGTTTCCGGGAATCGCTGTCCATGCAGATGAAGGAGACAGTGAACAGAGGATTTGAAGTGTATTTTGCTGAGAGAGCGGGAATCAGCGGTTTCTGCAGGCCGGTAGAAATGGAGGGTGTGTGATGAAGTTGAAAGGTGAAATGGTCATTGAACTGACCGATACGAATACGGGTGCGGTGGAGACAGTTCAGGAGACGAACATGATCACGGAGGCAGTGAATAATATTCTGGGGCTGAATCCCATGGGGATTTATCTGAAAGCCAGCGGGGAGTATGACAATTCTGTTTTGTGGAACGGGACGCTGCTTCCCATCTGCCCGAACATGATCGGCGGGATCCTGCTGTTTCCGGCAGTGCTGGAAGAAAAGGCGGAACATATTTACGAGCAGGGGAAGAACCTGCCGGTGGCTTATGCTTCCAACAATGTAAATTCTGGTTCTGATGTAGCGAGAGGAAGCCTGAATCAGACGGAGAGCAAGAAGCTGGATAATGGATATAAGTTTGTGTGGGAGTTTACTCCCAGCCAGGGGAATGGAAATATTGCAGCGGTGGCACTGACCAGTGCCCTGGGCGGGCAGAATGCTTTTGGCAGTGCGGCAGGGGATGCCAGCACATTTCTGCTTCTGAAAAAGGTGGATATCGGGGATATCCCGAAGACAAAGCAGATGACACTGTTTGAGGCAGTGGAGCTGGATTTTGAAAAGAACCTGCTGTATTCCATCACCTTTGGGACTTCCAGTGTGACCATTACGAAGATCCGGATCCCGGTGTTTAACATTGGGCTGAATGAGAAGCTGGACGATACCACTTATACCGTACTGGAAGAGCAGACACTGACAACGGAAAGTTTTACGTTCCTGGGGGATTATACAAAGTATGGGGAATTTATGGACGGGCATGACGGATACTGGTATGGATTTTCCAATGAGCCGAATTCTTCCGGGGATGCGAAGATGGTGTGGATCCGGATCTCCAAAAAGGATTATTCCTTTACGGAGGGAAGCTGGACACTGTCCAAGGCGAAGCTGTCGGAAGTGGGCACAAGGGCAAAGGATGGTTCCTATCCGGAGCGGAATGTAAAATGCTGTGTGAGGAAGGGGTATCTGTATGTGCCTTCTTATGACAAAAAAGGAGTTTATAAGATCAATACTGCCAATTCAGCGGATGTGACGCTGATCCCGCTTGGCTTTACTTCCAAGCTGAAATCTCTTGGGGAGGCCGGCTCCTGTGAGGTGTATATGACACTTCTTGGGGACATGATCGTGGCAGGGGATTTCCAGATCACGGCGGATGACAGGGTGATTAAGACACAGGGGAGTGCAAGGTTTGAAGCTATGGCAACGCCTTTGTTCCAGTATAAGAACTTTGTGTTTATGTGGGGCGGCAGTTACGGGAAGGAGCATAGGTGTGCTTACCTTCTGACGCCTTATCTGGCAAGTATTAATAATCTTTCATCAGCGGTGGTGAAGAATACGGACAAGACGATGAAGATCACGTATACGCTGACGGAGGAAACAATGTAGGTCTTTCTGCCGCAGGGCATGAAGATAGAAAACTTATTTACGGCAGTTCTCAGAAATGGGGGCTGCTTTTTTCATGGGAGGAGGATTCTGGCATGAAGGAATTTTGGAACTTTATTCAGATGGTTTTTATGGCTGTAGGCGGATGGCTGGGCTGGTTTATGGGAGGCTGTGACGGACTTCTGTATGCCCTGATCGCTTTTGTGGTGATCGATTACCTGACCGGGGTGATGTGTGCTTTTGCGGACCATACGCTTTCCAGTGAGGTGGGATTCCGGGGGATCTGCAGGAAAGTGCTGATTTTTCTGCTGGTGGGAATGGCAAACATTCTGGATGTGGCTGTGATCGGGAACGGATCCGTGCTGAGGACAGCGGTGATCTTTTTCTATATTTCCAATGAGGGCGTGAGCCTGTTGGAGAATGCAGGGCATCTGGGGCTGCCGATCCCGCAGAAGATGAAGGATGTGCTGGAACAGCTGCATGACAAAAGTGAGGGAGACTCGGATGATGTATCAGAGGATGAGGAAGAAGGTGAATGATTATGGGATACAGTAATAGTTCTTTGGTGGCGTATACGTTGCTCAGTCCGAACCATTCCGGACTGAGAACGGAGCGGATTGACAGAATATCACCGCACTGTGTAGTAGGTCAGTGTACAGCAGAAGGTCTGGGGGACTGGTTTCATAAATCTTCTACCAAGGCTTCTTCGAATTATGGAATTGATAAGAATGGCCGGATCGGATTGTATGTGGAAGAGAAGAATCGCTCCTGGTGTACGTCCAGTAATGCGAATGATCAGAGGGCAGTGACGATTGAGTGTGCTTCTGACAAGGCGGAACCGTATGTTATGCATCAGGTGGTTTATGAGCGTCTGGTCGATCTGTGTGAGGATATCTGCAGAAGAAATGGAAAGAAAAAACTACTCTGGTTTGGTGATAAAAATAAGTCTCTGAATTATCAGCCGAAGGCGGATGAAATGCTCATTACCGTACACCGGTGGTTTGCGAATAAGAGCTGTCCTGGAGACTGGCTTTATGCGAGACTGGGAGATCTGGCTGCGAAGGTTACTTCAAGACTTAGCAGCGGAAATGTGGAAGTGATTCCATCAGGGATGCAGGCAGGGGAATTTCAGGGGCTGACAGAAGAACAGGTGCTTGCAAAGGTTGGCCCTCTGTTTACCGCAGATCAGAAAAAATCAGGGATTCTTGCTTCAGTGTCTATGGCTCAGTTTATTCTGGAGAGCGGTTATGGAAAGAGTGAGCTTGCATTGGGAGCCAATAACTGTTTTGGAATGAAGAAGTCACTTTCCGGTAATACCTGGAGTGGTTCGGTCTGGGATGGTGTAAGCATTTATAAAAAGAAGACACAGGAGCAGAAGGCAGATGGAAGCTATGTGACAGTCACAGCGGAATTCAGAAAATATGCGAATGTAGAGGATTCCATTGCGGATCACAGTGCTTATCTGCTCGGCGCTAAGAATGGAGAGAAGTTCCGATATGACGGGCTGAAAGGATGCTCAGATTATAAGAAAGCAGTGCAGATCATTAAGGACGGTGGTTATGCTACCAGTCTTACTTATGTGGAAAAGCTCAGCAGTATTATAGAGAAATGGAAACTGACGCAGTACGATGTGACCGGTGAGACTTCGGATGTGATCAAGTATTACAGAGTAAGGAAGAACTGGGGAGATGCGGCTTCACAGCTTGGTGCGTATTTCATATTTGATAATGCGAAGGCGATGGCTGACAAGCATCCGGGCTATAAAGTTTATGACTGGAATGGAAAGCAGATATATCCGGCAGTAATGTCGGGGGCGGCAGGCGGAATGAGCAGTACGGACTGTCCATTTACAGTGAAGGTTAGTGTTCCGGATCTGAATATCAGGAAAGGCGCGGGAACGGATACAGCGAAGACCGGGAAGTTTACCGGAGTTGGCGTGTTTACTATTGTAGAAGTGAAAAATGGTAAGGGTGCTGCGAAAGGATGGGGAAAACTGAAGTCCGGGGCTGGATGGATTAGTTTGGATTTTGCTTCCAGAGTATAACTGAATAACGAATCGTTATTGAACCTACGGGTATCTGATTAATTTCGGGTATCTGTAGGTTTTTTTTGTTTGAAGTTAAAATTTGATTATTTTTCTTTGCCTGTGACTTGGGAAGAAGTCTTCTCAGGAAGGATGGAATTGCCATGATGACAGTTGAAGAAATGAAGGCAGTAGATATTAGAACCGTAGATAGAGATACGCTTGTTGATATCAAGAATGTGAAAATAGACAGATCATTACCACTTGAAGAGAGAGTGAGAAGCTTTGTGGAGCAGATAAAGAATCCATACTGCTTCAGATGTGGTGATGCTGTTGTAAAAACTTCTTTTTTGGATACGGATGTGACTTTGGAAGATTGTGTGGAGAGTTATCTGAGAAATCTGTGATTCTGCCATATTTCAGATGTCATGGAAGTATCGGTGCTCAGTGTGTTAAGATGAACTTGGTCAAATCTATAGGCACTATGTGCTGAGAAGCCTTGCTTCTTGCTGAGCATTTCAGGAAGGAGATTTAAGGTTATGAGTAGTAAAATTTACAACGCTTGTATTTATGCAAGACTGTCACGTGATGATGGTGATAAGCTTGAAAGTGACAGTATCACTAATCAGAAAGCCCTGATCAGGGACTTTTTATCAAATCATCCGGAGATTCATGTGGTTTCAGAGAAAACCGATGACGGATATTCCGGTGTCAACTTTGACAGACCAGCATTCCAGGAGATGATGGATGAAATCCGTTCTGGAAAAGTGAACTGCGTGGTGGTCAAAGACCTTTCCCGTTTTGGAAGAAATTATATTGAGGCTGGTAACTACATTGAGAGGGTATTTCCTTTTATGGGAGTGCGTTTTATTGCAATCAATGACAGTTATGACAGCCTGGATAAGAACCAGTCAGATTCTCTTATTATTCCATTTAAGAATCTGATTAACGATGCCTACTGTAAGGATATTTCTGTAAAAATCAGATCTCAGCTAGAGATTAAAAGGAAAAAGGGACAGTTTATTGGCGCTTTTGCTGTGTATGGATATTTGAAGGATGAAGAGGATCACAATAAGTTGGTTGTCGATACTTTTGCATCTGAGGTAGTTAGAGCAATCTTTAAGTGGAAGCTTGAGGGAATGAGCCAGGGACGTATAGCGGATAAGCTGAATAGGCAGGGCGTTCTGTGTCCTATGGAATATAAGATTTCTCTTGGCATGAAGGTGCAGACGAATTTCAGAGTGCATAAGAAGGCTATGTGGTCACCGGTGTCGGTTACAAGAATTCTGACCAATGAAATTTATACCGGTGTTCTTATTCAGGGTAAGAGCGGTACACCAAACTATAAAGTGAAAAAGGTTATGCCTAAGGATGAAGAGGAATGGATTCGTGTGGAAGATTCACATCCGGCTATTGTTACAAAAGGAAATTTTGAAACAGTGCAGAGAATCATGCAGAAGGATATCCGCATTGCTCCTGCAGAGGAAATAGTCTATCCATTCTCCGGATATCTAAAATGTGCTGACTGTGGACAGAACATGGTTCGCAAGCATTATGTGGCAGGGAATAAGGAATATACTTATTTTATCTGTTCTACACGTAAGGCAAAAAAGGGCTGCAGCACACATAGCATTGATGAAGATACTTTGATGGCCAGTGTGCTGAATGCTATTAAAAATCATATAGATATGATTTTGGAGGCAGAGCAGCTGCTTGAACTGGTGAAGTCTTTGCCTGAGAATCAGCAGAATGTTTTTAACTATGATGCTCAGATCGTGAAGTTGAAAGAAGAGATTGAGCGTAACAAGACCTTCAAAATGAAACTGTATGAGAACCTGCAGGAAGGTATGATTGGACAGGATGAATATTTCCTGTTTAAGAAAAGCTATGCGATGAAAATACAGGAAGCGGAACAGGCTATTGCTGCCATTGAAGCGGAACGTGAGCAGATGGTAAATAATAACAGAGAGCAGCTGTCATGGATGGAAGTGTTTAAGCAGCACCAGAATATTACAGAAGTGACAAGAAATGTTATTGTGGATCTGATAGACCATATTGAGATTCTGGAAGGCAAGAGTATTCACGTAGTGTTCAGATATCACGATAACTGGGATAAGCTGATAGTAGCTGTTTCCAATATTCCTGACGGTATTAAATCACAGATGGCGGTGTAGGAGGTGCGACATGGCAAGAAAAAGCAGAAAGAATACTGGTGCCGTAATTGAAACGCCGGTACAGACAAGCAATTATTTTTCCACGGCAATATATGTCCGCTTATCTATTGAGAATAGCGGTAAGGATGATGATGGCGATTCCATTGCCAATCAGATTAGCTTTTGTAAAGCATATCTGACAGAGCATGCAGATCTGAAACTTTACGGAATCTATGAGGATAATGGTGAAAAAGGTACCAACTTTGACCGTCCTGAGTTCAAGAGAATGATGGATGATATCAGAAGCGGTAAAGTGAAATGTGTTCTTGTAAAAGACTTAAGCCGCTTTGGCAGAGATTATATTGAAACTGGTGAGTATCTGGAAAAGATTTTTCCATTTATGGGTATCAGATTTATTTCCATTACAGATGGATATGACAGTCTGACCTGTGATGATGCCGAAGGTGCACTGATGATACCACTCAAAAATATGATTAATGATGTGTATGCAAAGGATATTTCCAGAAAGATTATCACATCATTCAGGGCAAGACAGGAGAAGGGGGAGTTCCTTCCGGCATTTGCTCCTTATGGGTATGTGAAATCAAAGCAAGTGGCATACAGATATGAAGTGGATCAGGAAACTGCTCCATATGTAAGAATGATTTTTGAATGGAAGGCGGAGGGTGTTTCGCATAATGAAATCTGCAAGAGACTTAATGCTATGGGAGCGGTAACACCTGCCAGACGTAAGGTTGACCTTGGTATCTGGAGAGCAGAGAGATATAAAAATACGGTATGGTTTGGACGTACTATCATTGATATTTTGAAAAATCCTACCTACACCGGTTGTATTGTTTATGGCAGGATCCCTAAGTCACTGTACGAAGGAATCAAAATGCATCGCACACCGGAAGAGGAATGGAGATATGTACCTAATGCTCATGAGCCGATTATCAGTCAGGAATTATTTGACAAGGTTCAGAAGATGTTTGCTGACAGAGCAAAGAAGTTTCAGAAAAAAATGAATGAGAATGCTCCGCTTAGAGAACTTGTTACAAATCATTTTAAAGGAAAGATTTATTGTGGTGATTGCGGCAAGAGAATGAGATTTGTAAAGCCTACGGATAAAAGATATCCGATAGACCAGAATCATGCAGTTTATGTTTGTGGTGGTTATCTGGACAGTGGTTACAGCAGATGCTCCAGACATTCCATAAGATATCCGCTTGTGGCAGAAGCAGTATTGGCGGCAATTAAGGTTCAGTTAGAGTTTGCCTTGAAACAGGAGCAGCTTATCAGGCAGATGCGTGGATCTGAGAAAGAAAAGAATCTGATTGATAAATACGTTGGTCGGATAAATTATCTGTCACAGGAATTGAAAAAGCTTAATGGTAGGAGAGAGGCATTGTTTGAGAGTTTTGCAGAGGGTATTCTTGATGAAACGGAATACCAGTTTGCAAAAAAGAAATATGATGATGAAGCTGCTGGGATTGAAAAGAAACTTACTGATGAGAAGGCAAAGAAAGCACAACTCGACGATGTTTTGTCGTTGAGTAACGAATGGTTTACAGCAATTCATAAGGCAGAGAATATTACGGAGATTGATTCTGAGTTGGTGAAACACCTGGTCAGTTCCGTAAAGATATTTGAGGATAATCGTGTAGAGGTGGAACTGAACTTCAAAGACCAGAGATATATTTTCAATCTGATAATTGCTGAAATGGCAGGTGAAGAACATGAGTAAGTGGGTCATTGGTAAATATATTCGTCTGTCACAGGCTGATCAGGATCTGATGAAAAAAGAGAATAAATCTGAGAGTGAGAGTATATCTCATCAGAAGGCACTGATTCAGAATTTCATTAATGATAGTGTAGAACTTAAGGATTCAATGCAGTATGAGTTTTTTGATGATGGTTATTCTGGCACTAATTTTAAGAGGCCTTCCTTTGAGCGACTGCTGGAGAAAATAAAAAAAGGTGAGATTAACTGTGTTATTGTAAAGGACTTCTCACGATTTGGCAGAGATTATATCGAACTGGGTGATTATCTGGAAAGAATCTTTCCTTTTATGGGTGTGAGGTTTATTTCCATCAATGACCATTATGACAGTGCTGATTATAAAGGAACTACAGGCGGACTTGATGTGGTCATGAAGAATATTGTCTATGATTACTACAGCAAGGACTTGTCTGTGAAAGTTAAGACTGCAAAGTACCAGAAGATGAAGCAGGGAAAATATCTTGGTGGACATGTGCCTTATGGCCTGATGAAGGACTCGAAGGACAAGCATAAGCTGATTATTGATCCAGAGGCTGCAGCAGTTGTCAGAGAGATATTTGATATGGCTATTGCCAAGATGCGTCTGATTGATATGGCAAGGACACTGAATGAATGTGGTGTTGAAACTCCGGGGCAATATTACAGACGTAAGCATCCAGGTACAAAGAAGTTTATTAATTCTTCTGATAAAGCTTGCTGGACACATGCCAATCTCCGAACGATATTGAAGCAGGAAATGTATTATGGCGCTATTGTAGGTCATAAAAGGCAAGGAATTGGTGTTGGATGCAAGCATACTGCATCAGTACCGAAAGAAGAGCAGTTTATCGTGGAAGGTAGGCATGAGGGAATAATTACTAAAGAGGAGTTTTTGAAAGCACAGGAAATCTTTTGTGAGATTGGTGAAACGAAGAATGTTATTCCAAAGACATATCCTCTTTACAGGAAAGTTAAGTGCGGTATCTGTGGAAGGGCAATGAGTTATAAGACATATTTTCGTAATGGAGTTACATACAGATATTTTACCTGTCAACATGCAAAAGAGCAGCCAGGCGAAGATGGATGCTGCAAGCGGTATGTTATAGAAGATAGTCTGAATGAAATAGTATGGTCTGTGGTAAGGCAGCTGCTTGATATGACAGATGTCTTTAAGCAGAAACTGGACAAGCAGAATAATGTCAGCAGACAGGACAATCTGATTCTGGCTGAAAAACTTGCCAGGTTGCAGCAGGAAAAGGAAAAATGCGAATCAGACAGATTTGTAAATGTGGATCAGTTTATGGCGGGGCAGCTGGATAAGGAAGTGTACCAGAGAAGAAGAGCAGACCTTGGAAGGCTTGCGGAAAAGCTTGATGCTGATATTGCAGAAGTGGATCAGAAGCTTAAGACAGCAGAAACTGTGAAGGATGACAGCTTATCACAAGCTCTTGGTGTGATGAAGAAGTATTCCGGAGTGGATGAACTGACACAGGCAATGGTGCAGGAACTGATTGAGAAGGTTGTTGTTACGGATCCAGAGCATGTGGAGATTGTTTGGAAGTTTAGGGATGAAGTAAGAAAGTTCATAGGGATTTAAGACAGGAGTCAGTTGGATGATGAGTCTGATTGGCTTCTTTTTTGATTGAGAAGAGAGGAATTGTATGATACAATAAGTTATCTATTTTGTGAAACTTGATATTTGAGGATTTATTATGGTTAAGAACAATATTGAAGTTGATGTAAAAGTAAAATGTATAGAGAATGGAACAACCCAGGCACAGATTGCTGAGGATATTCAGACTACAAAGTCATATGTGAACCGTGTAATCAAGAAACCAAATGGTGTGGTGAATAATACTTTTGTGCAGATGATGGAGGCACTAGGGTATGATATAGAATTGACGTATGTGAAGAGAAAATAATTTGTACGAGGTGATAGTTATATGCTTGTTTTTCAAACAAGACCTGTTTTGTTAGATTATGGCATTGCAGAAAAGTTTATAAGTAAGCAATTACGAGAGTATACGAAAATTAAAAACGGCGAAATAAAAGATACAGAAGAAGCAATAGGCGTATTATCAGAGGTTATTAATGGAATTCAAGAGAAGCTTACCAATAGGATTTTGCAAGAGAATACCTACGATAGTTTACTGAAACTATTATGGATATTTGATGAGATTCATTCTAGTATAGAATAAATTAAATTTCTGCTATATATTTTTGAGATGATGTATGGTAAAATAGTGTTATCAAAGAAAGGATGATCGCTATGAGAAAAACATATCTTCCT
>OLNI01000869.1_pt1 | contig 21037 bp, 23 predicted proteins | sample 1672921 | NCBI WGS metagenome assembly OLNI01 (sample SAMEA3136737, study PRJEB25190) | human gut metagenome | biome: human gut; feature: human-associated habitat; material: faeces | place: Austria | collected 2013 | reverse complement strand
CTCTCACATCACCGGGAAACGATGACGACACCGGGGAAAACCATCAGCCCACACTGCGGAAAAACACTGCCGAACCTGTCGAACAAACATTGAAGCAAAACACGCGCATGTGGGAGCATCCGAAACGCACCCGCACCCGGCGGGGAGGCGTCGTGGCGAGCATGGTCGGCGGATATACGGCGATACTGCTCATCCGCCAGCCGAACGGCGTGGAGAACAGCATCCGGAGACAATGCTCGACCCTGAACGAGGCCGAAACATGGCTGGACGAGCAGATGGGAGAAGACGAATGAGCGGCCATGAGAAACCGGATGCGCCCGGACTGTGGAAGGCCGCACATGGCGGATACGGCGTGATGTTCCACGATGACGGCGAACCCGCCATGCTCCTGTTCGGCCCGGGCGCGAAGGTTCGTGCTTTGGATGCCATCGGCCCGTATACGAGGCTCCAGCCCGGAGTTCCGGTCGGCTCCGCGCCGGTCCCGAATCTTCCCGGACTGTGGATGGACCAGGACGGGAGCCTGTACTTCCTGTCCGGCGGACGACGGGTATGGAGAATCCGGGATGACCATGACTGGATGGCAGAAGAACTCGGAAACGACCCCTGGGAATTGTCCAAACATGGCCCGTACGCCCGGTATTCGCTCCAAGCCGTCGAAGAGGTCCCGTGGAAGCCGGCCTCCGACGATTCCACTCCGATCCATGGGGGGAGCCGCACCGTGCATCTCCCGGCCGTCCGATCGTTCGGCCGTCTGGAACGGGACAAGTGGCTGGCCGTGAAGAACCTTGAGGAGAGCGCCGAACTGGTCGAGGCGTGCAAACAATACCTGAAGGCCTGCGACCCGGACGATCCGAGCGGCATCGGCCGGGAGTTCGACGACCATGCGGACTGCCTCGCCTGCTACGGGGTGAACGTGGGCGGCGAACTCGGCGACGACCGGGACAAGGCCAGAAACGGCTGGATAAGCCATGTGCGCGACCAGCGCCGCCAGGCCATGCTCGGCGAACTCGCCGACGTGCTGCAGACGGTCGGCAACCTGATCACGGCGTTCGGCATCACGGATGAGGAGGTCGGACGGGCGATGGACGACTGTCTGGAACGAAACAGGCGGAAAGGACGGCTCTGATGGAAACGACAGGAATCTGGGATTCCCGCAACAACAGGCATGCGACGGTCGAACACGAGACGTTGAAACCATGCCCGTTCTGCGACGGCATGCCGCGAATCGACGATGATGAATTTTTTAGCCCGCAAACCCGGTATTTCAATGCCGGGTTAGGGCGCTCCCGATTATGCATATGGTAGTGGATGTACTACAATTATTCCTATGAGCACAAGCGATGAACGGTTTACACATGGTAGGACTTCGGTATATAATCTAAACTACCACATCATCTGGTGTACGAAATACCGTCGCAAGGTGCTCAAGAACGGAATCGACTCGGATTTGAAGGCCATCCTCCAAGAGATAGCCGACGAGCACGGCTACCGTATCCCCCACATGGAGGTCGGATTGGACGACCACATCCACCTGTTCGTGTCAGCCCCGCCGAAAATCAGCGTGAGCAGCATAGTCAAACAGCTGAAAGGCACGTCCAGCCTCAGACTGTTCGCCATGCATCCCGAACTGAAAAGCCAGTATTGGCGTCGGAAAGGCGAAAGGAGCCTATGGTCGCCCAGCTATTTCGTGGAAAGCATCGGCGCCACCAACGAACAAGCGGTGGCGAAATATATCGACGGTCAACGGGAGAAGGAGCGTGAACAGCAATGACCATGCGTAAAGCGGCCCAACGCATCCCGTTCAAACCGTCCAAGACACAAGCCTTATTGTTGGAGCGTTGCTTCGGTGACAGGCGTTTCGCCTACAATCAGCAGGTCGAAGCGTTCAACACGTATGACAAGGAGTCCAATCCGAAACCGTCGTATCCGAATGTGACGGATATGAAGAATGCGAACGGATGGTTGAGGGACAGTCCCATGCCATCGAACGCGTTGAGCAACGCCATCATGGATTTTCGCAAAGCCCAATCCGCCTACTTTCATAAGGCGCAGTATGGTAAAAACCGTCCACGTTTCGCTTCCAAAATTGACAACGTCCAATCGTTTCGGAACAGTATGCCCATACGGCGTTTGGACGGCAACCGGTATCCGTTGTCAAGGAAGCTTGGTTCTGTAAGAATCCGCAAACGTGACCGTTTGCGCTATCCGGTCGAATCATTGTCGAGCTGGACGGTGAAACGTGAGAACGGCAAATACTATCTGGTGCTCCTGTTCAACGTGGACATTCAACCGAAGAAGCCGGTCGAAGGCAAAATCGGCATAGATGCCGGGGTTAAGGATTTCATCACACTATCCACCGGTGAGAAAATCAACTATCCCAACCGTATGAAGGTTTTGGAGGAACGCGTCAAGCGTGAGCAACGCAAACTATCCCATAGAAGGAAAGGGTCAAACAATTACCTTAAGCAGAAGCAGAACGTAGCGAAAGCATATGCGAAACTCCGCCACTATCGTGAAGACTTCCAACATCAGACATCTCACAGGCTGATTGAAGAGAACCAATTCATCGGCATGGAAACCCTGATGGTGCGGAACATGACACGAAAAGCGAAGAAGAAGCTCGACGCGAACGGCAGGCCCATGCGTAACGGACAGTCGCGCAAACGCGCGATGAACCGTTCCATACTCCGCGACGGTTGGAGCGGTCTCGTGGACAAGCTCGCATACAAGGCCGAATGGTACGGGCGCACGCTCATCCGGGTGGACAGGTTCTACCCGAGTTCCAAACTCTGCCATGAATGCGGACGCAAGTACAAGGAGCTGCGGCTGTCGGAACGCGAATGGGTGTGCGAACATTGCGGGCGGAAGCACGACCGGGATGTGAACGCCGCGCTGAACATTCGGGACGAGGCGCTTCGCTTCAACCAAACCGGACAATGACCTCAAAAGAGGAACCGACCGACAATCGGGGATAGCCTGCCAGATATGGGAAGCCGCTGCACTCGGACCTAACGCCCGAATGCAAGCAAGCCCAGTTCGCAGGAATCCCATGGTTCCAACCACGGGAGTGTCAAGTGGACGATACGACGGAACGGTACACGGTGCGCTGCGACTGCGGCGGGAACATGCCGGGCCGGTACGTTCCGATCGACCCATCGTTCCAGACCCGCGTCACCTGCCTGCATTCGGCGGTCGAGAAATGGAACAGGAGAGGCTGATGGACTACACGGACAGCGGCTTCAGGGCCGGTTTCCGACGTGGATTGCGTGTCGCATGGGATGCGATGTGCTTCCGCCCGCTCCGGTTTGAACCGTGGCCGGCGCCGTCGATGCCGTCCCTGCGCGAACACTTGGAAGCGTACGGCGGCACCCGTATGAGCCCGGCCGATTTCGACCGGTGCGAGACGGACTGGTATCGGATGCTCGACGAACGGCAACACGCGTTCGACCGTTACCTGCTGGGCATGCGCTGCGCACGGTATGCGGTGTTCGGCATGTGGATTATCGCGTTCGCGATTGTCGGCCTGCTGGTCTGGACGGTGGTCTCTTGACCGGTTTTCTCGACCGCATCCTGAACGGTGATGGACCGCGACCGTTGGACGTGGACGCGGCGGCCGCCATGCTCAGCACCACGCCCGGACTATTGCGCGAGTTCGAACGCTCCTACCATGCGAACGTGCTCGACCGGAAGAATGCGCCCACGGGACCATTGGGTCCGGACGCGAAGACCGTTGTCGAATCCCGTTCCGGACATGATTTGTCGGACGAGGCGTTGGCGTTGGATGCGCGCATCGTGCGCGAACTGCTGGCGGATACAGGCGTCATCCGGTTCGACGGGGAACGTCTGACCACGATTCCGGCATTGGCTCCCGTCCCGGAAAAGTATGTGACGGAAGCGGACGTGGACGTATTGGAGCCGGGGGAGCGCCCCCAGTCGGCGGGCGAGCTCATCCACCGTCAGATCGATGCGGTGAACTATCCGCTCCTGCTCGACATGTGGCGGCGCGCCACGGATCCGAAACGTTCCGCGAGGCAACGGCATGAGGCGTACGGCATGTTCCGCACCTGCCTCGACCTGCTCGACCTGGATCCGGTCATGTACCGGATGCTCGACCTGAACCCGGCGGGCATGGGCCATTGGCTGCCCGCATTGGCGAAGGCGAACGAAGGCAAGACGTTCTTCCGCATCCCGAAGACTACCATCGCCAAAGCGCCGTTGACCCTGCTGCAATTGTCGCGCGTCGAATACGAATCCCTGACCGCCGCCACCTTGGATGTCGTGGACCGTTGGGCGCAGGCCGCGTTCCGCCTGAAACCGGACGAATCTTATTTCCTCAAGACCGGCACGTTCAGCAACAAGTATGATTTCCGCAACGCGCACGTCACCGAACCGCACGAGGTCATGCAGATCGGCGAATACCTGTTGTACCTCCAATCCCAGGCGGTCGAAATGGCCGGACCGTTGAGCCAACCTGCCACGTACGGGGTTTCCACGACGAACGAGATGGTGGTCCGCGAATACATCCCCGATCGGCTTGGACTGCCGACCATCTACATGGGCCTGCCGCTGCGATGCGAATACCGTTGCTTCATCGACTGCGACACGGATGAGCTGCTGGGCATCCACCCGTACTGGGATCCCAAGGTGATGAACCATCGTTTCCGCGACTGGCCGGATTCCGACAACCCGCACATGCGGCACGACGCGGTCACCTACAAGCTGCGAGAACCGTCGCTCATGCGCGAATACGAGGCCACGAAGGACCTGGTCGCCACGCACGTGGCCGGATTGCTGCCCGGTCTCGACCTGGCGGGCCAATGGTCGCTTGACATCATGCGCGACGGCGACGACTACTGGCTCATCGACATGGCGCCCGCCGAACGCAGCACCTTCTACGAACAGGCGGTGCCGAAAGGAAAGCGTCGGCCGATGATGGAGAACTGGATACCCGAACTGGGAGGAAAACATTGACCGGCTGGCTTATTGATATCATCCCGAAGAAGTGCCCGCCCGACGTGATGGATACGCCGGAACCGTACCGCGCCGCATGGGAACGGCATGTCGGCAAGGTGACTCCCGGCGACGGCGATCCGGAGGATTGGCGCGAACAGGCGGCGCGCCTGGAGGCCGCGGCACGTATCCTCCCGGACCCGCATGTGCGCGTGGCCGGCCGATCGTACGGGGGGCCGGATCCGATGACGCTCGCCCATTACGGCGTGGTAAGAATCAGGCCGTATATGGATCAGCTGACGTTGCCCGCCTCGAACGTCGACCGGTGGGATCTCATCCCCGCGTTGCGCCCGTTTCTGGGACGCGACGTGCAATCCGTCCCCTGCGACGGGGATGCGATCGATGCGGCGGCGCGGGGCATGCTCGACCGGCATCCCGGTGCGGGTGTGGTCGTCAAGTTCATGCTGCGTGAGAAGCGTCTGCCGCTCGCGTTCATCGACCCGGACGGCACGTTCGAACAGTCGGACGAGTATGGCGGGAAGCCGGAGCGTATCCCGTTCGCCGCATGGCGGTGGGCCGGCTATGACCTCGCCCTGTTCGAGGGCGAGCCGGACGCGGTGCTCGTCCAGCAGCGGGCGCGCATGCGCTACGAATACCGGATGCAGGTGATAGGCGGCCGGCCGGCGTGCGGGGCCGGCTGCGTCGAACGATATACGCCCGCCGACAACACGGGCGAACGGTACGATCCGCGCATGGAGGAGACCCGCAACAGCGGGCGCATCGAATCGCATCCCGACATCGCACGGTTGTATGAGGCGTTCGCACTCGAGGCGGCGCATGCGATACGCGGCGAAGTCGAAGGCCCATACGTGATGGACCTGTATCTGGATGATGCCGGGCAGCCGCATGTGATCGAGCTGAACCCGCAGTCGAACAGCGGCCTGTATGCGCTCGACATGGACGCGCTGCTGACGGCGATACGGGACGATCCGGAGCAGTTCATGCCCGACCCGTCGCGGGGCGGCATGCCCGGCTGCCTGGGCGTCAGGGAGGAGACCTGTATCTGACGGTCCCGCTCCGATGATATTCTATGTATACGGAAAAATCGTTTACAGGGGAGAAAACATGAGGTTGTTGAGCTATGCCATCAGCGGCCTGCGCCTATACGAAAACCATGAATGCAGGATGGACCTGTACGCCATCGATGCCGTGCGGGAACCCGGATACACCCACATGCTCGACGGCGCGGCCCGCAATATCAGCGTCAATACGGTCATCGGCATCGCCGGCATCAACGCATCGGGCAAAACCACCGCATTGAGGATCACCGAACTCGCCCTCGCCGTCGCCGGCGGCATGTCGCTGGGTTCGCTGAACCCCGACCTGTTCCCCTTGTACGACACCATGGACGACCGGATCGGGGTGCGCGCGCTGTTCGAACAGGACGGCCGCTTCCATCTCATCGACAGCCTGCTCGAGCGGACAGGCGAGGGTCGCACTCCGTTGAGGTTCATCCGCGAGACCCTGAGCATCCACCACGGCAAGCTCAGCAAGAAAATGCTTGCCTCCGCCATGAACGGCACGTTGGATTCGGAACGGTGGACCGTGCTCTCATCCCGCAACGTGGGCAGGCCCGGCGTCCGCGGCGAACTGTCCGCCGACGCGAAACGGTATCTGCCGCCCGACCGGAGTATTTGCGGGGCCTTCGTCAAGGACACCGACATCGCGACCGAACTGCTGCCGGTGTCCCCGACGCTCACCGTCAGCCCGGCCCGCCCCGTCGTGACGCTGTTCGATGCCAGCATCGAACGCCTCGACTACGACAAGGACGGAATCCATCTGAAATTCCGCAATGAGGGGAAGGAGCGGGAGGTCACCCCGAACTCGCTGGTCAACATGGTCTCATCCGGCACCCTGAGAGGCGGCGCACTGGTCGGCCGAGCATTGGAGACACTGCGCGCGGGCGGCTATCTGATTGTGGACGAACTGGAGAACAGCATCAACAAGCAGCTCGTATTCACCATCATGGACCTGTTCGCCTCCCCGGTCACGAACCCGCACGGGGCCACGCTCCTGTTCTCCACCCACTATCCGGAGCTGCTGGACCATTTCACCCGCAAGGATTCGATATGGTTCGCCGTCCGCGATGGAAAAGGCTTCGCCCTCCGGAATCTGGGCGCATACCTGGGCCGCACCGATTTGAAGAAGAGCGTCTCCTTCTTCGCCAACCGGGTGCCCGGCACCGCGCCCTCATACGCGGCCGTCCGCTCCCTCCAGGATTATGCGGAAAGGTACGTGCATGCTTAACGCGGAAGGCCAGTACGTGCTGTTCGTCTGCGAGGGCGTGGCCGAACAGTACATACTCACGACCCTCATCGAACGAGGGGAACTGACAATACCGGCCGATTTTATCGTGCCCAACCAACTGCGCGGAACATGGTACTTCACGCGCAAGGAATCAAAACAGATGCTCGACCGGTTCCTCAACATGTCATACGGCGAACATCCATTGCTCATCGTCCGAATAGTTGATTCGGACTCGGATGTACTGCGCGTACCCCGAGGGTACGAACATGCGGCCGAGGTCGTGAACCTGCGAACCCATCCCGAAATCGAAATGCTGGTCATCATCAACGAGGGCATGTACGGCAAATACCCGAACGGCTCCAAACGGGCGAAACCATCCGACTACTGCAAGCAGACCCTCGGATTGAAACAGGTGAAGAGCCGCGCATGGCTGGAACGATACTGGGCCGAGCCCGGCCGCCTCGAACACGCGCTCAAGGAGTATTCGAGACTGCACCGGTTCGGCAGGAACGAGAACCGAGGGCTTCTGGAACTGATCCGCTGAAAACGCATATCAGCCCCAAGGACAAAAGGAAGGCAGACGACATGACGGCATCATCCGCGAATGATGATTACACGTACCGCAATCAGGTGAACGCGGCCATCGACCAGCTGCGGCTCGCGCTCGAAACCAAGGATATGGGGGATCGGATCCGCCTGCTGAACGGCGCGTTGAACAACACGGGCAACGCGATCGGGCAGCTCGCCCAATTCAACGCGGACGGCACGCGGCGGCCCCCACGAGAATAGGAACCGCGCACCCGGGCTACCATGGGGATAATGCTTGATTCCATCCGCTACCGGCTGTACGCCGTCGAGTCCGAAACATCCGAACCGTCCGGCACGATGTCCCGCATCAGGCTCGAAGACCATGCCGGGAACATCACGTACGGGCTGGAACTGCGGGAACCGTTCGACCCGGACATCGTCGCCGACGAGGCGCGTTCGTTCGATCCCGGCAAGCCGATGGCGATGCCGCCAGTCTGGCTGCTCGTCCGCGGGGACGCGACGCCCGAACGTGGATTGCGATGCCTGACCCTGGCCGTCACCGTGCTGGATGGCGTGGATGCGGACGGGAACGTGCATGCGGGGGTTGAGGCCTCATATCCGTGCGGCCTTCCCGAGGATGCGCTGAACGGCGCCCGATTCGCGCTGTGGGTGCTGTGCGACCGGCTTGGAGCCCGGGACGAATGAACCGGACGGAGGGGAGACGACCTTGAACCATGGACTTGACGGGTGGTGGCCGTGGATGGCCGAACCGGTGCGCGAGGGCGTGGAAGACGGCATCCAGTGGCAGATCATGGCCAACGACGTGCTCTTCTCATGGCAAGGATACGCGCATATCCCGGACGGGCACGTGCGGCGACATCTGAACGCCGATGACATAGAACCGTTGGTCGACGTGTACGGCGGCGTCACCTACGGGCCCGACCGGCAGGGCCGGATCGGATTCGACACGCTGCAGGGCAATTCGAGCGTGATCGGCCTGGACGGCGAGAATCTAGACGCATTACGCCGCCAACTGTGCGAGAGAATTGGCTGGCCATGGGTGGAGTCCCACAAGTGGACGTGCGACGAGGTCGAGGAGGAGATGAAACGCATGGCCGCCTGCATCGCCGCCAACGACACGAAACCGTGAAAGGAGGGACACGAATGGGCAGGCCGTTGCTGTTCATCGATTTCGACGGGGTGATCAACCAGTTTCCCGACCCGAAGGTCATGCGCCGGCAGGGGACCACCGACTGGATGAGACCCGACGATCCGCGCCGCGCCGCGTACGCGCCGGACAACTGGTTCAGGCCGGACCGCAGGGAACGGCTTCTGGTCCATGATCTGGGCCGCCGGTTCACGATCCGCTGGAACGCGGAGCTCGTGGCCCGATTGGACGCCCTGGATGCGGACAAATGGTGGCTGTCCACCTGGCAGCCGGAGACAGCGCAATTGAACCGGGCGTTGGGCGTGGACTGGCCGACCGTCCAATGGTATGATCCCACGACCCGCGAGGGCATCTGGACCGGCAAACGCCGCACCATCCTCGACGCTTTGGCACAGAACCGGCCGATCGTGTGGCTGGACGATGAGGAGACCACCTACAATGCGGGGCTCGCCATCCAGGCCACACCGCACGAGGCTCCCGTGCTGGGCGTCGGCCCGGATTCCGCGATCGGGGTCGGCCGCCCCCAGATGGACCTCGTCGAGGATTTCATCCGCAACCCGCCCGCCGGATCCGTCGTGCGGTTCGAGACTGCCTGCGACGGGCACGAGGGTCATTGGGGATTCTGATTCCCCTGCGGGGCCGGAAAGTCCACATCCCGTCCGGCCGACACTGGCATAGCCGGCACGACTGCGAGGATGACCGGCATCCGGATTACGTGGGCCGCCATACGGTTCGCGACCGTTGCCATATCGCCGTATGCGAGGTGAACACCGGCATGATGGATGATGGTTGGGATGATCCCCGCCTGTACCGTCGCCGCGTCAAATGGGGATGCTGACTGGAAAGGAGATTCTTCTGCTCGATCTGTATTCGTTCCAGCGGTGGCCGGATGTCAGGGCCGCGTTCGACCGTTCCGGTTCGTACACTCCATCATGGAGCGCCGCGCGCGCGAAATCCATTGCCGAGGACGGGGATTCGGACTGGTGGGACGACATCAGCCCCGCCTATGAGTGGATGATGGGCGAAATGGAGCACAAGGGCATGCCGCGTCCGAACCCGGACGCGGCCCCGTTATGGGCGTGGGCACGCTGGGTCGATTCGAAAGGCAGGGCGCATACGCGCCCCGACCGACGGTATTCGGGTTTCCGTAACCAGTACGACGGGTTGGAGCTCCTGCATCTGCGGGTCGATGAGAATCGTGTATTGTGCACGGATTTCGACCAGTACCATTGTGTGATCAACCGGTGGCCGTGCGCCCCGCTGGATGCCGGCACATGGCCGCCGGACGAATACGACCGGTGGCTGGACGAGCATTGGGACGACCCGCCCGACGCGAAGGCCGTCCAGTACCGGCGGAACACGATCGTGGGTCCGAAACGGCTGCCTGACCGGTGGATACAGGCATGCCTGTGGACGATCACGCCGCATGATGTGGCCGATATCCGACCGGCATGCGGGAAACCGGATACCATTGGGAATCATGGATGATCTGAAGAGCAGGGCGGCCAGGTTCGCCGAATCATGGGCGGGACGAGGCGACGAGAAATCCGACACCCAACAGTACTGGCGTGACCTGTTGGACAAGGTGATGCTCATCCCGGACACGAGCGACAGGCAGGTGCTCTGGTTTGAACGGCGCACCGCATTGGACGGGTTCATCGACGCGCTCATGATCCAGGCCCGCGTGCTCGTCGAACAGAAGAGCCTCGGCGTGGATTTGGACAGGCCGGAGCCACGCCAGGGAACCATGGTCACCCCGGTGGAACAGGCGAAACGGTATTCCGACAGCCTGCCGCCATCGGAACGCCCGTCCGTGCTCATCACCTGCAATTTCGGAACATTCCGCCTCTACGATCTGGAAGCCGACCCGTTGGCCCGCACCCCGCAATCGGAGTTCACGCTTGCCGACCTGCCGGAGCACATCAACGAAATCGGCCGCCTGTTCGCCCACGAGCACTCCCGTGTCGTCCAACAGGAGAAACTGTCCGTCAAAGCCGGCCGACGGGTCGCCAGACTCCATGACTCCCTGGCGGAATGCTTCAAGAACCCGGATGATCCGGCGGAGCATGATGCGCTGGCGATGCTGACCGTACGCCTCGTGTTCTGCCTGTATGCGGAGGACGCGAACCTGTTTCGGCCAGACGCGCTCCGCGACTATGTGGCGGCATCCACGCCCGAACGTCTGGGCGAAGACCTGTTCGATTTGTTCGAAGTACTGGACACTCCGATCGAGAAGCGGCGTCGTTACCTGCCGGAATCGTTGAAGGCGTTCCCCTACGTGGACGGCGGCCTGTTCGCCGACCGGATCGACGTGCCCCCGTTGACCGGGGAGCTGCGTGATGCCCTGCTGGAAATCAGCGAAGGCTTCGACTGGAGCGGCATCAGCCCCGTCATCTTCGGTTCCCTCATGGAGGAAACCCTCAGCCATGACGAACGGCGCAAGGGAGGCATGCACTACACGTCCGTCAAGAACATCCACAGGCTCATCGACCCGTTGTTCCTCGACGGGCTGAAAACGGAACTCGAGGGGGCGGAGGCCAGGCCGGTCGCAGGCGGTTCCCGCACCAACGCGCTCAACAAGTTGCATGACAAAATCGCCGGCCTCCGGTTCCTCGACCCCGCCTGCGGGTCCGGCAACTTCCTGACCGAAACCTATCTGGAACTGCGTCGCATCGAGAACCGGATCCTCGCCGATTTGGACAAGGACGGGCAGCTCGCCCTCGATCTGGGCGACGACCTGAACCCGGTCAGGGTCAGCATCAGCCACTTCCACGGCATTGAAATCAACGGGTTCGCCTGCGCGGTCGCCCGCACCGCGTTATGGATCGCGGAACAGCAAACATTGGATGATACCGAATCGACCATCAGTGGCCTGCCCCGGCTCCCGTTCACCGATACGGCCCATATTCAACAAGGCAACGCCCTGCGCCTCGACTGGAACGAACTATTACCCGGCGACCACTGCGACTATGTGATGGGCAACCCGCCGTTCATCGGACACGTCACCAAGACCGCCGGTCAGACCGATGATCTGAAGACCGTGTGGGGCCGCCAGTATAACGGATATCTCGACTACGCGACCGGATGGTACCGGAAGGCCGCCTCCTACCTGTCTAAACCGGATGCGGCGTTCGCATTCGTCACCACCAATTCGATCACCCAGGGGCAGCCCGTGGAACCCCTGTTCAAACCGTTGCATGCGGACGGCTGGCATATCCGTTTCGCGCACCGCACGTTCGCATGGGACGCCCAGTCCACGGACAACGCGCACGTCCACGTCGTCATCATCGGCCTGGACAGGAAAGCGAAGCCCGCGCCCGTACTGTTCGAATACCCGGATATCAGCGGGGAACCGGTACAGGAAACGGCATTGAACATCAATGGGTATCTCATCGACGCCCCCGACCTGTACGTAGGCAAACGAAGCCAGAAGACGGGACCGGTCTCGCCTCTTCTCGATGTCACCGATTCCGGTTCCATGCCCCTGGACGGAGGCAACCTGCTGCTCGCCGACCGGGAGGAATATGCCAAGGCCATGGCCGATCCCATCGCCGCACGCTTCGTCCGGCCGTTCCGCATGGGACGCGAGCTCATCAACGGCACGGACCGCTGGTGCCTATGGCTCAGGGACGCGGAGCCCGGGGAACTGAGGAAATCCTCGTTCCTGAAGAAGCGTGTCGACGCATGCGCCGAATACCGTCGCAATGCTCCAATGAAGGGCGATGCCTACAAGCATCGTGCGACACCTTGGCTGTTCCGTGACGACCATCAGCCGTCCACGAACTATCTTGCGATCCCGAAGGTGTTCAGCGAGGATCGGGAATACATGACCTGCGACTGGTACACGCCGGACATCATCGCCGGCGACATGGTGTACACCAGTCCCGACCGGGATGGCCTCGCATTCGCCGTCATCGAATCACGCATGTTCATGACATGGCAGCAGACGATTGGAGGGCGACTGGAATCACGCTGCCGTTTCAGCAACACGGTGGTTTGGAACAACCTGCCCCTGCCCGCCCTCGACGATGAAACCCGCACCGCATTGATCGAGGCCGGCAGAAACGTGCTGGTGGCGCGAGCCAACCATCCCGGCCAGTCCCTGGCAGACCTGTACGATCCCGACTACATGCCGACCGACCTACGCGCCGCCCACCGGGAATTGGACAAGGTTGCGGACGTGGCGTTTGGCGCGAGGAAATGGTTGAAGGACGATGATGATGCGCGTCTGCAAGTGTTGTTTAAGTCATACACGCATATGACAGGTAGCAGTGAGGTGTGACAGTGGTAGACAAAAATCTAATCGTAGACACCATTAGTCAAATAGGTTCAGTCGCATTAGATGCGGCCCGAGATAATGCAATAGACAATGTCAATGAGGAAGTCAATCAGGCGTTAGCTTTCGAACGGAAACAGGAAAGGAAGCATGTTGCTCGTGTATTCGCTGAATTAGGTATTGACAGGCAGAAGGCAATCAATCTTCTCGTCTTTGAATGGGATACAGATAGAAGAGACGCTGAAGAGCTGATGTTGGAGGCTCATCGCATTTACTGGCCTTTGGAACGATTGAAACGCCATTTGAGAAACGAGGATTGGACCATGTCCGAAATCAGCGATTTTCTTCACGACTATGAAGTTGCGCGACAATTGAGAACCAATAGAAGGCTGTCTGATCTGACCGCTGCTGGTCTAGTCGATTGGCTCCAAAAGAATCAGGACTGATTGCATTGCAATGTGGCCTATCTGTCTTGTACGGGATCAAGGAAGACTGGCCACATTGTTCTATTCTTCTGGCTTGCTGAGGCCGACTCCCGTCTGTACGCCGAATTCGAATTGTTCCAGCTTGTCCGCGAATGTATCCAATTCGATTGCCGATACACGGCCGGTTATGCTTGCACCGTGGTTTGATACCCTGATGCCATAACGATTTCCTCCATCGTCCCAAACATCGAATCGCAGGTCTTCTATTCTCTCTAGTTTGTTCGCGGATGGTTCCTTAAGCACGCTGTCGATAAGCGTAAGCAGCGTATGTGCAGCATTCGGAGACAGATTCAAACGGTAATGCAGCAGACCATCATCAAACTCGATTTCGATTACGTTCGAATCGAGTCTCGTGCAGTTCAAGGAAATATCAGGCATATTCCCCAAGATATTGGCAAAGGCAGACCGGGTTCTTGGCGTGGACTTCTTTCGGAAGAAATACGGGCCAAGAACCCATGAATGTCAGTGCTTCTTCTTTTTGTTTCCGCCGTCGACCCAGTCGAAAGCGGTCTTGAATGCTTCTCGTGCGGTGTTGGTCTGATCGTAGTAGTCGCTGCCCATGTCGCTTTTCTTATAGTCGATGACGGTGTTGTTCACGTCTCCGCGACCGTCTGAGAAGGTGACTCGCCATCCTTTGCTGCCACCTAGGTAGAAGAGTTTCGCGCGACGATGGTTGTTATCGGCGTCGGTTGGCCACACCTGCGGGTACGTGTTGCCGGTCAATTCCAAATCGGGGTGGCCTTGGAGAGCCATGTTCGCGCCTTCCTCAGCCGACTGCGGGTCACAACCCTTGGACTCCAAATACTCGCCGAAGGAATAATCCATGTCATCCGTGTAGGTGAGTTCCGGATTGGTGAGATACACTTCGGCATCACCATCTTCGGCGGCTTCACTGGCAAGTTCGGACATTTGCTGCGGGTCGTTCCAAGCATCCTCGTTGCCATCCATGTAATCGTTGCCCCATGCGATATACCGGTCGCGATCCAATTCCGGCAGCTTCTCGAACTCCTCACGGCTGACGTACAGGCCGGATTCCACGCGATAGCCTTCATCATCGGGGCCGAACTTACGTTCCGAGTACTCCCTGTTGGCGATGTCGATAAGCTTCTGATCCAGTTCCTGCATTCGCTTCACACCGGTCTCATAGGTTTCAACCGGCGCGCCGCCGGTATTCGATTGCTGATTCTGTTCGAATCGTTCGAGTACGTCACCGGTCGGCATGCTGCTGGTTTTGCCTTCATCCGCATAAGTGCCGTCACGGTTTCGACGTTGCTGTTTTGCCTGTGCTGATTTTCTGGAGTCGACCATTGTTTCTCCTTGCTATTTTGGGTTGAATGTTTGATGTCGTAGGGAGGTTGTCTATTTACGTTTTCGAGCTGTCTGCCGTAACTCTTACCTTTTGTTGTTTGTCAGAACGTTGAAGAATGACCGCTGCCGTTCATCCAACCATGTGGGGGAATGGCCGGCGTCAATATCCGATTGCTTGATCAGATACGCCACTCGGTTTGGGGTTGAGCTTTTCGCGTCGCGAAACTCGTACACTGTGTTTCCTGTCGGAGTGTTCCTTCGGTGTATGCGCCATCCGTCGATTGATGCGTCATCCTGTTCGTCGAATCCTCCGGAGAAACCTACATAGGGGGAGTTGTCTTGGAGTGCGTCCATCCCTTCGGCCCACAGTTCACGATTCTCTTCGCTCATGGTCCCGTCGTAATAGGATGCGGGCGGAGACACGACGGATGTTTGCCGCTCATATTTTTCCAAGGCGTCAGCATTCGGGAACCCGGCTTTTTTGTGTTCGTCCTTGAACCGGCCGCTCTCGGGTTCCCTCAGTTGGCGTCTCGCCTGCGCTGATCTGACCGTATCTACCATTTCTGCTCTTTTCTGCTAATTGTGTATGTAGTCGAATCCATTCGAGGCCAGGGACTCTCGCTCCCTCGCTTTTTGCCATGCTTTCCATTTCCATGGCTGCCAAGGTCTACGGGGAGGCGTCCCGAATACCGGAGATACCGTCAGCCGGTTCAATCCGGTTCCGGATGCCTCCATCCGCGCGATCGGCGCATCGTATTCGCCACGTTTCTCATTGGAACGGGTTCGCCATGTCTCCAGATCGTCGGCGACCTTTTCCATCTTCGGGAGGTTGATATTTTTCGATATCGGCGTTTCCAATCTGATGGAGGTGGTGGGGGATTGGAATTGCGTGTGACGTTTCATGCCGTGTGTCTGGTCCGGCACGTCTTGCACGGTGAGCGTGGAGCCTGGTCTTCCGTTCACCGGAATGGTTCTGGAGCTCGCTTGTCTTGCTTTCGCTGGGGGTAGGGGTACTTCGGTGGTGGGGGGCAATGGCGGCCGGGGTTGCTGTTCGTATTTTCGTATGGATTCGTCGGTTGGCATACCGGATTGACGGTGCTCGTCTCGGAATCGTCCGGTGTTGGGGTCTCGCAGCTGTTGGCGGGCTTGGATTGATTTGTTGGCTGGCATGTTGTTTTTTTCGTTGGAAGGGGCTGTCGTGTTTTTTCTGGTTCCACGTTATCTATTGTTTTCTGGTTTTCTCCTGTTTCTTCGTTATCTCACCACCAAGATATCTGTTATACTGAGTATGTCCACATAAAGATAATGAAAGAGGAAACCAATGGCACTCACCATCGAAGAACAACACGAAACCAACGACCTCGACCACGACATCCTCGCCACCCGCGAAGTCACCTTCATCTGCGGGCACAAGCGCGTCTACGAGGACATCAGCGCCTGCCAGAAAAGCTGGATGGAACGCTGCCAACGGTGCCCCAACTGCCAGTACAAGCGCGACAAGGCATACGTCGAAAAGCTGTCTGCCGAAAATCAACTCACCAGAACTCCTCGAGATGTGGCTCAAAGAAACCCCTCCTACTAAGACCAGCAGGAAAGGACCCACCGGAACGTCGCCAATTCCAGGTCCTTCAGATCCGCGAAGGGTTTGCGCCGCCATACCAGCTCGGTCTTGTACGCGCCGTCGGCGCTTTCGGCCATGGCGTTGTCGTACGAGTCGCCGACGGTGCCGGTCGACGGCAGCATCCCATATTCCATGACCCTGGTGGCGTACACCGTGCCGGTGCACTGCGTGCCATGGTCGCTGTGGTGGATAAGACCATCCGCGCCGCCGCGGGACGCGGCCCATGAGACCGCCTGCTCCAACGCCCGCAACGGCAGCTCCTGCGTGTTCATGGCCATGGCGCACGCCCATCCCACGATCCGACGGGCGTACACGTCGGCGGCGAACGCCGTGTAGCCGAACGAGCCGTTGGCCATGCGCACGTGGGTGATGTCGGCCACGTGCAGGCGGTTCGGCGCACAAGCCTCGAACCTCCCGTCCACCGGATCCGGCCTGCCGCCCGTGCCCTTGGCGGGTTCCGTCGTCACCGGGGTTCCGCCGCGGCGCACGCCCCGGATGCCAAGCCCGCGCATGATGCTCATCACCCGGCCGCGGCCGACCCCGGCCGGATCCCAGCCCTGGGCGACCAGCTGCGCGTGCATCTTCCCGCAGCCGTACACGGCCATGAAGAAATCCGAGTGGATCTGGAGGATGTCGCGGGCCAGCGCCTCATGCCCCGCCCGCATGCGGCTGACGGGACGTGTTCTGAACATGCGGCAGCCGCGCGGCGTGAGAAACCCGCAGTCCAACGATTCGGAAAGGACCCCGCAGATCGGCCCGACCCTGAAACGGCTTCTGTGCTCGTCGACGTACGCGGCCATCAACGCCGTGCCGGGTCGAGCCTGCGACCATCACGGGTGACACTCACAATCGGCATGTACAGCAAGGAAGGCATGCCAGAGCGTTCTTACCATGCCGCTAGAGCATACAACCAGAAGTGGCGAGAAGAAGGAATCGGGGAGATTCGTCGGTAGTGCCCGAGTTTTTGCGCACTTTGGTCTTCGCCCGTCCCCGTGGCGATGATCAGTTCGCTGACTGTACGTTCTCACCGAGCCTTGACATGTCGAGGTAGCGTCGCGTCGACCACTCGCTGGAAGTTACGTAGCGGACTCTCGCGCAGATGAGCATCAACGCGCTGCGCCCGTCCGGGAAGCTGCCGACCACGCGCGTGCGCCGGCGGATCTCGCGGTTCAGCCGTTCGATCATGTTGTTCGTTCGGATGCGGCGGCGATGCTCGCGGGGGTAGTCGCCGAGCAGGTAGGTCGTGGTCTCGCCGATGCCCTCCCTGAGGCATTTGGCGGCCTCCCTCAGTTTCCGCGCCTCCATGTCCTTGGCGACGGATTCCGCCTTCTCCAGCGCCTTGTCCCTCGATTCCATGGAGAATATGGCCTTCAGCGCGTCGGCGGCCCAGTCCCTGTTTTTGGGGTTGACCTTGGCGAGGATGTTGCGTTCGAAGTGGACCATGCACCGCTGGTAGCGGGCGCCGGGCAGCAATTCGTTCACAGCCGCCACCAGTCCGGCGCACCGGTCGCCCGTCACCAGCCTCACGCCCTTGAGGCCGCGCGCGAGCATGCCTTTGATGAATTCGCGCCAGCTTTCCGAGTCCTCCTTCATGCCCTCGGCCACCGAAAGCACCTCGCGCCGCCCGTCCATACCGACGCCGACGGCCACCAGGATGCTCACGTTCTCCACGGACCCGCCCCAGCACCTTTTGTGCCACACGCCGTCCATGAACAGGTACGGGTAATCCTGTTCGAGGGGCCTGCCACGCCATTCGTCGATGTCGGCGTATACCTTCTTGAGCTTGTCGCTCAGGGTCTGCGAGGGCATGCGGTCGCCCCACAGCAGCTGGCTGACATCGTCGACCTGCCGGGTGGAGACGCCGGCCAAATACATGTCGATCAGCGCCTCCTCGACGCTCTCCTCGCGCCGACGGTATCGTTCGATCACCGCCGACTCGAACACCGCCCCTTTCAGTTTCGGCACCTTGAGACTCATCTTGCCGGCCTTGACGGTCAGGTCGCGCTCGTAGTGGCCGGCCCGGTAGGCCTTCCGCTCCCCGCTGCGCTCGTAGCGCGCGGCGCCGGTGATCTCGTCGGCCTCCGCGTCGAGCATCGCGTTCAGGGTCTCCTCGACGCTTTTGCGGACCATCCGGTCCAGGGTGGTCTCCAACATGGCCTGGTCGACCTGTAGAATCTGCTGTGACATGGCTTCGTGCCCTCGTTTCCAATCGCGGTTTGTTTTGTTTGGCGACAGAAAATCGTACACAGGACACGGGCCATGTCTCTATCTCAGACCCTCAACCAATTTGCGCAAAATCTCGGGCGTTATCGATTCGTCTTGTACAAACATATAAACGAACTAATGTAATTTTTGGACTTAAGAAAATTACATTAGTTCGCCAGTGGCCATATCCAGCTTCAGAACCGCCATATATCAAGCATTTCAAGACTAATGAAATTTCTGAGGTAACAAAAATTTACATTAGTTTGCTTCAGCACTCAACCAAGAAAACAGCCATCTACTCTTGAAGATGCCACTTAGCAGCCGAAGTAGCAGCCATCAGACTATTTAGGCAAGGAACCTCAATAAACACTGACTTTTCCGCGCCATAGCATCTTGTGTGAGCATGTCCAGTAGTTCACCTACTTTGGGTCTTGCAGCTTTTGCTGTCGTAGGATCATTGGTTTCTTTGAAACGTCATTCTATGTGGACAAATAATCCTCCGGTGCCGTATGGCATCGGGGGATTTTTTTATTTCAAACCTTGCATGATTTTTTTCATTTACATGTTATACTGAATATGTCCACATAGAATGAAAGAAACCACAATGAACACGTACAAGAACTTCGAAAAAAACGCCAACATCATACTCGCCATAACATGCGTCCTCTGCGCATGCTTCATGTGGAGAGTCACAGGGCTCGCAATGGTCATCACATCAATCGGATTCGCAACCTCAGGAACACTGATGATTACCCACTTCGTGACGCGTTGACATCCTCCCCCGCATGAATGCGGGGGATTCCCGAATCTCACGGTTCGGGTTTCTGTTCGCCACGACAAGACAAGAAGGGAGGGGACGCTAATGCGAGACCTTGGTTCCGGTTCTGCCGTCCTTGCAGACGCTGACCGCAAGCCCTGCGGCGAGGATGTTTTCGGCTGCGTTCAAATCCCTGTCATGGGTTGTTCCGCAGTCCGGGCACGTCCATGCCCTGACTTTGAGGCCGGGCATGCCCTTCGGCCCGGTCTTCGCCCCGCAGTGGGAGCAGGTTTGCGTGCTCGGATAATACCTGTCGATGGTTATGAGCTTTCGCCCGTACCATTCGGCCTTGTATTCGAGCATTCGACGGAACTCCGACCATCCGGCGTCCATGATGCTCCTGTTCAGCCCGTTTTTCGCGGACTGGCCGTTGGGGAGCCAATGGTTCGGATTGTCCGGGTCGGGTTTCGGCGCGCATCTTTTGGCCATGTTCTTCACGTTGAGGTCTTCGAGTACCACCGTTTGGTTCTCGCGGATTATCCTCGTGCTCAACTTGTGGAGGAAGTCACGGCGCATGTCCGTGATTCTGGCGTAGGTGCGGGCCACCTTGAGGGCGGCTTTCCGATGATTGTTGCTGCCCTTGGTCTTGCGGGACAGCTCCTGCTGTTCCCGTTCGAGCCGTTGGGCGAGTTTCCTGTAGTGGCGTGGGTTCGCTATGGTCTCGCCGTCGCTGGTGACGGCGTAGCTGTCCACGCCCAAGTCGATTCCGATGGCGTTGTTCTTCTTGGGGAGTCGCTTGATGTTCTCTTCGACGAGGATGCTGACGTGCCATCGTCCGGCGGCGTCCAAGCTTACGGTCACGGTGCTCGGCTCCGTCTTGCGGGGCAGTGTTCTGGACCATCGTATCGGCAATGGTCCGCGCATCTTGGCGAGCGTGAGTTCGTTGCGCTCGGCGTCCCATTTGAACGCGCTTCGAGTGTATTCGGCGCTTCCTCCGTGGGATTTGGCCTTGAATCTCGGATAGTCGCCGGTCTGCTTGAAGAAGTTGGAGAACGCCGTCTGCAAGTGCCTCAACGCCTGTTGCAACGGCACGCAGGACACTTCGTTCATATACGAGTATTCAGCCGTTTTCTTCCATCGGGTGAGCATGGCGCTGGTCTGGACGTAGGTGATGCTCCTGCGCTCCGCCGTCCATGCGGTGGAGCGGGCTTCCAACGCGAGATTGTAGACCTTTCGGCAGCAGCCGACCGTGCGCCTGAGCAGTTGCTCCTGCTCGGGCGTCGGGTAGAAGCGGAACCTGTACGCCCGCTTGCACGCCTGCCGTCTGACCATGTTTCACATTATATCATATCAATCTGTGAAAGGAGGACGGTTTGCCCCGATGTCTATTTAGAAGTGCAACACCCTTGTTGGTCCTGTAATTCTAACAGTT
>OLNI01000864.1_pt1 | contig 21114 bp, 19 predicted proteins | sample 1672921 | NCBI WGS metagenome assembly OLNI01 (sample SAMEA3136737, study PRJEB25190) | human gut metagenome | biome: human gut; feature: human-associated habitat; material: faeces | place: Austria | collected 2013 | reverse complement strand
GTTACGAGGTCTGCGAAGCAGGAAGCCCATTGGCTTTAGACAATGGGTAGTTCACGAGATAAAAAAGGTCATTTCAGGAAGAATTTGGAGTGCGGTAGCAGGCTCTTTGGTGAAAAATCTGGATGATTTACCAGATTTCGATTACAATTAGCAATTATTGCATATCAGCATTTACAACAAAGTGAATGCAAAGTTTAGAAAATAAATGACAGAAACTATAGAATATTAAAGAAGAAGAATTAATTTGCCAGAAAATACAAAAATCTTCTTCTTTTTTTTGTTTTAAAAAACAATGATTTCATATTTTTATAAAACTATAATATACATACAGTAAGACAAGGAATCAGAGACCTTGAAAAAAGATAATATGTTATGTAAGGAGGAAATGGCATGTCACAGAGAAATTTTGAAAAATTGAATGACAAAGGATCTCAACTTATTGCGGAAAGTAACAGGATTACTGACATTACAGATTCGAAATGGGGACACCCGGATGGAGCAGATTTCTGGTACATAGATCCGGCTTTAAATGTTGAGACGGCAACTTTGTACAACCCAGAAGTTTCGGATGAAGAGAAACTTAAGTTGGGAAAAAAGAGACAGCAGGCATATTATGATCAGTGGTGGAGTACAGAACATACCTGCGATATCGAAAAATACGAAGTGCCAGGGTGTGAAGAAGAGCCTGACACACCAGTGGAAGTGTGGGTAGTGAAACCTAAAAATATAAAACCACGTAAGAATCGTGTGCTTTACTATGTGGTTGGAGGAGCACTCGTTTCACTGAATCCTAATGCATATCCGATTGAGCGACTTTGTGAGGAACATAAATGCATTGGTATTGTTCCGATTTATCGACTTTCATGGGAGGCAAAGTATCCGGCTGCAATCAATGACCTACATGCAGCATATAAATGGATGAATGACAATGCGGATATGCTTGGTATTCATCCAAACAAAGTTGTATTGAGTGGATCAAGTACAGGCGGACACCTTGCATTGGCATTAGCATTCCGTTTGAAGAGATATGGATATAGTCCAAGAGGAATTGTAACGGTTAGTGCACAGACAGACGATAGAGAGAAAGATGGATCTTCTTTCTATAGTGGTGTATGGGATTCTGTTGAACAGCATGATGGATTATATCAATGGTTAGGTAGAAACTTTGATTCTAACAGGGTAGGACCAGAGGCACTTGCTAATCATGCAACAGTAGAGGATTGTATTGGATTCCCGCCAACATTTATGTATCAAAGTGAAATGGATCCGGATATTTTTGGAAATATTGAATTTTACACGAAGCTTTTGAAAGCACATTCATTTGCTGAATATCATGTGTTTGGAGGAGCTCATCATAACAATGGAGTATGGTCAGTCATTAAGAATTGTGGTGAACCAAATGATTACTCTATTCGTATTGCACAAATGTTTGATAGCAATATAGAAGACTGTTTTAAATATGATTTAAGAAGACCATGGGTTGTGGAAGATTATAAAGCTGCGTTTAAAGAAAAATTTGGTGAGTAATGGCATTTCATAAAAAATGAAAAGAGGTACAGGTATGAATGTAGAATTTTATGAATATGATGAGTTGGGTTATGCAGTAGATCCGGAAAGTGATACAAAAGAAATTACCGTAATTTTGGTTGGAAAACAAACGGTAAAAGCAAATCCAAGACCAGCAGTAATTTATGTAACGGGTGGAGCAATTAACGAATCTTATGAAAAACTTGAAGAATTAAAGAAATATTGTGCAGATAATAAAGTCGTATTTCTGTGCCCAAAGGCAACGGATGTGGAAGAATTGGCAAAAACATATCAGTATGCTGTTGGTAATTTTAAAAAATTGAATATTGTTCCAGAAGAAATTTCAGTAAAATCAGACGATGATCATACAAAGCAGGCAGAAGAGTTAGTTGATTATGTATTGGATGAGTATGATGCGGAGTTGGATACAGTCGAAAAATTTTCATTATAGGTAAATATTGTAACTTAATAATGTAAATATTTGTAACACATGTTTTTTCTCTTTCAAGATTAATTAAAAAGCCCTAATGCTGCAACATTAGGGCTTTTTGTGCAGTATAGAGAAGTGTACAAATTCTGAACATTCTGAATTTATGAAGAGTGAAAGATATAGAATGAAGTGATAACATTAAATTAGAAAGAAAAGTTATTGCAGTAACTTTTTTTGAAAATTAATTCCGAAGGAAAAAGTATCATGTGTTATGAATAGGGATTAAGAAACCAGGGAGGTAAAAAAATGGGACTTGAAAAATTTAGAATTCGTGATGATGTTAAATGGGCACATCCAGAACTGGAGCAGGCATATGCACTGATGGGAAATTCTGTTGGATATGCAGAAGTACTTTTAAATGATGATCTGTCATTTGAAGAACGACAGGAATTTGCAGCACATGCGGAAGATGGATTTAAAGATTACCTGCCAGATTATGATTGGAGCCGTGTAACAGAATATGAAGCAAAAGGTTGTATTGATGAACCAGATGCTCCAAAAGTAAAAGTTCTTGTTGCAAATCCAAGAGAAGGGAAATGGCGTTATAAGAGAAATAGTCCATGCATTCTTATAATTCCAGGCGGAGGACTTACAACATGTTTCCGCTTTACAGCTGCAATTGAAGATTGGGCAGATAAGTATGGAGTTCCGGTAGCAACCTTTAATTACCGCACACTTTGTATGGGCGCTCAGTATCCACAACCGATGAATGATTGTGAAGCTGCATATAATTTCCTTACAGAGCATGCAAAAGAACTGAATATTAGTGCTAATAAGATTATTATTCATGGTAATAGTTCTGGTGGACATTTGTCATTGGCTCTGTGTCACAGACTGAAAAAACGTGGAATCACACCACGCGGTTGTCTGGTATGGGTGCCGATTATTGATGATCGCCCGTTGCCACAATATCGCTCATTAAGTATAAATTCTGCATTTTGGGGTGGCTCTGATGCTGCACAATCTGCACGTCAATACTTAGGAAAAATGAACAATATGGTTGATGTTCCGGCAGAAGCATTCCCAGGACGCGCTACGGTAGAAGAATGTGTAGGATTACCACCAACATTCATTCATGCTATGGCTAATGATAATGGTGTGGATCAGGCTTATGATTATGCAAGTAAGCTTGCAGCTGCAGGTGTTTATGTTGAACTTCATAACTGGGGCGGAAGTCAGCATTGTTCATTGTCAACAGCAGCAAATGTATTGGATAAAGACGATCCAACAGCAGAGTACGCACAGCTGTTTAATGCAGTGAATGAAAAGGAATTCAAAGATATGTTTGAAAACGATTTAAGACGTCCATGGACAGTCGAAGAATTTAATGAAAAGAACTGATTGAAATAATCAGATGAAAAGGTGATTATTATGGTAGAATTTAAAGAATATGAAGGACTTGGATACTTTATTGACCCAGAGAGTGATACAAAACAGGTGTTTATTCCATCCCCGCCGACTATGGCAACTGTAAAAATTAATCCAAGACCTGGGATTATTTATGTGACAGGTGGAAAAGTAAAAGAAGGATATGAGCAGTTGGAAGCGTTAAAGGATTATGCAGAAAAAAATAAAGTTGGAATTTTCTGTCCGACTTCTTTGGAGGCAGAAGAGATCTCTAAGACCTATCAGCATATCCAGAAAAGCGGAAAAGTGCTGAACATTAAAAGAAATGAATTGACAGTCATGGGAGATGCAGAACATATGGATGCTGCACAGGAAGCTGTAGATTATATGGTTGATGAATGTGATGCAGATATTGATGATGCAGAAGAGCTCGCAATATAGATAGTTTTTAGAATCCTGTTTAATGAATGGGGCTGTTGCAAAAGTAGATAGATAATCTACTGGAGCAGCAGCCCCTTTGTTATACCTTAAACAGAAAAGGATCTGTACTTTTGTTATTCAAATGTAATAACTTGTTCGGGAGTATGAAAGCTTTCGGATTTTTATACAGAGAGCAAGGGTATCGCTCAATCCTCTGATTTGATGATTTTGCGACACCCTCTGATAATATGATAATAAGAAAGTATATGTTTAAAACGACTGTAATGTTTGGACAGATGACTTTGATACTCTTACTTTAATAATTCAGGCATTGGGTTAATTCCTGATGCCATGAAGATTCCGACAACGGTAGCAACAATTACACAGTATATGATGCAAGGAATAATGTTGGTCTTGATTAATTTACCTTCATTACCGCTGGTTCCAGTTGTAGCACATACAGATACGATATTGTTTACACATATCATATTTCCAATTGCACCACCACAGTTTTGAAGGGCTACAATCAATACCTGGGACATGCCTAGCAGAGAAGCTGTTTCAAATTGCAGGGAAGCAAATAAGGTGTTGGATACGGTACATGATCCTGACATAAAGGCGCCGAGTACACCGATAAATGGAGCGATAATAAAGTATGCACCATGAAAAATATTTGCTAGCGCATCTGCCATGACATATAACATACTACTGTTTGTATAATCAAAAGTATCAATTACTGTGGAAGCAACTTTTGCACCTATGTTAGCATTACTTGTGTAGCGATAAAGATTAACCATGGCAACACCGAAAAGTAATGCAATAGCAGCACCGGATATCTGACAAAAAGAATCTTTGATTGCTACCTTGGCTTCATGTTTACTCATTTTGTGAAGCAGAATGGTAATAAGAGCAATTAATGTAAATGGCATAATACCAGGATTCCATAAGAATTTAAAATCCCAGTTGATCGTGTCAAATCCAAGAATATGATCAATGTGCAGAATAAATGGTTCATCTGTGAGAATCGGTTTTATTTTGAAAAAGCCAACACGTGTTAAAACAAGGATAATACTGATGATTACGTATGGCATCCATGCTTTAACAGGCGACATACCTTTATCTTGTGGCTGGCTGACGGTTTGCGTTGAAAGCCAGCTTTGGTCGCCCCATTTTTCCACTCCATCAAAAGTCATAACTTCTTTTGGCATTAAAAATCCTTTTTTGGCAGCGAGGATTAAGATTGGCAATGCTGCAAGAAAAGCAACCATAGAAGTTAATTCTGGACCTACAAAAACTGCCATTGTAAGATAGAGAATTCCGACAACAACACCTGTAAGGATGCAGAATGGAAGTGCTTTTAATGCATCTTTAAAACTGTGGTTTTTTCCGAAGACTTTACAAAGGACACAAAGTCCGATAAAAATAATGAACAGACCACCAACCATATGTGGAATACAGGTCCATTTGGTCAGCATAGCGGTAAACTTATCCGGATCACCGCCAAGAGCTGTTACGGAAGAGGATACAACACTGGAAGCTGTCAGTGTTGGAACACCGACAGGCCCCGGGCAAACAGGTGTAGAGTTGTAAATTAAACATACAGCAGCTGCTGCCAACGGTGGGAATCCAAGTGAGATTAAGATTGGAGCAGAAAGTGCAGCAGGTGTTCCAAATCCGGCAGCGCCTTCGATAAATCCGGCAAATACATATCCTACAAGGATTGCTTGAATCCTGGCATCTTTTGTAATATTTGAAAAGATATTATTAATAGAAGCCATTGCGCCAGATTGTTTCAAAATATTCATAAGTAAGATTGCACCAAAAATAATTGCAAGTGTTTCAAAAGCACTCAGAAAACCCGCAAGAGTCTGAGCACCAATTTCGAGTATTCCCATTTTCCAGATAAATCCGGCAACAAAACAGGCAATAAGCCAAGATGCGGGCAAGGCCCGTTTTGCCGGCCAGTTAAAGCCGACCATTAGTATGACGGTCAAGAAAATAGGAATAGCAGCAATAAGTGCATACATAAAAAATCCCTCCTAAAATGCGAAATGTGCTTGTTTATAACAGTAGAAAATGGCATATTTCATGGTTTTAGAATAACAAAAAAAGTTGGGGATTTCATTTTACAAAGCCGTTGTCTGTTTTAAATATGAACAATAAAAAAAGTGTGTTGTTTTTTGTTGAAAATATTGAACTAATAAATTGTATGGGATGAAAAATTAGACAAAAACGCTAAAATGTACAAAAAATAATTAATGATTGAGGTTGATTGGTTAAATAATCTATAATAGAATATTGTTAGAGAGAAAAAACATACAATTTAAAGCTTATAAGAGAGTAAATATCTCAAAGGAGTGTAATGTATGGCTAATAATCAGATAATGAAAGAAGCGTTGGCGACCGCATTAAAGAAGTTATTGGAGAAACAACCATTATCTAAAATCTCTGTCAAGTATATTACAGATTATTGTAATATAAGCAGGAACACATTTTATTATCATTTTCAAGATAAATACGAATTAATTAACTGGGTTTTTTATACGGATATGCTTCAAAATGTAAATTCGTTTAATGATCCATCTAAACTGACAGATAGCTTTTTAAATGTATGTAAGTGTTTATATGCAAATCGAAAATTCTATCTTGCATGTTTTCAGTACGTGGGTCAGAATTCATTATATGAATATCTGAATGATCTTTATTATGAAATGTGGAAAATTAATATTGACATGCGCTATTCCGAATCCGGATTTAAATTAACAGAGTCAGAGTTGCAGCTCATGGCGAAAATGAAAGCGCATTCTTTCGTTGGAATTATTTCGGACTGGGTCAAGGATGGAATGCGAGATAATTATATGAGTTATTTTGAACAAGTACATGCAGTATTGGAATTTGAAGCTTCAGGTTATGCACATTTAATAGAAGAGCGAATGCTGGGAGAGCATATGGAAAAAGCGAATATGATTGGCAGAAAGAAGTGTTTGAAAGCATGTTAGAACGTTCAGAGTATATTTATTCAATTCCTGACGGGCTGACTGGAGAAAAAAATCAAGATAACATAGTTCCATTTATTAATTATAAGGAAGCAGCGCCCAAAAGATGCCTTGAGATGTTGTAAAAAAAAGAATCACTCGATGTGGAACCTATATTGGAAAAGAAATTGAAAATATCGGAATTCCGGTTGTACAGGTTACCAATCTGACGCGCATAGCTATTGACTCTGGTAGTGTGAGGATAGTAAAAGGTAATAATGTTTGTTATCCCTTTGGAAATCCGCAATTGCCCTTGGAACAGGAAAAAGAACAGCGCAGACGATTAGTCATGGAAACGTTAAATCAGTTACAGCAGGTCATCGAATAAGAAGGAATATAAGAAAATAAGAAAAGAATCTTTTATTGCAGAAAAAGAAAATCTGTAATGAGAGGTTCTTTTTTTACTAAAAAATGGTACATATATGATATTTGTAATAGAATTAGACACAATACTTTTCTGTAAATTGAGAATGAAAAAAAAGAAAGATAAAATATATACAACAGTAGAGTTTGGCTAAGTATCACTGCATGGAAGAATGCAGCGTCTCAATGTGAGAAAGGAGAAAATGCCATGAGTAAAAGGTTACAAATTGATTACATTCGTGTCAAAAAGGTTCAATTTGGAAAGAAAACAGAACTGTCAGAAGGTGTACTGACAGTCAACAAAGAAGAGCTTATAAATCAGGCAAAAAGTGAATTGTTCGGAAGCCTGGATATTAAGCTGGCTGTACCAGGAGAAAGCTGCAGAATCCTGGGAATTCATGACGTAATGCAGCCGCGTTGTAAAGCAGATGCACCAGAAACATCTTATCCTGGAATCTGGGGAAAACTTGCACCTATGGGAGAAGGCCGTACCGTTGCATTAAAAGGAGTGGTTGTATCGGATATTTATTATGCAAAATGCAACATCAAATATTATTTGGATATGGGAGGAGAATGTGCAAAATACTCTAACTTTTCCAGACATTACCATATTATTTTAGATGCGACTCCGGCAGAAGGTGTCAGTGATGCAAGTTATGCAGAGGCTTTAAAATATGCATCGTTAAGCATTAACGTTTATCTGGCAAAACTGGCAATTGCTATGAAACCGGATGAATCAGAGGTTTATGAACTGGGACCGGCAGGTCTTGGAGCGGATGGTAAACCACTTCCGAAGGTAGCATATCTGGTTACGCATATGGCTTCTCATGATACTTGGAATTTCCTTGTATATGGACAGAGCGCGTTAGGATTTCTCCCAACAATTCTTCAACCAACAGAAGTGCTCGATGGAGCTATGGTATGGAGATATTGGGAGCCGAACTATTATCTTCAAAATGAAGTCTATATCAAAGAATTGATGAAACGTCATGGAAAAGACATTGAGTTCGTCGGTTTTGTTATGGACAACAATGTTATGAAAATTGATGGAAAAGATGCAATGAGTATGATGGCAGCTACCTTGTGTAAAGAAACTTTAAAAGCAGATTGCGTTATTGTAAATAAATCAGGTATGGGACATTGCCAGCTGGACAGTGCACTTGCATTTAACTGGGCAGAAAAAATGGGAATGACATGTGTTATGAATTTGTCTGCTGTATCTAATGATAAACCTGGTGATATGCTTGTCATATCAGATCCAAAGATTGATGCCGTTATAAACAGTGGACGAAATTACGACCTTCATCATCCGAGAGTAGAACGGGTGATTGGAGAAGGAGCCAATGTGCCTAGTTTGATGGGAATAGATGTGAGAGGGCCGTTTACACATACTACGAATTTTGCTTATCAGGGAATTTGGTCACAACTGGGTGACTGTTATGTAACTACAGATTCAGATTTGCCGGAAGTACCGGAAAAGGAGGCGTAGATCATGACAGAAAAAATCAGAGTCGTACATTATATCAATCAGTTTTATGGTGGATATGGCGGAGAAGACACTGCTAGTATGGGGATTGTTATAAAAGAAGAACCGGTAGGACCAGGACTTGCTCTTGCCAAAAATCTAGGAGAAAATTATGAAATTGTAGCTACATTTATTTGTGGAGATAATTATATAGCAGAGAATACAGACGAAGTGTGTAGACAGTTGATAGACACTGTGAAAAAATATAAAGGACAGCTTTTTGTGGCAGGGCCTGGATTTAATGCAGGAAGATATGGAATCGGTTGTGGTGCTGCGACTTCTGCGGTGACAAGAACATTGAAAATCCCAGCAGTTACTGCATTGTATGCGGAAAATCCTGGTACAGATCTCTACAAGGATCAGTGCTATATTCTTCAGACAGAAAACAATGCTGCAAAGATGCGACAGGTTGTAAAACAGGTTGCAGTTTTTGCTAAACGCCTTGTAGAAGGTGATTTTATTGGAGATGGTAAGAAGGAAGGATATCATGGATCAGGTCCGGAAATTGAAATCGACTATACAATTCCGGCACCAAAGCGAGCGTTAGCTATGTTGCTTAAAAAGTATCATCACGAGAACTTCTATACAGAAGTCATCATGCCGAACCATGAAGATATACCACTTCCGGTTCTGGATAAGCCATTAGATGAGATAAAAATAGCAGTAGTCACTGACGGAGGGCTTGTGCCAAAGGGAAATCCGGATAACCAGGTTCCGACAAATTCAAAATATTATAAGATATATGACACTCATGGAGTGGATGCACTGAATGCAAAAGATTATGAGGTCAGTCATCAGGGATACAATAATGCATTTGTACTGGCTGATCCGAACCGTCTTGTTCCGGTGGATGCACTTATGAAGTTGAAGAAAGAAGGTAAAATCGGAGAGGTATATCAGAAGTTTTATTCTACAGCAGGAGTTATGACTCCGATGGAAATGGGAAAGAAATTTGGAGAAGGAATTGCAAAAGACATGAAAGAAAATGGAGTGGATGCTGCAATTCTGACATCTACTTGAGGTACCAGCTCTCGCTGCGGTGCAGTGATGACAAAAGAAATTGAAAGAGCTGGAATCCCAATTATCCATGTAACAAATCTTACCAAAATTTCTGAGGGAATCGGTGCTCATCGAATTTTACGAGGAAATAGTGTGCTTCATGTATTTGGTAATCCGTCACTTCCACATGAGCAAGAAGTTGAATATAGAAAAGAAATGGTGGAAGAAGCATTGGAAATGCTAACAGAAAAGCCGGAAGAAGGACAACATGCTTTAATTTGTGAATAAAGGGGAGTCGGATATGTTACAGCAATATGGTGGAATTCAAGCATATGTGTTGCGGATTAGAAGGGATTTGCACAAGATTCCAGAAATAGGGCTGGAACTTCCTGAGACAGAAAAATTTATAAAAAAGGAATTAGATGCGTTGAACATACCATATGTCTGTTCAGAAAGAGGCAGTGGAATTATGGCAACCATAGAGGGTGCATATCACGGAAAAACAATTGCGTTTCGCACAGACATGGATGCTTTGCAGTTGGAAGAGGAATTAGATATTGATTATAAATCTCTATATCCGGGATATATGCATGCCTGTGGGCATGATGCGCATATGGCAATTATGCTTGGGACAGCAAGAATGCTCCTTACGTGGAAAGATTCTATGCATGGAGTGGTAAGATTAATTTTTCAGCCTGGTGAAGAAACAGCCAGAGGAGCAGAAATTGCTATTGAGGATGGATATGTTGAAAATGTCGACGCGATTTTTGGACTGCATATAGGTACTTTATTTGGAAAAGAAATTCCTTGTGGAAAGTTTATCATATCTTCAGGCTGTTGTATGGCCTCCTATGATCATTTTATTATTAAAATAAAGGGAGAATCTTGTCATGGATCAAATCCGGAAAAGGGGATTGACCCGGTTCAGATAGCTTCGCATCTTGTATTAGCACTACAGGCTATTCAGACAAGAGAACTTATGGGAACAATTGCCAGTGTGATTTCAATTGGTAAGATTATAGGTGGCAATCAGTATAATGTTATACCGGATTCAGTGATACTGGAAGGAACAACTCGTGCGGTGGATGAAAGTGTACGGCAATATTTGGCAAAAAGAATTGAAGAGATTGCAAATATGACAGCTATGACTTTTGGCGGTGAATGCGAATTCCAAATTATATGGGGAGCACCACCGGTCGTAAATGACAGATATATGGCAGATTTGGCAGCAGATGCCATAGAAGGGACTCTCGGAATTCAATATGTGGAGCGGCATATGGAGTCACCATGTATGGCAGGTGAAGATTTTGCAAATTATTTAAATATAGTTCCGGGGGCTTTTTTATATCTGAGTTCTTCTAATACAGAAAAAGGAACAGACTATCCACATCATTCTTCACGCTTCAATGTAGATGAAGATGTATTGTGGGAAGGAGTTGCTGGATTTAATTCAATAGCAAAACAGATACTTCAAAATTAGAAAAGAGGAAATATATAGTGGAATTATATACAGAAAAAGAAGTGTATCGTCCATTTTGGGAAAAGGACAGTGCATTATTAGAAACAGAGCTAGGATGTAGTTGGCATAAATGTGCATTTTGTGATTTTACAAAGGATGATTTTTATATATTTCCTCTTGAAGAAATAGAGAAAAAAGCAAAAATGCTCGTACCATATGCAAAAGCAAAAAGACGTATTTTTTTGCTGGGAGAAAATCCATTTGTAATGGATACGGGGAAAATATTGGCAATTACTGGATATGTAGAGCGTTATATGCCATGGATTCATGAAATCAGTATGTATGCAAGGGTTGATGATGTTTTAAGAAAGGATGAGAGAGAGCTTCTTGTACTACGAAAAAAAGGAATTTGTCATTTGCATATTGGAATAGAGTCTGGAAATGCAAAAGTGTTGAAACAAATGAATAAAGGTGTAACACCAGAACAGGGTATAGAAGCTTGCGAACGATTACAAAGGGCAGGAATTACATATTCAGTTACGGTAATTCCGGGACTTGGTGGTAAAAAAATGTCAGAAGAACATGCGGAAGATACTGCAAAATTTTTGAATGTCATACAACCTGAAAGAATATGGATGATTGGATTAAAAATCTGGAACGATACAGAGTTGTATAAGCAATATAATCAAGGTCTGTTTGTACCTTTAGATTTACGAAGTCGTATGATGGAAGCGAAAAAAATACTGGAGAATCTGAAAATGTCAGACTGCATATTTGCGGATACAACTGTATTGAATAAATATACAGTCATAGGTAAACTGCCGTATGATAAAGAAAAAATGATAAACTGGATGAATGAATTAGCAAAAGGAACCGAAAACTAACTCGGAAGCTGACTGGCAAGAAAGTAAGTTCCGTAGCTGTGTGATTTTCATATTTTTTGTTTCATTATATGGGATGGCAAAATATAAAAAGAATATAGAAGGGATTGTTTCAAGAAATACTTTGAAGAATTGGATTGCGGGGGCTCATTCAGGAGTTTTGCATATCCGATAAAAGGTAGTAAAGATTTTGGGAACAGAAAAGCTATAAAGGCAGCACCACAATGAAGGTGCTGCCTTTTCCTGTATTGCTTTCCACGGTGACTGTACCGCGATGCAGTTCTATGATTTTCTTTACAAGTGCAAGTCCCAGACCATTGCCTTCCGACTGGTGTGAAGTATCGCCTTGATAGAACTTGGTAAAGATTAGATCAGAGGTTGCCTGATCCATGCCGGGGCCGTGATCCTGAACTTTGACGATGCAGGTTCCATCTTTTGTGTGAAGAGAGACAGATAATTTTCCAAACTCTGGGGAAAACTTAATTCCATTGTCCAGAAGATTAATCCATACCTGTTTTAGCAGTGATTCATCAGCGAGGATGTCCAACTCTTCCAGATTAAGATCCAGCTTCAGATGTTTTTGGGACCACTTATATTCCAATAACAGAATTGCTTCCCGGATCTGTTCGCTTAAGGAAAATGTTGTCTGTCCGGAAAGGGAAGAGAGACTTTCAATTCTGGAAAGGTCAAGTATGGTCGTGGAAAGTTCTGATAAGCGCCTGGACTCTTCTATAATAATGTCCAGATATTCTTCGCGTTGATCTTTTGTGAGTTGGTCGGATTTTAATAATTTCGCGAATCCAAGAACGGAGACAATCGGGGTCTTGAATTCGTGAGAGAAGTTGTTGATAAAATCTGAGCGTAACATTTCTGTACAGGACAATTCTTCGGTCATGTGATTAAAGCAATCAGATACTTCTCGGAATTCTGCTGGGTGTTCCAAGTGGATTTTAACATCATAATTTCCTGTGGATACTTGATGAATAGCCTCGACCAATGTATGGAGAGGTTTGAGCGGCAGGTGGCTGATCAGAAGTGTGATCAAGGTGCCGATGATAATACTGATAATCCCGGTCTGGATCAGAAGCGGAATCTGTGAGGACGGTGGTCCGGCATTGATGAAGCCATGATGGATGAGCAGGATCATAACTCCGTTTCCGAGAAATGTGGATAATAACAGTAGGACAAAGATTAAACCGGTTGTAAGAAGGTTCATTTTTGTTCGAAAATTTAGTTTTAATTTGCCTGCATTTGTATGTGTAAAGTATTTCATCATTATTTAAATCTCCATATATTTCATTTACATGAGTGCCTCTTGCACCTGTGCTTTATATCCAAGCCCCCGAATTGTTGTGATGGAAAAATCATGACAATTCTGGAACCGGTTCCGGAGACGGTTGATGTGTACGCTGACAGTCGCATCGCCGGAATCAGAATCTGGGCCCCAGATATCGTCCATAAGCTGCATGCGGGTGAATATCTGGTTTGGGTAAGAAAGCAGCTTATATAATAGAAGGAACTCTTTCTGAGGAAGCAGCTGGGTATCCTTATCTGTAGTGACGGTCAGAGCATCATAATTTAGTATAGTATGTCCAATGCGAAGCTGGTGTTCCGCAGTGATTTTTGCCCGTCGCAGAAGCGCTTTGATTCTAAGAAGAAGGACATCCTCATCAGCCGGTTTCGTCATATAATCGTCAGCGCCGGCAAGAAATCCTGTTTTAATGTCATCCGGAAGCTGCTTTGCAGTATGCATCAAGATAGGGATATCATTTTTACAATCGCGCAGAAGCTTTGTGAATGTAAACCCGTCTGTTCCGGGGAGCATAATATCAAGAATGATGAGTGCAATATTGTTTGTCTCCATAATATGTAGTGCCTCATTGGCTGTTTCCGTGCAGATTGGAGTGTACCCGGCGGCCAGAAGAATTGTTTTTAAATAGCGTCGTATATTTTTGTCATCATCAATAATCAAAATTTGTAGCATAGAAAAGCCTCCAATTCAACTGATATAAATTTTTCAGTGATGTTATCCCCTCTTTCATTCTATGAGAGAGTTTAGCACAAAAATTCATTTAAAAATCTATTTTCACAAACTTTTCACTTTTGGACATGCAAAAGTTTAATTTGAGTTTAGATTCATTTTCTTTAATAAGACTTGGAAGAAAATGTAGGAGGTTTGTGATGATTTCAGTAAAACATTTAACAAAATGTTACGGTGAATTTACCGCAGTAGACGATTTGTCCTTTGAGATTGATGAGGGTCATGTCTATGGTTTTCTGGGACCTAATGGTGCCGGAAAGTCTACAACTATGAATATCATTACCGGCTGTCTGTCAGCGACATCCGGTCAGGTCACGATTGATGGTCATGATATTTTTGAAGAGCCGAAAGAAGCCAAGAGAGCAATCGGCTATTTGCCGGAGATTCCACCGCTTTATACGAATGAGACACCAGAGGAATATCTTAAGTTTGTTGCAGAAGCGAAAGGATTAAAAGGAAAAGAAATGGATTGTCAGATCGAGGGTGTCATTTCCCAAACGAGAATCCAGAATGTGAGAAAACGTCTGATTTCCAAGTTGTCGAAGGGGTACAGACAGAGAGTTGGGATTGCCCAGGCACTTCTTGGAAATCCGAAAGTTATTATTTTAGATGAGCCTACCGTAGGATTGGATCCGATTCAGATGATTGAGATCCGTGATCTGATCAAGCAGTTGGGAAAAAATCATACAGTTATTTTAAGTTCCCATATTTTATCAGAGGTGCAGGCAATCTGTGAAAAAGTGTTGATTATTTCTGGTGGGAAATTAATTGCATTTGATGAACCGGAACATTTAGAGAAGTCGCTGGCAGGTTCTAACGAAATCTTGTTTACAACAGAGGCAACGCGGGAAGAAGTAGAGGAAGTGAAGTCTTTACTTGGTGAAATTACAGAGGTGTCTTACCGTGAGACGCAAGACGGCCTTTTAAGTGTGACAATGAAGACAGATTCTGATGATATCCGTGGAATCAGCCGTAAGCTTTCTATGGAATTTGCAAAGAGAGAAAAAGCGCTTTACGAGCTGACCTCCAAGAAAGCAAATTTGGAAGATATCTTCCTGGAGCTGACAGAAGCTGCTGACCCGGCAGATGTTCCTGAAAAAGATAGTGAACAGGTGAAAGTAGATCTTCAGAATATGGAAATCAGTGGTCTGGAAGAAATTGGTGGTCTTGAGAAAGACGAGACTGACGAGGAAGAATACAGGAATAAAAAGAAACAGGAAGAGGAGGAGAAAACAGAGTGAAAGCAGTATTGAAACATGAGTTGTCCGGTTATTTTCATTCATTGACGGCATATGTATTTGGAACATTTCTTCTTGTATTCGTAGGAATCGGATCTATGCTCTACAATATCCAGCAGGCAGTTGCGAACTTTGAATATGTGCTTGGATTTATCAGCCTTATATTTGTCGGATTAGTGCCGATCCTGACTATGAGAGTTCTGGCAGAAGAGCGAAAACAGAGAACAGACCAACTTCTTTATTCGCTGCCGATTACAACGACAGATATTATCCTTGGAAAATATCTTGCGCTTTTAGTTGTATTCTTAATTCCACTAGTAATTGTTGCTTTTTATCCACTAATCTTTGCAAAGTTTGGAGATGTCTATCTTTTGACAGCGTATGGAAGCTTGATTGCATTTTTTATTATGGGTGCAGCACTTATTGCGATAGGAATGTTTATTTCTTCGTTGACAGAGAATCTTGGAATGGCAGCAGGTATCTGTGTGGCAGTTGTATTGTTCAATTATTACAGTGTCAGTTTGGCAGATTACATTTCCAACAGTGTGATAGGTTCCATTATCGCACTTGTTGTATTGATTTTGATTGTCGGCCTGATTATTAAGATCTTGACGAAAAATGATGCGGTTGCGGCAGGTGTTGGCGCAGTTTTATTGATTGCAGTTGCTGTGATTTATTTTGCAAAGAAAAGTGTGTTCGAAGGACTGCTTCCGAATATTATGAAGACGTTGTCCTTGTTTGAACGGTTTTATACATTTGTAAATGGAGTGTTTGATATGACAGCTATTGTATTTTATCTGTCTGTCATTGTATTCTTCTTGTTCCTCTGTGTTCAGTCACTTGAGAAAAGGAGGTACAACTAATGAAGAACAAAACAGCTTTAAAAGGCGGTACTTATTCTATTGTATTGACAACAATTGTGCTTGCAATTCTGGTCGTGGTAAATATATTTGCCCAGGCGCTGCCGTCTTCTGCAACCCAGTATGATATCAGTTCCACGAAACTTTATTCTATCACAAGCAACACAAAAGTTGTTGTAAATGCGTTGAAAGAAGATGTGACGATTTACTGGGTCGTACAGAATGGTAAAGAAGACGATGTCATTGAAAAGCTTTTGGACAAATATGATACATTATCTGATCATATTAAAATAAAAAAGAAGAATCCGGATATTTATCCGACATTTACCCAGAAATATACAAGTGATGAGGTTGCCAACAACAGTCTGATTGTAGAGTGTGGGGATCGCAATCGTTATATCGCATATAGTGACATCTACGTAACCAGTAAAAACGCGTATTCAGGCTACAGCGGAACGACTTCATTTGACGGAGAAGGAGCAATCACTTCTGCGATTGATTATGTAGTGAACAGCGAACAGCCAAAGATGTATATATTGAATGGACACGGCGAAGCAGAACTTTCCACAACATTTAGTAATCAGCTTACAAAAGAAAATATTGAGACTGAGGAATTTTCGCTTCTGACAACCAATGAAGTTCCGGATGATGCAGATTTTGTGTTAATAAATGCGCCGTCCAGTGATATTTCTGAGGAAGAAAAAAATATGCTGGAGGATTATTTTAACAACGGAGGTAAGCTGCTTGTTATGGCAGGACCGGTGGAGAGTGGAGACCTTCCGAACCTTTATAGCCTTTTATCGGATTATGGTGTGAAATCTGATAACGGAGTTGTTGTTGATACAGACCATGATCACTATGCTTTCCAGGCACCGTATATCCTGATGCCGACCATTGAGAGCAGCGACATTACAGATCCGCTTCTGGATGAGAGTTATTATGCAATCGTACCGATCGCAAGAGGACTGGAGGTTGGAAATACGGATAAAGATGTAAATGTAACATCGCTTCTCACAACATCAGACGAGGCATATTCAAAGACGGCAGGATACAATCTGACAACTTATGATAAAGAAGACGGGGATACAGATGGACCATTTGCGTTAGGAGTAGATATTACACAGGATGAAAATGATGGACAGATGATCTGGTATGCATCTTCTTATCTGGTCGATGATACTTACAACAGTTATTCTTCCGGAGCAAACCTGGATCTGGTCATGAATTCTATATCCTCACTGGTAGGGCAGCGTGACGCAGTTTCAATCAGAAGCAAATCCTTACAGTACAATTACCTGACGATCAGTGATTCTACTTCATCAATTCTGAAGCTTGTCATGATTGGAGTATTCCCGATTGTTTATCTGGCTGTTGGTATTGCGATTGTTGTGAAGAGGAGACGGGCAAATGAAGCGAACTAAAAAATTATATATCCTGCTTGGAGTTTTAGTGGTGATATGTATTGCCACATTTGCTCTGAGCAAGACAGAAGAAAAGAAAGAAAATATTAAAAACAGTGACAAAACGGTTTTGGAAGTGGACAGTGATTCTGTGAATAAAATTTCCTGGAAGAGCAGTTTGGGAAGCCTTGCCTTTGAAAAAAAGGATGGTACATGGACTTACACCGATGATGCAAACTTCCCGGTAGATCAGGATAAGATTGCTGAGAGGCTGAAGTTATTCAAAGAATTTGGAGTGGCATTTGAGATTGAAGATGTGGACGATTATGGACAGTACGGTCTGGATGATCCAGAATGTACAATCACATTGGAGACGGACGATGAGACTTATGAAATCTCACTGGGTGATTATAGTACCATGGATTCTCAGCGTTATGTTTCAATCGGAGATGGAAATGTGTACCTTGTGAAAAATGATCCGATGGACAGTTTTAATGTGACGATTGACGCACTTGTGAAAAATGATGAGATTCCAAACTTTAATCAGGTGGAGAAGATTTCAGAAATTAAAGTTTCCGGGTCTACTTCTTTGGATGCAAAATACAAAGAAAATGATGGTCTTTCTGACAATGAAGACGACATTTATTTTGTGAACAAAGATAAAGAAGAACAGCCGCTGGATACGAATCTTGTGAAGACCTATCTGAACAATGTAAATGCGCTGAATCTTGGAACGTATGTGACTTATAATGCAACAGATGAAGAACTTGTAAAATATGGACTTGATGAACCACAGTATAATCTGGAGGTAAAATATACACCGAAGTCCGAGGATTCTTCTGAGGATTCCGGCGACAGTAAAGATTCAGAAGCAGGCAGCAGTGAGAAAACATTTATACTTCATGTCAGTGCAAAACAGGACGACAAAGCCTATGTCAGAATCGGAGATTCCAAGATTATCTACGAGATTACAGAAGACGAATATAAGAATGTGACAGATGGTTCTTATGATTCGCTGAGACATAAATCAGTTGTAACAGCGGATCTTTCCGATGTGGACAGTGTAAAAGTGACGCTGGAAGATAAAGATTACACCATTGATCTGTCTGAGAAGAAGGGCGACGTTGTCAGTACTTATGATGGAGAAGAAATTGAAGGAACAGACTTTACAGATGCACTTAAAGCGCTGAAAGCAAGTGACTTTACAAGTGAAGAACCTTCTGAGAAAGAAGAAATCAGCTTTACGTTACATTATAAAGATGACAAATATCCGGAAAAAGAAGTTAAAATATATCGATATGATGGAACGAATTGTCTTGTGACAATTGACGGAAAATCCATATCACTAGTAAAACGAGATCTGGTCGTAGATTTGACGGAAGCAGTGAATGCAATTGTGTTGAAGTAAATGTCGTATCCCTTGAATCTGCGCGTAGAACATAAATGTACAGGACCCTGGTGGAAGTAATCTTGCCAGGGTCCTGTACATTTATGTAATCCCGCCGGAAGTTTGACTTGAATTGTACTCGTATGTTAGAAGTGTATGTTAAAATTCTGTGATAAGAAATGTTTTGCCCTAGACAAGAAAAAATATATGTGCTATTCTAGTCCCTATTGAAAAAGGAGACGGTCATTTGGATATTTATCAGATATTAGTTACACATAACAGAGAATGGACGGCAAGAGAGTTCCTGTTTTTTGTTATTGTGTTTATAGTCGTAGCATTTTGCCTGCGGCAGTTGGTAAAAAGAGACAAAATGAAAGGCTTTCAGGCGTATGCATGTCTCGCAGCTCTTACATTTCTTGCGATTGTATATGCATCGACAGTATTTACAAGAAATCCACAGACAGATTATCATTATAACCTTGATTTATTCTGGTCCTGGAGGGCAGTATTTCGTGGCAGCAGAGAGATGTTGAAAGAAGATATTTTAAATATTGTGTTGTTACTTCCGCTTGGTGGATTACTTCCATTTGTCTTTGACAAAAAGATCCGCTGGTGGCAGGGATTGTTATGTGGAATAGTGGTTTCGCTCGGAATCGAGATATTGCAACTTGTTCTGAAAAGAGGGCTGTTTGAGTTCGATGATATTATGAATAACAGTATAGGCTGCATGCTGGGGTGCATGTTTGGAAATCTAGTGGCTTATCTGTTAGCGGGAAAACCAATATGGCATAGAGACAGATAGAAAAGAGTTTGAGAGGTTCATGAAAAAAGTTTTATTTGCAATTAATACATTAAATAATGGCGGGGCGGAAAAGGTGCTGATTACATTGTTGCGGTATCTGGATCCAAAAAAGTATGAGATACATCTGCTGGTCGTGTTTGGAGAAGGGATTTACTTTGAACAGATTCCTCAATATGTGAGAGTGACGCATATTTTCCCATGTAAAAGTAAAGAAGCAACAAAAGAAATACGAGAGCATGCAGCTAAGCTATATGAACAATATGTAAAAGAATCTTACGATGTTATGGCTGCGTTCCTGGAAGGACCGTCCACGAAGATTCTATCTTACTGCAATGATCCAATGTGTCGGAAATATGCGTGGATGCATACGAACTTAAAAAAACGTCACCGCACAGCGGTATTTTACAAAAGCTTTGAAGAAGAAAAATATGCATACAGTCAGTACGATAAGATTGTATTCGTGTCAGAGGCAATTCGCGTCGCATTTGGAGAAATGTTCGGTATAGAATTAGTTCAAAATGCAGCGGTCTGTTATAATCCTTTAGAAGCAAAGACAATCCGCAGAATGGCAGAAGCCTATAAAGTGGCACATGACAAATTTACAATTTGTGCAGTGGGACGAGTGATTCCGGAAAAAGGATTTCTTCGTCTGACCAGTATCTGTGAGCATATGGTAGAAGATGGCAGAGACTTTACTCTTAATATAGTAGGAGATGGAAAAGAATATGACCGTCTAAAAGAAATGGTCGAGTCTCATCATTTGGAAAAATGGGAGCATTTGATTGGATTTCAAGAGAACCCATATCCATATATAAAAAATGCAGACTTATTTGTCTGTTCTTCCTTGAATGAAGGATATAACCTTGCAATCAGTGAGGCGGTTATACTTGGTGTGCCGGTTATATCTACAGATTGTAGCGGAATCAAGGAAAATCTCGGTAACGGAAAATGGGGATATATTGTAGAAAATAGAAAAGAAACATTGTATCATGCAATTTCCAGATGCTTTGATGAACCAGGATTCTTAGAAGAATTAAAGAAAAAATCTGAGGCAGGTAGTATACAGGATACGTATGAAGGAAGATTAAAGAAGATCGAGAGTATAATAGAGGGTGTAGTAAACTGATAAAAATGCTATGTCCCGATTAACGGGCAAAGGTGCCCTTTTTTTGATCACCTCTTCTGATTTGTGAAAAAAAGAGGTTTTAGATTCAGATGGGAAAATAAATTGTATAAATTGTGCAAATAAAATAAATAATAAAAACAATATTGACAATTCTGGGCAGGCATGATATATTATACAAGCTGTCGCGTGAGACAAGACTGGAAAGTGCTTAAGA
>OLNI01000848.1_pt1 | contig 21453 bp, 21 predicted proteins | sample 1672921 | NCBI WGS metagenome assembly OLNI01 (sample SAMEA3136737, study PRJEB25190) | human gut metagenome | biome: human gut; feature: human-associated habitat; material: faeces | place: Austria | collected 2013 | reverse complement strand
GAAGTGTGGTAACACATGGAGCTGACTGTTACTAATCGGGTGAGGGCTTGACCAAGAAACGCAGGTTAAGAATTGATTCAAAAAGTTTGATTGACCATCAACAAGCATGTATGTAGTTTTGAATGTGCAATTGTGAAAAGTGGCTTGAACAGCCACTTTTTTTGTGCTTAAATTCAACAAACTGTCCCCTGAAAAAATATTAAAATTGCCCCTTGTAAAATAACCAAATTAGCAGTACTATAACACACGTGTTATTACATTCGCACATTAAACTGATCACACACTAAAGTAATAACAAAAGACGAGAGGGGAATTATTATGAACACACAGAACAACACAGTAGTCAAACTTGCAGAAACTGCGTTATTAGCAGCTTTATGCTATGTAACCTTCACATTCCTGCAGATCAAGATCCCGGTGCCGGGCGGAGATGCAACATCCATTCATATCGGAAATGCATTCTGTGTACTTGCAGCACTGCTTCTGGGTGGCGTATACGGCGGACTTGCCGGAGCTATCGGAATGGGAATCGCGGACATCATGGATCCTGTTTATATCACAGGAGCACCGAAAACCTTTGTATTGAAATTCTGTATCGGCCTGATCGTAGGTCTTGTAGCACACAAGGTTGCAAAGATCAATGAGAGCACAGATAAGAAATATGTTTTCAAATGGAGTGTGATCGCATCTATCGCAGGACTTGCATTCAACGTAATTGCTGATCCTATCGTAGGCTACTTCTACAAACAGTATATTCTGGGACAGCCACAGGAGCTTGCACAGGCATTAGCAAAAATGAGCGCAGCAGCTACCTTTATCAATGCAGTAGTATCCGTGATCCTGGTAGCAATCATTTACAACGCGGTACGCCCGGTACTGATCAAGAGCCATCTGCTCACAGTTACCAACAATAAAAATCAGGTTGCGTAAAACGACATAATACAGACATACTAATAGAAATAATAAAAAACAAGAAACAGTAAAAAACAGTGAAATGGGAGCTAATATCCATTTCGCTGTTTTTTTTGCTGGAATAAAATAAACCGGTGGAGATCCGCTTTGCTATAACCGGATAATAACAACATAGACATAATTATAGGAATAATTATCCGGCGAAACAGCTTATAATTGGTGAAACCATGTCGTTCCAGGATCACATGCACAGGGTCTTTCGTATTGATCAGATCTTTGTAGATAAAAGAAAGTCTGTATTCATTCTGATATTCCAGAAATGTACCCCCCATCTTTTTCTTGAAAAAACGGCAGAAATATCCGGTCTGGAGATAAGCTACACCTGCGATCTCATCCAGGGAAATGGGATACCGGTAATTCTCAGAAATATAATTCAGAACAAGATTCAGCCTGTCCAGATCTTTTTTCTGCTGACTTAGATCACTTTGAAATATTTTTACACCGAAATTGTGATACAGCTGGAACAAAAGCTCAAAGATCAGGCTGTTAAATCGCAGGATAAATCCGTCAGGTCGGATATCATCAATGATCTGCAGCTGTTCCAGAGTGGTTTTCAGCATATCCAGTTTGGTCTTTTTTACCGGATCTTTCGTTTGATAAAGAATCTCAACAGCCCGGTGCCAGTGGGAAGGAATGTAGCTTCCGTTATCTGTTGACGTATAAAATTTAACATTTGTAATGCCAGAGTAATCTATGATCTCATAGGAAATTTCTTTTTTATCCATATAAACCTCCTCAAAAAGAGAATATCGACCTATATATTGGAGCTTTTCTGACCTAATCCATACAAGAGCATTATGATAGTAAATACTATAAAACAAAGCTCCATGGCCATGGAAAAGCGAAAGAAAAAACAGGGAGAGGTAAAAAAATATGAATAAAAAGAGCAAATTGACCTTTGGAAAAATATTTGAGCGTTTTTCCTATGGATGTGGTGATTTTGGCTGCAATATTATCTACACGGCGATGTTTGCATTTCTTCTGTTTTACTATACAGACTATGCAAATGTAAGTGCAATGGCAGTTGGAACTATTATGATGATCTCCAGGATCTTTGACGGTGTCAGTGATATCCATGGATCTTACGTATGTGTATCCCCTTTGCAGTGTCCGGAGTTCTTCTGTTTTCTGTTCCTGCATCCTGGGCTTCCACGCCGAAGCTTGTATATGTGTTCATTACATGTAACCTTGTTTCCACAGTGATCTACACAGCTATCAATGTGCCATATTCCGCATTGAACGCGCTGATGACGCAGGATCCGTATGAGAGATCTGTTTTAAGTATTTTCCGCAACCTTCTGGCAACAGCGGGGACCCTGACTATTAATACCTTCACACTTCCACTTGTAGAATACTTCGGAAACAATGCAGCAGCATGGACAAAAACATTTGTAGTATTCGGATTTGTAGCGATCGCGGCATTTTTATGTACCTTCTTTGGAACAAAAGAGCGTGTACGGGCAGCAGAAAATGAAGGCGAAGTACAGACAGAAGATGTACCATTTGTAACAGGAATCAAAGCACTTTTCAAAAACAAATACTGGATCATGATGACAGGAATGCTTGCTCTGTTCTTCCTGATGTATTCTGTCAACGGAGGAGCAACCGTATACTATGCAAAGGATATCCTCGGTGATAAAAATCTGGTAAGTACTATCAACGGAATCTTTAACATCGTACAGATCTGCGGCATGTTTTTCATTGCCATGCTGGTAAAAAAATTCGGAAAAAGAAATGTATTTGCACTTGGTCTGGTTCTGGATATTATCGGAATGCTGGTACTTAATTTCTCGGGAGGTTCCATGGCGATCATCGTGGTTTCCAGCGTGATCCGCGGAATCGGTAACGCCTGCGGCGGCGCTATCATGTGGGCTATGGTTTCCGATACTATTGATTATGGTGAGTGGAAAACAGGCTGCCGTACAGAAGGAGGGCAGAGCGTGCTTAACGGTGTGGAAGGAAGCCAGCAGGAAAGTCTTTCACCGGAAGAGAAAAAAGAGATATATGAGACACTGGTAAAAGCACAGCTGGAACTCTGGGAAAAGGGAAGCGGATATTTTTACTGGAGCTATAAGCTTCTTACAGATACCGTAAACACTCCGGGCTGGATCGGATGGGACAGCTGGGATCTGGGAAGATGTTATGACTTTGGCTGGTTTCCGGCTGATAAAGGAGGAAAATAAAATGATCGTAAATCCGATACTTCCGGATTTTAATCCTGACCCCTGCATCTGCAGAAAAGGCGACGATTACTATATGGCAGTTTCTACTTTTGAGTGGTTCCCGGGAATCCCGGTCTACCATTCCAGAGATCTGAAAAACTGGGAACTGTACACTCACGTACTCACAGACGATGAAAAAGTAGATCTCAGGAAACTTCCCAGTGCAAAGGGAATCTGGGCGCCCTGTCTCACCTACTGCGAGGAAGAGGACATGTTTTATGTTGTCTATGGAGTGATGAATTCCATGAATGCAAGATATTTTGACGTGGACAATTTCCTGATCTGTGCAAAAGATATCCGCGGACCGTGGAGTGAGCCTGTTTACCTTCATTCCTCCGGCTTTGATGCGTCCCTTTTCCACGATACAAACGGAAAAAAATATGTGGTATCCCTGGAGTGGGAGACAAGAAAAGGCTATGTGCGTCTTCGTGGACAGGAATCCAGAACCTCTCTCAACAAGGTAAGTATCCTGGCCAGAAAGCTCACAAGCGTCTATGCGCGGATCACCACAAAGATGGAATTCACACCGGAAGTACATCAGCACAGCGCAGGTCTGATCCTGTATTACGACAACATGAATTACATCAATCTCCGTAAATATTACAGTGAAACCCTGGGACAGAGTGCGCTGTCCATCATCCATCTGGAAAACGGAGAAAAAACAGAGTTTCTGAATACCAGAATTCCGGTAGAAGATAAACCGGTTTATCTGAGACTTTATATAGAGGGAAGAAAATCCTGGTTCGAGTGGAGCTATGACGGAGAAACTTATGAAAAGATCGGACGTATCTTTGACACCACAAGATTTTCTGATGAATACTGCAAGTACGGAGAATTTACAGGAACAATGGTTGGGATCACCTGTGCAGACCGCGTTCTCCACAAAAAATGTGCAGACTTTGACTTCTTTGAATATATTGCAGATGAGAGGCACATGGTGGAGTAAAAAGATACAAAAAAAACGGCGATTTATCGTTATTAAGACTATTGAAAAAGGAAGAGCTTTGTAGTAATGTATTAGCTACAACGCTTACGAAAAGGAAGACTGTTTCGGGTGGCAGTCTTCTTTTTGGGGAAAATTTTGGATGAAGGAAAACGAAAAACAAGGGGGAAGGATTTATGGAGAAGACTCCTTTTTTCCGGAAGTTTGTAGGAGATAAAAGATTTTATCTGATGGTCCTATCTATTGCGGTACCGATCATGGTTCAGAACGGGATCACGAATTTTGTCAGTCTTCTGGACAATATTATGATCGGTCGTATCGGTACAGAACAGATGTCCGGAGCGGCAATCGTCAATCAGCTGATCTTTGTATATAATCTATGTATTTTCGGCGGGGTGTCCGGAGCAGGAATTTTTACAGCACAGTATTTTGGACAGAAGGATCATGAGGGTGTCCGCCAGACACTTCGTTATAAACTGTGGATGGCAGTGATACTGACAGTGATCACTATTGTACTGTTTCTGACAGCAGGGGATTCACTGATCAGCATGTATTTAAAAGGCGACGGAACCGCACAGGAGATCCGGGATACTCTTATTTATGGAAAACAGTATTTATGGATCATGCTTCTGGGACTTCCGCCATTTATGATGGTACAGGTTTATGCAAGTACCTTACGTGAATGTGGTGAGACTGTACTTCCCATGAAGGCAGGGATCGTGGCAGTGCTGATCAATCTGATATTTAATTATCTTCTGATCTATGGCAAATTCGGATTCCCGGAAATGGGAGTAAGGGGTGCTGCTGTTGCCACAGTGCTTTCCAGATATGTGGAAGCCTGCATTGTCCTGAGCTGGACACATAAGCATACAGAAAAGAATATTTTTGCACAGGGGCTGTATTCAACATTAAAGGTTCCGGCGAATCTGACAAAGAAGATCCTTATTAAGGGAACCCCTCTGCTTCTGAATGAGACATTATGGGCAGCCGGAATGGCCATGCTGACACAATGCTATTCAGTCCGTGGACTGAACGTGGTTGCGGGATTAAATATTTCCAATACCATCAACAATGTATTCAATATCGTATTTATCGCACTTGGAGATTCGGTAGCCATTGTTGTAGGACAGCTTCTGGGAGCAGGTAAGATGAAGGAAGCCAGAGATACGGACAACAAGATGATCGCATTCTCTGTGTTCTGCTGTACCTGCGTGGCAGCCGTGATGTTTGTGATGGCACCGTTATTTCCACAGCTTTACAATACCAATGCTGAGGCACGTACTCTGGCGAAATATTTTATTATGATCACAGCATTTTTCATGCCACAGAATGCATTCCTGCATGCAACGTATTTTACCTTGCGTTCCGGCGGAAAGACCATCGTTACATTTCTGTTTGACAGTGTGTTTATCTGGGTGGTAAGTGTGACGATCGCATTTACCTTAAGCCGGTTTACAGGTCTGCCTGTACTTGCAATCTATGCAATGGTCCAGGCTGCGGATATGATGAAATGTGTCATTGGATTTATCCTTGTAAAAAAAGGCGTATGGCTTCAGAATATCGTTTCATAGAATTTATTGAAATCTTCCGGGAGGGGTGCTTCCAGGGAGATTTCTTTTTTTGTATTTTTGTTATGAAGCATGGAAGACGGGGTGTCGGAAGCAGCTTCGTCAATTGGAAATGGCAGTTGAAAGTTAAGCTTCCATGCGTGGAGTGCAGCCCGGGAAAAATGATTCGACATATCCGATAAACAGTACAGGGAATCGCCCAGAAGAGGATGCCCGAGAGATGCCATGTGCACACGGATTTGATGGGTGCGGCCGGTTTTCAGACGGAGCATTACAAGGGAGACCGGAGCTGCTGTGTCGGAGCCGGTTGATTTCAGAACAGAATAAAAAGTTTCCGCATGTTTACTTCCGGGAAGCGTGCCATCCGTAGATATGATCATTTTCAGGCGGTTATCCGGGTCCGGCGCAAGGGGAACAGTGATCCTGTGAAAAGTTCCATCTGTATCCACAGGCATGGGACCGGAAACCGCAGCCAGATAGGTCTTCTCTGAAATCCCCTCTTCACGCTGGTTCTGCAATCTGGCGGCAGCAGTCTGGTTCTTGGCAAAGAGCAGGATACCGGAGGTTTCCTTATCCAATCGCCCGATAGAACGGACTTTGGTAGGCTCTCCTTTGGAACGGAAATAGGAAGCTACCTGGTTGGATAGACTGTCACTGTAGTGAGAACCAGAAGAGTGTGTGACTATTCCGGGCGGTTTGTTTATGGCAAGAATGTCCTGGTCTTCGTAGAGGATTTCCAGTTCAGGAAAAAAATGAGAAGTTGAAGCTGATAAACAGCAGGCATCAGAAGTAGAATAGGAACAAAAGGTTGAGTCTGTAGAATGATGGAAACAGGACTTGTGACGGTCTGAATTGACAGTGAAAGTCGCAGATTCCAGCTGTGCAGAATCCACATCATCTGTTTCCAAGCATACCAAGATCTGATCTCCGGGATAAGCTGTTTCCGTTACCCGGCATTGCTGTCCGTTTTTTTTGATACCACCGGGGCGGAACTTTGCCTGGCTGATCTGCTTTTTTGTAAGACCGGCCTGAGTGCGAAGAAAGCGGGAGACAGGCATCGGAACAGCTGTTTCCGGGATATGGATAGTAAGATAGCGGTTCATTATAGTTCTCCTTATTTATGTTGATAATAAAACACAGCAACCTGTGTCCGATCCCTCAGCTGCAGTTTATCCAGAATGGAACTGAGATAATTCCGTACAGTTCCCTCACTGAGAAACAGTTCTGCGGCAATCTCCTTATTGCTGTATCCGTTGGCGATCAGCCGGATGATATCCAGTTCCCGTTCATTGATATCCTGGGAAGTATAATCAAATCTACCGGAAGACTGCAAGAGCTCCGGGATCTTGGACATGATTTCCGTGCCGAATACAGTCTGTCCGGAATAGACTGCCTGCAAAGCCGGAAAAATGCTGGTATAATCCTGCTTCAGAAGATATCCCTTTGTGCCAAGGCGGAGGGCTTTTACAATATATTCATCATCGGAAAAAGTAGTCAGAAGAAGAATCTTTGCCTCCGGAAATTCACCCAGGATCTTTCTGGAAGCTTCCAGTCCATCCATTCCTTTCATACGGATATCCATCAGAAGAATATCCGGAAGATACTCTCTGTACAGAGCACAGGCTTCTTCACCATCAGAGCCGGTGGCAGTCACTTTGATATCCGGGTTTGTCTCAAGAATGGTTTTTAATGCACCTGCAACCAGGCAATCATCGTCTACGATTATAATTTTCATGTCAAAATCTCCTGTTTATGAGTTGAAAAAAATTAAATTACAGAGCAGAAAAAACAGACTGCTTCAATTAGAAACAGATTTCGGGATCGTTACAAAGATCCGAAAACCCTTCTCCTGCGTAATCTGGACCGTACCACCCAGTGACTTTACACGGTCCCGGATATTGGACAGTCCCATACCATCGGAAATATTATTCATCTTATCACTGTCTGATTCAGTATGAATATCCGGAATTTCATTTCCCGATGTTCCATTATCCTCAATGCACAGCTGATAAAGTGCAGGATGCTCACGCAGAAGAATATTCACGGAATCTGCATTACTATGCCGCATCACATTGGAAAGGCCTTCTTTTGTAATACTGATCAGACTGTATTTCACCTCCCTTGGAACCTGCCTGGACATATCATAAGTAAGGGCTGTCGGACAGAAGGTGAAATCCTTTACAAGTCCTTTTATGGCATCTTCCAGATCCACCGCATCATCGTGAAGATCATGGACACTGGAACGGATGCTGTTCATGGCATCATTCAGGGAAGCTTCCAGATTTTCCAGAAGAGGAGCAAGAGCTTCATCTTTATTTATGGTTTTGCAGGCAGCAGTCATAAGGATAGAACGGGAAAGCACATGTCCCACATTATCATGGATCTCTCTGGCAATTCTGTTTCGCTCTCGCAATGTAGCAGCATAGATCTCGTAATCCTGTTTTTCCAGAAGTGCCTTGTTTTTTTCAGACAGAAGAAGCGTATGTTCCTCACTGTCATCCCGGATCTGATGAAAATCCTGGTAAAGAGCCTGATATTTTCCGGCATAGAGCCAGAGAAAAAATGAAAGGACGAAACCCAAAATCCCAAGTATACAAAGAACTGCCGGAAAGTCGTTGATCTGAAAAACCAGAAATCCCCAGAATGGAAGTTCAGCCGTTGCCAGCAGAAAAAGTCCGGAAGATAAAGTCTGATACAGAAGCAGCGGGAAAAACAGAAGAAGATCCGAAAACCACAGGGAACATAATCCAAAGATCACATAACTTCCTGCAAGAACAGGAATGATATTTCCGGAGCATTTCAACAAAGATAGAGAATTGTGTGAACCGGATTCTGTTTTACATGCCCTGCACAGATAAGTAACGCAGCCGAGGATTACTGCAAAAAGGAAGGCGAACACAAGAGCCTGATCTGCAGGCACATAAAAAAATGTTAAAGTACTGTATAAAAGCAATAGGATGGAATCTGTGAAATAACGCATAAAAAATAAACCCTCCTTTCTCAGAATTATTTCTGAAATTAACGTGCCTTTATTATAATATACAGGTTCCTTCCCTGCAAAGAAAAATCTGAGCGCTTGCGAAAGACATGACATTTGTCATTCGCAGATAATGACATCCGACACTTGGAGCAGACAGAAGAAAAGGATATAATGACATCATAGAAGAAATATGAATTTCTGCAGTAAAACAGGAAAGATCTGTTAACGGACAGGAAAAGGGAGGGAAACATATGTCAAAGAGCATGGTTCACATAGAAAATCTGGTAAAACGATATGGCGATCTTACCGCACTGAATCATCTGGAGCTGGATATCCGGGAGGGTGAGATATTCGGACTGCTTGGCCCCAACGGTTCAGGAAAGACAACGGCCATCAGCTGCCTTTTGGCACTTCTGAAATATGACAGAGGTGAAGTAAAGATTTTCGGTGAAGAGATGAAACCGGACAGCTATAAGATCAAGGAACAGATCGGAATCGTGCTTCAGAATGTAGCAGTTTTTGATGAGTTGACAGTGCAGGAAAATATCGATTATTTCTGTGGCCTTTACATAAGAGACAAGAAACGGAGAAAAGAGCTGGTGGAGGATGCCATTGAATTTACAGGTCTTGAAGATTTCCGCAAAATGTATCCGAAGAAGCTTTCCGGAGGTCTTTTGCGCAGATTGAACATTGCCTGTGGGATCGCTCACAAACCAAGGCTGATCATCATGGATGAGCCAACCGTAGCAGTAGACCCACAGAGCAGAAACAAGATCCTGGAAGGAATCCAGACACTGAACCAGCAGGGTTCCACAATTATCTACACATCCCATTACATGGAAGAAGTGGAGCAGATCTGTACCAGGATCGCCATTATGGATCACGGAAGAGTCATCGCTCAGGGAACAAAAGAAGAATTGAAAAAGATGATCAAAACAGGCGAGACTGTTACTGTGGAAGCTATTGTTCTGGAGGAAAAAAATCTTCAGGATATCCGTACGCTGGAACATGTTTTTGATGTCCGGTACGAAAAACAGGTGCTGATTGTGCGCTGTACAGATGCAAAGCATAACCTGATCCGGCTGCTTAATTATCTGCAGAGCCAGGATATTTCTTTTGGAAGAGTCTTTTCTGAGCTGCCTACACTGAATGATGTATTCCTGGAGATCACCGGAAAACAGCTGAGAGATTAGGAGGGATGAGAGATGTTGCATTTACTGAAATACAGTTTTCTTTCCAAAATCCGGAATTTTAACATTGTATTCTGGCCGTTGGTTTTTCCACTTGTGCTTGGGACCTTTTTCTATTTTGCATTCGGAAATATCAATGAGGCAGATTTTCAGACGGTTCCGGTGGCAGTGGTAAAAGAAGATACAGCGGATACGTTTTTCCTGACTTATCTGGAACAGGTGGGAGAAAGCAATCTGGATCTTTTAAAGCAGGAAGAGATGTCAGAAAAAGAAGCTCTGGAAGCACTGCAGGATAAAAAAGTAGAAGGAATTTATTATGTAGGAAAAGAACCTTCCCTTACAGTAGCAGGAACCGGAATAGAAGAGAGTATCCTCCAGACAGTTCTTGACAGCTGCGAAAATACTAGGACGACCATCACCAACATCATGAAAAAAAATCCGGAGATGGACATAGAAACCATAACAAACCTGTTAAGCGCTGACAGTCTGGTAAAGGAGGTGTCTCTTGGGGGCCGGACCATTGACGGAAATGTGCAGTTCTTTTACGCACTGATCGCCATGGCCTGTCTGTATGGATGCTTTATCGGCTTTGGCTCCGCTATCGGGATCCAGGCCAATATCACACCGCTGGCAGCCAGACGATGCGTGACGCCGACTCACAAACTGAAGCTGATTCTTACAGATCAGCTGACATCTTTTGCCCTGGGCTATGTGGATGTGATCATTCTGCTCCTGTATCTCCGATATGTTCTCAAACTGGATTTTCAGGGGCAGATGGGGAAAATGCTGGTGATATCTTTCTTCGGAAGTCTTATCGGCGTATCTATGGGAATGTTCGTTGGGAGTCTTGGAAAAATGCAGGAAGGTGCCAAAATCGGGATTATACTGGGAATTTCCATGGTAAGCAGTTTCCTCGCAGGATTGATGAACGGAAATATGAAGGATATTGTGGAAAAAAGTTTTCCGTTTGTGAATCGGATCAATCCTGCATCACTGATCTCAGATGCATTTTACTGTATCAATGTATATGATGATATGACCAGATATTATAGAAATCTGATCACACTGGCGGTAATGTGTGTGGTGCTGGTGCTGGCATCCTTTTTCATGGTCAGGAGGGAACGTTATGACAGTATTTAAAGGCTATATGAGAATCATGAAAAAAAATACAGGGCTGATCCTTCTGTATCTGGGGATTTTTTTCGGAGTGACAATGGCACTTCAGGCAGCGGCCGGTAAGGAAACTTATACCAGCTATGAAAGCGAAAAAATAAAGATCGGAGTGGTGGATAAAGATAACGGGCCACTTGCAGAAGGACTGGTAAAATGGCTTGAAGGCACGCATCACGTGACAATGCTTGAGGATGACAGGGAGAAGCTTCAGGAGGAGCTTTTTTACAGAAATGTAGAGTACATCGTGGTGATCCCTGAGAATTTTTATGAGAGCTGTATGGTAAACGGCGAAAGTATTTCCGTGACAAAGGTGCCCGGATCTTATTCGGCATATTATGTGGATCAGCAGCTTGAGAGCTGCCTGAATACAATGCGCACATATCTGGAAGCCGGTTTTTCCCGGAAGGAAGCGGCAGCTGCGATCCTGGATGAAAAAAGAGGAGAAGTCACAATGCTGGATACAGATGAAAACAATGGTACGTCCGGATGGCTCTATTATTTCCGATATATTCCATATCTGTTTCTTGCATTACTCTGCTATGTAATGGGATATGTGCTGATGGCTTTCAAAAAAGACGATATACCAAAGAGAATGCAGGCATCAGCGGTTTCTGCAAGACGACAGAGTCTGGAAGGGCTTCTGGCCATGTTTGTGATGGGTGGGGGATTATGGGGAATCGGTATGGCAGGAGCTATCCTTATGTATGGAAAAAAATTTCTCAGTTCAGAAAATTTCGGATATTATGTACTGAACACTCTGGTGATGATGGCAGTGGCACTTTCACTTTCCTATTTGATCGGTCTTTTTGTAAAAAACAGCAACATGTTAAGCGGGATCGCAAATATCCTGTCTCTTGGAATGTGCTTCCTGTGTGGCGTGTTTGTTCCTATGAATGTTATGGACAGAAACGTCCTGAGGGTGTCTCAGTTTCTTCCGGTGTACTGGTATGAAACTGTAAATGAGACTCTTGGAAGTTACAGCCGCCTCTCAGGTGAGGCAGCTGCATCGGTTTGGAAAGGCATTGGACTGGAAGCTATGTTCGCGGTAGTTTTTGTCTGTATGATCCTGGCAGTGACCAGGTATCAGAGGCAGAAATAACAGAAAATAATAGCAGATGGCTATTAATTATGGTAGGATATAGCTGATAAAGATGATTTGCGGAGAAAAAACATGAAGAAAATACAAGTTTTAATAAAACCACAATGCGATGCAGAGATCCGAAATCAGTTTGTAACAAAATTCGGAGCTCAATGTGAATTTACATTTCAGGGCAAAGAAACTGAGGATGCGATCGTGGCAGCAGAAGTAATGATCGGAGAACCGGGAGAATCAGAACTTCAGAAAGCAGAAAATCTTCGTTGGCTTCAGCTGACCTGGGCCGGTGTGGATAAATATACAAAAATGAAAGCATTCCCGACAGGAGTTACATTAACCAATGCTTCCGGTGCTTTTGGAAAGATCATATCAGAATATGTGATCGGGAATATCATTACGCTGTACCGTGGACTTCCGAATTACTGGAAAAACAAACAGAAACACCTCTGGGTACAGAATAAATCATCAGAAACTATATATGGAAAAAATATCCTTATCCTGGGAACCGGGGATATTGGAAGAAACATTGCCCACAGAATGAAAGCATTTGAAACTCATGTGACTGGAATAAAAAGAACTGCAGTCCCGGGGCATTCGCAGCAGATGAAAGAGTTTGATGAGGTATATGATCTGATAGCTCTGGATCAGCAGCTTCAGAAAGCAGACATTGTGATCGGCTGTCTCCCGGGAACGCCGGAAACAAAAGGCCTTCTGAATTACGAACGGCTGCATTCCATGAAAAAAGCTGCAATTATGGTTAATGTGGGAAGAGGAAGTCTCATTCAAACAGAAGCTCTGCTCAAAGTACTGGAGGAAGGCCACTTAAAAGGAGTGATCCTGGATGTATTTGAGACAGAACCATTGCCGGAGACATCACTTCTTTGGAATATGGAAAACGTCCTCATTACCCCACACATTGCAGGCCCGAGCTTCGGCGGAAACGCTGAAGTCCAGGATATGATCTGGAACATCTGCATGGAAAATCTGGAACGATATCTGAATGGAAAAGAATTAAAAAATATTGTCCGGTTAAAAGATGGGTATTAAATAAAAAAGATAGTTACAAGCATTGGATATGATGATAAAATACAATGTGTTTGCTAATAAAAATACATTGGAGGATATTTAAGAAAGAGGCAGAGTGCATAATGATAACATGCCAGAAACTGATCAATCAGATAGAAAAATACAAGCCATATAATGAGCAGGAAGAAAAAGATAAAATCCTGATCCTGGACTGGATCAGAAACAATGAGAATGCTTTTTCCAGAGAGAATGCAGTAGCCCATATGACGGCTTCTGCCTGGGTAGTAAACAAAGACCGGACTAAAGTCCTTATGGTATATCACAACATTTACAATTCCTGGTCCTGGCTTGGAGGACATGCAGATGGAGAGACTGATTTACTGTCTGTTGCTGTCAGAGAAGTAAAAGAAGAAGCAGGGATTTCCAATGTTAGTCCTGTGTCAGAAGAAATTTTTTCCATGGAATCCCTGACTGTAGACGGGCATGTGAAAAAAGGAAAATATGTATCCAGCCATTTGCACTTTAATATAACATATCTCCTTGAGGCAGATTCAGAAGAGACTGTTTCCATAAAAGCAGATGAAAACAGTGGCGTAGCCTGGTTTTCACCGGAAGAAGCATTAAAGAAATCAACAGAACCGTGGTTTGTGGAGAATATTTATACCAAGCTTATCAGAAAATTATTGATCGGGGATTATGCATAGATGGGCAAGAAATTCCGGATATTGGAACAGAAACAAAAATATCGTACAGAAATACTTTTTCTGAATTTTATCAGAGAAGGTTCTGTACGATATTTTTTATGAAAATTGATGAAACAATTAATACCAGCGGGTCATTGGCAGATCGTTATTAATTCCTTTTGTCATAAGGATCTGATGAAGATCAATGATTCCGTTGTGGAAGGTTGCTGCACATGCAGAAAGGTAAAGATCCCACATACGCAGGAAGTTTTCATCAAACATGGTCTTTTCTTTTTCGATATTGTCGCGGAAATTCTTTTCCCAGTGAAGTAAGGTCTTGTTGTAATGCAGGCGGAGATTTTCAATATCCAGAGTGTGGAAATTATCTTCAGCCATATGAGTCAGGATCTCACGGAGGCTTGGAACAGTTCCACCTGGGAAAATATATTTTTTAACCCATGGATCGCCAGGATGTTCTTTCAGGGCACTGATAAAGTGAAGCAGGAATAATCCACCTGGTTTGAGGATTTTTTCTACGCAGTCAAGGAAGAGCTGATAATTGTCACGGCCGACATGCTCCAGCATACCAACACTGACAACACGGTCAAACTGATAACCGGATTTCGGCAGGTCACGGTAATCCATTAGTTCTACTGTAAGATAATCTTCCAGGCCCTGATCTTTGATACGTTTCTGGAATTCAGCATATTGTTCATGGCTTAATGTGATGCCTGTGCCGTGAATCTTATATTTTCTGGCAGCTTCGATGAGCAGAAATCCCCATCCGCAACCGATATCCAGAAGGGACATGCCCTCTTCAAGATGTAATTTCTTAAGAATGTAATCTACTTTGTTTACCTGTGCCTGATACAGAGTATCATCTTCGTGAATGAAATAACCACAGGAATAACTCATGGTTTCGTCCAGCCATAATTTATAGAAATCATTTCCGATATCATAGTGACTGGTTACTTCTTTTTCCTGGTTCTTTTTGGATGTAGAGCTGAACATGATTTTTTTCAGAGCAGATTCGTTGGTGGAAAATTTACCCATCTGTCCAAGAAAATGATCAAGAGCTTCATAAAGATTTCCCTCGATATCCAGATCACCACGCATGTAAGCTTCTCCCAGTGCGAGAGAAGTACTTTTCATCAGATCTGCGATAGGAATTGCTTTTTTGAAATTAACTGTAAATGTAGGTTCACCCTCTCCGATCAGATATTCGGAATTCTTGAACTTTACCAGAAATGGATAATCTGTAAAGCGTTCAAGGAACTGCACCATTGCTTTCTCTTCAGTCTTTTCTTCTAATGTCTTAAACATGATAGTATACCTCCTTTAACACAGGATAATGATACACCCTGGAGATAGCTTTACGTCAAGGGGATAATTGAACAAAAATATGTATAAAGATAACCGGAAAATCAGAGAAACTGTCGGTAAACGGCGGTATGTTCTGTTTTTGCGAAAAGAATGGAATCGAGATTCGATTGCCAGGATATATTTCTGGCTGATGAAAAAAACTCATTATGAAAGAAGCTTCTGCCAAAATATTCTTTTCCTGCAATTCATGAGATGGTATAATACAGGAAAAGTCAGGATATCTTCTGACAAAAAAGATGGTATGCGGAGGGTGACTATCAGCAGATTATGACAGTAAAAGGGGGTGTTAATGCTATGCCTTCATATAAAGAACAGTTTAACCTGAGTATTTTTGACTACAGCCCTGTGGGATATTGCGTGCTGGAACTTGTGCTGGACAATAAGGGACAGCCGGTGGACTGGATCTACCGTTACTGTAATCAGGCTTTTGCTGATATAAAAGATCACAGCCTGGAGGAAATACTGGACCATTCATTTCAGAGTTTGTTCCCGGAGATAGATAATAAATGGCTGCATGTCTGTTATGAAGCGGCATATGAGAACCGGTCCAGTGAGACAGACGTGCGAAAAGAAAAAAAATATCATGTGGTCATTGCACCAGTTGGAAAAACGGGTTTCTGTTCAGGTATGATCTATGAGTCTGAAAAAGCGGAGAATAAGAATACAGAAATAAATGATCCGATGCCAGATGAGAATTACATCATAAAAAAATTATTTCCGGAATATGTTTCGCTGTATCGTATAGAACTCAATTCCGGAAAATACGAAATCTTAAGACTTGTCTCAAATACCAATGCAAAGAAGCTTGCTGATAAGACGTCGGGGATATTTAACAGTTTTGATGAATATTCCAAAGTATATGCAGATACCTTTATTTCGGAGAAAGACAAGGCAGAATTTCTTGACTGGCATTTATGCAGGAACATGAAAAAAAGACTTCGCCATACAGAGAAAATTACATATCATTATCAGAGCATTTCGGAAGATGGACACAACAGCTATTACGAAGCTTATGCTGCAAAAGGAAAAGCTGATGATGAAACATTTACTATTTTTTTAGGGTATCGTAATGTTGGCAGTATTCTTTATAAGGAAAAAGCAATCCAGCAAAAATTGGCAGAAGCACTGGAAAAAACAAGGCTGAATAATGAGATCATAGATGCCATTGCCAAGACCTATCATTATATTTCAAGGATTGATATCCAGGAAGACTGGTTTGAAGAAATATCAAACAGAGATGCGAAAAATCTGAAACATATAAAAGCAGGTATTTTATCGGTTAATAATGAAAAACTGTGCAGACAGTTTGTAGCTGAGGAATATCAGGATGCTTTTTTAAAATTTACAGATATTAGTACACTGGCAGAACGAATGAAAAACGAAGAGACCATTGCGCTGGAATACCAGATGAAGGATGGAAACTGGCATAAACTTCGTTTTATTGAAAAGAAAAGAGATGAGAACGGACAGCTGACCCATGTACTTTGTGCGATCCGAAGTATCAGCGATGTGAAGAAAAAAGAGCAGAATCTTATATATCAGGTGGCAGAAGCAAGGAAGGATGCAGCTCTGAAATCCAGGTTTCTGTCCAATATGAGCCATGATATCCGAACACCAGTGAATGGGATCATGGGTATGCTCGATCTGGCAAACTGTTATCCTGAAGATATGGAAGTCCAGCAGAAATGCAGAGATCAGATCATGAAATCCTCAAAATATCTTGTTTCGATCGTGAGCGATATTCTGGAAATGAACAAACTGGAAAGCGGTGATTTTTCAGAAAAGGAACTGACATTTGACCTGGCAGAACTGTTAAATAAGACCAATACGGATAAAAAGATCCAGGCAGAAGAAAAAGATGTTGATTATGTGGTAGACTGGGAAAAATTTGATTTAAGACATATATGCCTGAAGGGAAATCCTGTTTATCTGAAAAAGATCCTGGATGCAGTTAGCGATAATGCAGTGAAGTTTACTGAGCCAGGCGGCAGTGTACATGTATGGTGTAAAGAAAAATCAGCAGATGATGAGAAGGTAGTATATGAGTTTGAATGCTCGGACAATGGAATCGGCATGAGCCAGGAGTTTATTCCTCATGCCTGTGAAATATTTTCACAGGAAAATATAACCAGCAGATCGAAATATGAAGGAACCGGTCTGGGTCTTGCAATATCAGAAAAAATGGCGGAGAGTCTGGGTGGAACAATCGAGATAAAAAGCCGGAAGGGTATCGGAACCACTGTGCATGTCACACTTCCGTTTAAGATTGGAAATCCGGAAAAGCTTGCAAAGGCAGAAAGTCATGAGGAGATATCTTTAGAGGGAAAATGTGCTCTGGTCGCAGAAGACAATGAGCTGAACATGGAAATTGTAAAATTTATGCTGGAAAATAAAGGTGTTCATGTAGAGTGTGCTGCTGACGGTATGGAAGCGGTCAAAAAATTTGAGGAATCTGCACCAGGGTATTATGATGCAGTTTTTATGGATATTATGATGCCAAATATGAATGGATGGGATGCAGCAAGAATGATTCGTTCCATGAAACGGAGCGATGCGGGAACGATTCCGATCATAGCCATGAGTGCAAATGCTCTGGCTGAGGATATGATCAACAGCCGTATTTCCGGAATGAACCGGCATCTGACCAAACCGCTTGAAGAGAAAAAGCTTATGGCGACATTTAAGGAATGCCAGAGAAAAATATAATGAAGGAGAAAAACATGGGAGTAAATTCAATTGACGCAGAGGATGATCAGGTTGTACACTGTTATGATGCGCAAATGCTGAACGAAAGCACAGATGAAGAAGAAATCAAGGTGAAATGTCCATACTGCGGAAGAAAAATGTGTGAGGGACAGATCCATTCTTTCAATTCGGGAATGGAATGGAGATCAAAAGGTGAATCCATGCGGTTAAATACAGAGAAAGGTCTGTCAAAAATGATATATGGTGATCGGATCAGTGCTTGTCGATGTGAGTATTGCAAGAAGATCATCATATCTTATGAATGAAAGAAAAACAGATGTGGAAATGGGGGGAACAACATGAAAAATTATTCAGAAGACGCAGGCAGACAGTATCATATTCAGGTGGCGAAAGGTGAAGTTGGACGTTACGTTATCCTGCCGGGGGACCCGAAGCGTTGTAAAAAAATTGCTCAATATTTTGATGATCCGGTTTTTGTGGCAGATAACCGTGAGTATGTAACGTACACCGGAACACTGGATGGAGTAAAGGTAAGTGTGACTTCTACCGGGATTGGGGGACCATCTGCATCCATTGCAATGGAAGAGCTTTATCAATGTGGGGCAGATACTTTTGTGAGGATCGGAACCTGCGGTGGGATGCAGCCGGAGGTAAAGAGCGGTGATATTGTTGTTGCAACGGGTGCAATCCGTATGGAAGGCACCAGCAAAGAGTATGCACCTATTGAATTTCCGGCAGTGGCAAATCTGGAAGTGATCAATGCACTTGTGGAAGGGGCAAAAAAAGAAGAATGTGAATTTCACACAGGTGTGGTACAGTCTAAGGATGCCTTTTATGGTCAGCATGAGCCGGAAACAAAACCGGTCAGCTATGAACTGATGAATAAATGGGAAGCATGGAAACGCCTCGGCTGTCTTGCTTCGGAGATGGAATCCGCTGCTCTTTTTGTGGTGGCAAATTATTTAAAGGTGAGAGTGGGCGCCTGTTTCCTGGTGCTTGCAAATCAGGAAAGAGAGAAGCTGGGCCTGGATAATCCTGTGGTACATGATACCGATAAAGCAATCCAGGTTGCAGTACAGGCAATCCGTGAACTGATCCGTGCAGATCAGGCACAGAAAAAAGAAGAATAACGTATACATGCCTGATTCAGGAAAGGTGGGAAAATCATGGAAAAGAAACAGATTGAAGAAATGATCGATCTGGCGATCAGACAGATGGACTATTCCTATGTGCCATATTCACATTTTCATGTAGGGGCGGCACTTCTTGCCAAAAACGGCACTTATTATACAGGGTGCAACATAGAAAATGCTGCTTATACTCCAACGAACTGTGCGGAAAGAACTGCTTTTTTCAAAGCAGTCAGTGAAGGCGTGAGAGACTTTCAGGCAATCTGTATCGTTGGCGGCAAGGATGGTGTTCCCACAGAGTATGCAGCACCCTGTGGAGTATGCAGACAGGTTATGATGGAGTTCTGTGATCCGGAAACCTTTCAGATCATACTGGCAGTCAGCAGAGAAAAATATGATATCTTTACGCTAAAGGAACTTTTGCCAATTGGATTTGGACCGGATAATCTGGAGTAACTGAAGTGATAAGTGCAGGTGGATACATGCAGAAATTTTCACGATATGAATGCAGTGCGGAGTAAAATATTGAAAAGTGATCACCCAGACGATGATATCCATGGCCACAGTTTTGCTGATCGTGATCGTTATGAACGTTGTGTTCTGGGAAATGAAACCAAAAAAGAAAAAATAATCGGATATTCTTTGAGATCCATATAAAATTAAAAACGCTGAAAGTTATTAATTAAAAGAACTTTCAGCGTTGCCAAGAGCAGGGGATGAGAGAATCGAACTCCCACCAAAGGTTTTGGAGACCCCTATCATACCATTTGACCAATCCCCTATATCCAATTATGTTTTCATCACTGTTGCAATTATACATATAAAACATACAATTGTCAAGAGATGAGAGTGCTTTTTTATACAAAATATAAATGCCACCATATTTTTAACTGGTGAAAAAACGGCAGTAAACGGAGATGGAGGGATTTGAACCCTCGCACCGGTTGCCCGGCCTACCGCATTTCGAGTGCGGACCCTTCAGCCACTTGGGTACATCTCCATGACAGATTTTATTATATCGGCTGGCCCGGGGAAAGTCAAATTATTTTTGGAATCTGTTTCTGTTCCTTGACGCACAGAAAAAGCTATACTATATTATAAGATAAAAAGATTTCAGCAGACAGGAGGAATTATGAGCAGAAAAAAAGAAGCAGTTTTAAAAGCTGCAGAAAGTCTTACAGAAAATTATGACAGGGAAGAGCTGTTTATGCCGAAAAACGGAAGAAGCCTTCCTAACAGATCTGTGATCATTGATCTGGTGAGAGATCTCCGGTCTGTGATATTTCCGGGATATTTTGGTGAGGATACGGCGGCAAGGCTGTTTCCGGAGCAGTTTACAGCATTTCTTCTGAATGATTTTTATGACAGACTGAAAAGTCAGGTGGAAATTGCATTTCTTTACGCTGACCAGGATATACAGAAGGAAGAAGCCTGCGCCAGGGCAGAAGCCATTTGTGACGATTTTTTTGAAAAGCTTCCGGAAGTACAGAAAAAACTTCTGAAGGATGTACAGGCGGGATTTGACGGAGACCCGGCGGCAAAAAGCAAGGAAGAGATTATATTTTCTTATCCTGGGCTGTTTGCTATTTATGTATATCGTCTGGCTCATATTCTTTATATGGAAAAGGTTCCGTATATTCCACGTATCATGACAGAATATGCTCATGGAAAAACCGGAATCGACATCAATCCCGGAGCAACTATTGGAGATTACTTTTTTATTGACCATGGTACCGGAGTTGTTATTGGCGAGACAACGGAAATCGGCAAAAATGTAAAACTGTATCAGGGAGTAACCCTGGGAGCTCTTTCTACCAGACAGGGACAGCAGCTTGCAGATGTGAAACGTCATCCTACTATCGGGGATAATGTGACGATTTATTCTAATTCTACTGTTCTTGGCGGAGAAACAGTGATCGGCGAGAATACGATCATAGGTGGAAATACATTTATTACTTCCTCTATTCCTGCCAATACTAAGGTAAGCGCTAAAAGCCCGGAGCTTGTGATCAAAAAGCCAAGGAACACAGTTTCCAAAGCGGATGTATGGGACTGGGAAAACTAATCTGATCCGGAAAGAAATCAACAGGAAACAGGAGCTGCTGTATCAGCCTGCAGAACAGCAGCTCCTGTAATTAAAAAATAAAGCCGGAATGTAAAAGTAACTTCCGGAAGTGTGAAGAAGAACCGGAAGTTACTTTTACATTTCTCACCAAAAAAATAAAAATAAATTTTTTTAAAAAAAGTGTTGACATTTAGATATATGTGTTATATACTAACGAAGTCGGTTGAGGGAAACACAAAAAACTCTCACAAGACAAACACTTGCGGGTGTAGTTCAATGGTAGAACACCAGCCTTCCAAGCTGGATACGTGGGTTC
>OLNI01000847.1_pt1 | contig 21477 bp, 15 predicted proteins | sample 1672921 | NCBI WGS metagenome assembly OLNI01 (sample SAMEA3136737, study PRJEB25190) | human gut metagenome | biome: human gut; feature: human-associated habitat; material: faeces | place: Austria | collected 2013 | reverse complement strand
CTCGAGCCGGACGCGGAAGCGGCCTAGCGCTCAGCCGAAGAACGTCTCGACGCGCTTCGCCACCTGCGCGTCGTCGAGGCGTCCCCACCAGGACGCGCGGCCCCCTTCCACGAACAGCACGTGGTCGCAGCACGCGGCCACCAGCTCGGGATCGTGCGTGATCACCAGGCTCGTCACGCCGCGCGCCGCGAGGCCGTGCAGGTTGTTCGCCGTATCCAGCATGTGCGCCCAATCCAGGCCGCTCGTGGGCTCGTCGAACACGCACACCTCGCGGCCGCTGGCCACGGCGCTGGCGATGGCCACGCGCTGCTTCTGGCCGCCGGACAGCGCCATCGGGTGCCGGTCGACGAGATCCGTCAAGCCGAGCCCGGCCAGAACGGCCTCGATCTCGGATTCGGCCGCCTCGCCGCGCAGCGGGCCCTCCGCCCGGTTGCGCAGCGACAGCGCCACCTCCTCGCGCACGCTCTCGGTGAACAGCTGGTGGTTCACATCCTGCATGACCAGGTAGCACAACCTTCGGCGTTGCGCGTTCGAGCACGCGTGCCCGTTCACGGACACCTCGCCGCGAGCGCGCTTCTCCAGACCGCACAGGCACCGCGCGAACGTCGACTTGCCCGCGCCATTGGGGCCGAGCAGCGCCACGTGCTCGCCCTCCGCAAGATCGAAATGGTCTACATGCAAAATGGTGCGTCCGCTCCGCACGACGCGCGCATCGCGCAGCGAGAAGAGGGGAGGCGTGTTTGCTGCCGGTTGCGCTGTGCTTGCCATGAAAACCTCGATTCGAGCGCGATGGGGCTGGGGTAGGTCGTAGCAACACGAATTGTGGCACAAACGTCGAATTTGGGGGTGCCAAAGCTGCTGTGGAAACAAAACTCGCGCCAAAGGATCGAATTTTGGAGCACGGGGCAACTATACCTCCATGCGCCAAGCTTCTGACCTGCTGTTCCTGTGGGCCCAATTTGCTTTGTACACGCCCGAGGAAGAAAAATCCGATCCTTTGACGCGAGTTTTGCGTCAGGGGGCCACCCGGACCCTGACGAAGCATTTTGATGGGGCCCATGCCTTCGGCGCTGCTCCACTGTGCTACCGTAGAGACCACGAAAACGGCGCGTATGCTAGCAGTGATGCCAGAGGAGGAATCGCCTATGCCTGAGATGCTCACGCTCGACGCCTTCGAGCAGGCCTCCGAAAAGGTCAAGGAAGTCACGCAGAAGACCGAGCTCGTTGAGAGCCCGCATTTTAGCCAGGCAACGGGCAATCGCGTGTTCTTCAAGCCCGAGAACATGCAGCGTACAGGCGCCTACAAGGTGCGCGGCGCCTACTATAAGATCAGCACGCTCGCGCCCGAAGAGCTGGAGCGCGGTATCATCACCGCGAGCGCGGGCAACCATGCGCAGGGCGTGGCATTTGCCGCCTCTCGCGCCGGGGCGCGTTCCATCGTTGTCATGCCCACGACGACGCCGCTCATCAAGGTCGAGCGCACCAAAGGCTATGGAGCCGAGGTCGTGCTCTATGGCGACGTGTACGACGAGTCGTGCGAATACGCCATGCAGCTTGCCGAGGAGCACGGCTATACGTTCATCCACCCCTTCAACGATCCCGTGGTGGCAACGGGCCAGGGTACCATTGCCATGGAAATCGTTTCCGAACTGCCGCTCGTAGACACCATTCTCGTTCCGGTGGGCGGTGGCGGTCTGGCTTGCGGCGTCTCGACCTTTGCCAAGCTCTACAATCCCAAGATCCGCGTGATCGGCGTGGAGCCCGAAGGCGCCCCCTCGCTCACGCGCGCGCTCGAGGCGGGGCATGTGGTGAAGCTGCCGAGCGCAAACACCATTGCCGACGGAACAGCGGTGCTCGAATGCGGCGACCAGGTGTTTCCCTATCTTCAGGCCAATTTGGACGACGTCATCACGGTCCCCGATGATGAGCTCATCGTTGCGTTCCTCGATATGGTTGAGAATCATAAGATGATTGTCGAGAATTCGGGCTTGCTTACCGTGGCGGCCCTCAAGCACCTGCCGGCGGAGAACCGGCGTGTGGTTTCGATCCTCTCTGGCGGGAACATGGACGTCATCACCATGAGCTCGGTCGTGCAGCACGGGCTCATCGCGCGCGACCGCATCTTCACGGTGAGCGTGCTTTTGCCCGACCGCCCCGGCATGCTCGTGAAGGTGGCAAGCGCCATCGCCGAGCAGAACGGCAACGTCATCAAGCTCGAGCACAACCAGTTCGTGAGCACCAATCGCAATGCCGCCGTAGAGCTCCGCGTGACGATCGAGGCATACGGCACCTCGCACAAGGAGCAGATTATGGAGGCGTTGCGCGCAGCAGGGTTCGAGCCGCAGCTCAGCGCCACCATGCTGTGACGGAGCCGGAGCGGCCGGCAAAGAAGCCCCGTACGGAGCGGGCGGCGGCATCTGCACATTTCGGCATGCTTTTGAAAGGCCGCAATGCGTAGAGGCTGCTGCTCGCGCCATGGAGGGAGTTTGGGGCAGCAGGAGTGATGAAAGCTGTCGGGTTGATGAATGCCCTTTCCTGCATCGATTCGGTTGTTTTTATCGGTTGCACCACGCATCATGACGTGGTCAATTCGGGGTCAGTGACGACTCGTTTCATCTACCGCCGAGCGCTGTATGCACGCCTTTCGCATAATAATAATCATAATATGATGAATAAAGCATATAGTTAAGAAGTCATGTTTCCGTCTTGGCTGATGAGGTGTGGGCCATGTCGAAAGGAGCATGAAGGTATGCGATATATTCAAGTTTATGCCGAAGATTTCGTGACGGTTATTGATGCCTATCCTGAAACGTACGAGTTGGAATAAGAACATGAAGTCGGTATATACTCGTCGCTCAGCGATATGCGTTGGAATACTCAGTTCACTTGGGTTGTTATCGGCTTCTGCTCTGTCCAGTTGTTCGGGTCGTGAATCCTCTCATGCTCAACATGAAGGGTCGGAGCGTGTCGCAGGCCCAATTCATTGGAATGCTGAGGTTTGCGTAAGCAAGGGTGCTTTATCCGGCGAAGAACTCGGGGCTTCCGTTATCGTGAACGGGCAGGCAGAGACGAGTCGAATCGACGGTAACGACGATCGCTTGTTCATCGGCGCCGGCAACGAGCTGCGTAGCTACAGCAAGGCTACAGGCGAGTTACTGTGTACGCAGGCCATTGATGGATCTTGGGGCAATATCGAACAGGCTTTGGCGCTCGCCGGCGATTATGTGCTCGTGTTTTGCAGATGGGGTCGCGTGGCAGCATTCGATGCCGATACGCTGGAGGCAAGGTGGAACGTCTCCGTCATCTCCGTCGAAGATGAAGACGTTGCAACGCAGCTTGAGGGGAGCGACCAAGAGCCGCCCATCGTTGTCGGTTGGGAGTCAACCGATTTTGCCATCTTTGATGGAAATGCCTATATTGGGGTCTCCTCGTATGAACTTGCAGCGACATCTCGACTTGCCTGTATAGACTTACGTACGGGAACGCTGCAATGGAACGTAACGGTTGATAGTCGAATCATCGCCTCGGGTAATCGCGGGTACCCCTACGCAAGCCCTTATGGGTTGTTGGTTCCAGCGGGAACCGAAGCGGCGTGCCTTCTGGTGAGCTATGCTGACGGCGAGATTGTTCAGCACCTCGAAGTGGACGATATGATTACTACCGGGTTTTCTCATGATGGAGAGGCTGGGGACGTTGTCTATTTTCAGACGCGTCGAGGGACGCTGTGCCGTGTCGCATTCGATGGCGATGGGCAGGCGCACATAAGTTGTTCGACCGACGGCCTTGATGATGACAAACGCACACCCTCTGGTGCGATGCCACTTGTATTCGATGGCTATGTGCTGGTAAACGCGCCGACTATAGATGAAAGTGCTGGGAGCACGGTGCTCGACCCAGATCATGACGCAAGCAACGGAGCGTGCAACGTCTTTGATGCGGAAACGCTTGAGCTCGTTGGTTCGGTTCCTGCGCGGGAAATCGAGTCAACTCCGACGCTTGTTGATGGATCGGCGGTGTATCTGGGCGAAGGGGGTATCTACCGTATCGGGCTCGACGAATTGCCAAACGCGCTGGAAATGACCGAGCTTACCACCGAGGTTCACAGGACGCATCAGGCCTGGGATCAGCCGTTGCTTGTTGAGGACGGTACAGCGTATGTGGTGTCGGGCAATACCGACAGGCAAAACCTGTATGCCATCGCGCTCGGGTAGCGTGCAGGCAAACAGCAGAGAGTCATTACCTGTGATTCTCCGCGTGCATTGCGAGTAGCAGCTTTTTCGCGTCTGGGCTCCTTTATAAGGCCGCAATGCGTAGAGACTGCTGCTCGCGTCGCATCGGCTTTTCCCGGGACGCCCGATTCCCCTGCGTTCGATTCTTTACAGACGCGCGCATGAAAAGGAAAAACGCAGCATCTGTTAGCTAATCGTAAGATTCCGTCAGCCTTGCGAAAGCCTTTCGGCGCAAGGGGTATCCTCTGTTCCTCCCTTCGATATCGTTGTCCTGCTTTTTGTTGCAACGTAGCCATAGAGGCAATGAAGACGATGGGAGTAAACGTGGATACGGAAAAGATCGTGCGCATGGCGATGGAGCGCGGTGTCTCTCGCCGCCAGTTCTTCAACATGTTGGCGGGCGCTGGCATGGCAGTGGTAGCTGCCGGCGCCTTGACCGGTTGCGATGATGGCTCCGGTGATGCGGCTGCCGTTGATTACAACGAGATGCCGCTCGAAGACCTCATCGCGCAGGCGCAGGAGGAGGGCGAGATCCAGTCCGTCGGCATGCCCGATACCTGGGCCAACTGGGTCGAGACCTGGGAAGATATCGAGGCCGAGTACGGCATCGCCCACGCCGATCAGGACATGTCCTCGTCCGAGGAGCTCGCTATGTTCCGCGAGGAGGGTACCGACGGCACCAAGGATATCGGCGACGTGGGCCAGTCCTGGGGCCCTACTGCCGAGGAGCAGGAGCTCACGCTCAAGTACAAGACGAGCTACTGGGACGAGATCCCCGACTGGGCCAAGGACGACGACGGCGACTGGATCGTGGGCTACTACGGCACCATCTCCTTCATGTCCAACGACGCCACGGTCTCCAACCCGCCCACGAGCTTCCAGGACCTGCTCGACGGCGACTACACGGTCTGCGTGGGCGACGTGACCGCCGCCGCTGTGGCGCAGTACGCGAGCCTCGCCGCCGCCTACGCGCTCGGTGGTGATATCGACAACATGCAGCCCGCCTATGACTTCCTGCTCGAGCTTGCCGAGGCCGGCCGCCTCGATGTCGCCGATGCCTCGCTCGCGCGTCTTGAGTCCGGCGAGATCGATGTCTGCATCAACTGGGACTACAACTCGCTCAACTACCGCGACCAGATTCAGACGAACAACCCCAACGCTTCCTTCACGGTGAGCATTCCGCAGGATGCGAGCGTGCAGTCGGGCTACTGCACCGTTATCAACAAGTACGCCCCGCACCCGGCGGCCGCGTGCCTCGCCCGCGAGTTCATCCTCTCCGACGAGGGCCAGATCAACCTCGCCCGCGGCTACGCGACTCCCATCCGCGACGTGGAGCTGCCCGAGGACGTGGCTGCCATGCGTCTGCCCGACGAGCAGTACGGTGATCAGGTCCAGACGGTGGATGAGTCCGTTTGGAGCGGCGTGTGCCAGGATCTCATCACCTGGTACCAGGAGAATGTCATCCCGACTCTGAGCTAAGGAATTTCGAAAGGAGCTAGACGGGGCGGGATCTATCGCGCCCCGTCGTTTGTATGGAAAACGTTTTGCAGCAAGGTGTCGGTGCTAAGCCGGCAACCGCGAGCAAGGCGAAGACGGCGAAGCGCCGTCCTTGGATGGCCTACATCGCCATCGTTCCGTTCTTCCTCGTGGTAATTCTCTACGAGCTTGCCCCTTTGGCGCAGCTCGCCCTTAATTCGGTGATCGGCCGCGACTCCGAGGCGCTTGGCCTCGAGAACTACATCCGCGTGTTCACTACGCCGCTCTATACGCAGTCCATCTGGAACAGCGTGTGGATCAGCCTGCTTTCTGCTGTGGTGGGCATCGTGGTGGCGTTCCTTGCGGCGCGCTTCTGCTCCGAGGCGAGCCCGCGCGTTCGCAACGGCTTCACCATGGTGCTCAACATGATGTCGAACTTCTCGGGCGTGCCGCTGGCCTTCGCGTTCATGATCCTCATGGGCAACGCCGGCGTGCTCACGCTCATCGGCGAGCAGTTCAACATTCCGTTCCTTGCCAATTTCAATCTCTATGGTTCCGACGGCCTAGTCATGATGTACATCTACTTCCAGATCCCGTTGGCCACGCTGCTGCTCATCCCGGCGTTTGCAGGCATCCGCAAGGAATGGCGCGAGGCGGCGACCATTCTCAAGGCCTCGACCTTCGATTACTGGTTCCGCATCGTGATCCCCAACCTCATGCCCTCCATTCTGGGCACGCTGTCGGTGCTCTTCTCTAACGCGCTTGCTGCCTACGCAACGGCCTATGCACTCGTGATGAACAACTACGCGCTCTTGGCGCTGCAGATCACCTCGCGCTTCCGTGGTGACGTGCAGACCGATGCCGCCACGGGCGGTGCCCTCGCCATAGTGCTCATCGCCCTCATGGTCATCTGCACGCTCGTGAACAACTACTTCACGCGCCGTGCTGCCAAGGGGAGGGAGATCGTATGAGCAAGAAGAACGCCGTTGCCGGCGTTGCGCCCCAGCAGAAGCCCTCCCTTGCCGGCAAGATCTTCCTGGGTGCCGTCGCCCTGTATCTGCTGATTCCGTTCGCCGTGACGCTCGTGTATTCGCTCTTCGTTGAATGGACCGACATCCTGCCGTCTGGGTTCACGCTGCGCAACTATGTAGAGCTGTTCTCCAACACCACGTTCTGGATGTCCATAGGCCGCACGTTGATCCTGTGCATCGTGAGCGTGATCATTACCATCGTGCTCATCCTTGCTGCCATGTATGTGGTCGTGGCCGTCAATCGCAAGCTTGCGGGCGTGATGCAGTTTCTTTGCATGATTCCCTATGCGCTGCAGGGCGTGATCCTCTCGATCGGTATCATCTCGCTCTACACCGGTACGGGCACGATCCTCTCCAACCGACTGTTCATGCTGTTCGGCGCGTATACCATCTTGGTGCTGCCCTACATCTACCAGGGTATTCGCAACGCGCTCAATTCGATCGATGCCGAGATGCTCATCCAAGCGGCCGAGATGCTCGGCTGCGGGCGCTTCCGCGCGTACGTGCAGGTGGTGCTCCCCAACATCCTCTCCGGCATCTTGGTGTCGAGCTTGCTTGCCGAGAGCATCATCTTCGGCGACTTCGTGCTCGCCAACAACATCGCGGGCACCAACTACCAGAACATCCAGGTGTTCCTGCAGGCGAACATGGACGTTTCGAGCGGCCTTTCCAGCGCCATCGTCGTGGTCATCTTCGTGGTGGTTGCGCTCGTGACGGCGGTGGTCTTGAAGCTGCAGAACTCGTCTATCCAGAAGGAGACCAAGTAATGGCCTATATTGAATTCCGCGACGTCGTCAAGCGCTTTGGCGACAACACCGTCCTCGATCACATCAATTTCGGTATCGAGAAGGGTGACCTTGTGACGCTGCTTGGCCCCTCCGGCTGCGGCAAATCCACCCTGCTGCGCTGCCTTTCCGGCCTGGAGCAGGTTACCGAGGGCACCATCATCCTCGACGGCGAGGATATCACCAACGTGCCGGCGAGCAAGCGCAACATCGGCATGGTGTTCCAGCAGTACAGCCTGTTCCCCAACATGACGGTCGAGCAGAACATCGCCTTCGGTCTCAAGATGCAGAAGACCCCGCAGGACGTGATCGACAAGAAGGTGGCCGAGGCCATCGCCATGGTCGAGCTTACCGGCAAAGAGCGCGCCTACCCCGCGAGCCTTTCCGGCGGCCAGCAGCAGCGCGCGGCGCTCGCCCGCTCGATTGTGACCGAGCCTAAGGTGCTCTTGCTCGATGAGCCGCTTTCGGCCATCGATGCGAAGCTCCGCAAAGCCCTGCAGTCGCGCATTCGCGAGATCAATCAAGAGCTCAACCTGACCTCGATCTTCGTGACGCACGACCAGGACGAGGCCATGGTCATGTCCGACGTGATCCAGCTCTTCCATGACGGACGCATCGAGCAGGCCGGCAGCCCGGTCGAGGTGTACACCAACCCGGTCTCCGAGTTCGCGGCGAGCTTCATCGGCAGCTACAACCAGCTGCGCGCCGAGGAGTACGGCATGCTCACCGGCACGGTGGTACCGGCGGGCAATGTGGTGGCCATCCGTCCCGAGACCATCGGCATCACGGCCGAGCGCCCTGCCGAGGCCGACGGCTGCTACGTGGTCAAGGGCATGGTCGTGGACAGCGTGCCGCGCGGCAACGTGCTGCGCTACACCGTGCGCGTGGGTGCCACCGTGCTGCGCGTCGATGCGCTCTTCCGCAGCTTCCACATGTTCAATACCGGTGACGACGTGTTCCTGACCATTCCCGAGCACGATTGCCTGGTCATTCCCGCTGCGGCGTAGCGCTGCGTGCGGAGACGCTCCTTCCAGACGCGCGGGCGGCGGTGTGTGCGCACATGTTGGCGCATGCGTCGCTGCTCGCGCAGCGCATTTGGGAGCATTTTGCCAGGGCTTACCTCTATCACGTACTACCTGCTTGCCTGCAGGTGTCTCAGCTAAGGATGAACCATGACGCATTTTGCCGATCAGACGGGACTGCCGGAGGGGCTGCCTCGCTATAAGGGGAACCTGCACAGCCACACGGTCAACTCCGACGGGCACTGGACGCCCGAGCAGTCGGTAGCCGAGCACCGGTCGCACGGCTACCAATTCCTCTGCCTTTCCGATCACGATCTGTTTACCGACCATTCCGGTGCTTTTGATACGGAGGACTTCATCATCTTGCCCGGCATTGAAGCTTCGGCGGTCCTGGTATCCGATGACGGCAAAGACACGCGCCTGGCCACGCACCATATTCACGGCATCTTGGGTACGGACGAGATGGTTGCTGCTGCACCGCGCCGGTTTGCGCACATGGAGCGGCTGGAGCCGGTGATATGCCGAGGCGGCTGGGATGGCCGCGCCGTGGCGCAGCAGGTGGTGGACGATTTGGCCGCGCATGGCTGCGCTGTGATGTACAACCATCCTATCTGGAGCCGCGTAGACCCGGCGGACGTCGTGGGGCTCGAGGGCTGCTTTGCCATCGAGGTACACAACTTCGGCACGGTGGAGGAGTGCGCGCTCGGGCACGATACGCTGTTCTGGGATCTTATGCTGCGTCGTGGGCAACGGTTGGGCGGCGTGGCATCGGACGATAACCACAATGCGCCTGATCTGCCCGATTCCTTTGGCGGCTGGGTGATGGTCGCTGCTCCCGAGCTCACGCGCGATGCGGTGGTGCGCGCGCTTGTAGAGGGGGCGTTCTATGCGTCGAGCGGCCCTTCGATTGAAAACTGGGGCGTACGCGACGGACGCGCCTGGGTAGCGTGCAGTCCTTGCGAACGCGTGAGCCTTATTGCAGGGGGTCCGGTGGGAGTGGGCGAGACGCGCCGCTCCGCTGGCGGCCCGCTCTTGGATTATGCTGAGTTCGAGTTGCACGGTACCGAGACGTACCTGCGCTTTGAGTGCGTGGATGCGACGGGCCATGCGGCGTGGAGCAATCCGTTGTATCCTGAAGCGTAGCACGGTTCCGCGCGACCCGTTTCCGTATCGCTCTCCAAGCGGGGCGAGACTTAGAAAGGGAGCGGGCGATTCCGGAAGACTGATAGAGAAAGCGAGACCGAGCATGATCGAGCCTTTGCCTGCCCGTTCTATCGTCGACACGCACACCCATACGCGGTTCTCGGACGGTGTCGGTACGTTTATGGAGAACGCGGCTGCTGCGGTTGCAGCAGGATGCCGCGTGATGGTTTCGACCGACCACCTTACGCTGCCGCGCATAATGGATCCAGGCGAGGAGGTCCAGGTGCCCGAGGCGCGCCTTGCCGAGCACTGTGCGGCGTTCGAGGCAGCTGCAGCCGAGTATCCTGAGCTCGAGTACATCTATGGTTTCGAGTGCGATTGGTACGATGGCTGCGAGGAGAACATCCGCCGCTGGAGTGCGGGCGCGCTCGTGCGCTTGGGGTCGGTGCACTAGGTAATTTGCCTCATATTGATTCGAAGAAACCCCCCATTGCTGATACCCCCACGTCTAAACGAGCCTGCTGTTATTATTCTCTATCAGTGTATAAGCAGCTTTGTTGAACAACAAAGCTGAGCGACCTAATAAGACGTTGATCTTGCAGCTGTGAATGGCTGACAGGGGCGAACTGTCAACCTATACGTATAATAATCTAATTGAATTGTGTTAAACACATTGCCCGGAGTATCTCATGTTTGAACCCATGAAAATGCTTCGGGGGGGGGGGGGCTTCATGCTGAGTGCCCGCTCTCGATTAGCGTTAGCCAAGTAGCAGATCGTTCCACCAGGTGGGTGTCGTAAATGGACGCCACCTGTTTCGACAATAAGACGAGTATTTTCAAGGATGACCTCGTCAGGATCATTAAAGAGGGGGATACCGTCTCCGTTGCGGCGTCGGTGTTCTCGATGTATGCCTTCAATGAGCTCCGCGAGCAGCTTGAGGCACTGGACGAGTTTCGCTTTATCTACACCGAGCCGACTTTCGCTAAAGACCGAGCCAAGAAGGAGCAGCGCGAGTTCTATATCCCACGCCTTTCGCGTGAGCAGGGGCTTTACGGGACTGAGCATGAAATCAAGCTTCGTAACGAGCTTACACAGAAGGCGGTAGCGTCAGAGTGTGCAAACTGGATAAGGGCGAAGGCCAGCTTCAAGTCCTTGACATCGGGGAATGCTCCGGTGATGGAAGGCCTTGCAGTTGAAGGCGAAGACGCTGTCGCATATCTAGGTGTCCGGAGCTTCTCAGTGGGCGCTCTTGGAGTGGGTGACCATCCGGTTACGATGGGCGTGTGGCGGCAGAACACCGACCAGTCGCGCCAGTACCTTGCTATGTTCAATCAAGTGTGGGAGAGCGACGCACTTGAGGACGTTACCGCTACGGTCATCGACAACATCCAGGCAATGTATCGGGAGAACGCACCCGAGCTTATCTATTATGCGGCGCTCTATCGAATCTTCCACGAGTTTCTCGACGACGTATCAGCGGACAACCTTCCCAAGGAGGGAGCGGGATTCCGTGAAAGCGCCATCTGGAACCTCCTCTATGACTTTCAGAGGGACGCGGTTCTTGCCATCATCAACAAGCTCCAGACCTACGATGGCTGCATCCTCGCCGACAGCGTAGGCCTTGGCAAGACGTTCACGGCGCTCGCTGTCATCAAGTACTATGAGTCGCTGAACCGCAATGTGCTCGTCCTTTGTCCCAAGAAACTTTCGGACAACTGGACGATGTACCGCAACAACCAGATTAACAATCCCATAGCCAGCGATCGTCTCCGCTACGACGTGCTCTATCACACCGACCTCTCGCGCAAGCGGGGCAAGACCGTCACGGGCATGGACTTGGAGACGATCAACTGGGGCGGATATGACCTCGTTGTCATTGACGAGTCTCACAACTTCCGTAACGGCGAAGACACAGCAACCGCGGCAAAGGATGACGGGACGGGTGGTACCGAGAACCGCTATCAGCGTCTGATCAACCACGTCATTCGCGGTGGGGTCCCCACCAAGGTTCTCATGCTCTCCGCGACCCCCGTCAACAACCGCTTCCGTGATCTTCGCAACCAGCTGAGGCTTGCCTATCAAGGAGATCCGGCTGGGTGGTCGGAGAAGCTGGGGCTCTCTTCCAACATTGAGGACGTGTTCAAGAGCGCTCAGGGCGCCTTCACGGTCTGGTCCAAGCTTCCCGCCGAGGAGCGCAGCACCGAGGCACTCACCGACTCGCTCGACTTTGACTTCTTCAAGGTCCTCGACCAGGTGACGGTTGCTCGCTCGCGCAAGCACATTCAACGCTACTACGACGTGAGCGCTATTGGTCCGTTCCCGCGTCGCAATGACCCTGTTTCGATTTATCCCAAGTTGTCAACGCTGCCCAACAGCACCACATACAGTGAGATTGCCAACTCGCTTGACCTGCTCAAGCTTGCGGTTTACATCCCCTCACATTATCTGCTGCCGTCGGCGCGAGGCAAGTATGAGGACAAGAACGGCAACCTCACCACGAGCGGTCGCGAGACGGGTGTCCGCAAGCTCATGGCAGCCAACCTGCTCAAGCGCCTCGAGAGCTCTATCTCGTCGTTCAGGCTCACGCTCGAGCGCGTCTTTTCGGTCATGAACCAGTGCCTCAACACCATTGAGGTGTTCAAGGCCGAGGGTATGGCTACGGCGAAGGTGGACGCATCTTCTTTTGGCGACGGTTTTGACCTCGACTACGAGGATGCCAACTTCATGGACTTCTCCGTGGGTGGCAAAACGCAGTTCGACCTCCGTGATCTTGACTGGAAGAGCTGGGAGAAGGACGTCCGAGACGATGCTCAGACCATCGAGGGCCTGCTCGAGATGATTCGCGGCATCGATGCCGAGCACGATGACAAGCTCCTGCGCCTCGAGCAGCTCATTGCCGAGAAGGTCGAGAACCCCATCAACCCGGGCAACAAGAAGACCATTGTCTTCACCGCGTTCGCGGACACCGCAAACTACCTCTACGAGCATATTTCCGAGTTCGCATCCCGCGAGCTGGGGTTGGGCGTTGCTGAGGTCACGGGATCGGGCGGCGGAAAGACCAACGTCGAAGGCGTTCGCGGTGACCTTTCCGAGATCCTCACCTGCTTCTCGCCCGTCTCCAAGGACCGCGATAAGGTCTATCCGCGTCTGCGCGGCAAGGATATCGACATCCTCATTGCCACGGATTGCATCTCTGAAGGTCAAAACCTTCAGGACTGCGATTTCCTGGTGAACTATGACATCCACTGGAACCCGGTGCGCATCGTCCAGCGCTTTGGTCGCGTGGACCGCATCGGTTCCAAGAACGACGTCATCCAGCTCGTCAACTTCTGGCCGGACGAGGATCTGGACAACTACATCAACCTCAAGGCGCGCGTCGAGAACCGCATGCACGCCGTCGTTATGACCTCGACTGGCGACGACGACTACATCAACGAGGACGAGAAGGGCGACCTTGAGTACCGCAAGCAGCAGCTCGAGCAGATGAAGCACGAGGTCGTGGATCTCGAGGACGTTTCGGGCGGTGTCTCCATCACCGACCTCGGTCTCAACGACTTCCGTATGGATCTGGTCTCCTACTACCAGGAGAACCCGAACATCGACAGTGTTCCCACGGGCATCGATGCCGTGGTGGAGGGCGACGCTCCGGGCATCATCTTCGTGCTCCGCAACGTGAACCAGGAGCTCGACGCCAAGACACGCAACCAGATTCACCCGTTCTACCTGGTGTACGTGAGCGACGAAGGCGAGGTCGTGCACGGCTACCTCGATCCCAAGGAGTCCCTCGACGCCATGAGGCGCCTGTGCAAAGGCAAGTCCGAACCCGACGCAGCGCTCTGTCGCGCTTACAACAAGGCCACGAAGAACGGGCGAGACATGCGCGGCGCCTCGAGCCTGCTGCGCAGTGCCATCGAGTCGATCGTGGAGGAAAAGGCCGAGGCCGACCTCGACAGCTTCTTTTCCGGCGGCACCACAAGCTTCCTCGAGAACGACGTCGCCGGCCTCGACGACTTCGAGCTTGTCTGCTTCTTGGTGGTGAGGCCTCGTGCTTAACCTGCCGAGCACGGTGCTCGTCAACCGCGTGATGCCCAAGAAAGTGTTCTACGAGCACCTTAAGACGACGGCTGCCATCAAGGAGCAGTTCGTCCAGCAGATCGAGCGTATCGAGATGGTCGCCTCCATCAAGGAGGCCAGCATCCACATCCCTGGTGACAAGGACGTGGCGGAGATAGACGTTCTCGCGCTCCACCTCAAGGGTGCCAACGTTCCCTACGAGGCAATCGAGCTGGTTGCCCGTTCGATACCTAACAAGCTGCTCTTCGTTTGTCTAACGGACGAGTCCTGCAAGCTGCTTGTCAGGCGAGACCGCCTCTATGAGACGGGGTGGGAGCCGACCGATGGTGCCAAGCTCGAGTTGGCAGGATCGACTTTAAGAGAGCTCTGGGACTCCATCGCGTCTCAGGTCGTTTTCGGTGACGCCAACTCTGTGGACCTTGCCGGACGCCTCGAGCGCAAGAGGCGGAGCGAGGCGCTGCGGCTTGAGCTCGAGCAGGTTGAACGGAAGCGCAAATCAGAAAAGCAAATTGCCAAGAGGAACGCTCTCTTCGATCGCAAGCGCGCGATCGAGGCGGAGCTTTCCTGTCTGGAGGGGGAGTATTGATGGAGAAGCTGAGCCACGTCACCGAGAGCATCATCGACGAGAACGTCGAGAAGCTGGCAGAACTCTTCCCAGAGGTCGTGACCGAGGTTCGCGAGCCCGACGGGGGCCTTCGCCACACCATCGACGTCGACGCGCTGAAGGAGCGCGTGGGCGACGTCGCCGATGGTCAGAGGGAGCGCTACCAGTTCACCTGGCCGGGCAAGCGAGAGGCCAAGCAGGAGGCTTACCGCCAGATCGACAAGTGCCTGCGCCCGTGCCCCGAGGAGAGCGTGAACTGGGACACGACCGGCAACCTCTACATCGAGGGCGACAACCTCGACGCGCTCAAGCTCCTGCGCAACACCTACGCCGGCAAGGTCAAGATGATCTACATCGACCCGCCCTACAACACGGGCCATGACTTCATCTACGACGACGACTTCGCGCGGACGAAGGCCGACTACGACGCGGAAAGTGGGGACTACGACGAGGATGGAGGCCGCCTCGTCGCCAACCCCGAGTCCAACGGCCGCTTTCACTCCGACTGGTGCTCGATGATGTATCCGCGTCTGCTGCTCGCAAGGGACCTGCTCAGCGAGGACGGTCTATTGTTTGTTAGCATGGGCGATGAGGAGATTAATAATCTGATAGATATTTGCACTGAAATATTTGGAGCTAACAATTTTAGAAATTCAATTATTGTAAGAAGGGGCGCAAAGTCGGTCCAGGCTCAGTTCGAGACGTGTGAGCGGTTGGGAAAAGACTTCGAATACGTTCTGCTCTTTTCAAAAAAAGTTGATTATAGGTTTCCAACTCAATTCAAGAAACTAGCTTCATGCAAGAAGGGAACTTGGAACAATCATTGGAGAGGGTCGAATCGCCCTACGATGCGCTATGAGCTGTTTGGAATAACCCCAACGTCAGGACAATGGCGGTGGAGTGAGGAGAGAAGCCGCGACGCAATCGAGAACTATAGGCGTCTGCTTAAGGATATAGGAACAGATAGCCCAACTGAGGAGCAGATTGATGATTGGTATCACGAAAAGGGGAATAGATGCGATTTGCTAAGACTCTCCAAGAGTGGAAAGCCTGAACACTATATTCCTCCCACTGATATGACGCTACTGAATAGCTCGTGGACAGACTTGCTTGTCGGCTCTTCATCAGAGATAACCGGCCTGTTTGATACTCGAGTATTTGATACGGCGAAGTTAACTCCACTGGTAACTCGCATGATGGGATTCTGCGAACGAGACGCGCTCATCCTTGATTTCTTCTCTGGTTCCGCTACAACTGCCCACTCCGTCATGCGCCTCAACGCCGAAGACGGTGGCAGTCGCAGGTTCATCATGGTGCAATTGCCTGAGGTCTGCGACGAGAAGTCTGAGGCGGCCAAGGTGGGTTACAAAAACATCTGCGAGATTGGCAAAGAGCGCATCCGTCGGGCGGGCAGGAAGATCGCCGAAGAGGTAGAGGAGTCCAACCGCCAGCTCAAGCTCGGCGAGGAGCCGAAGAAGGTTCCGGATATCGGTTTCCGCGTGCTCAAGATTGACTCCTCGAACTTCGAGGACGTTTCCGCAGAACCCGCGGAATACACCCAGCAGACGCTTGCCGGCCTTGCGGACAACCTCAAACCCGGACGCACGGCGGAAGACCTACTTTTCCAAGTGATGCCGCAGTTCCAGATCCCACTTTCGGCAAAGATCGAGAAGCGTAACGTTAACGGTTCTACCGTCTTTTCCGTCGATGATGGTCGTCTTGTAGCATGCTTTGACCGTAATGTTGCGACAGAGACTATCGTTGCTATGGCAAAGTCGCAGCCAGACTACGCTGTCATGCGCGATGCCTCGTTCACGGGCGACGATGCTGTCTCGAACTTCGGCGAGCTCTTCAAGACCTACAGCTCCGCCACCATTACCAGAGTGGTGTAAGAGGTCTGAGCCGTATTGCGTGTTCGAATCTAGATAGGCAGTATCATGGAATTCAAGTTTACCGTTCAGGAGTATCAAACGCAGGCTGCCTACGCCGTGGCAGATGTGTTCGAAGGCCAACCCCGCATCGAGGGTCAGCAGTTCGTGCGCGACTTGGGTGCCGACGCCCGCGATGCCCGCGGCCAGCTGCTTTTGAGCTACGAGAGTGCGGATGGCTACAAGAATGCGTCCATCATGCTCTCCGGCGCGCAGCTGCTCGAGAACATCAACAAGGTTCAAGGACGCAACGGTATCGAGCGATCCGATGCGCTACATCACGCGCTTGGTGCGTGCGAGCTCGACGTAGAGATGGAGACGGGTACCGGCAAAACCTACGTCTATACCGAGACAATCTTTGAGCTCAACAAGCGGTACGGCTGGTCGAAATTCATCATCGTGGTACCAAGCGTTGCCATTCGCGAGGGTGTGGCGAAATCGCTCGCTATCACCGAACGGCATTTCGCGGAGCGCTATGGCAAGCGCATCTGGTGGTTCGTCTACAACAGCAGCCGCCTGAACGAGCTCGACAGCTTTGCCGGCAGGAACGACATCTCTGTCATGGTCATCAATATGCAGGCGTTTAACGCGTTCAATGAGGCGAAGAGCAAGGGCGAGGGGCGCGGTGGTGACAAGACGGCGCGCATCATGTTCTCCGAACGCGATGATTTCGGCAGTCGCCGCCCTATCGACGTGCTTGCCGCGACGAATCCTATCCTCATCCTGGACGAACCGCAGAAGATGGGAAAGAAAGGCAGCGCTACGCGCAAAGCCATGCGCTGTTCTCACTTAACTATTCTGCGACGCACGCGGAACACCACAACGAGGTTTATGCTCTCGACGCACTCGATGCTTACAACATGCGCTTGGTGAAGCGCATCGAAGTGAAGGGCTTTGAGGTACGTGGGCTGCGCGGCACGGACGGCTACCTGTGCTTGCAGGAGATTCGAGTAAGCCGCGACCGGGCGCCGCAAGCACGCATCGAGTTCTCGCGCCAGCTGGCAAGCGGGTCGGTGAAGCACGTTTCCAAACTCTTTGATGTGAATGACAGCATCTACACGGAGTCTGGCGAGCTCGAGGCGTACCAGGACGACTATGTCATCTCCGAGATCGTACCCGACCAGCCCGGCGTACTTGGTTGCGTGCGTTTCCGCAACGGCGAGGAGATCCGCTGCGGAGAGGTGGTTGGCGATTCTACGGGAGCGGATATTCGTCGCGTGCAGATTCGCGAGACCATTAAGAGCCACCTGGAAAAGGAGGAACGGCTTTACGAGCGCGGCATCAAGTGTCTCTCGCTGTTCTTTATCGATGAGGTGGCCAAGTACCGTCTCTACGGCGCAGACGGCGAGGAGCTCCTGGGCGAATACGGCAGAATCTTTGAGGAGGAGTACGACGCCGCGGTGGGTGAGCGCCTGCATAACCCGCGTTTTGGCGACGACCTGCCTGGTTCGTACGTCGAGTACCTCTCGCGCTTCCGTCCCCACATGGTGCACAAGGGGTATTTCTCTATCGATAAGAAAGGACGTGCGGTCGATAAGATTTCTAACTCGGGGTCTGAGGCGAAGCTGTCCCGCCGCGACCTCGAAGAAGGCGTGAACGACGAAAGCGCCTACGACCTTATTCTCAAGAACAAGGAGCACCTGCTTTCCTTTGAGGAGCCCACGCGCTTCATCTTCTCTCACTCGGCGCTGCGCGAGGGCTGGGATAACCCCAACGTGTTCCAGATCTGCACGCTCAAAGAGTCTGGCTCCGAGATGAGCAAGCGCCAGGAAGTTGGCCGTGGCATGCGCCTGTGTGTTGACCGAGACGGCAACCGCCAGGATGCGGCGACGCTTGGCGAAAGCATGGTGCAGGGTGTGAACCTGCTCACCGTTATTGCTTCTGAGAGCTATGCAAGCTTTGTGGGTGACTTGCAGAAGGATATCCGGGCAGAGCTGCGTCGCCCCAAGCGGGTGGATGCCGGGCTCTTCCAAGGTGCTTCCGTCTCAAACGGCGCAGGCGCGACGCTTACGTTGAGTAATGCCGATGCGGACGAGATCATGTATGCGCTTGCGGCGAATCGCCTTGTCGATAAGACGGGAACCCCGACGCAGAAGTTCCGCGATGAGGGCGTAAGTTCGATTTCTGCCGACGATGTGAGCGAGCACCTGTATGACTTTTTGCCGGAGATCGAGAAGCTCGTCCAGAGCGTGTGCGACCCGTCTGCTTTGGATGACATGATCGGCAACGGCCTTGAGCAGAAGGTACTTACCAACCCGCTGAATGATAACTTCAACAAGCATGAGTTCCAGGAGCTGTGGAATCGCATCAACTTCAAGCAGGCATATACCGTTCATTTCGATGATGGCGAGTTGAGGCGCAAGGCCATCGCCAACATCGATAGGAACTTGACAGTATCAAAGGTGAGCTACCGCGTGGTGACGGGCGAGCAACAGGCGACCGCAAGCGAGAAAGAGCTTGAGGCGGGTACGCATTTTGCCGTGCAACACACCGAGACAAGGGAGCTTGCGGCAAACGGCGCTGTGCATGTGAAGTATGACCTTATAGGTGAGGTGGCACGTCGCGCACGTATCACGAGGCGCAACGCGGCGGAGATTCTTGCCGGCATAAGCGCGTACAAGTTCCGCATGTTCCAAGACAATCCGGAAGAGTTCATCGTCAAGGTGGCAGATGCCATTGTGGATGAGAAGGCTACGATGATTGTGGAGCACATCAGCTATAACCGGCTCGAGGAACGCTATGACGCCGCGATTTTTACCGAGTCAATGCCCGAGAACATGTCGCGTGCTTACCATTCGAGGAAAAACGTGCAGGATTATGTTTTCCCAGACGGCGCTGCTGAGCGTTCGGTGGAGCGGCGCTTTGCGGAGGAATTGGACGCTGCAGACGAGGTCGTGGTCTACGCCAAGTTGCCGCGTTCGTTCCAGATTCCGACTCCCGTGGGCGGCTATGCCCCTGACTGGGCGATCGCATTCAGGCGCGATGCCGTGAAGCACGTGTTCTTCATCGCGGAGACTAAAGGTTCTATGGAGTCGATGCAGCTGAGGGGCGTAGAACAGGCGAAGATCGCCTGCGCCCGTAAACTTTTCAACGAGATGAGTGACACCGACGTGCGCTATGATGCGGTTGATAGCTACGAGAAGCTGTTGGAGTTGGTGAGATGACGTGGGCAAGTGCTGCCTTTTAGTGGGTGCCGGGGCTGAGATTGACCAGCATCTTCCGTCCGGTGCAGAGTATCTCTCTGCAACATATTTTTCAAAGAAACAGGAGCTTTACTCCGCCCTTAAAGAGTTTTATGTCTCTAACGATCTGCTGGGAGAACGTATCCCAAAATACGAGGCAAGAACCTTGTTCTCTGCGCAATCAGCCATTTTTCGGTCGCTAATCGAATCAATTTGGGAGATTGATTCAGATGCAGTTGTCGGGTGGATGCGCGGAAAAACGAAAGACATTCCGGAGAAAATTGAAGATTTCCAGAATGAGCATTACAAGGTTTTGTTCGAGTTGATGTTTGGGGAGGATTCTGAAGACTCTTCCAATAGAAAAGAAATCATAGAGGCTATCGAAAACCTCGATTCGAGTTTCTACGGAACGGTTGAATCGCTATATTCCGCGTTGATTTCTCCGTCTGATCATCCGATAAAATTCTGGAAGTTGCTGAATTATTATTGGGGCGCCTTTTTCTCCATACTGGAACCCATTGTCACATCGGATGCGGCTAAGCAAATGATGGACATTGAATGGGATTACCGCACAGTTCTGGATAATCTTACCTCGATTATTCAGACGATTTGGTCTGATAGCTTTGTTGACAAGGCAATTAAGCCAACTTCCTACCAGAGCAGAATGGGTGGCCGGTTCGATTACGTGTTGACAACGAACTACACGCCTTATAGTCGAGTGTTTTTAAAGAATCAGGAAAGCGTTGGGAATGACCTATGCTATCTCGCGGGAAGCCTCGTAGAATTTGAATCTGCTGCGACTTTGGAGCATGTCAACTGTGAATCGACAAGTATAGTATCAATGACGTGCCCGTTTCCCTATTTAATGACTCGTTCGCCCGTCAAGCCGATTATCGATGCAGGCCAATTACGAACATATGCCCGTGCGATTCAGGCTCTTGGTGTGTCTGATACCTTAGTTGTTCTTGGATACTCCTTTTGCGACGACGATGCGCACATTGCCGCTATGGTTCGGGATTACATTGTTTGTAACGGAAAACGCATGTTCTATTTTGGATATGACGATAAGACAATTGCTGAGCATAAAGATATCGTTTATCGAGCGTTGCGCATTGAAGGCGACAGAGAATCTCAGAAGCGAATTGTCTTCTTGGGCGTTCATGATGCTACATCGCCATCTGTTGGAGAGGCTTTGGGGCAGATTGCAGGTTAATCAGGGCTTGGATTAGCCTAGCCACACTACGATTGCCCATGATTAGCCTCTCTAGACTATTTCGATCCGTTGGTGTTCGAGATGGCGATCGTTTCCAAGAATCAGCGTGTTGGCAAGAACTTGCGTTGTCTATCCAATATGGCGCGTGTTTTCAGCTCGTGGCTAAGACATCTGCGAATAATCTTCCAAAGTGCCGATTATTTCTAGAAAAAAACGGCAGATATGCCTATTATTTCGATATAAGAACTCACGGCGCACAGATTCCCACGGGAGGCGGATGCCCCATGAAGCGCAAGGTAACAGCTGCACTTGAAGCATGGGCGGCAGAGCAGAACAAGAAGCCGCTCGTTTTGTTCGGTGCCCGCCAGACGGGGAAGACCACGTCGGTGCTCGACTTCGGCGCGACGCACTACCAAGACGTTGTGCACGTCGACTTCGTTCGCCAACCCGCACTTAAAGCGGCTTTCGAGCGCAGCCTTGACCCCAAAGATATCGTCCAGCTCCTCGCGGCCCTACTCAGGCGCAGCATCGAACCGGAGGGAACACTGCTGTTCTTCGATGAGGTTCAGGAATGCGACCAGGCTATCGCGTCGCTCAAGTACTTTCGCCAAGACGCCCCGGAATACGATGTGATTGCGGCGGGCAGCTTGCTGGGCGTGCACGTGGCGCGCCAAGGCTCATTCCCCGTTGGATACGTTGACATGTTCACTATGCATCCCATGGACTTCGAGGAATTCTGCTGGGCGATGGGCGAAGAGCGCGCGTTCGACGTGGTGCGCGCGAGCTTCG
>OLNI01000843.1_pt1 | contig 21556 bp, 15 predicted proteins | sample 1672921 | NCBI WGS metagenome assembly OLNI01 (sample SAMEA3136737, study PRJEB25190) | human gut metagenome | biome: human gut; feature: human-associated habitat; material: faeces | place: Austria | collected 2013 | reverse complement strand
CAGCGATAGCTGGTCCCGGAATTCCATCACGGTCTCCGATAATTATTGCTTTTTTTCCCTCTAAAATAGCCATAATTATGCTTTCTCCTTTCTTTTGGTAAAAAACATGTTTATAAATTAAAATATATATGACAAAGAACTCACCTAATTATTAGATGTATTTCTTGATCATCGCTTCGATTGTCTCCGGTGTACAATCATCTTTTACAAGCTCATCTACTTTTTCTCCATCTTTGTAGATTGCCATAACCGGAAGGCCAAGAATCTTCTGGCCGATTGCCAGACGACGAGCCTTTGTTGTATTCAGAGATGTAAACTTAAGTTTATCTCCATATGTGTCAGCGAACTCATGTACCTTTGGCATAAGTGCTGCACAAGGAACACATCCGTCACCGAAAAAGTCAACGAATACATATCCTTCAGCTTCCAGAACCTCTGTCTGGAACGTATTCTTATCTACTTCTATCATTGGTCTGATCCTCCTTTTAAGTCTTATTTATGAAATAGAATATATACTCTACGCCATGCTTCTCTCTACCATAACTGCAGCGATCGCTCCGTCAGCTGCAGCAGTAACAACCTGTCTCAGGCTCTTCACGCGTACATCACCAGCAGCGTATACGCCTGGGATATTTGTATGCATGTCCGCATCAGTTGGAATATATCCTCTTTCATCCATCTCAACACTTCCTTTGAAGATGTCAGAATTAGGAATAGTACCGATGAATCCGAATACTCCGAACATTCCGTCGTCTTCGTCAGCTTCAATCTTAGTAACTTCTCCAGTTTTCACATTCTTAACTGTCATCCAGGAAAGGATTCCATCTCCTCCAACTTCCTCAACAACTGTATCCCACATAAAGTGAAGTTTGTCGTTTTTGAAAGCTTTCTCCTGAATGGATTTTGCTGCACGCAGCTCATCACGTCTGTGAATGATTGTAACTTTTCTAGCGAATTTTGTAAGATACATAGCCTCTTCAACAGCGGAATCTCCGCCACCTACTACATATACCTCAAAATCCTCGAAGAAGTTAGCGTCACAAGTAGCGCAGTAAGAAACTCCTCTTCCAAGGAACTCTGCCTCACCCTTGCAGCCGATTGGTCTTGCATGAGCACCTGTAGCAATGATAATATTCTTTGCCTGATACTCACCTTTTTCACCTTTGAGGACTTTTACATCTCCCTCAAGTGAAACTTCTTTGATTGTGTCAGATACACGTTCAGCCCCAAACTTCTTAGCCTGCTCTGTCATACGTGCGATCAGAGACGGACCTGACTCCGGCTGATCTACAATCTGTCCAGGATAGTTTTCAATCTCATCTGTGATTGAAATCTGTCCGCCATCCTGTCCTTTCTCAACAATAAGAACTGACAAGCGACTTCTTCCTGCGTACAGTCCTGCTGATAATCCAGCAGGACCTGCACCCAGGACAATTACGTCATAAATTTTGCTCATAACGAAATTCTCCTTTTTTCATTTTTATTCTATAACGCTACATACAATATAGCACATAGTTTTCAAAAATGAAATGCATATTTTTTATAAAATGCACAATTTTACTCAAAAATTGTCTGTTTATCAACCTCTGTTGTAAGAGCTTCAAGAGCTTTCTTAACTAAGGATTTACGAAGTGCGTACTCCTCATCTTTATCCAGAGCCGGATTTCCAAGCGGATGTGGAATAGCAATTGTAGGAACGATTCTGTTAGCTCCAACTGTCATAGAAATTGGAGTTACAGTACACATATGAACTACTGGAAGTCCTGCAGCTTCAATAGCTTTTACCATCGTTGCACCGCAACGTGTACAGGTACCTCAAGTGGAGGTCATGATAACTGCATCAACACCATCAGCGATCAGCTTCTGAGCATACTCATCAGCGAATGCTTTAGATGATAATACGGCTGTTCCGTTACCAACTGTTGTATAGAATTTATTGTGAAGTTTTCCAATAACACCCTCACGCTCGAACTCACGCATAACGTCTACTGGAAGTACACGGTCAGGATCCTCGTTAGCGTATACCGGATCGTATCCACCATGAGCTGTCTCGTATGTCTCCTCTGTCAGATCGTTAACACCTGTAATGTCATACTCACCATATCTTGTAGCATTAGATGACTCGATGTGATCTGGATTACCCTTCGGAACAATACCACCAGATGTACACAGAGCGATTGTAGCTTTGCTAAGATCTTTGATAGCCGGGTTTGGAGCAACCTTGTCGAATGTCGGCATTGGGAACTCTGTTACGAATGGCTTACCAGCAATCTTCTTAAGAAGCATCTCAACAGCACGTTTTGATCCACGTTTCTCCTCGAATAAGTTTACACGGATACCGTTTGGCATGTAGTTGTCTTCGCAAGAAGCACCAATCTTCTCACCTTTAGCAAGTTTCATAGCAAGTGGAGCTAATTTTCCAACTGCATCTCTCATACCAGCTGCACTGTTCTTTGTAGGAACAATGTATACTTTGTCTTTGAACATATCAGCACCTGGGTTCTCAACGTACATTCCTGTAACTACCGGGATTCCAAGCTCCTCTTTGATCATATCGCAAACTGTTCCGCAAGCAACTCCGTAACGTCCTGCGTTGAATGCAGGTCCAGCGATGAACAGATCAGCATTCTGTCCTTTAACCATCTCAAGAATCTCAGCTTTAGCTTTTTCAAGATTCTCGTTGAAGTAAGAGTCACCACATACGATTGTAGCAACGATCTCAGCTTCATCTCCAAATTTCTGAGCAAGAGCGAGTCCTGGTCCTACGACCTCTCCTACGCGAAGCTCTGCAGGGTAATCTGCTTTTTCTTCTCCACCGATATTAGCGAAGAACTGGTTGATATAATGTACAACTCTAATTTTACTCATTATGATTCGTCCTCCCTTTCTATCGTGCACTCAGTACATTGAATCCTGTCTCGTTAGTTGCACCAGTCATACACTGAATCTCAACTTCAAGAGATCCGTCCTCCTGAAGAGTCTTGTCACTGGCACCAGCGATAACATTAACATAGTCTAAAGTTCCGATAACTTTATCAAGTTTTGGAAGGTGAATCAGCTCATTAGCATTTCCGCCTGTTACTACAGCATCTGCAGCCGGATCAGAGTCAGCAAGTGACTGAGATTTTCCATCACGTCCAGCATACTCATCTGTAATGATAACAGTCTTAACGCCTTCAGCCTCAATTTTCTTTGTATTCATGATAAGGTCTGTATCCGGGTTACCGAATCCCTCCTGAGATACGATTACAGCATCCAGGTCTAAGAAACGGCAAAGTTTTGCTGTCCAGTCAGAAGAACGCATCTTGTCTGCAAGGTAAACGTTCTCATTTGTAAGGATGTGGCAAACAAAGTTAATAGTTTTACCATGCTCCTCGAATAAATCGTGAATAACCGGGTTATTCTCGTGAACATATGTTGGGTTTTTATCACAAGCAGATACACAGTTACCGGATACGATAGCTCCGTCCATGATCTCTGTTGGTGTCATCAGAGTAGAAAGTGTCTTCTTAGCATCTACTCCGTATACATATGTGTCATGAAGAAGTCCCTGGCTCTGTAACATCTGTACATAAGCAACTCTCGGAAGATCTGGGAATTTTTCTTTTCCTTCCATAACCCCGTATGTCTCATAAACCTTTGTCTCATCTGGTGTAAGTTCACGTGCTAATTCCCCAAGATATACAGCAACTCTGAATCCAGCGAAACGAACAGCTTTCTCATAATCATGCTGTTTGATGTCATCAACTGGCTCACATACCATAACAAGATTTAATGTTTTTGAGAACGGTGTATACTGTGCTCCAACACCTGTCATATCGATGATACCTTCCTGGAATCCAACGATCTTACCAGCTGTAACAACAGCCATTCCTTTTAATGCATAAGTTTTTCCTTCACCAACTGTATCTACTTTGTTGATTACTCCCGGGAAGACTCCTCCTCTTCCTTCAACCTTTACACGTGGCTCGATAACGTCTTTAACCGGTGTGATTCTCACTGACTCACCTGGTCTAGCAATATCAAATGATACGCTCTTAATGTGCTCATCCTCAAGAGCAACAGCCTCTACAGCTTCTTTGTTTACATAAAGAATTCCATCTTCGATCTTAGACTCTGCTGCGAACTGGATATCCTTAATGTAAATGTGTCCCATTTCCAATCTTCTCACTTATGGTTCCCTCCTTCAAGAATTTTGATATTATTGTGTAAGCTAAATGCTTTAACAACCTCTCGCTACTCGACCTACCACACATCTGCGGATGAAATAGCGCTTTGTAACAGGGTCCAGTCAATTAACTGGAAGTCTTTGAACGTTTCTGGCATGAATTCTCTGTACTTTTCTGACTTGAACTCAAACTTTGCACAGGATCTTATGGCTCCTTCTATAATTGACAGTGACCTCTCATCCAGTTTTCCGGCTTTACGTGAGATCATAACCGACTTATATGGTGTTTCATTCGGCTTCACGCTTCCAGATAATGGATGTGATAAAAGCAAATGTCCTTCGTGTATCCTGTCTCTAACTTTCCCCAATACATCCTCATAAGAAATCTCACTATAATCCACTTCATGCTCTTCATCAAGCATCTGTGGAACTAATGGATTGTTCGTTATTATAATGTAATCTTTCTTCATTTTTTATCCGCCTTCCATTTTTGATTTCTTACATAGATGAAATAAGTATTGTGTCATTCTTCCCAGCTATCCGGCAGGATTAAAAAAGGCGATGCAACACCAATATTGTGTGCGCATCGCCTTTCTGTCTTTTGTCTTGACCGTCCTTCTTAGATAGCTTTTCTTTTCAACACAAGATTCAGAACGCAGTCCCTTTCTCAGTCCTTTTGCCTGAAAGTTTCACCCCTGGTATGTCCACCAACATACCTTGGCTTGCCTCTTCGGCGGTCTTCTTTAGTAAAGACTCTCTCTTAAGAAAGATCATCCCGCTATTCACTTTTATTTTTTATAGAGACAATGAATATCTCCCATTGCCTGTATCTATAATAACGTATTGTTAATTTATTTGCAACCCTTTTGCCATAACTTTCTTTTTTTAGTCAGTATGCACATTTCGCAATGTCCCTTTTTGGTCACAATTGCCATTGCATTTGTTTTGTCTATAAATAATATATTCAATTTTTCACAATATTCTATTAGTTCACAAACAATTTTACCTTTTTATTATAAGATGTTCTACTTTTATTTATTAGCATCCCTTAATTTAACGCTTTATCACAGTAAACTCCAGTTTATTTGCAACTGGAGTTTACTCATTCTACTATCAATTATTCAATTATTTATTGACGCCATCTATGAATTATTTTTCTTTTTAAAGTTTTTAAAGTAATCTTCATGCACCTGGCTGATTACTTTACTCAGCGCAAATAATGCAAGAATATTTGGTACTACCATCAAAGAATTGAAACAATCTGCCATATTCCATACAAGATCAACTTCTGCAAGTGATCCAAGGAACACACAAGCCGCTGCAACTACAGAATAGATTTTCACTGCTTTTGGTCCAAACAAATATTTGATATTGGCCTGACCAAAGAAATACCATCCTATAATAGTAGAAAATGCGAAGAAGAACATACAGATGGCTACGAAGATATCTCCACCTTTTCCGTATAATGTAGAGAATGCATACTGGCTTAATTCAGCTCCCGTTTTTCCAGTTGGAATAGATTTTGTTGTCAATATTACAAGTGCTGTTAGGTTCAATACTATAAATGTATCAATAAATACACCTGTCATAGCTACAAATCCCTGCTCTACCGGATGGTCCACTTTCGCTACAGCATGTGCATGTGGTGTAGATCCCATACCAGCTTCGTTAGAGAACAATCCTCTCGCAACACCTTTTGTAAGAGCAAGTTTTACAGTTGCACCGGCTGCACCACCAACTACAGAACTTGGTGAAAATGCTCCGATAAAAATAGATGCAAATGCATAAGGAATGTTTTTATAGTTGTAAATAATTACGATTAACGAACCGACAATATATAATGCTGCCATAAACGGAACAATTGTCTCCGTAACTTTTGCAATTCGTTTCATACCACCCATGAATACAAAAATTGCGATTACTGCTACTACAAGACCCATAATCCACTGTGGAACACCAAACGCTGTATGGAAAGATGCTGCAATAGAGTTAGATTGTACGGCATTACCCATAAACCCAAGTGCCAGTGTGATCAGTATTGCAAAAATTCCAGCTAGGACTTTTCCAAATGTTCCCTTAAATGCTGCTCTTATGTAGTAAACCGGTCCTCCTGTGACCTGACCGTCTGCTCCGACTGTCTTATACTTCTGTGCCATAATCGCTTCTGCATAGATAGTTGCCATTCCAAGGAATGCCGCGATCCACATCCAGAAGATTGCTCCAGGTCCTCCAATCGCAAGTGCTGTTGCTGCTCCGGCAATATTACCGGTTCCTACCTGTGCTGCAATTGCTGTTGCCAATGCCTGGAATGATGACATTCCATCCGCTCCGGCTTCTCCTTTCTTACTGAACAGACCGCCAAAAGTTCTTTTCATTCCTTCGCCAAATCCTCTTACCTGGATAAACCCAAGTCTGAACGAGAACCAAAGGCCCGCACTTAACAGTGCAATAATCAGTACGTAGTTTGACATGTAATTCTGAATCGTCAATACAATGTTATTTAATGTCTCCATAAAACGACCCCCTTTTCCTTTTCGAAAGACATTTGTAATAATGTATTCGTGCTTCTCGAGTTTTAGTATAACCGAAACAAATCTTTTTTTCAACAGAATTTTCTGTAAACAATGATTATTTTTTTGTTTATTTTAGTATTTTCTTATATATATGCTTTTATTGTAATGCATTAATTGCTATTTTCTGAATATATATGCATTATTTTTTTAATTAGCCAACCAGTTTTTAACGCTAAAGAAGCCCGGCAGTTTTAATTCTGCCGGGCTTCTTTTCTTAACACTATCTTAGCTTATGTTTTTTCTATTAATTAGTTTATTTTGCTTTGTTAAAGTTGGTGAAGTAATCTTTATGTACCTGACTGATCACCTTACTCAATGCAAACAATGCAAGGATATTCGGGATTACCATCAAGGAGTTGAAGCAATCTGCCATATTCCAAACAAGATCAACTTCTGCAAGTGATCCAAGGAATACGCAGCACGCTGCTAATACAGAGTAAATCTTCACTGCTTTTGGGCCAAACAGATATTTTATATTTGCCTGACCAAAGAAGTACCATCCGATAATGGTTGAAAACGCGAAGAAGAACATGCAAATTGCAATAAAGATATTTCCGCCTTTTCCATATAATGTAGAGAATGCATACTGGCTAAGTTCTGCTCCTGTCTTTCCACTTGGAATAGACTTCGTTGTCAGGATAACTAATGCTGTCAGGTTCAATACGATAAATGTATCAATAAATACACCAGCCATAGCCACAAATCCCTGTTCTACCGGATGATTAACTTTTGCCACCGCATGAGCATGCGGCGTAGATCCCATACCAGCTTCATTAGAGAACAATCCTCTTGCTACACCTTTTGTAAGAGCTAACTTAACAGTTGCACCGGCTGCTCCACCGACTACAGACTGTGGTGCAAATGCTCCTACAAAGATAGATGCAAATGCATAAGGAATATTCTTGTAATTGTAAACAATAACGATCAATGCACCTACGATATAAAGTGCTGCCATAAGCGGTACGATTGTTTCTGTAACTTTCGCGATACGCTCAATACCACCTGCAAATACAAAGAGTGCGATTACTGCTACAACAACTCCCATAATCCACTGTGGAATACCAAATGCTGTATGGAAAGCTGCTGCGATAGAGTTAGACTGAACTGCGTTACCCATAAATCCAAGTGCTAATGTGATTAAGATTGCAAAAAGTGCTGCAAGTACTTTTCCGAATGTTCCTTTGAACGCTGCTCTGATGTAGTATACCGGTCCTCCTGTTACCTGACCATCTGCACCAACTGTCTTGTACTTCTGTGCCATAAGTGCTTCTGCATAAATGGTTGCCATTCCAAGGAATGCTGCGATCCACATCCAGAAAATCGCTCCGGCACCACCGATTGCAAGTGCGGTAGCTGCTCCGGCGATATTACCAGTTCCTACCTGAGCCGCAATAGCTGTTGCCAATGCCTGGAATGATGACATTCCATCTTTTCCAGCTGCGCCTTTTTTACTAAACAGACCACCAAAGGTTCTTCTCATACTTTCGCCAAATCCCCGAACCTGGATAAAACCAAGTCTGATTGAGAACCAAAGTCCTGCTCCAAGAAGTGCAATTACCAAAATGTAGTTTGACATGTAATTCTGAATTGTCAATACAATGTTATTTAATGTCTCCATATAGTTTCCCCCTTTTCACTTTAGATAGACATCATTCGTTACATTTTGAAGTTTTGCGAAGTTGTTTGTAACTTGCTAACTTTCTTTACTAAGAATTATAATTTATTAACATAAAATTTGCAACCAATTTTAATATAAACAGTGATTAATTTTGACAATTCGCAAAAATGGGCTAAAAAAGAAGCGAGTTTCCTCGCTTCTTAATACATTTTTTTGTATATTTATACATTAATTTCTGCTGTCATGCCAAGCACATCTTTGTTAGCTTCCAGAACTGGATCCACAACTTTTTTCAGGAAATTTTCCACCTGAAGCGGCGCGCGTCCAACATATTTTGCCGGATCCATCGTCTTCTTTAACTCTTCCTCATTCAGACCAAATGCCGGATCTGCTGCAATCAGGTCAAGCAAGTTGTTATCCAGACCTTTTTCCTTCACATTACGTCCGGCCTCCATAGAAAGCTCACGGATTCTCTCATGGAGTTCCTGTCTGTCTCCGCCTGCTTTTACTGCATCCATCATAATATTCTCAGTTGCCATGAACGGAAGTTCAGACATTAGCCGTTTCTCAATAACCTTCGGATATACAACCAGTCCATCTACAACATTCAGACAAAGATCCAGGATACCGTCAATTGCAAGGAATCCTTCTGGAACGCTGAGTCTCTTATTTGCAGAATCATCAAGTGTTCTCTCGAACCACTGTGTTGCAGATGTGATCGCAGGATTAAGTGCATCAATCATCACATATCTGGAAAGAGATGCAATACGCTCACTTCTCATCGGATTTCTCTTGTATGCCATAGCAGATGATCCTATCTGTGTCTTCTCAAACGGTTCCTCTACTTCTTTCAAATGCTGGAGCAGGCGAATATCATTGGAAAATTTGTGTGCACTGGCTGCAATTCCCGCCAGTACATTCAGTACTCTTGTATCAACTTTTCTGGAATAAGTCTGTCCTGATACCGGATAACACGCTTCGAACCCAAGCTTCTTTGCGATCATCGGATCAATCTGATCGATTTTTTCCTGATCTCCATCAAAAAGTTCCAAAAAGCTTGCCTGAGTTCCGGTCGTTCCCTTAGATCCAAGAAGCTTTAATGTACTTTTTACATATTCCAGATCCTGAAGATCCATCAGAAATTCCTGCATCCAAAGTGTTGCACGCTTTCCAACCGTTGTTGGCTGTGCCGGCTGAAAATGTGTAAAGGCAAGTGTCGGCTGACTTTTATAAGTATTCGCGAATTTTGCAAGTTCTGCAATAACATTTATCAGTTTTTTTCTTACAATTTCAAGTGCCTCAGACATTACAATAATATCTGTATTATCTCCTACATAGCATGAAGTTGCTCCCAGATGAATAATTCCTTTCGCCTTCGGACACTGCTGTCCATATGCATACACATGAGACATTACATCGTGGCGCACAACTTTCTCACGTTCTTTTGCCACCTCATAATTGATATCTTCTGCGTGAGCTTTCAGTTCATCGATCTGATCCTGCGTAATGGACAGTCCCAGTGCTTTTTCTGTCTCTGCCAGAGCGATCCAGAGCTTTCTCCACGTCTTAAACTTTTTATCCGGTGAAAATACATACTGCATCTCCTTACTTGCGTAGCGCTCTGAAAGCGGGCTTACATATCTATCGTAGCTCATTTTTCTTCCTCCCTGATATACCACATTTAAGTGATTTCTTCACATATTATTTCTACATTATCATTATACAGGATACTTTCTCCTGCTATCAACACATTTAATAAAAAATCACATTTCACAATTAATCAAATGCATGAGAAATGTCCTCTGTCGGAACTTTCATCGGATAATTTCCAGTAAAGCATGCATCACAATACGCCAGTTCTCCGACCATATCTTTCAACTTATCGATTTCCATATACCCCAGTGAGTCAGCACCGATCATCTCGCGGATTTCCTCCGTCGTATGAGAATGTGCAATAAGCTGATCATTGGACGGTACATCCGTTCCAAAATAACAAGGATGTAAAAACGGTGGAGAACTAATTCTTACATGAACTTCTGTTGCTCCTGCCTTTTTCAGCATTTTTATAATATTCGCACAGGTTGTACCACGTACGATAGAATCATCGACCATGACAATTCTCTTTCCTTTTACTACTTCCTCGATAACATTTAGTTTAATCTTAACACTGCTCTCCCTCTGGCTCTGCTTTGGTTTGATAAATGTTCTTCCCACATAACTATTCTTATGAAAAGCCATACCATAAGGTATTCCCGACTCTTCTGAATATCCTTTTGCAGCTACCAGACCGGAATCCGGCACACCAACTACAAGATCTGCCTCCACCGGATAAGACTGTGCCAATGCTTTTCCTGCCGTAATTCTAGAATGGTAAACATTAACTTTATCAATTGTACTGTCCGTTCTAGCGAAATAAATATACTCAAAAATACATCTCGCCTGCTTCTTAGGAGAGATTGCCATAGATTTATCTGATGTAATGCCATTCTTTGTAAAGCTTACAATCTCACCCGGTTCTACATCTCTTACAAATTCGCCACCTACTGCTGCGATTGCACAGCTCTCTGATGCAAGAAAATATGTATTGTCTCTTTTTCCGATACAAAGCGGACGTAGTCCGAACGGATCTCTCGCTCCAATCATTTTTCTTGGAGAAATCACAACCAGTGCGTAAGCACCTTCTATCTTTTGCATGGCATTACGGACAGCTTCCTCTGCTTTTTCCGTCTTCAGTCGTTCTCTTGCAATATGATACGCGATTACTTCTGAGTCAATGGTCGTCTGGAAAATCGCTCCTGTATATTCCAGTTCATGACGAAGCTCCACAGCATTTGTCAGATTACCATTATGGGCAATTGCCAGAGTACCTTTCACATAGTTCAGAACAAGTGGCATAGCATTCTCTACCTTCGTTGCCCCTGCAGTTGAATAACGGACATGTCCGACACCAAGATTACCTTTCAACCCTTCTAAGGCTTCCTCATCAAACACTTCATTTACAAGACCAAGCCCCTTCTTCGAATGAACTTTGCGCTCTCCGTAAGTGTCTGTCACTGCAATTCCACAGCTTTCCTGTCCTCTGTGCTGCAAAGCAAATAAACCATAATATACAGATGGTGCTACATCTCCTCCATCCATATCATATGCTCCGAATACACCACATTCTTCACCCATACCTGTTGTTATCTTCTCATAGTTGCTCATGAATGTAACTCCTTCTTCCTATCAGTCATCAGATGTTTTTAAGTATAATACAAGGCAGATGGAAATGCAATTGCCCCACCTGCCCTTAAGTCTTACTCAGTCATTATTTTTATTTTGGTTTATTTATTAGCATTATTAATATTAAGACCCGATTTATTAGTTTTCGCTAAATTTTCCAAGGAATTCTTTCATTCTTTCGTTAGAAGAACCAAATACTTCCTCCGGCGTTCCTTTCACAGCAATATAACCGTTATCCATGAAAATTACATGATCTGAAACATTTTTTGCAAAATTCATTTCATGTGTAACGATCACCATTGTCATGTGCTCTGCAGCCAGATCTTTGATGACTTTCAGAATCTCGCCGGTAAGCTCCGGATCCAATGCTGAGGTCGGTTCATCAAAAAACAGAATATCCGGATTCATAGCAAGTGCACGGGCGATCGATACTCTCTGCTGCTGCCCACCCGAAAGCTGATACGGATAAGCGTTTTCCTTATCAGAAAGTCCCATCTTCGCAAGCAGCTCTCTCGCCTCTTTGTACACTTCCTCTTTCTTTCTCTTTTGCACACGAAGCGGTGCATCTGTGATATTCTTCATAACCGAATAATGTGGAAACAAATTGAAATTCTGAAACACAAGTCCAAATGTTCCATCATAATTGATTTCTCCATCATCCGGTGTCTCAAGTCCTGTTGCGCAACGAAGAAGTGTAGATTTTCCGGAACCGGATGGCCCGATAATTCCAAGTACTTCTCCTTTATCTACTTTTAGAGAAATGTCTTTTAATACTTCCACTCCTCCAAAATTTTTCTTCACATTTTTTATTTCCAGAAGACTCATGACTTTTCCTCCTACCGATAATAATTCATTTTCTTCTCAATCCGTTCCATAATAAACGCAACCACAAGATTCAGTATGTAATAGAACAGAGCCGCAAATGCATATGGGAGCATAGATACCTGGCCGGAAGCAAGTGCTTTTGCCATCGTAAACATCTCTGTCACACCGATTGTAAATGCAAGAGATGTATCCTTTACAAGTGTAATGGTCTCATTTGTAATTGCCGGAAGGATTCGTTTGATGACCTGCGGAAGAATAATCCTTATGAACGTCTGAGCCTTTGTGTATCCAAGTATCTTGGCAGCTTCATACTGTCCTTGCGGCATAGACTCAATTCCCCCGCGATAAATTTCTGCAAAATATGCTGCATAGTTCAGTACAAATCCAATTGCCACAGCCATATTCTTCCAGGACTGGGAAATCTGTACACCCAAAATATAAAACGGTCCAAAATAGATCACCATAAGCTGAAGCATCAGCGGAGTTCCTCTCATCACTGATATATAAAGTTTAAAAATTGTACTGATAATCTTATTCTTTGACATTCTGCCAAAAGAGATCAAAAGTCCTAACGGCAGAGAAAATATCAATGTCACTGCAAATATCCACAGTGACGTAACCATTCCTTCTCCTAATTTTTGTAACATGACTGATGTTGCAATACCAAAATTCCTCCTCGCGAATCATTGTCATCGCTTTTCAAGAAAAACGGGCCACCCGTTTTCAGGACGACCCGGTCTTTCCAGTTAGTCTGTTTATTTATTTTCCAATTGTTGTGATATCTTCACCAAACCATTTTGTAGAAATCTTTGCAAGTGTTCCGTCTGCCGCCATCTCTTCCAGCGTCTTCTGAACCTGATCTTTTACAGCATCATTTCCTTTTGCAAATCCAACTCCGTACTGCTCAGAAGCAATTTCATAATCGAGAATCTTAAATTCTGCAGAACGTGATTCAATCTGATACTTTGCTACTACAATATCCATTGCGACAGCATCAACAGCTCCTGATTCCAGATTCATAAATCCTGTATTGTAATCCGGAATGATCTCTGTTGAAAATGTAGAGCTAAGTTCTGTATTATCTTTTAATGCTGCCTCTGCGGAAGAATCTGTCTGTACATCAACAGTCTTTCCTGCAAGATCCTTTTCGGAATTGATTCCAGAATCTGCTCTTACGACAAATACCTGCTGATTATCAAGATAAGGCTCTGACCATGTATATTCATCTTCTCTTCCATTCATGGTAAATCCGTTCCAGATACAGTCAATCTCTCCGGATTTCAAAAGTGCATCTTTAGAATCCCAGGCAATCGGTTCCGGATGGAATTCCCAGCCATTGCGGTCACATACTTCCTTGGCCAGTTCTAAATCAAATCCTGTATACTCACCGTCGTCTCCTACAAAACCCATCGGTGGAAAATCCTGATCGAATCCTACCGTAAATGTATCTCCTTCTTTTTTTTCTTCAAATGTAGTTGCAGAATCTTTTGAATCTGCCGATTTACTACTGTCCTTTCCACCACAGCCGGCAAGAACCGTAACAACTGCCAGTGAAAGTGCAACTAAAAGTGCAGCTCTCTTTTTCATCTTTTTATTATCCTCCTGAACTCAAAGCTTTTTCGCAAATCCCGATTCGAATTTAACCTCGAGAAATACCTTTTTCTTTCGAATCTCCTATTGCTTTGCGATGCGGTATAATCTTTTATCAATTTACCAATTGATTACTTTACCACGCTAAATCGCTTTGTTATAGTAACATATTCAGGACTTCTTGTCAATCCTGCGGTTCTCGCTTTTCCACGTAATCAGCTTCTCATCAGAAAAATCCAGATCATTTTCCTTCTTTGCTTCCTCCATCTCTGCTTTAATCTTTGCAGACATTGAAAGAAACATCGAATTCCCGGATAACATTTTTACATAATCTTTTTCCGGAAGTCCCCGATAGCAGCAATAAATATATGCTTTCAGCATATCTTCTTTCTCACAGATGCTATAAGCCTCCTTAAACATCAGCGCTGCTTCTTTATAAAGAAACAGGTATCCATAAGCGCTGCCGAGACAGCCGTATATTTTTCCATAGAATTTTTTATTCACGGACTCATCCCAGTCCTGACTTAAAATGGATTGATATACCAAAATTGCAGACTCATATTCTCCTGATTTCATTAAACTGTCCGCCTTATACTTCGCACGTTCTACGTCTCTTTGGTTTTTCAGCTGTTCCAAAAGATTCTGAATCTTCACGATCTCTGATGGTGCATAAATCACAGATCCTTTCAATATTGTAAGTACGAACTCTTCTAATGTCGCATTCTGATCCAGATCACGACGCAGATCCTCTGCCATTTTTGCAAGACCAAGTTCGTCTTCCAACCAGTCACACAGTCTCCGGTTCATAATTGTATAATCAATTAAATACAAATTATTACACAGATAATAACATAATTCTTCAATTGTATAAATTCGCATATGCACCCGGGAAATCTCGTACGGGCGCTTTGCACGTTTACTATGACATAGAATTAAACTGCCCATTGATTCCTCCTAACTGAATTGTCTTCTCCACCCGGAAATCTGTCGGGGTGAAGAATTCACCAAATCCCACATCGCGAAATGTCAATTTACAGGTACGTTCATCTAAAAACATAGCCTCTACTTGAAGTCTTAAAGAATAATCTGTTCTCTTCGGAAGACCTTCCAGTGATACTTTCTCCACCTGCACTTCTTCGTCTACCAGACTTTCCACTAAAATTTCAATATCAGAAGCGTCCTCCAGGAGCACTTCCCACTGTCCATCTGCTTCATACCAATGCGTTCCCCATGTCACAAGCGGATACCACCCCTCCTGACCATCCACACGCATACGCAGACAAATCCTCTCTGTCAGTTTTGTCTCATCTAAATAAATCGGTCCGTCATCATTTGGCTCGCATTTCCGGATAGATTTATAGCAGGCTCCCTTGCTGTAAAGATTATTTCCCATAAAGGCACGTCTGCCGTTACAAAGCACCCGGAGAGAATTCGGGTACCAGTTCTTCTCAAATCCTTCTCCTGTTAAATATACCGAAGAAATAACCTTTTTTTCGAACACATTTTCAATCATAGACTTGAAACTTTCGTCCGGGCTCTTTTCCTTATTCATAATCGGATAAAGCGCTTCCAGTTCCTTTCTCTGGGCATTTGCCACTTCATCGACTGTCACAAATGAATTCATGCCGTGGCTTGCATCCACTCGGAGCCTTCGAAGCATATATGCCTTGATTCGATCTTCATCACAATAGAACAGTGCAGATTCATACTGCCATAGTTCTTTTGGCTGAAAAATCATATACTGGCAAAAGCTTTCTTTATAATCCTGAACATTGATGATTTCCTTGTCTACGCCAATATGTTGGCCGATCCCTTTGAGCATCTTCGCCATATCCACGTCCGTCTCCGGAGTTGTAAATGTCAGATACTGAATATTTTCAAAATCCTGAAGTGTCAGACTGATGTATTTTGCAAGGAGCCACACTGCATCATAAGTCTTGCCGGCAAGGCTTACTTTCTCGCGGCGCTTTGCCTTTCCATAAAGGTCCGTCTCCGTGCAGTCTTCTCCTACGACCGCCAGTCTTTTTGCCTCTTTTCCAAATACCCAGCGGTCTTTAAAATATCCCAATACAAGAGGAATCAGGTAATTATTGGACGAAGCCATCATTGTATCCGGCTCTTCCATAGAGTCGTCATAATAGCTGATCTGGCAGCCCTTCTCATTGATGTCATAGCCAATCACACAACCTCTTTTCATTACCATTCCTCCTTTCTCTTTTTGTTGTATTTATTCATAAAGTTTGAACATTTTTTTTGCAAGTATATCCTCTTCTTCATACTCCATCATAGCCTTGTTACGGTTTGCCGGTGTCATCTGGACCATGGCGTTGATTCTTCCGAAACGCCCAGCTGAAATTGCATGATCATTTCTGATAATCTGCTTTTCTGTATTTGTGTTCTCTTTTCCATCAGACTCCTGGATATAATAATCCAGTTCCTCATCTGCATAGAGTACAAACTGTTTCACATACAGATTCTCAAATACCGGAACAAGCATCTCTGAATGATAACCAAGTGTTTTCTTACCGGAACCCTTGATTTTATAGAACAATTTTACTTTACTTCCTTCTTTTGCCTGATAAGAAACTATAGTCTTATCATAAAGCTGCACTTCACGAAGCCACTCTTCCTTGTATTTCATGTACGCTGGAAAAATAATCTGTTTTTCACACATTTCCCGTAAGAGCTGATGCAGGACGGCTTCTATGTCTGCCGGGTAATCACTGCCCGCATAATAACATAAAAGTGCCACTTTGCAGACATCCGGAAGTTCTTCTTTCTGGTCACATTCTCTGGCAATAATACGAAATACGCATGTTTCAAGTTCTCTTCCATAGAGAATATACTCTCTGGAAACAAATGCAAGATATGCCTGTTTCAGCCGGAAATATGCTGTGTCAGACAGATAATAATCTTCGAAAATTTTCTCTTCATCAAAAATATTTTCCGAGAACAGCATCTGCGTAATAATACGCTCTGCTACTTTATAGGACGGAATCTCATATTCCCGCATAACTTTCCAAAGACGTTTCATATCTCTTGTTGAACCACAGAAATATTCACCCAGATATGTCAGCGTCGCCTTATCATATTGCTGTTTCTTGAACATTTCAAATGTCAGATAAAGGAGAAATGCATCTTCTCCCGAATCTTCCTCGCGGATTTTTTCGCTGCAAAGGCGAAAGACCTTTCTCTCATCTGCACCGGTCAGTCCACTTTCCCGTAACGTGTCAAAAGTCACTTCCACGACCTCGCCAGTCTTCTTCCACATACCGGCCTCGTCCTCATATTTCTTACACATTTCCATGAATCTCGGTTCGTAAAATAACCGTTTTGTCTCGTAAGCAATAGAATCTGTGTAATATCTGCCATCCATGGACTCCCACACAATTCGGGATTCTTTATCGTAGAGTTGAATGATTGCACCGGTCTCTTCGTCATACGGGATACGTTGCCTGACGGCACCATCTTTTTCAACGACAAGAACGCAGCGCATATGTGGCACTTTCGTGGAAACCTCATAAGAATAGCAAATATCTCTCATAGCTTTCATTCGTTTCTCGTCCATTTCCTCTGGCAGGCAGAAACGTTTATAAAGAATCTTCAATGCCTCTGTAATATGGCGTTTCATGAGCTGCTCCCATGTAAATGTCACAATCTGCTCACGGTAATTTAAGAACATTGCCTGATCATCACTGTAAGTCAGAAGATTTGCATATAAGAATGCTTCTTTCCGGTAATCCAGTGTATTACCATGCATAAAATACAAATAAATTTTCCGTGGAAGCGGTCCGCGCATACGTGTCTCGTCCATGGCAATCATATAATACTCATAAAGTCTGGCAATCCGAAAATCTTCCTCCACTGCTTTCTGATACCATAGAAAATATTCCGATGATGTCTTATTTCCTTTGATCAGAAGAGTGCAGATTGTATTCAGAATCATCGGCTCTTCGTACATGTTATAGAGGCGCTTTAAAATCCGATAAACCCGCTCATTAAATGTCTTCTGCTGGCTGGCAAAATTCGCTACATAAAGGGCCAGTTCCTTCGTCATAAGACGGTATTTTGATGCAAATGTCAGTACCAGAAGTTCAAATTCTCCAAGTTTTCGAAGAAGAATCGGCTTCTCCTGGTAGCACAGATATGCCTCCAGATAAAATAACACGTCCTCTGTCCCATACTCATACTGCTGTTCCAGAACTTCCAGCTTCTTATATGGATTCTTGTACTTTGGATCCATCTGGATGATCATATAGAGCAGAAGCCATGAATCCTGATGCCGGATATACGTCTTCTCCAATTCATCCAGCACACGGTCTGTATGCGCTTTATTATCCCGGATCTGAGCTGTCAGAAAGAGATAATAACAATTCGTGATCGGGTCTTTACCAATGGCAAAACGATTATAATTGTAATTTTCAAGAATCCATTTTGCTTCTTCGATACGGTCACCAAGCATGTAAATATGTGCCTGCACAAGTTGATATAATTCGCTCTGCGTCTCAATTCTTCGAACCGCAATCATTTTTTCCACTGCGCTGTCCACCCATGTCTTCAAGTCAATTCGTCCGGCCACAAATCCGATATATTCTTTCAATATCTGAGCAATCAAAAGCTCCGGCACATGGTGATTCTCATCATATTCCTGATTCTGCAGCACTTCTACTTCATAGCTTAACGTCTCATATGGAGTCTGGAAACGGATTACGCCGTAATTACGTCCTACATGAAGAAATTCCGGGCGTACAAAGTATTCAACTTCATAGTTATTACCTACAAAATCTTCTGTAGAAATCTCCTGTCTGGACACCTTTAAGAAACGCCCTTCCGTCTCAATGTGGATTGGCACATAACCCCATGTATTTTTCATCAGAGTCACAACACCTTTTGTAGACTCCAAAATATCCTCAAAGAGCATTCCTTCTCCAGGAAGTGTCAGGAAAATACATTCCTTCTGCTTAATTCCTACAAGAAATTCTTCCATTGCCTGCTCTTCCAGTGACCATTTGCGCATATTATCATAGAGATAAAAGATACGTTCATTCTCATATTTTAAAATGGCATAAAAATCTCTGGAGCGGAATAGTCTTGCCGCCTCAGAATAATCTTTTACTGCCAGCTTTCTGAAATCATCTGTACTCTGTACCTTGCCATAGGTGGTCATCACGTAAGGTTTCTCTATGATTGCCGTAAATGACAGTTCATATTCTCCACCGGTACATACAACTGTGAATTTACCTTCTTCTACGTGTCCTGGTTTTAAACCACGCCCATCATATGTGAATTCCACTCTTGCCGGATTTCCTTCAAATCCGGAATCCTTGAGCTTAACACGAAAAGAAGACGGGTAAACTAAGCCCCGTATCACATGTTCATTCTCACTTTTAATTATGAAACTCCCCCGGTATACTTCCCCTTCACCGATTATCAGAACCAGATTCGTTTCTTCAAATATAACTTCTGGACGACCGGTCCGGAAGTTCCCTTTCGAAAATTTCTGGATTTTGTTTTTCAAGTCCTACACCTGCTTCTTTCGTTGCATTTTTCTGAAAACATACTATAATGAATTATAGCATTGTTTTGTCCTGAATGGCAATACCATGAAAGGAGTATTTAGAGTATTTATGGATAAAAAGAATCAAAGACCTGAATTTCACGGCAGTGATCTGGAAAAAATCGCTGCATATTACCACATTCCGGCATCCGAAATTCCCGGCATCATTAAATTCGGTGCCAACGTGAACCCTCTTGGACTGTCCGAATCTGTAAAAAATGATCTGGCAGGGCATCTGGATATTATTTCCTCCTACCCGGATCGGAACTACACTTCACTTAAGAAAACTATCGGAGAATACTGTCACATTTCCCCTGAACATATTGTTGTAGGAAATGGATCAACAGAGTTAATTTCTCTGCTCATTAGTCAGCGGCAGGCAAAAAAAGCTCTTGTTGTAGGACCAACTTATTCCGAGTATGAACGCGAGCTTGCCCTCACTGGAGGCACAATCACCGAATATAACTTGAAAGAAGATTTAAATTTCCAGTTAGATTTGGAAGACTTCTTCGCGTCTATGGCAGAGGATGTTGACCTGCTGATTCTGTGCAATCCGAACAACCCGACATCCTCCGCAATTAAGAATCGTGATATGAAACATATTTTAACCTTCTGTAACGAACATAATATCTTCGTCATGATTGACGAAACTTATGTTGAATTTGCTCCAGACATAGCGGAAATTACTGCCATTTCACTGACTGATGAATTCGATAATGTAATGGTGATCCGCGGTGTATCCAAATTCTACGCAGCACCGGGACTGCGCTTCGGCTACGGTATTACAAGCAATCATGATTTTTTAGAAGCACTGCTTATTCACCAGAACCCGTGGAGCTTAAACAGCGTCGCAGCCTATGCCGGTGAACGCATGTTCAAAGACAACACCTACCAGCAAACAACAAAACAGCTTATCTGCTCCGAACGCGACCGCATGTACATGGCTATACAAAACATGCCGGCTTTCAAAGCATACAAGCCTTATGCCAACTTCATACTTGTACGCATCTTAAAAGAAAGCTTAACTTCATTTGATATTTTCGAGGCAGCCATAAAAGAAAGAATGATGATCCGTGACTGCTCATCATTCAAAAGTTTAGATGGCGAATATATCCGGTTCTGCATAATGAATCCAGAAGATAATACACATCTATTAAAATTGTTGGAACAATTCTAATACAATTCAATTGGGGACGGGGTTTTTTTGAAAAACCCCCGTCCCCAATTGAACTTTAACCTGTCCCTTTTTGAATTGTTTCTTTTTCTAAACTATTTTACTATTCTATAATATTCTCGTTCTGTCACCATAAATACAATACAATAAATCACTGCAAAGACTATAATTGTTGCTATTGTGCATTCAATAAATAATGTGATGTTTGTCATGTAACATATTGCCAGTAGTTTTGTAATGACTTTGAAGGCTGCTGCCACATGAATGATTGCCATAACAAGTGGCAGGAAGAAGATCATTAGCACCTGGCTTCGAATGGATTTTTTTACTTCTTGTTTATCCATGCCAACTTGCTGCATAATCTTGTAACGGCCTTTGTCGTCGTAACCTTCGGAAATCTGTTTGTAGTAAATAATGAGTACTGTTACCATGAGGAACATGAAGCCGAGATACATGCCCATGAAGAAGAGGCTGCCATACAATTCGTAAAAGGAGTCTTTGTTAATTTGTCTTCCGCTACAGGAGCAGAAAGTTTCTGGAACTTGCTCACTCAGTGCTGTTCTGATCTGTTGTTCTACGTTCTTTTTTAATTCGCTGGAACCTTTCATATCGAAAGTCTCATAATAAGTCATTGCCATCAGGCTTGCTTTTGTTTCATCATTCTGTGTACTTTTTTCATAAGTCTGTTTTAAAATATTCAGAATCTGTTCTTCGTCTTTCATAATCATGTAAGTAATTGGAATATCTTTATCGTTATTTTTCTCATCTAATTTTGATTGAACAAAATCGCTGCGCGATGGCCTGCCAAGGCTGTGGCGCAGTTTTATTT
>OLNI01000833.1_pt1 | contig 21669 bp, 18 predicted proteins | sample 1672921 | NCBI WGS metagenome assembly OLNI01 (sample SAMEA3136737, study PRJEB25190) | human gut metagenome | biome: human gut; feature: human-associated habitat; material: faeces | place: Austria | collected 2013 | reverse complement strand
CCATTCATATCAGCTAAGAGTCGAAATGACATGTCAATTCCGGTTTAACAGAGCCTTTTCTTTTGTTGCGATTCAGGAATGTTCGCATCCATCGGCGTAGTAGCTGTAGCAGCCTGCGCCTCTCCTGCGAGCGCGGTCTTCGGCCTCGGCACGGAGGCTGCTAGTGCATTGATGAGTTGCGGGTAAGTGTGTTCGCTCAGTTCGTGTACGCTTTCGCGCATTTTGTAGATGAACGGTATGCGCTGCATGCGTTCCGCCACTTGGTCCAGTTCTATCTCGACTTTGGTTTGCGCGGCTTGTGTTGCGTGCTGATATTCGGTGGAATCGTGGATTCTGGCGCGAATATCTTCCACGTCTTTAAGCGCGTTGGCGCGTTCGGTTTGGATGGTTGCGTCTGTTGCCTCACGCAGATCGTCAATGGCAGTCTTGAATTTATTGGTTTTGCGGAAGATGTTCGGGTCGTTTGCCAGCTGTTCCGCGGATTGGTACAGGCTTGCTGCCGTAGTACCAGATACATAGTCGATGTTCGGCTTGTTGTTTTTCAGCCACTCCAATCCGTCTGCAAGAATCCTGGATTGGGAGCCGTTGAGGAAAGCGACAATCGGGTCGATTACGTCTTCTTTAAACTCGAGCAGTTCTTCGGAACCGTTTTCGGCTTCTTGTGCGGTGAAATCGCCAAGCAGCCAGTCCTCACCCATTCCGGAGGCATAGTTGATTTTCTCAATGGCCTTGTCGAGCTGCTGCACAAAGCCGAATCGGGCATTGCGCACGCGCAGCTGGGTCAGACTCTCCGCTTCCCGCTTAAGTCGCGTAGCAACGGCCTCCGCCAGATCAATCGCGTTCGATGGCAGGTCCGCGGCGGTGAGCCCAAGGAAATCCCTGGCGAAGTCACGCAGCTGTGAAACTTTTCTCGTGTCGAATACGCGTGGCAGATCCACTCGGATGGAATCCTGCTTCTTCGTTTCCCTAAGCAAACGGGCGGCCTCGCTGCGCTGCACCGGCTTGCCATCCAATGTCAGCGTGATTCTGTCGGAACCATACAAGTGGCCGATGCATGCGAGCGTGGCGGCGTACGGCCAACCATAGGGAACGCTGCCGTAGGCATCAAGAAGGCTCTTGACGGTGGCGACCATGCCTTTGCCTTTGTCACGACTGACCGCGGCGAACACATCATCAGCGGGAACGTCGAGCTTGTCCTGCACTGCGTTCATGCCGTCAAGCATGCCAGGCTGGTGCTGCGAAGCGTTCATGATGATGCGAGCGAGATCCGTTTCCTCATATCGTTGCCCACCAAGTAGGGAAAAGTTCGTGTAGTACCGGCCGATAAGCGTTCCAAGCCCTTCCGCCATACGGGCCTGCACCTCGGTGGATTTCACTTCCACTTTTCCGCCGTTATAGTCGAACTCGCCATTGGCCGCGGCTTTGACGATGCGGGTACGCAGCTCCGTGTAAAGCCTTTCATTGGCGACGCTCTTGCGGGAGATGATCTGCTGGCGCACTTCTGACTGGCTGTTCTTGTCGGTGCGCATGAGGTATGTGTAGGTTTTCACGTACATGCGCAGATCATCGAACAGTGTTCTGTCGGACATATCCAACAGCAAAGTGATGGTGTCGCGCATACCCATGCCCATGCGAATGGCATCGGCACGGTCCTGCGCATTGGTCGAAGTGACCACGTTCAACCAGATGGGCTGTTGCGCGGACTGTTGCACCCCATCGATGCGCAAACCATAGCGGAACTGGGCACGCTGTTCGCCGTATGCCACGGTCATCTTGCCGAGCACGTCACTGACCAGGATCTTCTTCAGCTCTTCGATTTCCTTGCTGGAGTCGATGTCCGTGTTTTTGATCTCCTGCTCGATATCCTGCTCTTCGTTGGTCAGGTAATTGTAGGTATCTCCCACACGCTGCACATACGTGTCTTTTTCCAACTCTCCCAGAACATACTTGATGTTCCTTTCCAGTTCCATCACGTCCATGTCGAACTGGTCGGTCAGCAGAATGCGCAGGTTATGCGGTGTAGTAGGGAATCCGTCGACATGCTTGACCAGCAGCAGCACCTTCAGCAGGCGTACGCCCAGTTCCTTTATATCGGAGCCAAGTCTCTTTTCAGCTTGGTTGATGCGGAAGTTCGAGGTTGATTGGATGGCGTCGGCAATACCGTCATATAGTTTGTCGAACGGCATCAGGGCCCCGACCATCTCATTCTGGCTGGACCGCAGCGTACTGCTGATGGTGGAAAGCATGGACCGTTCACCCACAGATGCGTGGCGCCCGGAGAACATGTTGTACCGGCTCATTTCCCGCAGCACGTTCTGGAACAGCTCGAACTCATAGTTCACAAACGGATACGATGCGATGAAATCGTCCTTGCTGTATGCCTTGTTATTACTGAATTTCGAAGTCTCACGAGTGAATTCGAACATGGTGCGCAGGTTCGCGTTCTGTTCATTCCACAGCTCGTTCATCACCGACTCATATTCCGGTTTCTTGGTCAGCAAGCGCTTCTGAATGACCTCCACCACGTCAGCACTGCTAAGCTTCAGCTTGATGGAGAACCTGCCCTGGATCTTCGAAAAGTCATAGCTTTGCTGCTTGGTCCGATCACCGACGATGGTATCCATGTCTTCCTGAGAGGTGACCACTACCCATGCACGCCCGTTGGTCTTGACGGCAAGATCCTCGGCGATGGATTGCAGTGACAGCATGAGTTCTCTGTTCTCACCGATGAACTGACCTACCTCATCCACGAGGAACAGGATGCGGCGGTTCGGTTCCTGACGGGACAGCCACACGTTCACGTCGTCTGCGAAGTCGCCGACCGTCATCGTGTACGTATCCTCGTACCGTTGGATGATGCTGTCTTGCTCCGGTTTACCTGTCACCGCGGCATAGGCTTCGCAGATCTCATCATCCCATAGCACGGCCTCACCACGGCCTTCGCTCCATGGTTTGCCAGCCACCTGTTCGAACTCTTGTTTGAAATCCTCGAGATAACCATTGCTCGCCAAATCGCGTTCGAATTTCGCAACGTATGGATTCTTGCCGTAGAAACCACGCGCCTCATCGAATACGCGAACAAAAGCGTACAGCAGCATGTCGGAGGCATTGGATTTATCCGCCTTCTGATCGATGTTGAATAAAATCGACGTGGCTGGTATCGTCAAAGCCTTTTCAAGCTGACCTGCAAGCATCTGGTCGTCCTGCGATTCGGCCTTGCCCATGAAGGCATGAACAATCTGTTCGCGACTCATGGTCGGCTTATTGCCCTTGTCAACGAGTTCAGCCGGGACCTCGCCCAGAATATGCGACAGCATCTTCAACAGGTGCGATTTACCGGAACCGAAGAAACCGGAAATCCATGCGCCATTCTGTTCGTGGTTCGACGGGTCGTTGTATGCGTCAAGGAATTTGGCCAGATTGCGACAAATCTCCTCCGTCAGCACATACTCGTTGACCTCATCGTTAAGATTTTTCTCATCATTGGCCTTGATCACACCATTGATGTTGCGGTCAATGTCTTTATTGAACAGCTCCTTGAAGCTGATGCTGCTTTCCCCGTTCATTTGTGTTCCCTTCTTCTTTGAACGAATACTTGCAAATCCTGCCTCGTGTCATGTTGCAGCTGACAGGACATTCCTTTAAACCGCTATGCTTCCAGCTGCACGCTCATCTCACGCAGATTTTGCGCACGATAGTAATTGTCTCCCGGCAAACAGTTGAACAGCGACATGACCGATCCTGAAGTAGCGCTTCTTGTGAACGTACCCGGATAAAACAGTACCAGCGGGCGATCATCGATACGCCCTTGCAACGCGTTGAGCAGTGTATGCGCACGAATATACGGGTAAACCTTGCCGATTCCCGTAATAAACACGATATCGGCCCCGCCTTCGCTCTTGGCCTGCTCGTAATGATCACGAATGGTATCGGGCAGATGATTCGCATCGGCACCCAGTATATTGTCGAGCAATCTCAAGAAGTTATCCGTGTGAACATCCGATGAAACCTTTTTGTGGCGTTTTTCCTCCCTTTTGAATATGCGATCCAAAATGCCACGCTTCTCAAGAATCTCCAAAGCAATGTCGTACAAATCCAACGTAAGCACTTGCGGAGCGTAATCGCCATCATCTTTCGGCGTCATCGTCTGCAGACGATTCGCCAACTGCTTGATATGCTCGGCGACTTCAAGCTCCTGAATGGGCGGGTAGTCATAGATGTAATACGGCTGTTCTCCCGCCAGCCCGCTGTTGGTCCGGAATGAACGGGACTCCATGATCTCATATAAATGAGCGAAATCAGCATCAATGTCACGACGCTCATCCACAAATCCAATACCGGCGATGGAATCAGCCATGCTATCCTCCGTTCTGCTCATAACGACGATTCGCGCATCGGAAGATACCCGAACGAATCCGCCCTCTTTCTAAGAATATCCGCCAAAGAGGGACTGGGAAGGAAAGACAGCACCGTGTCGGAATTTTTATCGAACAGATGTGCCTCCCTCATGGCCTTGAACAGATTGGACCGGAGTTTCTTCGCCGTGCCCTCGCTTATGTTTTCCAGCTCAGGATGCCATGTGGCTTTGTCCGCAATGAACCGATCGTAATCCTCAAAGTCCAGATGCGTATTGCCGGTAAGATAATGCTTTTTAAGTACTTCGCCGGCGAATTCCCCGACGATTGCGTAATAACGGCACATCGCGATCCACATAAGTGCCTCGCGGTCGGATGTGGAGGAATCCGGGCCTGCCAAATATGCAAGCTCTCCAACCGTGAGCGCACTGAGCCGCCTAGTAGTTTCCGCCACAACGCGCCTGTTCGCGGAATCCGTGCGAATCGCAAGAACGTTTTCCTCGATGGCCTGTTGGCGAATCGCGGCAATGGACTTGCCCACCTCGGTTTGGGAAGAACACTCAGCGTCGCCGCCTGCATGATTCAGATGATTCAGATACATTTCCGCAAGCGCCCGGCCTTGCGAGGCAAGAAGTCCGCCGACAGTGAAGGAAAGCCGGTACCGCTCCCCCTGTGTCGCTTCCGCACCGTACGAGCCCGCCATGCGTATTCCTCCCTTTGCTAAGACACAAGAATATTTCAGAATATTCCTAGGTCTGGAATAATCACGACATCCAAGTCATGCCTGCAACCCCTCACCGCATCATTTTGAAACCTCTTCCGATATTCACTGTTCAGCATTCTGGCAACAAGTAATATAGGTAGTGCACCAACTCAGAACGAGCTGAAGTCGAAGGAGACACACCATGTTCAGTAAGGTCCGAAAAACAAGAAGTGATTGCACTGTTGATACCTATGAAAAGAAGCATGATCTTCCAACTGGCACCATTCGAAACAAAGACGGACGAAAAGCCCGCAAGGACAAAAAGCTTGCGACACTCCGCAAAGAAACCGGGAAGGATTTCCGCTGATAAGGCTGTTCTAGACAAAAACAACAGTAAATATTCTCAGATAATTCCTACGCCTTGGAAAATTCTCATGGCACATGCGTATGACTGGATTATCAGATCTACGCATGGTCTGCCGGTAATTAAATAATATCTATCCATGGCTGTGCGAACGGCACAGTTTGCATGTTTTAGACCATAACTAATCGCCTAGATGCCAGTCACAACGCTAATCTCAATCCGGACGATCCAGCATTCTTCTGCTGCCGGGCATAAAATACACACAGAATCCGCCTTTGGGCTGGTTTCTTTGTCCCAATTGACACTATTATTAGTTTTTACCGTAACAGGTAATGCTTACGAGTAAAAAGGTGAGAGCATGAAAACCAAATATGAAATCCTTGTCAGCATGCTTGATGATTTATGCAACGAAGCTCCAGCGGAATATAGAAAATACCATCCTACAAATGAAGCTGAGGTGCCGAAGGCGCGAGGACTGGCATACATCCATCTGCTGCTAAAAATACGCTTTGGATTACGTTCCTTTAAAGATCGCGAAGATCTCATCACTGACGGCACTAACGATGGTGGCATTGACGCATATTACATCAGTCATGCATCTCATACAATTTACTTCATTCAGTCAAAGTTCCGTAACACGGAACAAAATTTTGACGGGGGAAAGGAGATTAGCATCGAGGACCTTGCCTCGATGAGCATCCGTGAAATTGTTACCCCAGAAAATACTGACCAGATAACATTTAACGGCAAAATCAAAAAGCTGCAGCAAACGCTATCTAAATTACCCAATTCTAACCTTTACATCATCAAGGTCATTATTCTCGCAAATCTGTCAGGGTCGGAAACGAAGAAAGGGAACGCGGCCTTCAAACGGCTCTTGCAGGGATTTGAATACGAGATCTTTAATTACCAGAGAACATATGATGAATTATTGTTGCCATCAATTTCCGGTACATGTTCACAGCCAGGTGAAGTGACGATTCCACTGACTCTTAAAGACAATGAAGTCCCGCAAGCAACAAATACAATCAAAACAATCGGCGGAAATTGCACTGTATCCATCATGTTTATTCCAGCCATGCAAATTGCCCAAATGATGCATAATTATCGCAATGCACTGCTCATTTACAATCCGCGTTCATTCCTTGGCCTGAGAAAAGGAACCATCAATAGTACGATTCGCAATACGATAGTGAAGAAAAACACCAATGAATTCGCCTTATTCAATAATGGTCTGACTATCGTAACCAGCGGTTCGTCTTTCAATAAAAGTCTAGGATCAGCAAGCAAGGCTCAACTGATCTTGGAAGACCCTCAGATCATTAATGGTGGCCAAACCGCGGCCACTTTGGCGCAAATCTATGACAGCAGTGATCGGGATAGTCTCAAGGGCAAAGAAGTTCTGGTCCGTGTTATCACTTTCGAAGCTGAAGACACGAAACGCAAAAAAGTCATTCAGCAACTTTCCGAGGCGACCAATGGTCAAACTACGATCACTGATGGCGATCGGCATGCCAACGATCCCCTGCTGGATACATTGAAGAAAAGCATCTTTGAAGATTTTGCCATGCTATACGAACATAAGACTGGTGAGTTCTACGAGGGCGTGGCAAAAGGGCATGTGCCGAAAGACCAGATAGTAGATCGCGATGATTTCCTTCGCGTAGCGATCGCCATGAACGGAGATCCCGGTATAGCACGTTCAGGAGGTAAGAAGAATCTATATGCACAACATTTCTTTAACGCTGAGCATCAGATGAACGAGCAGGAGCAGGAAAAATCCGCCCGCAAGTATATGTATGGATATTTTGTGCTCCGTTATCTTAAAACAAAATCCAAGCAACTGAAAGATTCGCAGGATAAGTACCATCGCGATAAATACGGTTACGCCTTGCGCTACGGGCATTACGCTGTGGTCTCCGTGTGCGCACGTTTCCGCCCGGATAATTTGTCGGCTGAATCAACGCAAGAAAAAGCCGAGCAAGTCTGCGAGTCCGTGCTTTCCCATTGGAAAGAATTTGAAAATGAAGTTATCGAAAAGCGAAGCACAGACCGTGACTTCGATTTCGCTAACTACTACAAGACGCAGACCGTGAAAGAGGATATCAACTCCACCCAGATAAAATGGCTTGATGTGTAAATACACAATAGCTCTAAGCCCTATCTAAAACTGATGGACGGCATAAAATCCAAATTATGCAGTCCATAGAACTGCGGACATTTTCTTGGAGACTGAATGAACGGATTATGGCATGGCTGTCGTATCCTGCTTTTCAATCTACAATTCTTTTGTTTGGTGACTGAAAATCGTACACAGGACACGGGTCATGCCCGCTTCAATAACTCAATGAAGAACCAAACCCAAGTGCGCAAGAATCCGGATGTTAGGGGCTGCGGACGTTTTCTTGGAGATAATCACGCAGCCATTCCTTGGCTCTGACGGTATTGTACCGGACTCATCCAACCGAGTGATTGCTTGATGCGCTCATGGTTGTACCAGTGGATGTAATCGCCGATCAGGACGAGCACCTCGTCACGGGTACGTTCCTCCCAATGCTCGGGATAGACGGATTCCGTCTTCATCCTGCCGGACAACCCCTCCGCGGCGGCGTTGTCCGGCGAACAGCCCTTCGCGCTCATCGACCGCGTCAGACCGTACCGTTCCATGAGATCCAGCCATCCGGGCCACCGGTAATGGCAGCCGCGGTCGGAATGCACCAAGGGCTTCGCCCCCCTCCGGCAGCGTTTCCGCGGCCTTGACGAGCATCCTGTTGGCGAGCTCCGCGTTGGGACTAGAACCGGCGGTGTACGCGACGATCCTGCCGTCATGGCAGTCGTGTATGTGATCGAATAAAGGTGTTCGCTGTCGGCACTTGTTCCTGAACACCCTGAGCGTTCAATCTGGACGGTGTCGGCGGTGATGGCGCCGGTGGAATGAGAACACCGGCATCGTCCGGTTCCTTGATGGATTCCCGAGTGCCTGTCAACCAAACTGATGGTTCTCGGGAGGAAAGGAAATGACGGCACCGGTGTGTGTCCGACAGCGTATCAGGCAGCTCGACCGCCAAGGCCTGAGCCACAAGGAGATATCACGGAAACTCGGCGTATCGCGCACGACCGTAGTCAGGTACGCCAACCACGGGGATCACTCTCCCAAGCCCCTTGGCTCGGGGCATGCGGGCAGGTCGCTGGTCGATGACGGGTACGCGGCCATCGTGGATGGCCGTCCGGCAGCCGATCTGCGCATGCCCTTCAAGCAACGCCATACCGCGGCCCGCGTGTACGAGCGGCTCGTGGCCGAGCGCGGGTTCACGGGATCGTACTCGTCGGTGCAGCGTTGGATCAAGCGCTGGAGGCAGGAGCATCGAGAGCAGTCGGACGGTTTCGCCGAGCTGGAGTGGGCGCCGGGAAGCGCGCAGGTCGATTTCGGCCGGGCCAGGGCCGTGGTCGCCGGAGTCGAACGCGTGGTGCGTTTCCTGGTGGCGTCGTTCCCGTATTCGAACATGCGCTGGGTGGTCGCCCTTCCCGGCGAGACCTCGGAGTGCGTGTGCCAGGGTTTGCTGTGGATCTTCGGGCGCATGGGCATGGCGCCTAGGATGGTGGTGTTCGACAACGCCGTCGGCGTGGGCCATCGCAGGCCGGACGGCACGGCCGCCCGGACCCGCTTGTTCTCCCTGTTCTGCGCGCATTACGGGTTCGAGCCGCGGTTCCGCTACCCGTATTCCGGCCACGGGAAGGGCAGTGTGGAGAACGCCGTCGGCTTCGTCAGGCGCAACCTGATGGTGCCGATGCCGTCGGCCGAGAGCTTCCAAACGCTGACGCGCGTGTGGCTCGACGCGTGCGAACGCGTCGCCGGATCGGATCACTACCGGCATGATGTTCCGGTGATCGAACTGTTCCAGGCCGGCGCGGACAGCTACGAGACCCGCAGCGTCATCTCCGCCTCGAACCTCGAGTCCGGCAGATGGGGCGACGTGTTCGGCGACGGGGACATGGCCGCCGCGGTCATAGACCGCATCGTCCACCACGGCAGGATCCTCCGCTTCCACGGCGAATCCTACCGAAACAGACACTCCCTCATGAAATAAACCAAGCAAACAACAAAACAAGGGACCAACCGCCGACGGTGTTCAAGTTGAACGCCGACGGTGTTCAGATTAAGTGCCGAACACGTCCACCTCAATTTGACGAAATACACCTGGTCCGGGCCCGACCCGTTCGGCGAATACAGCCCTGCCATGGAATCGTCCATGAACCCCACGGACCAGCCGATACCCGACCAGGCCAACGTCCCGATGCCGCAGATCCTGCAACCCGAGACCAACGGCAACGCACGCTGACATCTCTTCCCCGGAGGGCGAAAGGCCGTATCGTTGCCATCGTTGTTACGATTATCGCGATACGGCGTCTCATCGCACGTAGTCTACTGCGTACAAAACTCACGATACTTGTTGTTTGCACTTATAAGGGCTGAATGTTTTCCTTTCATTGCTTTGCCACTCCCATCAAGGAATACGACACAATCATCTTTGTTGACAAGAGAAAGATCATGAGTAACTATAATTAGGGACTTATCTCCGTATCGTCTCAGTGAATGACTTATGTCTTGCTTGGTAAGAGAGTCGAGACCGTTGAACGGCTCATCCAGAATCACCAAACGCTTGCCTCGGACAAGGGCTTTTGCCAGTGCCAGACGTTTCTTTTCTCCGTTGGATAAGTTCTTTCCATCCTCGCTGATTTTCGAATCCAAACCGAGCGGAAAAGCTTTCATTCGTTGTTCGAGACCGACATCGCGTAATATATGCCACAGTGTGGCGTCATCCACCTGATCCATATTTGAGCATATGATTTCACGAACAGTTTCGCCTCCAAATTCCGGTTCGGCAAAAGATACTCCGATATCATTTCGTAGATTCTGTTCCATACTCAATGTTCCGCCATGTCGTTCCATTCCGATGAGTGTTTTCACCAAGCTGGTTTTCCCGGCGCCAGATGGTCCGACAACATACGTAATGCTTCCACGGGGAATCTCTATATCGACATGTTCGAACACATTTTTTCCCTCATGCCGATCGGATAAATTCTTCGCTAGGATCAATGGACCATTTTTGTGCTGCTGATCCACAAAATATTGACTTTCATGCGATTCGAACAGATCATCATGCCTCTCTGAATTTAAATTCAGTGAAACCCAATTCGAAATGAGGCTCAGCATATCCTTGACGCCATTCTGTATCAGCCCGCCTGCGACCTGCACCACCATTACGGCCCCCAAGCTCATATTCCCATTCTTGAACTGACTGGCACTATACAACGCAAGGAGGATGCTCATCAGGAGTGCGTATATGTTAGACAACCCCTGCGTCCAACTTGATGCCTTGATTACATCCATATATGCTTTAGTCAGAGTTTCATTGGAATCAATCCATTTTCTGTAAACGGCATCCGTCTCACCCGAAGCGATTCGCTCTTCGATTCCAGTGAGCTCTCTCTGGACCACACCACCGAAGTCCTGCTGACTTTTTATATAGCGAACGGTTGCCGATCGCTGTCGTACCACGACTAACTGGTTACCCAGCAAGAATATAGCAGATACACAGACAATCAATAGAGCTACTTTTATATCAAGAGATGCGATATAAAACACAACGATAACTGAAGTGAGAGCTGATGCTATTTCTGCGATGACGGAGTTTAAAACACTGTCTCGCACTGTCATACGTAGATTGAGTCTCTCCATGAGAGCCCCCCTGCTCATAGCAGAAAAGTAGGAGGCCGGTTTACCAAGTAGGTTTTTGAATATTTTATTTGAATATAGCCTATCGAAGGATTCGGTTCCTTCATCAGTGCCTTTGACCTTCACGATAATGGAAAGCAGCGTCAATCCGATTACACTAAGAACCACAATCGCAGAAATCATGATGGAAACTGATTCATCCACGATGTACTTTAATCCCCACGATAGGACGAGACTACTTGCTTGAGCAAATAGATAGGACAACAGGACTATCACATAAGCTTGTTTGCTGAATGAGGAAAAGACTCGCGAGATTGTGAGAGATGAATGATTCGCCGACCGTTGAGTATCCACTGTCATCGGATTCGCAATAGTGAAGAAAAACACGGCCCCGCTTGACTGTTTCATGAGTTCGCCAGAAGTTAGCGCATACGTACCAATAGCAGGGTCGAATATATCGAGCCTCCGGCTACGCCGACGAGTTGCGACGACGAAATGATTGTTCTTTAGATGCACGATACATATGTGTTGAATATTTTTGAGCCCATTTTCCAACGCACGACCATTACCTCTGTACCCTTTGACGGCAAGGCCAAAATCATCACAAAGCGTTTTAAGTGCCGCAGACGACAATCCGTCAGCACCGATTTCCCTGCCTTTGGCGAGTTCCCACGGACGCCGATGAATACCGTAGTCGTCGAGCACCATCGCAAAGCACGCAAGCAAACAATCTTGCTCCGTCTCTTGAAGAATGAGTTTCATTTTCCTAGTCCTTTACTTGGCATAGTGGAATCAAGGGTTCCAAGCATATGTTCTCGCTCTTGATTTGCTTAAGAAGCGCAAGAACTCCTGCTAGACCTGTCATAAGTGAATAGCAGTAGTAGTTAGAGGTACCGCAGCGCCAATCCACAGTAAGACCAAAGCGTATGAAATCATTGATGTTCTCATTCAGGGTTCGAACCTGTTGGCCGTCGAGCAAGTGATGCTCAAATGCGTATAACAGTACTTGTATGCTGCCGGATACACCATGACAGAGAGAAAAGCTTCCTAGATCGTGGATGCTGCTGAGTAGATAGCATAATGAATCTTTGAGCTCGTTCATCATTCCAGAGCGCAAACGATTGGTCAGTAGTTCTCTGCCGCTATCCTTGTCTTGCTCCAACCATAGTATTCTGGACACAGCCATTCCGGTAATGCCATGACACCAATTGGCGGTCAGTTCATTCCCGGGTTTTCTGGTATCTCGCCACAATCCTCCGGATAGAGCGAATCTGCAATCAGATTCCATAGCCTTCAATGCTGTTCTCCAATAAGTTGCATCACCAGTAAGACGATAGGCGAACATCAGTGCGGTGCCGATTCCCGCGTTGCCATGCGCGAAACTGGCGTTCTCGCTGCGCGCACGATTACCAATCGGCCACATGGGATATCCATCATGCTGAAAGGAGGATTGCACCAAGTGGTCAGCCGCGATATCGACAAATCGAATCCAGCGTTTATCATGCCGATTACGGGATGCGAGAATAAGTCCCGCATTACCTGTCAACACATCGTGGCAGTCATCTGTTTTTGCAACTCGTTCCATAATCGGCAGTATCGCATCGGAAGTTAGGAATGCATCCGCCATCATCGAACTCAGTTTTCCCATGTACGCTGACCCTGATTTTAGATTGTCGTTAGAGGACGTTCCGGCGTTTTCTTCTCCCAATGCCAGCAGCACGCCGGCCGTTCCCTTGTATATCCCGTCATCCATTGGACCCAGAACCAGAGAGTCCATGTCATCCACGCTTAGGCTCAGCCAGTTCACACTCCCGTCCGATGATTTATGGCATGCTTCGCTGATAATGTTCCGGACGTGGGATTCTGCTTCTCTCACCTTCCCCATATCAATGTTGGCATCGATGCTCAACCTAGGACACCGTTCCCATTTCTTTTCCGTCATCTGCCGTACACCGAACAAGGAGAAGTCAATCAATCGCAGCTGCTCGGCCAATCGGGCACGGTCAATGGACATGATGTGCTGGCTCAAAGATGATTCTGGCGAACGCTCCAGTTGTCCCACGACATCCCCTGACTCATTGAGGATTCCAGTATCGCCAAAACCACAGAAAAACGCCGGAATATACCCGGCACGAAGAGTTCTCTCTTCGGAATGTCGTATAGACTCATCGATGTCCCGCCCCGCTGATGAGAATTTGGCTAGAATCTGATCAGAACAACCATGGCAACGCTCGCTTTCCATCATCAACAACGCTGCCCCATACTCCTTCGTATTACGGAAAAGTATCCTAGCGACGCAATCCTGGCTACTGGCTATTCGGTCAATGATATCTTCCTTGCAAGAGAGGAACGTTTCGTATGCAGCTCGGAAACCGGCCAGGAAGGCTTCTTCATGCCCGGTGACGGCAATGGGGCTCTCCGACCCATCAATCGTATATGGCAAATGACGAGTTTCCGTCAGCAGACCTCCAATGCGCTGGAAACGCATAGTATCCTGGGCAAAATCAACAATTTCGCGGACACGATTATTGAAATGGACTTCATACAGCGGGGAGAGTCTGTCCATCTTGTCGGTGAAACTGCCCGTGGGAAGCATTCCCGTCAGTATTACGCTATGACGTTGCCCTGATACAAGATTTCGATAAGCTTGACTGACGCCGATTGGACGGCGAATATTGTCTGATCCCAATGCCTCGTAATCGATGATGATTGGGTATGCCCCGCAGGGGATGATGTTCTCATAATGCAGGTCGCTCAGTTTCAATGAGTAAGCAATAAACAGCAACTGGCCAAGTCTGCGATAGTAATCGTCCGCTTGAGATGGGGAGCGCAGCGGTATCCTAGGGACGGCTTCGCTCCAGGAATGAGTTTCTTCTGATAGACATTTTGTCCAATGTAAGTCAAGCAGACTGCGCTTATCGGCGTGTCTGGAAAGGATCTCCCAAATGTCACGCACAAGCAGCTCATTGTCTGAAGTACGATTCTTCAGATATAGAGTTTTCTCCCCATATTTGACTTTAACAGTTGGCTTGTCGTTATGCCAGTCTCCCGAAACTGACTGAAGATCGAATTCTGGAACTGCATAATCATTAATCATTCCGCATTGCACTAAGGCATAATGATCTTCCTTAGCGCATTCATTCACCCAAGATTCAAACCGATGTCTACGTTCAGACGTGGCATGAATCCTTTCAATCAGTTCAGGTCGGACGGATGCCAATTCAAAGGCATATTCCTCTGTCGAGCATGATGTTTCAAACGTTCGGAACCGTTCGAACGGATTGCTTCCAGACAAGCTTCCTCTGACAGACCGTTGTCTCAGCTCCACCAGAAGAGATGGCAGCAGCACATTGAGTATGTCAGATGTGGAGGGATCATTATCTCCCCATTTCATCAGATGTCTCAGCGATGCAACTAGTCCTGTAAATATAGATCTGGTTGTTCCTTCAGCTCCGAATGAATTCATGATGCGGCATCTCCTTGCAACTGCATTTTCAATCTTTGCGTTAAAAAGAAGCTCCTCGGGCTCTTTCATACGATTTATCACTGGAATCGCATGGAAGAACCCGGGCAGCTCCGTCTCTTCTAATCAGCTGTTGCCATCAGCCGCAGCAGGTGAACAGGAACTGCCAAGAGTTCATGTTGCACTCGTGGGAGATGGTTGTAACGACACCATTGCCAGCACCAATGATGCTGTCGAATTCGGCGTCGGTCATCTCGGCAAGGACATCGCCTGTCATATTCTTGTTCATGATATTCCTTTCAGTTGCTGATTATCTTGCAGGAGGAGCCACCGTTGTCACGGTCTTTTCTCTTGCAGATTTCAGTATGTCTCGGAGACATTGTCGAACAACAGCGAACGTGAGGCAGTGTCCTCTTCAGAGTAATAATGAATGAATATCTGTCCACTTAAGAGGACAATTATCTATTTATGACCTACGTTTCGCCCATTGATATGGACAGCTAGTTAGAATAATCGGTGCATTACACGAGTTCTATATCGAAACGCAACACTCATCCATGGTCGAAAACGCCAACCTCATGATTGGAGAAAAATCGTCTCACTCGACATGAAAACAAGTTCCCGTTTGACGGCGCAGGCACGTATCTTGCATTGACGAACTTCGTAATTGCGAGGAGTCTGCCGTCAGGCAGATTGCGACGAGAATAAGTTGCAATAAGTTCACGGTCAGGCATACGGTCAGCCGAAGCCCATCGGCGTATCTATATCAGACCTCAGAAAGCATTGAATGCTAGGCCGCATCTGTCAGGTGAGACAAGCGGCACTATATTCACGTGAGAAAATACCGGTCGGCGGTACCACGATGCGCGCCGATCGCCATTCAAACGAGGACAGTCATGGACCGTCACGGGTTCGCCCGCTACGAGCCCTTCACGATTCAGAAACCCTACGTTATTCTACGGAATCTGTCACTTCTGCAGATTCGGCATTCCGGCCTTATACCAGAGCACCGCGATACCAACACGTTCTTTGACATCGAGCTTGGCAAGAGACCTACTAACCGCCTTTTTGACTGCCTCCAGTTGCATTCCGAGACGCTGAGCAATTTCAGCGTTAGTCATTCCTTCGCTGACCAGTGCTGAGACTTCGAATTCGCGAGGTCCCAATGAATCGAATTTACTTCTGATGGCCAGAGTGTCAGCATTGATGCTGACGTTGGGAACTCCTCGGCGAATCACTTCCTTTGTAATCCGTGGTGTGAGTATGGCGTCTCCATCGTACACCGAGTGAATGGCCCGACACAGGTCCTTAGTCTTAACGTCCTTAAGCAAGAATCCCGAAGCTCCGGCGCTCAATCCCCCAAACGCATAGCTATCCTGATCGTATGTGGTTAAAATCAGGATACGTATTGAAGGATATAACTGTTTGATTCTTGCCGTGGCATCGAGCCCATCCATAACAGGCATGCGAACATCCATAAGAATGACGTCAGGGAGGCTCTGCCCATGTAATTGCAGTGCCGCAAGAATATCAAGGGCATCCTGTCCATTCCCCGCCTGCAACGTCATGCGAAGCGCAGGATCTTTCATGACCATGAGCGAAAAACCCATTCTGGTCGGCTGCTGATCGTCCACGATCATTACGTTAATCATCGTTTCCCTCCTGCACAGGAATATATGGACGTTTTTGCTGTGGAATAATGGCTGAAACAGTCCACCCCTGCCCTGATGATGAGCCATAGTGAAGGTGCCCGCCGACCCGCGTAACTTCAGTCACTAGGCCAGCAAGCCCGAAACCGGTCCCCTTAGCGCGGTTATCTTTGTTCAGCGTTGGCTTACCATCATCACGCACTGTTATATGGAGTTCCCCATTATCCAGATGATCCCATGAAACCACAATTCGCGTTATATTTTTCCCATGGCGCATTGTGTTTGTGACAGCCTCACGACTCACTCGGAAGCATAAATCAGCTTGGGCTAGATCGTCTGGACGCCTTCCTGTCTCGGTCAGAATGGCGGCGATTCCAATATCACGAGCATGTTGAAGAATCGGGTTTATATCATTCCAGCTGCACAGTTCCACCGTTCCTGTTTTTGTTTTCCGTAACGTCACCGGAGATGAAAGTTTCCGTACCGCCTCGCGTGTATCACCTAGACTTTGCCGAGCTAAGTTATTGATACTCTTTATAGCGCCTTCCACCGGCTCCTGTGTCAATCCCTCCAAGCCTTCAGTAAGTGCAATGATAGCGGTGAGATTATGGCCCACGCTGTCATGCAGTTCGGCTGCGACGTCCGCCCGCCGACGTTCTTCATCGCGTTCCTGTTCCAATTCCAGGCTTCGTTGCTGTTGAGCTTCCACCAAGGCCGCTCCCTTCCGCCGCTGACTGATGTTGCGCGACCAAAGAGCTAAAATAGCGGTCATCGACGCAAGGAGGGACTCGGGCAGAAGTATATCAGTCTGCAAGGCGGGGAAGGTCGCAATCCAGAGGCCGCAAACGATTGACAATCCCGACAAAACCATTCCCGCAATGGCACGTTCAGCGGTCGCGGCCAAGGCTGTAGACGTGTAGACGGCAAACAAGAGAGGCAACATCAGATATGGCTCCGCTTGAATCAAGCAAGCGCATAGATACAATCCGCATATGGCACACAAAATAGCGAACGGCATTCTGATACGGAACAACAGCGCCACAACAGATAAGGCACATAGGATGGCGAGTACGGGGATTCCCCATTGATGCTCCAACAGTTTCATGGCTGCCGAATCGCCCCCGCCATGGGTGAATACGATTCTGGTGAGCATCATCACGTCGTAGCATAGGCACAGTATCGGCGCGACCATGCGCGCGACCGGGCTGGACCGCCAGAACGCAGCCACGTGGCCGATCAGGCCGGTAACCGCGTGGCGCTTGTCGTTTCCGGTTTTTGCGGTCATGCGATTCTCCTTCCCTGGGTGCTGCCCCATCCGTGTTGAAGCGTATCGCATGTGGCCTGTGCTGTATGGCGTGTATGCGGTTAGATGAACTTCCAAAGAAGTTTTCCGTTGTCAGTCGGATTCCTACTGGTTGATGAACATGAGGAAGATGAGCATGCCGCCGGCGGCAGTCAGGCCTGCGGATAGGAGTATCGCGATTGTACTGACGATTCTGTGTCCTCCCGCCTGTTCGGGATAGGTGACGATCGCGATGACGAGCGAAGCGATGAGGCATACGAAGTCGATGATGACGAGGATGTTCCTGACCCAGCCCGTCGTGTAGAGGTGGATGCCGAGCAGCTGGGGCACGAGCGTGCGCAGAAGGGGAAGGACGGCCAATGCGAGGCTGGCGCAGCCGCCCCATGTCCGCCCGCCGTCCGGCGGTGCCGGCGTATATGCCGGTTGCTGGTTTGGGTATTGGGATGTGTTTGCCATGGTCATTGCTCCTTGGATGTGAGGTTCACGGTGCCGGTGAATTGGTCGCCGGTGACGTAGATGTAGAAGCTGGTGCCTGTGACGTTGTAGGTCTGGTCGATTTTGCCGTTCGTGGCGGGCACGGGTCGTTTCGTGTCGCTGCCGTTGGTCACGAGGATTCTGCCGGTACCGGATGTGCCTGTGATGGTGCCGTTCAGGTGGATGCTGGCCTTCTTGCCGGTGCCGCCGAATACGGCCTCCTCGCCGGTGAACTTGCTGTAGTCGGCCTTGTAGCCGCCCGTGTAGGAGTCGCCGTCTTGGGTGCGTATGCCTTGGAGGTTCCTGTCTCCGGCCACGCCGATGCCGGTCGAGCAGCCGGTGAGGATGATCGCGGCGAGGGCGGCGATCAGCACGGCGATGACGCGGCGCGGCAGGCGTATGGACTGTTCGCTGTTGTGTGGCGCGTTGTGTTGTTCGTCGTGTCGTTCGTTGTGTTGGCTGGTGGTGTGCATGATGAAGCCTTTCCATGGTGTTGGGTGGCGGGCTCCCGCAGGTGAGGGGAGCCCGTGGACGGTTGCTCAGACGGCTTGTTTGGCGAGCCGGTGGAAGATCAGGGCGCTGATGGCGGTCCAGATGGCGGCGGCGGTCGTGGAGGCGAGCATGGATGCCGGGCTGGCGATGTTCGCGAGGTCGCGGGCGGCGGAGGCGCTGGTGATCAGGGCGAGCGGATACGGCCCGGCGATGGCCGGGGCGGCCAGGCTCAACGCGCATCCGCCGATGGTCAGGACCATCATCACGCTCATCGTGCCCGCGAACGATTCGGCCTTCGCGCTCACGGCCTGCGTGAGCGTCATGATCGCCCATACCGACAGGGTCAGCGGGATACCGCGCAGCAGGAACGGGCCGAGCTGCGCGAGGTCGAATCCGGCGGCGAAGCGTCCGACGAGGATGAACTCTGCCTCGAACACGAGGACGGTCAGCGCCGAAGCCGCGAGCCCGTGCAGCATCTTGCCGGCGATCGCCGCGTTCACGGTGCCGGCGGCGTTCAGCCGCTGCCAGTTGCGGCCTCGATGCTCGTTGGCTTCGACCTGCGCGGCGAACGCGGCCACAAGCACCGGCATGAACACCATGCTCGGCAGGAGGATCGCCTGACCCCAGATCGCGGCCCAGGTCACACCCTGCCTGGCGAACTCCGCCTGGTAGCCGGTGTACTGGCTCCACCCGTTGAACATGCCGATCGCGTCGAACAAGACGGTCACGATCCAGTACCACAGGTTGCCGGCCTTGCGCGTCTCCCAGCGGAACGCCGCCCACATGGACGGCCTGCGGCGTCCCGCCGCATGCGCGCGGGGCATCGCGGCATGGCTCGGGCCGGCAGCTGGATTGGCGGCCGGGTTGATTGCCGGATTGGTTGCCGGGTTCACTGCGTTTGCGTGTGTCATCGTCTTGACTCCTTCACCTTGACCACGACCATGCTGACCAGCGTCCAGCCGAGGAACGCCATGGCCGCGGAGGCCACGGCCATCCACGGGCGCGCGGCGAGCAGCATCGTGGCGTTGCCGCCCTCATCCACGGATCTGACGAACGGGCTCGCGGCCGAACTCAGGCCGGCCGGGAACAGCCAGCCAAGCGCGGGTCTGTTCATCGCACCCAGGCCGGAGCCCAGCACACCGGCGATGACGCCCAGACCCAGGCCGATGGCCTGCTTGTCGATCATCATCGAGAACATCAGCTGGACCGCGCTCGTGGCCGTCGCGGACAGGAAGCCGGTCAGGGCCGGCACCCACACCAGCGCGGCGAACGAGCCGGCCACCGTGAAGCCAAGGGCCTTCGCCGCGATCGGCACCCACAGCAACGGGATCAGGAAGCAAAGCCCCACGCCGGTGCCGGCGACGATGAGCTTGCCCACGAACCGGGCCGCGTCCGACTGGCCGAACGACAGCCATGTGAGGTTCATGCGCTCCGAGGTCTCCAGCACGGCGATGCGGCTGGTCAACAGGGCCGCCAGAATCGGGGCCAGCAGGCTCACGACCTGATAGACCTCGCCATCGGCCAACGCGGCCGACCTCAACGCCGGGACGGGACTGCCGGCGCGTTTCATGAACGCCATGCCCGCCCACGCCGAAACCAGCAGCATCATGCCCAGCAGCATCCACCAGAACGACGAGCCCCGCACCTTCAACAACTCCAGACGCGCCAGCGTGAACGGGCTGCCGGTCTTCGCGCGGGGGCGCGGCGGACGGCGGCCCGTCGCCGCGAACACTGCCGCGCCGCTCATCGTGCGCCTCCGTCCGCCGCCGCGAACGCCGCCCGACCCGCAGCCTGCCGGATCGGCAACGGACGACGCGGGGATGCGTGCGCGGATGCGCGTGCGGCGTCGGAATCCATGGCATTTTGCGCCTGATGAGGCGTGGGCTCGCGGCTCTGCGGGCTTTCGATCAGTTCGAGGAACGCCTGCTCCAGCGTCTTGCGCTCGGAGGCGACGCGATAGACCGCGACGCCCTGGCCGACGAGCTGCGTGATCAGGGTGCCGATCCGCTGGTCCGGCAGTTCCGGCAGGCGCAGCACGCCGCCATCCCTGCCCGGCAGCCACCGGTAGTCGATCCGGTCCGAGCCCAGCATCGCCGCCGCGAGCTTCGGGTCGGAGACACGCAAATCGATGTGCCCCTCCTCGCGCAGACTGTCGAGCGAACCCTGATACAACAGGCGGCCGGCCGCGATGACGCCCACGACCGGCGCCATCTTCTCGATCTCGGAAAGGATATGCGAGCTGATGATCACCGTGATGCCCCGTTCGCGGCTCAGACCCATGATCATCTCGCGCACCTCGACCACGGCCTCCGCGTCCAGCCCGTTCGTCGGCTCGTCCAGCAACAGGAGCTCCGGCTGCGAGATCAACGCCATCGCGATGCCCAGCCGCTGCTTCATCCCCAGCGAGTAGTCCCTCGCCTTCTTGCCCTCATGGCCGGCCAGACCGACCTGCCGCAAAATCGCGGGCGCGGCCGAACCCGGCAGATTCAGGTAATCGGCCACCATACGGCAATTATCTAGACCGCTCAACCCCGGGTAGAAGCTCGGCCCCTCGATCATCGAACCGACCCGGCCCGCCTGCAACCTGTGCCGGCCACCCACCTTCTCCCCCAACATCCACATATCGCCGCTCGTGGCCGAGGCCAACCCAAGCAACAGCTTCATCGTCGTGGACTTGCCCGCACCATTCGGCCCCAGCAAACCATACACGCCATGCGCCGGCACGTTCAGATTCAACCCGTTCACCGCGAGAAAATCCCCATACCGCTTCACCAGCCCGCGCGTCAGCACCGCACTCGACGCCGGATCAGCCGGCTGCGCTGTATATTGTATTGTCATTATCGTCCTCCAAAATCCGTCACCATACCGTGGCATTTACAATGAAAACTCGTTACGCGCGATACCTCAATGAATGAGAGCGGATGTGTACTCTCGGGAGGACATTCCTTCTGAGTTTGCACCGACATGCGACGGAGGTAGGGATTCGAGGCTGCTGTCAAATTTTTCCTACGTGCGCTGGTATAGGGCTTTCGTTCATGTCCGTGGCCGTTATCCACAGGCCGTCCTGCATAAGCCCGTAGCGTTCGCGCAGCATGTCGAACGTGTGCAGGCCCTCGCGCATCGCTGCCC
>OLNI01000818.1_pt1 | contig 21963 bp, 15 predicted proteins | sample 1672921 | NCBI WGS metagenome assembly OLNI01 (sample SAMEA3136737, study PRJEB25190) | human gut metagenome | biome: human gut; feature: human-associated habitat; material: faeces | place: Austria | collected 2013 | reverse complement strand
CACTCCGCACATCATGATCCCGCTGGTCGGCGAGGTCAAGGAGCTGAAGTTTGTCAAGGACGTTGTCGTCAAGGTCGCAGACGAGCTCATCAAGGCTTCCGGCGTTGACATGAAGTATCTGGTCGGTACCATGATCGAGATCCCCCGTGCGGCTCTGACTGCCGGCGAGATCGCCAAGGAGGCTGAGTTCTTCAGCTTCGGCACCAACGACCTGACTCAGATGACCTTCGGCTTCAGCCGTGACGATGCTGCCAAGTTCCTGGGCGCTTACTACGAGAACAAGATCTACGAGAGCGATCCGTTCCAGCATCTGGATCAGGTCGGCGTCGGCAAGCTGGTCAAGATGGCTGCACATGACGGCCGTGAGACCCGTCCCGACCTGGGTCTGGGCATCTGCGGCGAGCACGGCGGTGATCCCTCCAGTGTCGAGTTCTGCCACAATGTTGGTCTGGACTACGTCAGCTGCTCCCCCTTCCGTGTGCCTATCGCACGTCTGGCCGCTGCCCAGGCTGCGATTAAGAATCCCCGCAAGTGATTGCGTGAGGGCTTGAGAGAGCACGAATAAAGCATAATGAGCCGCCCCGGTTTCCGCAACAGGAAGCCGGGGCGGTTTTGCATCTTGTTTTGTAAGCGGAAAGAGGTTACAATAATAGAAAAGAAAGCGTATATCAGTCGAATAAGGTGGTAGGCCTATGAAGTTTTTCGAAGTGGTTCCAAGCGAACTTTTCTCGCCGTTGGCTTCGCCCAACCGTATTTTATATGCGGATGCACTGGACGTACTGTACGCAGCATACCAAGAAAACTTGAAAATACGGGAAGATGTCTTGTATTCAATGCTGCGCGGCAGGCTGGAGCAGGAACTGGCGGATGCTACGTTTGAAGATGAAGACATTGACGAAGAGGAACTGAGGGATATCTCTGGCCGCGCCCGTTTTTTGATTCGCAAGCTGTGTAGTAAGGGGTGGTTTGAGAAAGAACGCGGGGACGACTTTGAAGAGTATATCACGATTCCTAATTACAGCAGCCGTTTGCTGGAATTATTCCACCAACTCTGCGATGATAGCCCGGCTCGTGGATATTCTTATGTGTTCGGAACTTTCTCAGTCTTAAAGACCGCCGACGACAGCAACAATGCTTACGATAAAATGACGGCTCTCTATAGTGCCTACGATAACACAACGGCGCTGATTAGTTTGTTGCAAATGGTCTATCATAATGTGAAGCATTATTTTCAGACACAGATCGATATGCAGGATGTCAACCAGGTACTAGCTGCACACTTTAACGACTTTGGACAAAAGGTTGTGGAGGCATATATCCGTCCGCTGAAAATCAAAGATTCAGTGCCGAAGTATCGTGTGCCCATTCAGTCTGTGCTTAGGCGCTGGGAAGAGGATGATACCTTGCTGATGGCGATGGCAAATGAAGCATTGCGTGATAAGCGGGGCAAGACATTGGAAGACTGCCGTGCCGATCTGCTGAGGAAAATTTTCTGGATCGAAGAACGCTATGACAATTTAGAGAAGGACTATCTTGAAGAAATTGATACGCAGGTCCGGCGCTATACCAGGGCAGCAACACAGAAAATCGAGAACCTGACGAACCGAGATCAAAGCGTGCGCGGCAATTTGAATGTTTTGCTGACGGCACTGTCCAGAAACCGCAGGGCGGCTGAGCTGGTGGACCAGATACAACCGGCATTTCAATTGTATGAGCAGTCTTTTTTGTCAGAAAAAAGTCTGTGGTACCGTAAGCGCCCCGAAAAACGGACAAAAACCGCGTCGGTGCTGATACAAGATGATCAGGCACCGAATACGGAAGAACAGGTCAGAGCGGCACAGTTACTGCAATCGAAATATGGCCGGGCAGCAGTAAATGCTTACGTGCAGGGATGGCTGGGAGACGCTGACATTTGTTGCTCGGAGGAGCTCTCGCTTGAAGAGGACAAGGATTATATCATGAGTTTGCTGGCAATCCTTGGAAGCAAGGATGCATCTGCCGGTTATGTGGTCCAGGAACTCGATGGCATTTTTTGCAAAAACGGCTATTCGATCCCGCAAATGCAGATCCGGAGGAAGGAGAAGAAGTCGTGAATTTTGATTTTGTTACCAATGCAACGGCAAAAGAACTGGAACAATTCAAATCTGTCTGCAATCAGCTGCTCAGCCGCACATACATTGTGCGAACTATCTACCAGCTGGGAAAAGGCAGGGTGGATAACCCAGACTATCTTTTTCTATCACGGCACTATGAGGCTGTACAGGAGTACCTGAGTCTGCTGGACTGGGATTTGCGCAGGGATGAACTGAACGGATACTTTTATGTGTTGAACACAGACGAGGCTAACCGTTGCAACCTCAATAAAAAAGAAACAGCGATTTTGCTGGCATTACGGCTGATCTACGAAGAAAATATGGAGCGTTTGGGTTTGGAGCAGGATGCCATGTGTACTGTGCGGGATGTGCTGGAAAAAGTGGTGACCGACTATCCTGTTTTTCCAGCTAAGCCGAATATGGAAGAGGTGAAACGCGCCTTTACGGTGCTGGAAAACCATTCCGTGATCCAGCGGCTGGAAGGTAAATTCAACCAGAGCAGCTGCAGGATCGCAATACTGCCCACCATTTTATCTGCGGTCTCCAGCGAAAAGCTGAACTTGGTGGTGTCTGTTTTGAAAAAGGAGGAAACAGATGAAGAAGCTGAAGAAGATCCTGCTGATCAACTGGCTCTATTTCAGTAAGGAACTGATTGAAGTGGGCGATATCAATTTCCTGACTGGAAAGAACGGCGCCGGAAAGTCAACGGTCATCGATGCACTGCAGATCGTACTACTGGGCGAGACAAATTCCCGCAATTTTAATCAGGCAGCCAACGAAAAATCGCAGCGCACATTGGAAGGCTATCTGCGCGCCGACATGGATGATAACAGCCCGTATTCCCGCCGCGGTAAGGACTTTTCTACCTATATTGTCTGCGAATTTCAGGATGAGATGGAGGGCAGCAGCTTTGTGACGGGCGTTACCTTTGACTGCCGCAGCGATGGAAGTTACCGTGATACATTCTTTATTTACACGGGGACACTGCCGGAAAATTGCTTTATTGAGCAGGGCGAGGCAATGGAGATTTCTGCACTTCGCCGTTTTTTGAAGCAGAACTATGCACGGGCAGAATTTTACGATACCCAAAAAGAGTATCGCCGCAACATGCTTGCAAAGTGGAACGTCCACAACGAGCAGGTCTTACGGATGATGAAGAAGGCTGTTTCGTTCCGGCCAATTGTGGATATCCAAAAATTCATCACGGAAAACATCTGCGATATTCCGGATAAACCCAATATTGAGCTGATGCAGCAAAACATCCGGGATTATAAACGGCACGAATTGCTGGCGCAGCGTCAGCAGGAAAAGCTGGATGCGCTGCAGCAAATCAGCAGGCTGTATCAGGAGATGAACCAAGCCATAGACCGCTGCCAGATCCAGAAGTTTCTGGTACGGTGGGCCGAAAAAGAAGCTGCGCAGACAGAGATCGACCAGAGGGAATTGGAACGAACTGAATGCAAGGAGAACCTTGCAAATGTGAATGAGCAACGGGAGGAGCTTGAGCGGCAGATCGAACAGAAAGAAACGCGCCGCAGTGAGCTGGAGCTGGCCTACAGACAGAGCAACGTTTTCCAGGAGGAAGAGCGTCTGCTCAACACGGAAAAGGCTCTGAGAGATGAGCAGAAAAAGCTGGAACAGGGTCTGCAAAATCTTGAAGTGGAGATCAAGCGGGAAGCACGGCATTTGCAGAGATTCTGTGGGGAGATACAAGAACTGGAACCGGAAGAACTTCTCATACCGGTGCAGGAAGCGGCGAACACGGCGCAGAAAGCATATGCTGTATTTACTGGTGACGAGAAGGGATTGTTTGCCCGGCCTGTGGAATTGTTTGAAACGGGGCAGCAGGCAGTGGCCGAATTGTCGGATGCTGTCCGCAGTGCGGCTCATAAAACAGAGGATCGTATTGCAGAGCTGAAGAAGCAAGCCGACCAGAAAAGTGCGGTGCTTGCAAATCTGCGCAGGAACATAAAAGATTATCCCCATGGACTTCTGCTGTTCAAAGACCGGCTGGAAAAGGATCTGGCGGATAAAACGGGGCATGCGGTTCCCGTTTATATTCTGGCAGATGTGCTGGAAATGGCAGATGAGCGCTGGCGTGGAGCGGTGGAAGGCTACCTGAACAACCAGAAATATTATCTGCTGGTGGAGCCGGGACGTTATCAGGATGCACTTAACATTTACGACCGGCTGAAGCAGGAAGCAGAGTACCGTGCGTTTGGTCTGGTAGATATCGGAAAACTGAGGGAAAAAGAAACACTTCGACCGTTGCCCGGCAGTCTGGCAGAAAAGGTGGAGACAGAAAACAAGCTGGCACGCAGCTATGTGGACTATCTTCTGGGTCGGGTGATATGCTGCGACACGGCAGAACAGTTGCGCTGCTATAAGACGGCAATTACGGCAGAGGGAATGCTGTATCAGGGCTATGTGGCCCGCGCACTTCGGAAGGGCTGGATGGAAGACGCCTTCATCGGGCGGCGTGCGGTGCAGCTCCGCATCGACCATCTGGAAAAGGAACTGGCCTGTCTGCAGGAAGAGCTGCGGCATTGGCAGCCGCTCCAGAAGCAGCTGACCGGCCTGCAGGAGCCGCTTTTTACCCAAAGATTCGTCCGAATCGATGTGGCGCAAAAGCAGGAGGACTACCAGCGCGTCCAGACGATCATCAAGGAAATCGCAGAAGTCAAAAATCAGCTTTCCCAGTTGAATCTGTTCTGGTTGGATGAGCAGCGACGCATCATTGAACAGTTGAAAGAAGAGATCCTTGCATTCAATAAGGAAAAAGATGCGAAAAATGTGCAAAAAGGGAAGTTGGAAGACCGCATCCATCAGCTGGAATATGAGATCTTGCCGGAAAAATACCAACGGTATGAGGCCATCGAAGATGTTTTGAACGAGGAGTTCACGAAGGAATACCGAGAAACCATCGGCGTTCCCCGCTATCGGCAGGAGCTTGTCCGCTTGAAAAAGGCAGATGTCATCTGCAAGAACTTTGGCGACAGTTTGGCGCAGAGCACAAAGGCGATGGACGGGGCTCAGAAGAAACTGTTTGCAGCACGCAGAGAATATGCAGAACGGTTCAAACCCTGTGCATTCCAGATTGAGGTGATGGATAACACCGAATACGAGGAAGAACGGCGTACTCTGCAGGAAAGCGAGCTGCCCCGATACAAAGAAAAAATTCGGGCGGCACGGGAAAGCGCAATGGAGCAATTCCAGAACGATTTCCTTGCCAAACTGAAATCCAGCATCGACCAGGTGCAAGAACAGGTGCACAATCTGAACAAGGCCCTGCGCCAGGCACAATTTGGCACAGACAAGTACCAATTCCGTGTAGGGCCAAACCCGGATTATCTGGATTACTATAACATGATCACGGCAGATGAACTGATGGAAGGCGAATCCGGTCTATTCGCACTGCCCTTTCAGCAAAAATACGGCCCATTGATCGAAAAACTGTTCAGCCAGATCACGATGGCAGACGATACGCAGCTCAATGCCCGCAAACAGAGCGAACTGCAGGAGAATATCGTCCGTTATACAGACTTCCGGACGTATCTGAAGTTTGATTTGGAAACGACCGATCAGAACGGTTCCAAGCAGCTGCTTTCTCAAACACTGAATATGAAGTCTGGTGGCGAAACACAAACGCCATTCTATATTGCGGTGCTGGCCTCGTTTGCCCAGCTGTACCGCGTCAACGATGCTACCCGTTTTGGTAATACGGTGCGTCTGGTGGTGTTCGATGAAGCTTTCAATAAAATGGATAGTGACCGGATCACGGAGAGTGTACTCCTTCTCCGAAAGATGGGGCTGCAGGCGATCATCTGTACGCCGCCGGATAAGGTCTCGGACATTATGCCCATTGCAGACCGTACATTATTAGTGGACAAATCCGGATACCGGATGCACATCATTCCATTTGGAAAGGAGATGCAGAATGAAGGAAGCACAGGTGATCCTGAATCGTCTGCTGGATAAGTTTGAAAACAGTAAGCATCTTTCTGAACCCAACACATCCAGACGTCGGGTAATGCTGCGCATTGATAAAAGGGAGTTGCCGGAGTATCAATACGAAGATGCGGTGGTTCGGGATGCTTACAATATTGCAGCGCGGGAGCTGGAGCAGCAGGCTTTGGTGCGTCTGGAATGGGCGAGAAAGCAGAGCGTTCTCTCCTGCATTGTGCTGAATCTGGAACGGGTCGCACAGTGCTATGAATGCGCCGACAGAGTGCATCCGCGAAAAAAGGCAGAAGAGGTTGCAAACATCATCATGCAGAAGCTGGCAGACAATCCCGTTCCATGGATCGCGGCATGGAGGAATGCTGTATGTGCTCAGGTGCGGAACAGCATGAAAGTGCCAACGTATTGCAGGGAAAACGACGGTCTGCTGCAGGAGCTTTTGCTCACGTTTCAACGGTATGCGGAGCTGTCCGGCAGTGTGACGATGCGTGCATTCAGCAGCCAGTGTTTTCACGATACCAAGTATTTTGAGCGAAATGTACGGGAGCTGTTTCTTACCATTGCACGAAAGTACAATACCCAACTGGCGGCGGCCTGTACAGAAGCGGAACTTGGTGAGCGGGATCAGCTTGCATTTCTGGGAATCTATGCCCGCCCGGAGCTTTACGAACTCTCGGGCGATTGCGCAATCTGCTTGAAGAAGGGAGAACTACAGCTCAGCGCAGCAGAACCTTATGGATTGGCTTTGCCCAGTACACTTGTGTCAAAGATTGTGGACATTGAACTGAAAAACATCTGCTGCATTACCTTTATCGAAAATAAAACGAACTATGATGAATATTTGCTGGCGGAAAAACAGCCGGAAGAACTTGTTGTTTATCACGGCGGCTTTCTGAGCCCGCGGAAGAAAAAACTTTTTGAAAAACTGGCTGCTGCGGCAGGGGAAACCATGCAAATTCGATTCTGGGCAGATATTGATCTGGGCGGTTTTTGCATGTTTGAAAACCTGCAAACGGTGTTCCCACAGCTTGAACCCATGCGTATGGAAGGGCGCTTTGTGGAACAGTACCACAAAAATGGCCTGAAGCGGCCGGAGCAGTATCTGAAGAAGCTGAAGGAAGAGCGGAATGCGGGAAGACATACGCTGTTTGTTGATGCAATTGATAAGATTTTGCAATATGGGGTCACAATCGAACAAGAAACATTTCTGGAGTAGAATTCATGCGAAGATAAAAACGCTTGTTGACCTATAAAAACGTACTATTATTCTTTTCAACGCCCTGTAATTTTGGCACCCGCTCAGGCTGCGATTAAGTCTCCCCGGAAATAAAATCTGATAGGACAAAGAAGATAAAAGCTCTTGGTTTCTGTAATGGAGGCCAAGAGCTTTTTGCATCTTGTTTTGTAAGCTGAAAGAGGGTACAATGATAGCAGAAGTACGCACATCGACGAGGTGATAAGATGCTGAACATTTTTTACGGTGATATGAAGGAAGCTGTGTATAATACAGCTTCCTATTTCAAATATGATTACGAGGAAGGCTGGATCGTTGACCCGATGGTCAAGGAAATGATTCAGGATGTGGACAAGTCTGTTGTTATCGACAGTGGTATCATTGACAGCCCGGTCTTGGGTAAAATTCCACCGATTGGTTTGTCTGGTGGCGTAAAGACACTGATTTTGGTAAAGTTTGAGCCGGAGAAAGTGTTCAATGTATCGACTTGTGGTGACAATTGCGCAAAGTGGCTGCTTAAAATTGCAGAGAGGGAAGATCGCACAGTGAATCTGCGCCACCTGATGGATTTTGGCAAAAAGCCATTTACAGTAAAAGTATTAAATACGAATCAAATCGTTCACAGTATGGAAGAACTGATTTGGGTCGCAGGGGAATTTGTGTAAAGGGGCTGACAGAAATGAAAGGCATTCATAAAGTGGTCGTTGGCACAAAGTACCTGAAATATGAATTTGAACTGCGACGCAACTTGACCATCATTCGCGGGGATAGCGCAACGGGTAAAACGACCCTCGTGGATATGATTCGTACACATATGAACGATGGAGAAAGTGGACCGGTCACTCTGAATTGTGACAAAGGTTGCTATGTGGTAGAAGGAAATCTTTGGAAGGGACAACTTGACAATATTCAGGACAGCATTGTTTTTATCGACGAAGGAAACGAGTTTGTCAAGACCAAAGATTTTGCGGGTGCGATTCAGCAGACGGATAACTATTATGTTATCGTGACCAGAGAGGGTTTGCCAGCCTTGCCATACAGTGTGGAAGAAGTGTATGGTATCCGAACCTCTGGAAAGTATGGGGCACTGAAACAGAGTTATCATTCGTTCTATCGAATTTACCCGGATAGTACGACTGAGAATATTAAGCCGGAGAAAATTCTGACCGAGGACAGCAATTCGGGTTATCAGTTTTTTGACGCGGTCTGTGCAGAGCATCAAATGCAGTGTGATACTGCAAATGGAAAGTCCAATGTGTTTTCCTATTTGAAGGCTCATAGGAATGAAAAAATTCTGGTGATTGCAGACGGTGCAGCATTTGGCCCGGAGATGGACAGAGTGCTGCAGTTGGTGCAGACAAGAGAGAATCTGGCACTCTATTTGCCGGAATCTTTTGAGTGGTTAGTGCTTTCTTCTGGAATTCTGAAAGATACAGAGATTGCACAGATCTTGCAGACACCGTCTGGCTACATCGATAGTAAGGAATATTTTAGCTGGGAGCGCTACTTTACGGCACTTTTGATAGAGAAAGCGGCTGGGACATATCTGAATTATACTAAGAAAACGCTAAACAAGGCCTATTTGAGTGATAGCACGAAGAATGCGATTCTGGGTCAGATGATGAAAGGGAAACCGGAGTAAATTGGAAGATGCACATGAAAAAGGTGCGAGGCAAAATATGAAACTTATAACGAAAGAAGTTTCAAATCCTGAGAAAAAATTCTGGATTTGGGATGAAAAAATCACAAATAAACAAGATGGGCGAATTTACCCTCATAATACAACGAACGTAGGATCCGGGAAAAGCGTTGCGGTATACCAACTAAGCGAGAGTGGCAAGGAAGAACAGATTGCACAACTAGAAATTCCAGATTATAAAAAATTGGAGGAGTATTATTGGCAAGAAAAAGAGATATGTTTGGATTATACGTATATAGATGAATTTGAGTGGCTTGGAGATAAAGCACCTTATGAAGTAGAAGGAAATCCTTATAGAGAATATGAAAAAATAACAGCTAGAGCAGCGATTTTTTATTCTGAAGAGCCAAAACTGATTCATCTTATGCAGTTAAAGATTCAAAGTGAAGATTTGGATTTTTCATATGCAGGATTTTATAATCTAAATCTTGATATATGCGATATTACCCTTGTAAATGGAAATGTTGAATTTAGCGATGCTCATATTATAGAAACGGAGATTTCATTAGGAGGAATTGAGTGTGGCGGAAGTAGATATTTTACACCAGAAGTATCATTTCGTTACATAAAAGCCCGCAAATCGAAAATTTTAACGATGCTAATGACGCAATCTTTAAGTTTGGATTTTTTATGTGCCAAAACAGAAGAAACAGAGGTTTGCTTGGATCCGCTGCCGAAGACTTTTGAAAATTTGTGTTTTGTGAAATCAAATATTTCTCAAGTAAAGTTGTCTAATGCGTCAATAAAAGAATTAGACATTAGAGAAGCAAGATTTGATTGCTTGGAATTGCTGCGTTGTGAAATTTTGGGTAAAAGTAATCTTAGTGGAAGCATAAAAAGATTTCTATTTAATGATTGCATAAATACAAATATTTTAAGGATTGCATTAGAAGATACAGAAGAAGTATCATTTGAGGATGCAATCAATAGTGGGAGAATTTATTTTAAAGACTTTCCTAAACTAGTTGAAAAGATTACCGAAAAAAAGAATGAACAACTCTTGATGCTAAAGGAAAATTTTAGACAGCTCGGGGAATATGATAATGAAGATATTTGTCATCTTCATTATCAAAAAGCGAAAACGAAAGAAGAAAAAAGATATTATATAAGAGGATTACGCAGGCTGCTGGATTGGATTAGCGGATATGGAACCAAACCGTGCCGAACATTTTTAACTATAATTCTTCTGATTTTAATATTCGGAACGGCATATTATGTAATACCATGTTTACAATATCAAGGAGTAAGTGGATGGCTAGAGTGCATTTATGCGAGTGCCATTACTTTTTTTGCAGTAGGCTATGGCGATCTTTTTCCTGCTACACTTGCAACGAAGATGGTTTCATTGGTAGAGGCGTTCTCTGGAGTGACAATGACAAGCTATTTCTTGGTGCTTCTTTCGAGAAAGGTCATTCGGTAATGATTAATGTCATGGTGGAGTAAAACGAACGCTCTGTAATTTTGGCACCCGCTCAGGCTGCTATCAAGAACCCGAGAGCGTAAGGATCTTGCAACGGCTCTCCGTTAAAAATCAAGTATAAAACAAGGCTCAGCGTCAATTTTGGCGGTGGGCCTTGTTTGTTTGCTCATGTATGAGGTGAATTGCGTTTAACGCAGGGCCGCTTCCCAGAAGCATCACAGATACACCTCCACGGTCAGGTCGGTCCACGCTGCACGGCGGAACTGGTGGGGCATCTTGTTGGCTTCCCGGTAACGTTTGGCGGTTTCAAAGTCGATGGTGAAGGTGAGGAGGGGCTTTTCCGATACAGCCATCAAATCGGTGCGCTCCTCTTTGGACTTCTTGCAGCCGGTGCTCAGCTTCCAGCGGTAGGAGTAATCGGCAATGGGGGTGACTACTTCAACGAACTGGTCAATCAATTCGGGAGCAAGACGGGCACCGTGCACATCGACCTTCTGAGAGAGAAAATCGTAGATCGCTTTCATGTCCGAAGAAACCGTCTGCGGTTCGGGCGCAGGGGAGAGGGATTTCAACTCCTGCTCTAAGCGGGCAATCTCGTCATCTGCCTGTTTGCAGAGGGCTTGGGATTCCTCTCTTGGCAGTTCGCCGTCTGCACGCATGGCAGCGTAGTTCAGCTTGCGCTTTTTGATTTTTTCGATATAAGAGGCAGATTCGGGAGGAAGCTAAAACGCAAGGTTGAGCTTTGTAAAAGAGCCAACCTTAAAAGATGATAGAAGGAACACGGTACATTCAAAATGAGAATGCCGTGTTCCTTTTTTTGTGGCTTGTGTAGGCTGGACAACCATACCGTCCAGCCCAATCTGTATAATGGGGGCAGAAAAATAAGTCAAATAGGAGAAAAACGTATGAGAAAATTTTTGATGGTGCTGTTGAGCATTGCATTTGTGCTGAATCTTGCGATTGTGATTGGGCTGATTGGCGGATATGGTTCGCCACGTCGGGCGCTTTACACCATCACAGATGAACTGATGAACAGTGCCTATCGCTTCAAAAGAGGCTGGCAATTTAAGAATAGTCTACCTTGACTTTTTATCGCAATTTTCAAAAATAGCGCCAATCAAAACGGCATATTTGCGATATGCAGTTTGCGGATGTTGCTTGTGCATTAAAAACGCAAACTGCTATAGAAGATGGACAGACAGGCTGTCCATCTTTTTTTGTATACTGGGGTTGTGCAAAAGAGACAAAATTTTTTTGTAATTCTGTAAAACGACAAAAGTTCATACAAAGAATTGCAGGGATAGTTGTGTTGTGTTACAATGAGCAGAGAAGGAGAATAAACCGTGCGTAATAGTAGATTGGACCGTATACTCTATATCCAACAGGTGCTGGTACAGGGCGGTGTGCTGAACAAACAACAGACTGCCGACCGCTTTGGGGTCAGCGAAAAAACCATCCAGCGCGACCTCGATACGTTGCGGAATCATTTTGCAGACAGCGAGCCGCGCCGGGAAATCTTATACAACTCCGCAAAGGGCGGCTATCTGCTGGATGACACGCTTTCACGCTTCCTCACCAGCAGCGAGATTCTGGCAGTGTGCAAGATCCTGCTGGAGAGCCGCTCCATGGTCAAGGAGGAGATGTTCCCGATCCTCGATAAGCTCATTCTGGCCTGTACACCGCTGGACCGGTTGAATCAGGTGAAGAGCCTTATCAGCAATGAGCGTTTCCACTACGTTGAGCCGCAGCATGGCCGGAAGTTTATCGAGAGCCTGTGGGAAATCGGCACGGCAGTAGAAAATCACAATGTTATGGAGATTACCTACTGCCGCACCCACGATGGCGAGACCCGTGTGCGCACCATCGAGCCGGTGGGCATCCTATTCAGCGAGTATTATTTCTATCTGGCAGCGTTTATTGAGGGCATCGACAAGGACAAACACTTCAAAAATCCACAGGATAATTCTCCGACCATTTATCGCATTGACCGTATCCAGAACTGTAGGACACTCGACAGGCATTTTGCTCAAAGATACACGAATCGTTTTCAAGAGGGCGAGATGCGCAAGCGCATCCAGTTCATGTACGGCGGCGAGTTGCAGATCATCCGGTTCGAGTATACCGGGCCAAGTCTGGAATCCGTTCTCGACCGACTGCCCACTGCAAAGGTTTTGCAAGTGACGGAAAAGGGCTGGATCGTGGAAGCCGAGGTGTTCGGGACGGGCATCGAGATGTGGGTGCGGAGTCAGGGAGATTACATTAAAGATTATAAAACCATAAGGAGCGATAGAATATGAGCGAAATTCAGGTGGAAGTGTGTTTTACGGACAAGCTGGAGTCTGTCCGCGTGGGCGGAAAGGTGATGGAAATCCCGAAAGCCGTGAAGGCAAAGCCCGTCGAAGAGTGGTTTGAACCGACTGTGGGCCGTGTGAAGTGGGGCGGACTGGGCGCTGAGATAAAGGAAATGGATATCAGCGGAGAGAAGAATGCCGCGTACAGTTTCCTGTTCAACGGCCCGGAGGACAAAAAGCAGGAGTTTATGGCTTGCGTGGAGCGCTTCTGCCTAGGCGAGGAAGCACAGCAGGAAACAAAAAAGAAGACTGTGCAGGACTACCTGCAGGAGGCTAAGAAAAATCAACAGGCCGGCAATACCGAAATGGCGTTCCAGCAGTACATGATAGCGGCCAGAGATTACGGACACCCCGAGGCACAGTTTGAAGTGGCACGGTGCTATCAGAACGGCACGGGTGTGGAAAAAAGCGAAGAAAATGCGCTCGTGTGGTACAAAAAGGCCGCAGAGCAGTGCGATGCCGAGGCACAGTGCGCACTGGGCGAGTGCTATTATCAGGCTCGTGGCGTTGAAAAGGACGACAAAGAGGCCCGCATATGGTACGAAGCGGCGGCGACTCAGGGAAATGTGACGGCCCAGTATATGACCGGGCGGCTGTATGCGGCACTCTCGTACAATGTGGCGGCTGTGAAGTGGTACACCAAAGCTGCGGAGCAGGAATGCCCGGAAGCACAGTATGAGCTGGGTGTGTGCTATGAGGCCGGCGACGGTGTCGGCAAGGACGAGGCAAAAGCCGCAGAACTGTACCGCAAGGCGGCAGTGCAGGGCTATGCGGAGGCGCAGAAAAAACTGGGTGACTGCTATACTCATGGCACAGGTGTCGCAAAAGACTTGGAGCAGGCATTTGAATGCTACAGCAAGGCGGCAAAACAGGGCAATGCAAGAGCGCAGAACAATCTGGGCGTTTGCTATACGAATGGAGAAGGTGTAGTGGAAGACCCTGCTCAGGCCGCTGAATGGTACGAGAGAGCGGCAGAGCAAGGGCTTGCACAGGCGCAATGTAATCTTGGCTACTGCTATAAATATGGAGAAGGCGTAACAAAAGACCTTGTCAAGGCGGCGGAGTGGTACCGGAAAGCCGCAGAGCAGGGGTGGGTACGGGCGCAATGTAGACTCGGCGATTGCTATGAGTATGGAGAGGGTGTAACAAAAGACCTTGTCAAGGCGGCGGAGTGGTACCGGAAAGCGGCGGAGAGGGGCAATGCGGGAGCACAATATAAATTAGGCAAGTGTTATTATTATGGAAAAGGCACAGAAATGAATAATAATGAAGCCGTAAAGTGGCTTCGGAGAGCATCAGAGCAAGGTGCTGCAGATGCACAGGATCTGCTTGGTGAGTGCTATTATTATGGCTATGGCGTAGAAATGAATCATTGGGAAGCTGTGAAATGGTATGAGAAAGCAGCAAAGAAAGGCAATGCGGATGCGCAGAATATGTTTGGCTACTGCTATGATCATGGAGAGGGTGTGACAAATGACCTTTCCAAAGCAGCGGAGTGGTACCGGAAAGCCGCAGAGCAAGGCTATGATATAGCGCAGTACAATCTGGGTCTTTGCTACGCTAACGGTAGGGGCGTGACAAAAGACTATGCCAAGGCAGCGGAGTGGTATCGAGAAGCTGCAGAACAGGGATACGCAAGAGCTCAATATAATCTTGCGGTGTTATATTACAATGGAAATGGCGTGACACAAAACAAAGAAGAGGCAGTAAAATGGTATCGGAAAGCGGCAGAGCAGGGTGATGCAGATGCACAGTGCAGTCTTGGAGTTCGCTATGAGTATGGAGAAGGTGTAACAAAAGACCTGACCAAGGCAGCAGAATGGTATCGCAAATCCGCAGAACAGGGAGATTCTACGGCACAGTGCAATCTGGGCTTTTGCTACGAAAGGGGCATAGGTGTAACAAAAGATCTCGCTAAGGCAGTTGAGTGGTACCGAAAATCTGCGGAGCAGGGCTATGCGCGGGCGCAATGTAACCTCGGCGTTTGCTATGAATATGGCTGGAGTGTGACGAAAGACCCTGCCAAGGCGGCCGAGTGGTACCAGAAAGCAGCAGAGCAGGGATATGCACAGGCACAGAATAGGCTAGGTGAATGTTACTTCTATGGTCAGGGTAAGCCAGAAAACAAGTTTGCAGCGGTGAAATGGTATGAGAAAGCGGCAGAACAGGGAATTGCAAATGCGCAGTACAGCCTTGGCTACTGTTATGAAAAAGGGTACGGCGTGACAAAAGACAAAGAACAGGCTATGCAATGGTACAAGAAAGCGGCCGATCAGGGCCATGAAAGCGCAAAGGAAGCCATTGACGGGATGGAGAGCGGCGGCCTTGGCTCTGCCGTCGCAGCCGGTGCGGCACTGGGCGGAGCTGCCCTGCTCTGGAAAATTTTGAGGGGTTAACAGCAGAAAGGAAAATAAATCATGGCAGACGAGCTTGAGGTGCTTGAAAAACAGCAGCTTTCCGCGCAGCGGTCGCTGAATGACCTGACGGACCAGCTGACCCTTGCAGACCATCTGGTGTATAAAAAATATCTGACGGAACTGCAGAACTATGGCATGGTGGAGCTTTCCCAGCAGATGCTGGACGTGCAGGACCCTGCCCAGTGCATCCAGCTGTTCCAGCTGCAGAAACTGACCCTGAAAAAGGGCGAGGATATGTTCCAGAAGCTTTCTACGGTGTACTATTCCAGCATGGCGCAGGGCTGCAGTCTGGCGGTGATGATCGATGTGCCGGAGGAGAATGTCGGCGCGAATATCTATCTGGGTGTCCGGGAGGACCCCTTGAAAAAGAACATGAAGAGCCGCGATCTGGATACTTCCAGCAAGGCGCTGCAAAAGGTGCTGAGCTCCAACTTCCCCGGCTCTGAGACAAGAGGCATTCCGCGGCAGGAGGAAAAAGAGCTGCTGGACGGAGCCTTTGGCGATACGCAGGAAGCTGTGGCCTCGGTGTCCTGCGTGGCGGCACTGCGGGATAAATCCAAGACGGAAGACAAAGCTTTTGTGCAGGGCATCGAGCGCTTTATGGACGCCATGGACGGCGAGGTGTACACGGCGCTGTTTTTGGCAGAGCCTGTCTCGGCAGAAACGCAGGCGGAGATACGCAGCGGGTACGAAAACCTCTACAGCAGTCTTTCGCCCTTCCGCAAGAGCACATGGTCCTATAGCGAGAACCAGAGCACGGCTGTGATGGAGAGCCTGTGCAGCGGGACTTCCCACACCATCAGCGATACCGTCAGCGCAACCACAACGGACGGCACGAGCCAGTCCTCCTCGGTGACGGATGGCACCCAGAAAACGAAAGGGGTCAGCGGCGGCATCAACGGCGGTGTCGGCAGCAGCTCCGGCACCTCGGTCACAAAGGTCTCGCCGGTGGCTGGCGGCATTGCAGGCATTCTGGGTCTGGGCGGCGCAGTAGCCTCGGTTGCGATTCCGGTGGCAGGTGCTGTTATTGGACCGCTGCTGGGCACGGCTGGCAGGGCCATAGGAGGCATGGCACCATCCAGAACGGCTTTCAGCAGCATTGCCCGGAACATCGGCGGCTCCATGGGCGTAAACGACTCGTGGGGTACCAGCCACTCTGCCACCGAGCAGACCGGCACTTCGCACAGCACCTCCGATGGGACGTCGCATGGAACATCGGACACCATCAGCCAGCAGGAGAGCCACGGCACAACAGACACCCGCGGCATGGGCCGTACCCAGCAGGTCGAGCTGTGCAACAAATCGGTGGAAGAATTGCTGGAACGCATTGAAAACCAGCTCAAGCGCGCCAAGGAAAGCGAGGATTACGGCTGTTATAAATGTGCGGCTTATTTCCTTTCGTCTACCCCGTCCACGGCGATACTTGCGGCCAATACTTACCGTGCATTGATGGTGGGCGAGGGCTCCTCGGTGGAGAGCGGTGCTGTGAATGTCTGGCAGAACGATGAGGCACAGGTGGCCCAGCTGCGGGAGTACCTCAAGCGATTCATGCACCCGGTCTTTGCCCGTCCGCTGTGGGAAGGTGCGCCGGACAGCCTGCTGTATACGCCAGCAACACTGGTCAGCGGTCGGGAACTGCCAATGCACCTTGGGTTGCCCACCCGCTCAGTGCACGGCTTGCCAATCATCGAGCACGCGGAGTTCGGCCGCAATGTGCCGGACGAAACGGTGCCGGATGCGGACAAGATGGAGCTGGGCAAAATCTACCATATGGGCAGGGAGGAAAAAGCGGACCTTATCCTGAACCGGCAGGCAATGGCCTCCCATACCTTTGTCACAGGCTCTACGGGTACGGGCAAGTCCAACGCAGTCTACCATCTTCTGGACGAGATAACAAAGGATGGACGGACGTCGTTTCTTGTGGTGGAACCGGCCAAGGGCGAGTACAAGAATGTGTTCGGCAGCCGCGCGGATGTAAAGGTGTTCGGCACCAACCCCAGAGAAACTCCGCTGCTGCGCATCAATCCCTTTGCGTTCCCGCAGGACATCCACATTCTGGAACATATCGACCGTCTGGTGGAGATATTCAACGCCTGCTGGCCCATGTATGCGGCCATGCCTGCCGTGCTGAAGGATGCCATCGAGCGCAGCTACCAGAAAGCCGGTTGGAACCTACGCAATTCGGAAAGTGAAAAGGGGGGTTTTCCCGACCTTCTTCGACCTGCTGGATATTCTGCCGGGCGTCATTGAAGAGTCGCATTATTCCAAGGATACCCAGAGCGATTATGTGGGCGCTTTGTGTACCCGTGTGAAGTCGCTGACCAACGGCATTTACGGCAGTGTGTTCTGCGCAGAGGACGCGCTGAGCGACGCAGAGCTGTTTGACTGCAATGTGGTCGTGGACCTGAGCCGGGTGGGGTCGATGGAGACAAAATCGCTGCTGATGGGCATCTTGGTGATGAAGCTGCAGGAATACCGGATGTGTGGCAGCGAGATGAACAGCAGACTGCGCCATGTTACCGTGCTGGAAGAGGCGCACAATCTGCTGCGCAAGACGTCGGCGGAACAGTCGCAGGAAGGGGCAAATCTGCAGGGCAAGTCGGTGGAGATGCTGGCCAACGCCATTGCGGAGATGCGTACTTACGGCGAGGGTTTTATCATTGCGGATCAGGCTCCCGGCCTGCTGGATATGTCGGTCATCCGCAACACCAACACGAAAATCATCCTGCGCCTGCCGGACGAAGAGGATCGCAAGCTGGTAGGCAAGTCTGCCGCTCTGAAGGAGGCACAGATCGACGAATTGTCCAAGCTGCCGCTGGGTGTGGCTGCCGTTTACCAGAATGAGTGGCCGGAGGCGGTGCTCTGCAAGATTGAGGCGTATCCCATGCCGGAAAATGCTGTTTACCATAAGCCTTCAAAAATGCCGCATGAAATCAACGCAGAGTTTGTATTTGGACAACTGGCAGCGGGCAAAGAGCTGGAACCGCTGAGCATTTCGGAGATGGAGCAGCTGAAGCTCTGGCTGAAACGCCATGAGATGATGTTGAAGCCGGAGGACGGCCGCTACCTGGAACAGGTCTTTGCAGGCGGCGAACTGGATGTAGCTAAGACCCGGAAAGCTGTGTTTGATTTCTTTGGTGGGATCAGCACGGTCGTTGATTACTGTGCCGCAGCCGAAAAATCGTTCACACCCCGTAAAGAATTTCTGGAACAGCTGCAGGGACAGTACGGCCTGAAAGCTGCTGCCGCAGACTGGGTGCTGAATAGCGTGATAAGCATGGGCATGAGCCTGAACCCGGATGCAAAGGCTGTAGATAATCTAAGGACGAATTTTGAACAGCAGGGAGGTCGTGTGCTGTGAGGCGAGAAATCTCAGAAGCGGAACCGATGGAAGCAAAAATGCACATTGGGTTGGATGATGTCGTCAAACAGTCATTTGAGCGTCTACAGAAAGGCGCGATAGAAAAGCCAGAAGAAAAACTGGATGCTGCTACGGAAAAGTCATTTGCAGAGCTAGAAAAAGAGCTGGAATACAAAAATAACGATGATGGAATGCCGTACCGTATGGAACAGGATCTTTTGTCGGATGCAGAGTATAAAAGAAACGGATATGAGTATACTACCGATCACCTTGGAAGGTTGTTTACAGCCGAAGGAGACCTGCATCTGAAAGAGCATGATGGTCGTCTGCAAATTAAAGACAGCATCCATGACATCGGTAAAGGATATGAAAAAAGCACAGATGACCGTGGACACGCGATTGCAGACCGCTTTGGTGGGGCAAACGATTTGGAAAATCTCATTCCGCAGGATTCTGGACTAAATCGGAACGAATTCAAAAATTTTGAGAATAAACTGGCACAGGAAGTGGAAGCTGGGAAAAAAGTCAATCTGAAATTGGAGATGCATTATCCGGGAGACTCCTTCCGCCCGGATGCCATTACTGCTGTGACAACGATTGACGGAAAGCAGGAAGTTAAAGTATTTCTGAACGATCAGTATTTATAAGTCCACTGCACTTTCAGATTATTACAATCTCGGTCGATTGCACATACAATACAAGTATCACTTCACAAAACGGAGGGGACTTGTATTATGGTGGACTACGCCGACATCGGAAAACGCATCCGTGCCTGCCGCCTTGCAAGGGGCATGACGCAGGAACAGCTGGCCAATGAGGTCGGCGTGGTGGTCACCCACATCAGCCATATCGAAACAGGAAACTCCGTACCCAGCCTGAAAACGCTGATCGACATCATCAACGCACTGGACTGCTCGGCGGACGAGCTGCTCTGCATCGAGATCAAAAAAGCAAAGCCGGTGTTCGACAGCTGGATGACCGAACAGCTTGCAGATTGCTCTGCCGATGAAGCAAAAATCATCAAAGAAACGGTGGTCAGCTTGAAAAAATCGCTCCGGAAGGTGTACGGAAAGTCCTCTAAATACAGATATGACTAAAACTTCAAAAACTGAATGCCAGTTGGTAGGCATTGAGTGTTTGAAAAAGCACCCATAAAGTAAACGAACCGCCCCGGTTTCCATAGCAGGAAGCCGGGGCGGTTTTTCTGTGCAAAGCCATATAGAAAAATCCCAATGGAAGTTTGCGGATGGACAATATTGGTGTCCAATCAACGCTTTATAATAAAAGCATCAAATGATTCATTTGAATCATTCCGAACGGAAAAGGTTACGCATCCATTGAGATGGGAGGAAACATCATGAAAGAACGATTTGAAATCTATGATGGCAGTGCAGAAGCTAAAAAAGCCAAAGGAAAATCCAAAAATCTGAGCGGCTTTCATCCGCTGTTTACCGCATCTGCACGCAGAAGCATTGCGCTGGATTCCTTAAAGATCTGGCTGCTGCTGGGGTTCATTGTGGGCGTGGTGACAGGTGTTGCAACCGGTGCCGGAGCAGTATCCGTCTTTTTGGGGCTTCTGATCGCCGCAGTAATCTATTTTGGCTTCCGGGATGATGTCTATAAAAAAGTCTATGGCCCGGAGCATGACAGAGGCCAGCTGCCTTTGCCGGAAGGAATGAGCTGGGAAGAAGCTGTAGACCGCATCCGTCGCGGATTTGCCAACCCGGACGTTGAACAGGTGACAGATACTGCGGATGCCATGACCTTTTAGACTCACTTCCCTCTGCCTTTGCAAAAAACTCGGAAAGCGTGATCTGAAAAGCATCGCAGATCTTCACAAGCGAAGGAATGGACGGGATCGCAAAGGTCTAAAGTCCCCAAGCGTCCAACTTACAACAAAAATGAGACAGGCGACCCACCTTTCGGGAAGCCTGTCTCATTTTTCCGTTGGGGGCTATTTGCATTGCTGAGCAACAGCCCGGTTTGGAAACTCAGCGATCGAAGGAGAACGGGGGATTACTTAAAGGCTGATATCCCTTCCGCCATTGAGCTTGCTGAAGGCCAGCAGAGAAATGACGGTCAGGATGGTCATGATGGTGGACAATGCGGCTGCAGTGCCGTAGTTGCCGCGGATGACCTCGGTATAGATTGCGACTGTCAGGGTCTTGGTCTTGCCGGTATACAGGATGATTGCGGTAGACAGTTCACTGATCATGGTGACCCAGCTCAGGATGGCACCAGAGATGATGCCGGAAGCCATCATGGGAACCGTGATGCGGAAGAATGCCTTCATCTTGGAAGCGCCCAGCGAGATAGCAGCTTCCTCAATGCTCATGGGGATCTGCTGCAGGATAGCCACCGACGAGCGGATGGTATAGGGCAGACGCCGGATGATGAGGGCTACTACCATGATGAGCATGGTGCCGCTGATGAGGAGCGGGGGCTTATTGAAGCCGATGAGCAGCGCAATGCCAAGGACCGTGCCGGGTACGATGTAGGGGATCATCGAGAGGACGTCCACCACGTTGGTCAGGGCATTGCGGCGGCGCACCACCAGATAAGCGATAAGAACAGCCAGCAGCACGATGACGACCAGTGCCAGCAGGGGGATGATGATGGTATTCTGAATGCTGCGGCCCAGCTTGCCGATGGCGGTCTGGTAGCTCTGCAGCGAGTAGCCGTCCACAAAGATCTTACCCTGCGTGTTCTTGAACGAGGTGTAGATGACGTAGGCCTGCGGCATGATGGCGATGCCCACTACAAGGTAGACGACCAGATGCACCAGAGCGTTGATGCCCTTGCGGGCCTCCCGCTCCTCCACGGGGTGCATACTGTTCAGAGCGAAGGCGTTCTTGTTGGAAACGTACTTCTGGACGAGGAACACCAGCGTGGTGACGACGATAGCGATGACGGCGATAGCGGCTGCAAAGCCGTCGCTGCCGCCCACCTCGTTGATGAACTCAGTGTAAAGGACAACAGGGAAGGTACGGTAGCCCTCACCGATCAGCATCGGGGTGCCGAAGTCTGCAAAGGATCGCATGAACACCAGCAGAGCCGCAGCCAGCAGGGTGGGCATGATCAGGGGTACGACCACTTTGAAGAAGCAGGCAATGCCAGAGCATCCGAGGTTCTCAGCCGCCTCGATGAGGGAGTTGTCGATGTTCTTCAATGCACCCTTGGCGTAGAGGAACACCAGCGGGAACAGCTGGAGCGTCATGACCAGCACGATGCCGCCGAAGCCGTAGATGTCCGGGATGGCGATGCCGAGGTTTTTGAAGAAGGCGGTGATGACACCGCTGCGACCCAGCAGCAGGATCCATGAGTAGGCACCGATGAAGGGAGCCGACATAGATGCCACCACAATGAGGATATTCAGCACCGACCCCATCATCGGCGCCCTGATGGACCGCACCAACGGCAAGTTCGGC